>Ga0206917_1037_pt1 | contig 41003 bp, 44 predicted proteins | sample Alteio_BWOrgHeat_68_FD_152931 | JGI IMG/M metagenome (GOLD analysis project Ga0206917, IMG submission 152931) | Enriched cells from forest soil in Barre Woods Harvard Forest LTER site, Petersham, Massachusetts, United States -... | ecosystem: Environmental > Terrestrial > Soil > Temperate forest >...
GCCAGTCTTGAATATGTTTGGGGTTGCCTTTACGCACCAGGAACACGATGGCGGAGGTGTAGGGCGCGCTGTTATGCGGCAGGCGGGTTTGCCAATCGGCAGGGATAAGCGGCGTGGTGCGGGCGATGGCGTCGATATCGGCTGCGAGGGCCAGGGTGACGACGTCGGCGGCTAGGCCGTCCATCACCGCGCGGGCCTGGCGGCCGGAGGCGCCGTGGGATTGTCGGATGATGACTTTCTCGCCGGTTTTGCTTTTCCAATGCGCGGTGAACAGCGCGTTATAATCCTCATAAAATTCGCGGGTGGGGTCGTACGAGGCGTTGAGCAGCGTGCGCGGCTCCGCCAGGGCTGACAGCGGAAGCAAAGCAAGCAGGCAAAGCAGGATGCGGCGCATGGGCATGGTCTAACGAGGAAGGGGGGTGGGTGTCAAAGCATTATCTGTGGCCGTCTCCCGTGGGCGCGAGGCCATGGCCGACCGCGACGCGCTCGTCGAACACGAAGCATTCGCCGTGCCATTTGCTTTGCTCGGGTAGGACTTCTTCGAGGTATTTGAGGATGCCGCCTTGCAGGTGGTAGACGCGCTCGAAGCCTTCGGCGCGCAGCCAGGCGGTGAATTTTTCGCAGCGTATGCCGCCGGTGCAGAAGGCGGCGATGGGGCGGTGCTTGGCATCGCTGAGCGTGCTGCGGGCATAGGCGGGGAGTTCTTTGAAATTGCGTGTGTTCGGGTTGCGCGCGCCTTCGAATGTGCCGAGTTCCACTTCATACGCGTTGCGGGCGTCGATGACGATGGTTTCCGGGTCGGCGAGCAGGGCGTTCCAGCGCGTTGCATCCACATATTCGCCGGCGTGCTCCACTGGGGCGGGTTCGCCCAGCGAGATGGTTTCGCGTTTGAGTTTGACTTTGCTGCGCTTGAACGGCGGCTGCTCGCAGAAGCTTTCCTTATGGGTGAAGGGCGCGCGGGTGATGTGGGCTTCGATGTATACCAGGAATGAGTCCATCTGCGCACGGCTGCCGGCGACGGTGCCGTTTATGCCTTCGGGCGTCAGCAGGAGCGTGCCGGTGATGCTGAGGCGTTTCATTTCAGCCAGTAGCGGGGCGCGCTGCTGCGGCGCCTCGGGAAAGGCGAAGAAATGGTAGAGGGCGGCGACGACGGTGTTCATCACGCTCCATATAGTTGTTTTTGGTAAACAGTGCTAATCTTTTCGCCGTCCCACACATAGCATAAATGGCGCTCCTGGCGGCAATTGGAGAGGATGCGCGGGCGGAACACGGCGATGCACTCGCCCCCGGCCTGGCGCACGCTGCTATAGACAATGCCCCAGGAACGCGCGGCGTAAAGCTGTTTGCCGAATTGCTGGGAGGCGGTGTAGTCCTCCGGGTGATAGAGCGCGGGTTGGTTGTCGCTGAGCGAGCGGATGTCGTGCAGCTCGCCGTTTACGTCGATGTTATAGACGCGCATGTCGAGCTCCATGGGGGCTTCGGATGTGGCTTGGAGGAAGCGCTCGCGGTGGTGGCGCGTTTCGGCGACGGAGGCGCTGAGGGTGCTGCTGGCATAGAGCACGCCGAAGCTACCGTCGGCGAAGCGGCTGCCGCCGGGGTTGGTGTGGGTGAAGGCGGCCATGATGACACTGGTGCCGGGGCCGCAGATGCGGTCTTCCGGGGCGACCAGATTGAGGTCGCCCACCTCGCCGCGCAGGCGGTCATTGGTTAGGGATTCGAGTTCGTAGATGGCGCCCAAGTCCGCCGGGTCGGCGACGCGCTCGAAGAGCTCGATGGGCGGAAAACGGCTGGGGATGATGCGCCAGCAGGGTTTCCACTGAACGAGGCGTGTGGCGATGCTCATGCCCAGCCGCCGCGTTGCGCATCCAAATATTGCCGCACAACATAGAGGTCTGACACATTGCCTGACAACATACGCTCCAGCGCCGAGCGGCCGCCGAATGGCGCCGCGGTGTTGGGTTTTTTCACCCAGCTATCGGCCGCCGGGGCTTGCGGCAGCAGGATTTGCAGGGCTTTGTAAATGCCGAGGATATAGGAGATGCGTTCCAGCGTGTCTTTCGGCAGCGCGCCGTCACGCTCTTTTTTCCAATTGAAAAAAGTGCTGCGGCTGGGGTTGCCGAGCAGGGTTTGCTGTTGCTCGTTGCTCAAATCCCATTTTTCGGCGATCATGAAAAATGTGCGCAGGGCGGGGCCGGAGAGTTTTTTTGTATGCGCTGGGCCGGCGCTTTTATGTTCCATATCGTACGGATGGATGATCATCTCTTCACTCCTTTATTAGTCTATATTTAAATTATAGTCTAAATTTAGACTTTTGTTAAGTGTAAAGATGGATTTTTATGTATATTTAAGTTTTATAAGGACTTATGACTACGCACATGCCTTGTAGATCTGCTGCTTAATAATAAGCACTTACGCCTTCTTCAGAAAGCAGGTTTTTAGCACCAGACCTTTGACTTTTTCGGCGTTACATTCGATTTCTTCTGCGTCGGAAGTCAGGCGGATGTTTTTGATCATTGTGCCGCGCTTCAGCGTGGCGGAGGTGCCTTTGACCTTCAGGTCTTTAATGATGGTGACCGAGTCGCCGTCGCTTAGGATATTGCCGTTGCTATCGCGTGTTTTCATGTGAACCTGCCACTTAATTTACCGAAGGCTGCACTATTAGCTTCTTGTTTTGAATGAGCAACATTATATTTGTATTATAATGTAATTATGTTATAATTCAATTATCATAATAATAGATGAGGGTTACCATGAAAGCCAAGGAAATCATGCAGGAAGATCGAACGGCGCGGCTGACGGTGCTGATCGATCCCGATAAGAAAAAAGCGTTTGAGGCATTATGCACCCGGCTGGATACGACGCCTTCGCAGGCGATCCGCCAGATGATTCGGGAGTTTTTGGCGGAGCATCACGTCATGTGGAAAAAATGAGATGGGGTGCAAGTAAGGAATAGGCTGTGACTAAAAAAATTGGCGATATTATTCCCATTGGTTATGCCTTAAAAGAATCTCTCAGGCAGGGATATAGTTTCCGCACGTTTAAACGCGATGCGGTTGCGGGTTTGGTTGTTTCGCTGGTTGCACTGCCATTAGCCATGGCGCTGGCTATCGCGGTCGGGTTGCCGCCGCAGCATGGGCTGTATACCGCTATTGTCGCCGGGCTGGCCGTGCCTCTGCTGGGCGGCTCGATTTCGCAGGTCAGCGGGCCTACCGCTGCGTTTGTGGTGATCGTTGCGCCGATTGTCGCCGAGCATGGCCTGCGCGGATTGATACTCACCACGCTTCTGGCGGGCCTGCTGCTGATTGTGCTCGGCATCGCTAAGCTTGGCCGTTACATCCATTATGTGCCGTATCCCGTCACCACCGGGTTCACATCGGGCATTGCGGTGGTGATCGCCACTTTGGCGCTCAATGATTTCCTCGGCCTGGGTATTGAAAAATTGCAAGGGGAATACATTCAAAAAGTCGTGTTGATCGCGCAGCACATTCCCACGCTGCACTGGCCGGAAGCGTTGGTGGGAATGGTGTCGCTGCTGTTGATGGCCGTTTCGAAGCGGATTCTGCCCGCCGTGCCGCCGCCAATTATCGGCATTGGGCTTGGAACGGTGCTGGCCTATGTATTGCAACAGCACGGTTTTGACGTCGCCACTATCGGCAACCGCTTCACCTACGTGCTGCCCGGCGGCGGAACAGGCCACGGCATCCCGCCATTTCCGCCTGCGTTCCACCTGCCTGAATGGCCGGGTTTTGTTGAATTGAAAACGCTGTTCGCACCCACGCTGGTTATCGCTGCGCTCGGCGCGCTGGAGTCACTGCTGTCGGCCACTGTGGCCGATGGTATGGCGGGCACCAAGCATAATCCCAACGCAGAGCTGATCGGCATTGGTATCGGCAATATTCTGTCCGGCTTTGCGGCGGGAATGCCTGCCACGGGCGCAATTGCGCGTACCGCGACGAATATACATAGCGGCGCGAAAACGCCGTTTGCCTCGTCAATACATGCTTTGCTGATACTGTTCTACGTACTGCTGCTGGCGCCTGTTATGTCGTATATCCCGATGGCATCGTTGTCAGCGTTGTTGATCGCGGTTGCTTATCGCATGTCGCACTGGCGGCAGTTTATGCGCACAATCCGCATCGCCCCGCCCAGCGACACAATTGTGCTTATCGCCTGTTTCGGGTTCACCGTGTTCATCGATATGGTGGCGGGTGTGACGGTGGGCGTGGTGCTTGCCTGTTTCCTGCTCATGCAGCGCGTCGCGCATCTCACGCATTCGCAGGTGAGCCATAATGCGACCGGGCATCACCGCAAGCTCAGGCATTTGAGCCTGCCGGACGATGTGATGGTCTATCACATCAACGGGCTGGTGTTTTTCGGTACGGTGGAAACCGCGCTTGAACGCACCGGGTTCATCCGCGGCGATATCAACACGCTGATTATCGATATGGAGGACGTGCCGCTTATCGACATGACGGGGCTGGTCGCCATGAAAAATATGATTCTGGATGTGCAAAGCAAACACAAGGTGGTCATCCTGTGCGGCGAGCGCGAAATCACGGACAGGATTCTGCAAAAACTGCCTCTGAGCAGCAGGCATAAGCTGAAAGTCGCGGCGACCGTTGATGACGCCGTAAAGCTGGTGCTGGCGAGAAAAGAATAGAGGGAAGCGGTGATGGTCTTAGTGGAAAATCTCGATACCGAATTCGGTAACATCAAAATCATGCATTCCGAGCGTGACGGCACGTACAGCTATTATCAGGGCACCTGTTTTCATAGCCAGATCAACGCGGAGGGTGTCAGCACGTATGGATATGTGCATGTCATGTATAGCATCATTCGGCAATCCCAGGTGCGGCGCGTGCTGATGATCGGCGGTGCGGGCGGCACGCTGGCTACTATGCTGCACCGCCTCGGTTGTGAAGTGACGGTGGTGGATATCAATCCGTATGCATTCATCTTGGCGAAGCGCTATTTTCAGATGCCGGAAGTTGTCGAATGCATCGTGGACGATGGATGGTCGTACCTCCAAAAAACACGCAAGCGCTATGATGCCATAGTGATTGATGCATTCAGTAGTGACGGCTCCATCCCGGAGCAGTTTACGCACGAGGATTTTTTTGCAGCCGCCGGAGACATGGTGGCGCCTTTCGGCGTCGTGGTGATGAATGTCATGGTTGATCATGACATGGACAGGGCGGCGGACCACATTGCGCTTGCAATGGAAACCGCCGGCATTGCCACCGTTCTTTTCGACCGGCCGGGCCGCCGCGATCGTAATGTTATCCTTGCCGGCGGCGACGTGAAAGATATACGCATCGCCTCCTACAGAAAACCGGTGCTGGTCAGACGGGAATTGTACGGCATCATCCGGCGCACGGCGAAGAAGTAGGGGGCGAGCGCTTATTGCGCATTTTGACGGGCTTGTATTTTTGTTGCCATGAGCAGCCACGCTGAGCGCATTGTTTATAGTAAGGGCTGACGGGTTGACCGGCGACCCCGTTACCGGCGTGACAACAATAAATGGTAAAGTTGGTGGCGATGTGGTGACGCTAAGCAGCGGCGCTTCTTTTGCCGATCCTGCGGCATTCCTGCAATCATCCCATTGCGGCACTCTGATTGGCGTGCCCGACTGGAGTCGAACCAGTGACCTGCAGCTTAGAAGGCTGCTGCTCTATCCAACTGAGCTACGGGCACGCATTGTAAGGGCGAGCTTACTATCGCCTTACTTTCTAACGAATTGCTTAAGGCGCCGCCAGTGTAATTGCGGCGGCGGGTGCATATGGCGTTTTGTTATTTGGTTGCCAGCCAGTAGGCGATACGGAAATGGTAGGTACAGTTGAGGTATTGCGAGCCATCGTAAGCCAGGAGCTGGTTGGGGTCGGTGAGCGCTTTGGTCATTGTCACGCGCTTATCACCATACATAGTGCCGATCAGGGAGCGGGCGATGTTCTGGGCGGTGGTCTGTGAGGCGTTGATATTATTTTGGGTCAAACAATTATAGATGGTGGGGAAATGACCGCTATAAACACGGCCGCTAATCCAATTGGAGACGAAGGTGGGGGCGGGGTCCTGGGCGAAGTTAAAGCCGCATTCGGAGCAATCGGTGGGGCTGGCAAGGGCGGCGGAGGAGAGGGTGAGGGTGGCGGCGACGGTAAGCACGCGGAAGGCAAGATTGATTTTCATAGTAGTCCTTTTTAATGGGTTAATTCCGCCCTGTTTTGCCCGGGCGGGCGTGGAAACCTTATATTATATAAAGGAGTTACAGGAAAGCCCATAATGCGGGGTTGCGTGCAGGGGCGAGATTTCATGAAACCTTCACATAAGCCTTTGGGTAGTAATGGTAGTATGGGGGTGTTCAGCTAGGGAATGGGCGTTTCTATGTGGCAGGCCATCAAGAGTTTTTTATCGCGGCCCATGACGTGGGCGGGGCTTGCGGTGGGCGCGGTGGCGGCCGTGGCGGCGCGGATTTATCAGCTCAATGATTTCACCCCGGCGCCGCAGCACCCGCCCAAAGATTTCAGCAATGATTTGGCCAAGCTAGACCCCACGCGACCGGTGGGGGTGTTTATGTATCACATCACGCCGCAGGAGACGGCGCCGGTTATTGCCAGCATCGAGCCGCATGTCATCAACGCGGTGCATAACAATTTTAAGGAGAGAATGCAGAAGCATTACGGCGATAATTTCGTGGTGATCAATAACGCCACGCCGGAGGAGCTGATGGATTTCTCGCAGCAGTTTAATAATCGGTTTGCCGGTGCGAAACCCGAAGTGCATTTTGTGGCGAACCACCACCAGGATGATTATGACGACCGCCAGCTGGCAGCGTTTTTGCAATCGGTTGATGCCAAGAGCAAGCGGGCACTGATTATGTCATGCGGGCCGGATTCTAAGGCGTATGACGTTCCGGGTTTTGATTATATCATTCTGCCGCGCGCCGACGGGCAGAAGATGGGGCCGGATATCAGCTTGAAATTCGGGCCGGCTTATGTGGACGCGATCGAGTGGATGAAGCAGAGCAATGACCCGAAATTTATTCAGCAGAAATTTTCCGAGCGCGGCGGCATGAACGAGTTGCGCGATAAGCTGACCAATGTGATGTATGGCGGCCCGTTTTCCGCGGCACCGCCGGTGGTGGTGACGCCGGGTGGGGTTACGCCGAAGCCAACGCCGATTCCCAGCCGATAATTAAGCTGCGGTTTGCAGCGAGCGTTGCTGCCAGCGCACCAGGCGCCAGCCGAGGGCGGTGACGGCGCGGTAAAGCCGCGTGTGGGGTTTTAGGCCGACGGCTTTGAACAGTTGCGCGGCCATCATGTCGATGTGGCGGCGGTGGTAGAGGCTGTAGGCATAGCGCGCGTAGAGGCGGCTGTAGGTTTTGCGGTTATAGACTTCATCGGGCGCGGCGTTGGCGGCGAAATACGCATAGGCCAGCTCGTCGTCGCTGCTTTCGATGACGCGTTTGAGCGCGACTTTGAGGCGGGCCAGAAGGCCAAGGCCCTCTTCCTTGCGGTAGCGCTGCAGGGCGTCATAGAACAATTTGTAGTGGCGCAGCTCGTCGGCGGCGATTTTGCCGGCGAGGATTTTGAGAGCGGGCTCGTTGGTGGCTTCTTTGATTGCCGTGTAATAATTACTGGTGCCCATTTCCACGATGCAGCGGGCGATGAGCTCGCCGGTGCGTGAGCCGCGGACGGAGGCGGAGACTTCCTTGGGCACTTGCTGATAGCCCTCGGTGAAGCGTTTGAAGCTGGCATCGAAGTTAAACGTGGGGTCGGCCAGCTCGGCCCATTTGCGTAAGCTATTGCCGTGCTGCGTTTCTTCGTCGCCCCATACTTCGGCGTCTGCTTGAAACTGCGCATCGCCGGGGAATACCTGCTTAAGATAGCTCACATAATCCGCCGCGTTGAATTCCACCAGCGAGGCGGCTTTGACGATGCGCACGAAGGCCGGGTCCGCTTTCGAGGGGTCGAAGCGGTCCCAGGGGATGTCGGTGTGCATGTTCCAATGAGCCATAAGCGGCGCGAGTATATAACGATAAGCGGTAGTTGCAAGTCGCGGTATCGCACGATAAGCTGCCGGGATGCGCCTGCTATACCACACCCCGCTTTCACCGTTCTGTAGGAAAATCAGGATATTGCTGCGTGAAAAGGGTATAGAGTTCGATTTGCTGCAGGAAAATCCATGGGAAAAAAACCTGACGTTTTTTGCGTTGAACCCGGCGGGCGAGGTGCCGGTGCTGGTGGAGGATGACGGTACGACGGTCTCGGGCAGCTACGCCATCGCGGAATATCTGGAGGATTTGCACCCCGAGGTGCCGATGTTGGGGCGCAGCGTGCCGGAGCGGGCGGAGGCGCGCCGGCTGGTGGATTGGTTCGACCACAAGTTCGATTATGAGGTGACGCAGAATATTTTATTCGAAAAAGTCTTTAAGCGGCTGATGAATTACGGGCCGCCGAACTCCACCGCCATTCGCGCGGGTAAGGAGAATATTTATTATCACCTGGATTATATTGGGTATTTGAGCAGTGAGCGGCATTTTCTGGCGGGTGACCAGCTGACGCTAGCGGACCTCGCGGCGGCGGCGCATTTGTCGGCGCTGGATTATCTGGGCGATGTGCCGTGGGATTATAATTTAGCGGCGCAACAATGGTATGCACTGGTGAAATCGCGTCCGTCGATGCGGCCGGTGCTGGCGGATAGGATTCATGGGGTTAAGCCGCCAGAATATTATGAAAATCCAGATTTTTAAGATGAAAAGTTCATGTATTGCATTAATGGCGCTGGCGGGGTTGCTAAGCGGCTGCGGCTGGATCAATCGCCAGGCGGATGCGGCGGGGGAATATATGCCGGTGGTGGGTGAGCGGTGCGAAAACTGGCAGTGCTTCACCGAAGAAGGCCAGCAAAAAAGCGAGATGAACAAGCGCATGAAAGCCATGCAGCAAAATGGGCAGGTGCCGCAAGCCGTGCCCCAGGCCGTCCCGCAAAACCCGCAAGCACCTGCGCAGGCGCCCGAGCGGCCGATGCCGGATGCGTGGTATCAGGGCGAGGAAGAGAAAGCGCAGTGATTTGATGCTGTCATTCCCGCGAAAGCGGGAATCCACCGGCATGTCTATGCCGCATAAAGAATCCTTATTGCGCCGCAGACGCGGCTACATGGATTCCCACTTTCGTGGGAATGACAGATTATGGAAACCAGGCTCAGTGCCGGAGTCGGAAGCTTACGAGTTGTGCTCTTCCGAAACATTCATAATAATGGATTTCAACACTTCGAGGATGTCGAACATAGATAACCTCCTTACAGGTTATACCGCAGCAGTAGCAGAAAAGGGTTAAGTAGGGGTTAAGGTGTTTGTCATTCCCGCGAAAACGGGAATGACACTAACTAAGCCACCACCTTCTGATAAATCTCTCCGCCGCTTTCCTTAAACTTCTCCGCCATCTCCGCCATTCCCGCGGCTTTTTCTTTCTCCGCTGCTGCAAAATCCCGCACATCCTGGCTTATCTTCATGCTGCAGAATTTCGGGCCGCACATGGAGCAGAAATGGGCTACTTTGGCGCCTTCGGCGGGGAGGGTTTCGTCGTGGAAGGCTCTAGCGGTGTCGGGGTCGAGTGACAGGTTGAATTGGTCTTGCCAGCGGAAGTCGAAGCGGGCTTTTGAGAGCGCGTCGTCACGCAGGCTCGCACCGGGGTGGCCTTTGGCGAGGTCGGCGGCGTGGGCGGCGATTTTGTAGGCGATGACGCCGGCTTTCACATCGTCACGGTCGGGCAGGCCGAGATGTTCTTTGGGCGTGACGTAGCACAGCATGGCGGTGCCGAACCAGCCGATCATCGCCGCGCCGATGGCGGAGGTGATGTGGTCATAGCCGGGTGCGATGTCGGTGGTGAGGGGCCCGAGCGTGTAGAACGGGGCTTCGTGGCAGTGTTTGAGCTGCTCGTCCATGTTTTCTTTGATGAGGTGCATTGGCACGTGGCCGGGGCCTTCGATCATCACCTGGCAGTCGCGCTTCCAGGCGATTTTGGTGAGTTCGCCCAAGGTGCGCAGTTCCGAGAATTGCGCTTCGTCATTGGCGTCGTGGATCGAGCCGGGGCGTAGGCCGTCGCCGAGCGAGAAGCTGACGTCGTAGGCGCGCATGATCTCGCAGATATCTTCGAAATTTGTGTACAGGAAATTTTCCTTGTGGTGAGCCATGCACCATTTGGCGAGGATGGAGCCGCCGCGCGAGACGATGCCCGTTTTGCGTTCCGCCGTCATGGGGATGAAGGGCAGGCGCACGCCGGCGTGGATGGTGAAATAATCCACGCCTTGCTCGGCTTGCTCGATGAGGGTTTGGCGGTAGATGTCGTAGGTTAAGTCTTCGGCGATGCCGCCAACTTTTTCCAGGGCTTGGTAAATGGGCACGGTGCCGATGGGCACGGGCGAGTTGCGGATGATCCATTCGCGCGTTTCGTGGATATTTTTGCCGGTGGATAGGTCCATCACATTGTCGGCGCCCCAGCGGATGGCCCATACGAGTTTTTCAACTTCCTCGGCGATAGAGGAGGAGATGGCGGAGTTGCCGATATTGGCATTGATTTTCACTTTGAAATTGCGGCCGATAATCATCGGCTCGGCTTCGGGGTGTTTGATATTGGCGGGGATGATGGCGCGGCCCGCGGCCACTTCGTCGCGCACGAATTCCGGCGTGACAAGCGCGGGCAGGCGGGCGCCGAAGGATTCGCCGCGTTGGTAGGGTTTAGTTGCTGGTTGCTGGTTGCTGGTTGCTGTGCGGCCTTCGTTTTCGCGCACCGCGATATATTCCATTTCCTTGGTGATGATGCCGGCGCGCGCATAGGCAAGTTGGGTGACGCAGCCGTTGACGGGTTTGCGTTCGGCGATCCAGGGCGCGCGGAGCGGGGCGAGGCCTTTTTCGATGTCGATTTTGATATTCGGGTCGGTGTAGGGGCCGGAGGTGTCGTAAATGATGAGCGGGGGTTCGCCGCCGCTGAGCGTGATTTCACGCATGGCGACGCCGCCCACATACGCTTTGCGCGAGGCGGGCAGAGGCATGGTGGTGACGGAAAAATCCTGGTTTGTATTTTTGGCCTGGCTTGCGTCTTTTGTTTTTGCTTTAGTGCTGTCCATGGCAGTTTCTCCCGGTTTCAAAATAAAAAATGAGCATACAGCCCGCAGCCCAGGCCGCAAAGCGGAATTTCATGCTGCGCTGCACCGGTGGTATGCTGCGCATGGGCGGCGCGATTTGCCGTGGCGGAATACGGCGGATGCGTATCATATTTATGTCAGCGAGGTGATGTTGCAGCAGACGCAGGTGGCCACCGTGCTGGCGCGTTATTATCACCCGTTCCTCCAGCAATTCCCGACGCTTGAAGCACTGGCCGCCGCGCCGCCCAGCGCGGTGGTGAAGGCGTGGCAGGGGCTGGGGTATTATAATCGGGCGGCGAATTTGCATAGGGTGGCGGCGCAGGCAGGCGGGCGGCTGCCGGAATCTGTGGATGCACTGATGGCATTGCCCGGCATCGGCAGAAACACCGCGCATGCTATTGCGGCGTTTGCATTTCATGCGCCTGTGCCGGTGATGGAGGCCAATGTGAAGCGCGTGCTATGCCGCATATTTGCGCTTGAGCAGCCGGGCGCGGAGGAATTATGGGAACGCGCGGAGGCGCTGCTCGACCGCAAAAACCCGTTCGATTATAACCAGGCGATGATGGATATCGGTGCGCTGGTGTGCACCAAGCGTGCCCCCAAATGCGGCGAGTGTCCGGCGAATGTGATTTGTGCAGGCAAGGCGGCGCCGGAGCAATACCCGGCAGCGAAGACGGCGAAAAAGACGCCGGTGCGGCGGAAGCATATTTTCGTGCTGCGCAATACGGCGGGAAAGTTTTTTATGCAGAAGCGCGAGGGGGCGTTTTTGAGGGGGATGTATGGGTTCGTGGAGGAGGACCCGTCGTCCCGGCGAAGGCCGGGACCCACGAACTCTCGGGCGCAAATGCTAGCGGACAGGGAGGATAGTACATGGGCCCCGGCCTTCGCCGGGGTAACGAAACTTGGCCACATCACCCAAGTGTATAGCCATTTCACATTGGAAGCAGACATATTTTGCTGCGCAGCAAAAGGGCGTGGCGCGGGGTGGTTTACGTTGGAGGAATTGAGGAAACTGCCGCATTCAAAGGCGGAGGAGAAGATTATAGCGTTTCTCTCTTCACTGCCGCGCACGCCAGCTGATCCGCCCGTTCGTTAAACTCATCACCACTATGCCCCTTCACCCAGTGCCAGGTGATGGTGTGGCGGTGGGTGGCGGCTTCCAGGCGTTCCCAGAGGTCTTGGTTTTTGACGGGTTTTTTGTCGGCGGTTTTCCAGCCGTTTTTTTTCCAGCCGGCGAGCCAGGTCATGATGCCGTGGCGCACGTAAGTGCTGTCGGTATAGAGCTCGACTTCGCAAGGCGATTTTAGCGCTTCCAGGGCGGCGATGGCGCCCATGAGTTCCATGCGGTTGTTGGTGGTGGGGTTTTCGCCGCCGGAGAGATCTTTGACCGTGCCGTTATATTGCAGCACGGCGCCCCAGCCGCCGGGGCCTGGGTTGCCGCTGCACGCGCCGTCGGTATGGATGATGACTTTTTTCATGCGTCTTGGAAATAGCGCAGCTTGGCGAGATATTCCAGCGGGTCTTTCTGCGTGACTTGCGCGCCTGCGGGGTGGAACAGTTGGTCATGCGCGCGGGTGAGCAGGAAACGCAGGGCTGCTCCGCGGAGCAAGATGGGGAAGGCGCTGCGTTCGTCTTCGATCAGCGGGCAGACGGATTCGTAGCCGCGCAGCAGCGCGTAGAGGCGTTCGGGTATGAATTGATGTTGCGTGTCAAAACACCAGGCGGCGGCGCAGATCGCCAGGTCATAGGCGAAAACTTCGTTGCAGGCGAAATAAAAATCGATGACGCCGGAAAGCTCCGCGCCATCGAAGAAGACGTTGTCGGGGAATAAATCGGCGTGCACCGGGCCATTGGGGAGATGCCGGGGCCAATGGGCGTTTAAATAGTCGATTTCATCGGCGATGAGCCGGGCGAGGCCGGGGGCGATTTCATCGGCGCGCGTGCCCATTTTTTCCGCCAGTGCCTGCCAGCCGGCAAGCGAGAGCGTGTTGGCGCGCGTGGGCGTGAAATCTTTCCCCGCCATGTGCATCTGCGCGGCGAGCATGCCCAGGCTCACCAGGTGATGCGTTTCGATGGCGCGCACGCCCTGACCGTTGATGAAAGTGACGATCACGGCGGGCCGGTCTTTGAGGCGGCTCGTGAGTTGGTCCTGGCGGCTCGGCAGCGGCTTGGGGCAGTAGATGCCATGGGTGGCCAAATGTTCCATCAGGCCGATGAAATAGGGTAAATCCGCCTCGGAGGTGCGTTTTTCGAATAAGGTGAGGATGTAGCGGCCGGTGGTGGTTTCCAGGTAGAAATTGCTGTTCTCCACGCCCTCGGCGATGCCGTGCCAGGCGTGCAGCTCCCCTAAATCGTAGTTTTTTAGGTGGGTTTGGATATCGGATTCGGTGAGAGGGGTGAAAACGGCCATTTCAGGTTTCTACATGGCTTTTTTGCTGGAATAAAGCGGGGAGATTGCGTATTATGATAAGATGCGTAGCGAACAACATATTCCTTCTGCCGAGCTACAAAGCTTTATAGCTAAGCTTAACGCTCTGCCGCGCCCCGGTCAGCTTGCCGTGGAGCATTTTATCGATTATCTCTATGCGCGTTATCAGCATAAGGATACATTGACGGAAGATTTCTTCTCGCTTTCCGCAGAAGCATGGGACAATGACTGACATTGCCGTGCCTGTGTTTGGTGATGTGGTGCGGGTTTCTTTTCCTTATGCGGGTAAAGACGGGCATAAAGAACGCCCCGCCGTTGTTATCAATTCTCCCGTTTATCAACAACAACGCGCAGATGTGTTAGTGCTTGCATTGTCAAGCCGTCTTACCCCTCAAAAGGCATTGGGAGAAGCGGTGTTGCTAGATTGGGAGAAAGCAGGTTTAACAAAGCCCAGCCGATTTAAAGCCGTAGTTGCTACCGTAATGCAAAATCGTCTGTTAGGGATTATGGGGCGTTTAAGCGAACGCGATATCAGGCAATTACGTCTTTTGCTTTCAATGATTATTGGTGCTTAAGATGTGCTGGAATAAAGCGAGGAAATAAGGCTAATTAGCGGTATGCAGCAAAAAAAGACAAAACCTTCCATACCAGACGCCGCTAGCCTGGGTCGCGCGGTGCTGGAGCAGGAGATCGCGGGCCTCAAGGCGCTCAGCGCGGCGCTGGACGGCGCGTTTACGCAAAGCGTGGCGCGCATTGCGCAAGTGGTCGATAGCGGCGGACGGGTGATCGCTACCGGCATGGGCAAGAGCGGGCATGTGGCGCGCAAAATCGCGGCGACGATGGCGTCCACCGGCACGCCCGCGCATTTCGTGCACCCGGCGGAGGCGAGCCATGGCGATTTAGGTATGGTAAGCGCACGCGATTGCGTGCTGGCGCTGTCGAATTCGGGTGAGACGCCGGAGCTGGCGGATATTATTCAGCATTGCAAACGCTTTTCCATTCCGCTGATCTGCATGGTGCGGCGCGGCGGCTCGGTGCTGGCGGAGGCGTCTGACATTGCGCTGGTGCTGCCGGAAGTGGCGGAGGCCTCGCCCATCGCGGCGCCGACGACGTCTACTACCATGATGATGGCGCTCGGTGATGCGCTGGCGGTGGCGTTGCTGGAGATGCGCGGCTTTACGCGCGAGGATTTCGCGGTGCTGCACCCCGGCGGTTCGCTGGGCAAGGCGGTGAAGCGTGTGAATGAGGTAATGCATGCGGGCAGCGCGATGCCGCTGGTGGCGGAAGCCATGCTGATGCCGGAGGTGCTGCTGGAGATTACGAACAAGCGTTTGGGCTGCGTGGGCGTTACGAATGCGGCGGACAAGCTCACTGGCATCATCACGGACGGGGATTTGCGGCGTCATATGGAAGACGGGCTGCTGAAGCATACGGCCGCGCAGGTGATGACCAAGGCCCCGCTGACCATCCGCCCGCAGGCGCTGGCCGCCGAGGCGCTGGGCATTATGAATGCAAAAAACATCACCGCGCTGTTTGCGGTGGATGAGCAGGGCAGGCCCCAGGGCATTCTGCATATTCACGATGTATTGCGGGCGGGGATTAGTTAATTGATGTTGACAAATCTGGTGACTCTGGTAAGCAGCATTAACTAACCATCATTTTGTGGCATTATGACAATAGACGAATCAAACGGCGACCGCGCGCAACACCCCGCAACACCTGCTTATGACGCTTTGGTTGAGCGGGATAGAATAGCGGTTGACCTTCTTGCGGCGCACACCTTGGCGCAGGATAACGATTTAAAGGGTTGTCTGCCTGCAATACGCGCATTTAAGGAAGCGATTGCGTCCACTGAAATGGGAGTGGAAATAGCGCGTGTGGGTGAGGTGGAGAAGCATGCAAAAGTTAAAGATATTATGCAGACGCGAGATGGCTTGAGAAAGCAGAAGAAGGAATGGCCAAGGGAATCCAATGGAGACATACGCAAAGCCGAATATGAATTTACGCAAGCAGCTCTTCCGCTAAACGACACTCTTCAAGCGGCTCAAGATGCTGCGCTTGAACAAGCCTATGTTGCGGCGCGTGAGGCACATATGCGCTTGGAAGCAAAGCGTAAAAAACCCGCATCTGGTCGTTCGGAATCAAGTCATCCTTCCAGGGGTTATGGCCTAAAATAGGCCGCGATTTTGAAGCAACTTGCCCGCGCGCGGGCAAGCCTATACATCGGTACGTATAGGAGAGGGCGCGCATGAACCCCCGCTTGCTGTTTAACACGCTAAAACTTCTACTATTCCTCTTGCTCTACCCGCTTGTGGTGGCGGCGAGTTATATTTCGGCGGTGGCGGTGATGGTGATGTTTGTGGCGGTGCAGCTGGGCATGCAGGGCATGGATGTGTCGTTTGTGAACGTGTTTACGGCGCTGGTCGGCACGTATTGGTATGGGCTGTATGGCGCGATGCTGGCGTTTTTGGTGCTGATTTATTGGTATAACCGCAACCGCCTGGAGATGGGCGCGGATATGCGTTTCATCACGCCGCAGACGCAGCCGCGTGTTTATAATATCTGCGAAAAATGCAGCGCCGGGCTGGGCATTCCCATGCCGCTGCTGCTGATGCAGGAGCATTCCTCGGTGAACGCGTATACGGCGGGCATTTCTGGCGATACGTACCGCATCGTGCTGACGTCGAAGCTGGTGCAGTTTTGTTCGGATGAGGAGATTGAGGCGGTGCTGGCGCAGCAGCTGGTGCAGCTGGCTAACGGCGATACGATGCTGATTTCCATCAGCGGTATGGTGACGCATATTTTCTCATTCCTGACATCCATTATGTGGCCGGCGCGGTGGGAGGGGGCTTCCTCGGGCGGGATTGGCGGATGGCGGCTTGTGCTGGTGGGTGCGTGCAAGCTGGCGAATATCGGCGCGCTGTTCGGCTGGCTGTTTATCTCGCACCGGCGGGAATTTGTGGCGGATGCGCAGGCCGTGCAATTTACCGGCAACCCGCGGGCGCTTGTGTCCGTGCTGAAAAAAGTGGCGGAGAATAGCTGGGGTGTGTATGGCCCGGCCTATATCAACCCCCTGCTGTTTCACTACCGCGACCCGGAGAAATTCCTCGCTACCCACCCGCCGCTGGAGGCGCGCATTGCGGCGATCGGGCTGGACTAGGCGGGAATCTAGGGTATCATGCGGCCAATGAGGGATGTAATAATAAAAATGCGCCAAAGAAAACAATGGCCGTTTGCCGCGGTTTGTTTTTTATGTGCGGTCTTGGCATGGAAATATTCCTTTATGCTGAGCGGAACAGAATTTAGCGGCGGTAAGCTAACCGGCTCATTGCTTACGCTGCATATCTGCGGCAGCGCGCTTTTTAGTGTGGCATCTATTCTTATGTTTTCGTGTTTGCGGGTCGCGGTGATAATCGCATTTCTGGCAATATTACTCTGTGCTCCACTTTATCTTTATTTTGCATTTTCTGGACCTTTCCAGCATATCTTTCCTGGCGAATACTCTGTTCCACAATAATATTTAAATTATGGATTTTCTCTCGCCGCTGCATCGCTATACGCGTTTTGTTCATTTGAGCAAGGGGGCGCTGTGGGCGCTGGCTATTTTGCTTACGCTGGCGATTGTGGTGACGGCGTGGGTGAAATCGAACGATAATGGCGGGCGTATCACGCTGGGTGGGGGCACTGGCAAACCGCAGCCCTCGGCGATGATCAAGCCGCGCTATCAGGGGTTGGACAGCCACGACCGCCCGTTCAACATCATCGCCGAAACCGCCACTCAGCCTGATCAAAATACAGTTATTTTAGAAATGCTTAGCACGGATATTGTGCTGGATAGCGGCGGCTGGGCTTCGATGTCGGCGGATCATGGCGTGTATCACGTGGGCACCAAGCTGCTGGAGCTGACTGGCCATGTGGATATGTTTTATGACGGTGGTTATGAATTCCGCACGGATGCGATGCAGGTAGATATCGGCAAAAGCACCGCCTGGGGTGATAACCCGGTGGAGGGCCAGGGCCCGGCGGGAATTTTGCGCGCCCACCGCTTCAAAATATTGGACCGGGGCAAGGTTTTGCTGTTTAATGAGGCGGTGAAAGTGAACCTGTATTTGAAATGAAACCGTTTCTTTTTTGCTGCGCTTTAGCGCTGCTAGCCGCCCCCGCCTATGCGGACCCGCCGCCCGCCGTGGCGGTTGCGCCGTCGTCGCTTCCCGCTGCCGCGCCGGCGCCTGTAGTGCTGACGCCTGTGCCAGCAGCCTCACCCGCGCCGGGCGGCAAATCTGGCCAGCCGATTGAGATTAATGCTGACCAGCTGGAAGTGCGCCAGCAGGATAATATTGCAGTGTTTACCGGCAATGTGATCGCCATTCAGGGCGATACGAAATTAAAGTCTGACGTGATGACGGTGCACTACCGTAAAAAAGAAGGCGCCGCAGCTTCTTCCTCCAGCGGTGGCGGGGCGTTTGCGCCGGGGCAGAATTCCGTGGAGCGCATCGATGTTGACGGCAATGTGGTGATCATCACCCCCACCGAAACGGCGACCGGCGACCATGGTATTTATCAGGTGGATGCGCGGCAGGTGAAGCTGACCGACCACGTGGTGCTGACGCGCGGCAAAAACGTGCTCAAAGGTGATACGCTGGTGCATGATTTGGATACCGGCAAAAGCGTGATCAACAGCCCGTTCCATCAGAACGAGGCAACGCCGGGGGCGATTAACGGCCGCGTGCGCGCGTTGTTTGTGCCGGAGAAGAGTAAAGACGGCCAGGGAGCGAAGCCATGAGCATCGTGGATATCAACGAGGACCTGCCCGAAGGACCGAAGCTGGTGGCGGTGAATCGCGGGCTGGAAGTGCAGCGGCTGGGCAAGCGCTATGGCGGGCGGCCCGTGGTGCGCGATGTGTCGCTTTCCGTGCAGCGCGGCGAGGCGGTAGGTTTGCTGGGGCCGAACGGCGCGGGTAAAACCACGAGTTTTTATATGATCACTGGCCTGGTGAAACCCGATGTCGGGCGCATTTTGCTCGATGGGGAGGATATTACGCGCCTGCCAATGTATCGCCGGGCGCGCCTGGGTATTGGTTATCTGCCGCAGGAAGCCTCGATTTTTCGCGGGCTAACGGTGGAGCAAAATATCATGGCGGTGCTGGAAGTGTGCGAGGAAGACCCTGCTATTCGCAGCGCCATGCTGGACGCGCTGCTGGCCGAATTTTCGATCACGCATTTGCGCATGGCGATGGCGGTGACGCTGTCAGGCGGTGAGCGGCGGCGCGTGGAAATCGCGCGCGCGCTGGCGGGCCGGCCGTCATTTATCCTGCTCGATGAGCCGCTCGCGGGCATTGACCCGATCGCGGTGGAGGAAGTGCGCGAAATTGTGCGTCATCTGAAAGACCGCGGCATCGGCGTGCTCATCACCGACCACAACGTCCGCGAGGCGCTGGACATTATCGACCGCGCTTACGTCATGCATGACGGCTCTGTGCTAATGGAAGGCACCCCGGCGGAGATCGTGGCCAGCCACGAGGTGCGGCGGGTGTATTTGGGTGAGCGGTTTAGTTTGTAATCTCGAGGGAAGCTTGGGTTGAAGTGGTTCCCTGGATGGTTACCCGGTTCGCTCCACGAAAGAGATTAATCGCTTTTTCGAGATCTATGATTTTCCCGTTTTCGTCTATAGCCTTGGCTTTTTCCAACTGATCTGCCCATTTGGAAAGAGCGGCACTGAGCTCCGGCCTGGTTGGATATCGCTCATCCTCATCATAAAAACTATCGGGTGTTTCATCATAGGGTAATGATTTTAGAGTGGCGGCGATTTCAGCGTATTCACGTGGATTGCCGAACAAAATAGCTCCCATATAATGGGCAAGGTATTCTCTGGTATTCGTGGGAATAAAATGGCGTTCGCCCCGTACTTCCGCCTGGGCGCGCTCCAGCATGGTTTCAGGTGTTCCGCAATCGCCATTGATGCCGTGTCCGAGCTCGTGTGCCATGAGCCATTTCATTCCAGTAGAGTTAGCGGCGAATTCGCGGCAGGCGTCATCGGTGGTTTCGATGACATACGGTATATTAGCCATAGCAGTGATACGATTATAGTAAGTTGGTTTTACCTCGATATAAAGGTCATGCGGCTGAGAAATAAGTGTTGGGTGATCGGCGACGAGTTCATCTACGATAGCCTGCGCTTTTTATGATGGTCCGGCGCATCTTCCGCGCGGCCAAAGCTTACCTCGCCTAGCGTCGTCCTTTTTTTCAATTTCAGCAGATGATCGCGCTGCCGCTGACGCTCGTTTTCGAGTACATCTTCTAATGAAAGGCGTTTTGGATCATCAGGATCCAATTTTAAATGTCTGTTGCGAAAATCGGCGCGCAGAAGCATTGACGGATCAGTCATATCGCCGATATTCAGGGTGGCCCATGGGGTATTCATCGCGATTCTGATGGTATATAATAATCAATTATATTATAATGAATTTGCACTATAAATAATAGCAGAATATAAGGATTTAATTAAACCATAACAATGCTATAGCATTAATTGCATTTGCATTAATCCTTTCTTTACCGACCCCATGGTACGATTCTTGCATGACAGCACATGCAAGACCTTCTCTCAACCTAGAATTGCGCGGCTCGCAGAGCCTGGTGATGACCCAGGCGTTGCAGCAATCCATTAAATTATTGCAGATGAACGCGCTAGAGTTGCGCAGCTTTGTCGAGTCGCAGCTCGAGGAAAACCCGTTCCTGGCTGAAGAGGATGAGGCGCCGGAGGCGGATGCGGCGGATAGCCAGACAGAGCATGAAGAACAGCCCGAGGCTGAGGTCGAGGGCGAAGAGTTCCTGCCCGAAGAATGGCAGGGCGCGGATGCCGGGGAAACCGGCATGCCGCGCGATGGTTCCGAACTGCGCATGCAGGTAACGGCGCGCGATTCGGATGGTGACGAGGCCGATTTCGGCGACACAAAGGCACATGATTTAACGCTGCGCGAGCATTTGCTGGAGCAGCTGCAGGCGCAAACCGCCGATCCGCTGCAACGCGCCATTGGCGCTTATCTGGTCGATCTAGTGGATGACGCCGGGTATCTCAAAGAGGATGTGGTGGCGCTGGCCGAGCAACTGGGCACAGATGCGGCGCATGTGAAGGATGCGGTGGCGCTGATCCAGAAACTGGACCCGTGCGGCGTCGGCGCGCGTGATTTGGCGGAGTGTCTCAGCCTGCAATTGCGTGAAAAAGACCGGCTGGACCCTGCGATGCAGGTCTTGCTGGCTAATCTGCCGCTGCTGGCCGAGGGCAATATGGCGGCGCTGGAGAAGCGCTGCGGTGTGGATGGCGAAGATTTGCGCCAAATGATTACGGAATTACGCGCGCTGAACCCCAAGCCGGGCTCGGCTTTCGCCCGCGAAATCGTGCAGATGGTGGAGCCGGACGTGACGGTGCGGCGCGACGCGGCCAATGCCGGCAAAAAAAGCTGGCATGTGGAGCTGAACGCCCATGCGCTGCCGCGCGTGCTGGTCAACCGGCGTTATTTCGCCAAAGTGTCTGTGCATGCCGGGGCGACGGATAAAAAATACCTCACGGAAAAAATGAATCACGCCAGCTGGCTGGTGCGCGCGCTGGATCAGCGGGCGAACACAATTTTGAAAGTATCGTCGGAAATCGTGGCGCAGCAGGAAGGCTTCTTCCGCATGGGCATCCACCATTTAAAACCGCTGACGCTCAAAGACATCGCGCGCGTCACCGGATATCACGAAAGCACGGTCAGCCGCGTGACGGCGGGGAAATATATGATCACGCCGCGCGGGGTGTTCGAGCTGAAATATTTCTTCACCTCGGGCGTGAGCCATGGGGCGGGCGGGGATGACGTCTCCAGCCAGACCGTCAAGCACGTGATACGCGAACTGATCAGCCAGGAGGGCGCCGCCGTGCTTTCCGACGACGATTTGGCCGAGGCGCTGGGCCGCCGCAACATCCACGTGGCGCGCCGCACGGTGGCCAAATACCGCGAAGCCATCGGCATCGCCTCCTCCATGGAACGCCGCCGGAAGCGGGCTATAGGTAGTCGTTAGTCGTCTGTCGTTAGTCGCCGGTTGGGCAAGTGATGGTTTATTTCTTATATTTGCTCCCGATGGGAGATGGGTGTATACTTGCTACAGTAGGCTATTAAGTCATAACTAACGACAGACGACTAACGACTCTTTCAACATTATAAGGCATCGATTTTATGCAAGTTTCTATTTCCGGCAAAGGCATGGACGTCGGCGAGTCGCTGCGCGCCCATATTGAACATGCGGCGGCGGTGGGTGTTACCAAATATCTGGACCGGGTGAACAGCGTGGCGGTGGTGGTGTCGCGCGAGTCGCACCGTTTCCGTGTGGATCTGCACGGTAATCTCGGCACGCATGCCGGCATGGTGGTGCGCGCGCACGCGGTGGGCGACGATGTGTATGCCACGTTTGATTCGGCGCTTGAAAAAGTGGAAAAGCAGCTGCGCCGTTATAAGCGCCGCATTACCAACCATCATAAAAAAGAAGATGCCGCGCCCTCGCGCGCCCGCAAAACGGTGTTGCAGGCGGATGTGGCGGAGCACGAGGAAACGGCGGCGAACGGACTTGCCGCGGGCTTAGTGATCGCCGAGAAGGCGACCGACATTGAAATTCTCAGCGTCAGCGAGGCGGTGATGCGCATGGACCTGCAAGACCTGCCGGCGCTTATGTTCCGCAACGCCGGGCATGGCGGGCTGAACGTGGTGTATCGCCGCGCGGATGGCAATATTTCTTGGGTGGACCCGGAAGAGAAGGTTGCGTAAAACACATGCCGGTTATTTGTCATTCCCGCGAAAGCGGGAATCCAGCTTTTGAAAAGGATGGATCCCCGGTTCGCGCTGCGCGCGCCCGAGGATGACAAAACAGGCCGTTCTCATTACCGGTGCGGCCAAGCGCGTGGGGCGGGAGATTGCGCTGCATCTGGCCGCGCGCGGGTTTGACATCGCGCTGCATTATCACACGTCGCAGGCCGAGGCGGAGCAAACGGCGGCGGAGATTCGCGTGCTGGGTGCAGATTGTGCCTTGTTTCAGGCGGATTTGGCGGAGTTGGAAAAGCTGCCGGGATTGATGGCAGCGGTGCATGCGCGGTTCCCGCAATTGGCGCATCTGGTGAACAATGCTTCGGTGTTTGAGCAGGCGGGTTTATTGGAGAGTGATGCGTCGCTGATGGCGCGCACGTTTGCGGTGAATTTTTATGCGCCGGTGCTGCTGACGCAGGAATTGGCACGGATGACCACCGGCCCGGCGAGCGTCACCAACCTGCTCGATGCTAAGGTGGATGCCACGCAGCACCGCTATTTTTTCTATCTACTCTCCAAAAAAACCCTGCGCGATTTCACCCACATGGCCGCTGCCGAACTGGCGCCGCGCGTGCATGTACATGGAATCTATCCGGGAAAAGTGCTGCCCAACATCGACGGAAAAGGCAGCGGCGGCCCCATCACCGGCACACCGCAGGAGATTGCGGCGGCGGTGGGGGAGGTGGTTAAGGGGCCTTAGCGTACCGGCGGTGGTGCCATTTTAGCGTTTGGATCACCATTAGCAATGGGAGCCGGGGTTTTGGGCGGCGCAACTGAAACGCCGTCCTTAAATTCAAAAGTTTGACCAAGCATATTCAATTGTGTAACGCCAGGAGGCGGAGCCATTTTTTCCTGCGGCGCTGAGTTCGCATTCTTATTTACAGCGGCAGCAAGGCCAGCAAGCGTTTCCTTCATTCCTGACGTAATGCCTTTGCCGAATTCTTTGGCTTCCTTAGTCGCGGCGTTGCCCACGTCCTTCAGCGAAGCGAGCGTCGCTGCCGCCGCTTCTTTCGCACGTTCTTCGTTGAATTCTTTGGTTACGTTTTTTACATCGCCGGCAGAATTGAGATCCACTTCCTGGGTGGCGCCGGGTTGTTTAAACGCGCCTTTTTTCGCGTCTAACTCGGCTTGCGTAATTGTGCCTGCGGCAACGCCGGAGAGAGTAAAATTATCGGATTTATTATCGGCAAATGTACCCTTGAATGTGTAAGAAACGGGTTTGCCATTTACCTGTTGCTCCACGTGTAGGTATGTATCCGCACCTTCGGTAAATGCTCCTTTGATTACAATTCCGGCCTTCGCACGGCTATTGATGTCGCTCACAATTGCACTGACTTTTGCGATGTTTTCGCGATTTAGTTTATCTATCGCTTCATTTTGAGCTACCGCATCCGTAACCGCCATATCCAGCGCTTTTTGCAGTGCTTCACGGTCAGCTTGGTTATGCGCTAATGAATATACCGTTTCACCGCTCGAATTCTTCGAGAATTTCCATTCGGTAGAAGTTTTCAGCAGTCTTCCACCTTTTTCTTTGTCTAATTTTGCCATTTCATCGGCGTATTCTATCACTTTCTGGAACTGCGTTTCAGAAGTAGTGTAGCTCTTTGTGTGAGCATAATTTTTTCCTTCGATGGCGAAAGCTTTTAGCACTTCGTAATTTTTCTTTCCTTTTAAAGAATCAGCCGCGGGTTCTCTTTCATCTGCTTTCACAAAACCTTCATATTGTGTGTTTATAGCAAGCGGATCGCAGCTAAGAAGAGTTTCGCAATGGCCTGCAACTGCATTGATGCTACCTGGCCAACCCTCCCCTGTAATAAGTGCAGCACTAGAAGAAAAATCAGCTATCCTGCGATCGCTTGCTTTCCAATATAATTTATCTTTGGCGGGTGCAGCACCACCATTAAGTAACGTATTTATGGACCAATTTCCGTCCACATACAGCAGAGCCGGGCTAATACCCGTTTTTGCCTTCTCGATAACATTGTCGGTTTCGCGTTCGTGATTGAGCACCCACTGCGATTTTGCAGCCGTATTCAATTGGTAAAACTCAGAGACTTTATTATTACTCGCGGCAACAGCCTTATCGAGATTGTTTTTCATATCCGCAGTAGCCTGGGCCTTATTAAGCGCAGTTTCCAGGGTGTTCAACGCATCAGGCTTTAGGCCATTAAACGAAGCGGGAATGTCGAGAAGGTTTTTTACCCTTTCCGGATTTACACCATATTGGGAAAGCTCAACCGCCGATTTTTCAGCTTCGTGCTCATAACCTGCTCTTATCACTTCTGCATTCGCACCGCTTAATCCTTGCACGATGCTGGATCTCACCGGATCAAATTCTCTGATTGCAGTATTGCTGGCTTGTCTGATTGCATCAGCTCCTGTTGCCATTCCCGGTATGTTAATTTGCGGTACAGATAGAGGGGTGCCACCTGCGTTTACACCGGCCGCATTGGGAGAGAGGTTTACATTTTGGCTGTTAGAGGGGTTGGTGGCATTAGGATTAGCGCCCTGTGTGGCGGGCGGAGTAAATAAGCCTTGGCTCGAGGGGGGCGGTGTTTCCGTCTTTCCCATCAACCCCGTCAAAAACGCACCGCCCAGGCCGCCTAGCAAAGCGCCGACGGGGCCGAATGCGAAGAAGCCGATTACGGCGGCGATGAGGCCGAAGATGATGTTGTTGGTGCCGGTGTATTTTTCATACCATGCCGGTTCCTGTCCGCCGGCGGGAGGCGTCGTGGTAGCAGCGGGCGCTGCGCCGGTTGCGGGCGCGGCTGCGGGTGCCGGGGTTTCGGCAATGATTTGTTCTGGCGTAGCGCCTTTAGCATAAGCATCAAGCTGTTCACGCAGCAATTTTTTCTGATCAGGCGTGAATTTGGTTGCGTCTTCAGGGAGCACCACACCGATATCTTTGTCTGGTTGATCCTTGGTTTTCAGCACGGCATTGGATTTACCGTCCGTAACGACAGTAACAGCCTTTGACGCGATGGTACCCACTTTGATATCAGCCATAAAACTCTCCTGAAAAAACCTTTATACCTTCAAATCCTTACATATTGCCTACCCCCCAGCAAGTTAAAGTTTTGTGACGGCCCATATGACAAACATATGACAAGCCCGTGACAATAGCTAAGAATAGAGGTATATCAGAGGGATGAAGCTACATATCCAGCGGTTGCCGGTGCAGGTGCATTTGGGCGTTTATGCGTGGGAAAAACAGGCGGCGCGGCCGGTGCTGATAGACCTGCGCGTGCGCTTTGATGGGGCAAAACCTGCCCAGTCCGACGCGCTGGCCGATGCGCTGGATTATGTGGCCGTGGAGCAATGCGCGCTGCGCACTGCCCAGGCGCGGCATTATGAGCTGCTGGAGAGCTTGGTTGCGGCGGTGGGCACGGCGGTGCTGGCGCTGCCGGGTGCGCTGGAGGTAGAAGTGGAAATTCACAAGCCCGGCGCGCTGGAACATGCGGAGTCGGTGTCTATTTCAGAGGTGTATCGCACATGAAATTAGTGTTGGTGACGGGGCTTTCGGGGGCGGGGAAAAGTGTGTGCTTGCGCACGCTGGAGGACATTGGCTATGAGGCGATCGACAATTTGCCACTGTCGTTCATTCCCGTGATCGCCGCGGCGGGCGGGCAGGGGCGCAAAGTGGTGATCGGCGCCGACACGCGCGGGCGCGATTTTTCGGCGGAGCGCTTCGCGGCCTTGGTGCGCGCGCTGAGTGAAGATAAGGCGCTGGAATTCGAGCTGGTGTTTATGGATTGCGACGACGAGGTGCTGGTGCGCCGCTTCACCGAAACGCGCCGCCGCCACCCGCTGGCGCTGGACCGGCCGGTGGAAGACGGCATCGCGCATGAGCGGGCGCTGCTTTCCGGCATCCGCGCGCTGGCGAATCGGGTGATCGACACCAGCCAGCTTCCCGTGCCGGATTTGCGGCGGCTGGTTGAGGGCTATTTCGCGGGGGATGATGCGCCGCCGCTGGCGATTTCCATTACGTCGTTTTCGTATAAAGGCGGGCTGCCGCGTGAGGCAGATTTGGTGTTTGATGTGCGTTTCCTCAGCAATCCGTTTTACATTCCGGAATTGCGCGAGCTGACGGGGCTGGATGCTGCCGTAGGCGAACACATCGCGCGCGATCCGGGTTTTGCGGAATTCTTCGCACATCTGACGGGCCTCGTGTTGCCGCTGCTGCCGCAATTCGAGGCGGAGGGCAAGCGTTACCTCACCATCGCCATCGGCTGCACCGGCGGCCAGCACCGCTCAGTATATACTGCGAAGCGTTTGGGCGATGCGCTGCGCGGCGCGGGGTATGCTGCGGAAGTGCGGCATAGGGAATTGGCGCGGCGTTAGACTCTATATATCCCCTCTCCCAGAAGGGGGGTTAGGGCCAGTCCTCCGAAGCCTTGGCGTAGGAGGAAGGGGGCGCTGCGCTTAGGAGTAAAAACCGCGCATCTTCCACCCCCACCCGGATTTCCTAAGCTCGCGTTGCTCACTAAGTAAATCCTGCCCTCACCCATCAAGGGTGAGGGAAAGTGGTCTTAAGTCGTAAGCCCGGGGCCTTTATCCTGCACGGGCTTCGCGGCCGGCGTGCCCGGCCGCGGCAGATGCCCCGCCACCTCAGGAACTGCTGCCGCCGCACCCGGCTTATACGCCCCATCATTCGCCAACGCGAGCGCGGCTTTGAGCGCGGGGTCGGCAGTGGGAGCGAGGGAGGTTTTGGTGGGGGCGGAGGCGGGTTCCTCGCCTCGTTGCAGGGCGTCAATTGCGTTTTTAAGCGCTTCAGGAATATCTGATGCAGGGTTTTTTGTATGATCCGTAGTGGCGTTTGGACGCATTACACCTGTTCGCGGCTCCACACTCTGAATCACTTCCTTATTTTCATAAAGCTGCTTTAACAAATCGGCGTTAATGGGTTTATCGGCAGGTATTTTACATACAAGATATCCAGATTTTGTATTGAAAGTGTAAACCTCCAAGCCCAGCTTTTCTACAAACTCGGAGGCTTCCCGTATCTTATTATCTTCGAAGCATATTATGACATGGGTTTGGTTTCCGAAGCGCTTCGCTTCCTTAGCCAGATTTTCTGGCTTCATGAATTTGGGATTATATACGCCATCTTTATCCTTGAGGCGCTCAGCTCTGGAAGTGCTTGCGGGAGGCTTATCCGGTGCCGGTGTGGGCGGCGGAGCGGGGTCAGATGACGACGGCGAGAGAGAGGGCACTGGCTTGGGTGTAACGGCCGGTGTGGAAACACCATCCAGCACTTTTTGGGTGCGGTCTAGGAGGTCTTTTTTTAGTTGTTCTTTTGCTTGCTGTCTTTCTTTAGGGCCAAGCGGAATCTGCTCACCCAATTCTTCGGATAGCAATGAGAGCGCTTTATTATAATCCGGCTGCTGGGAAACTTTCTCTATCAGATCATGTATCTTTTTATCGCGTTCTTCCTTGTTATTTTTCAAATATATAGCAATTAGTTCTTCGGGCGATTTGCCTTTGCCCGCTTCATTGGCACTAACAGCTATTGGATAAGACATTGAAGGGCCAAGCAAGCCTGTGGAAACTTGACGCTGAATATCGTTTTTATCCGTTGCTATTTTTGTTGAATCATTTTTATCAATCCACGAATTTTTCGGATCCAGATATTCCGTCAGCGCGGTGGTGAGTGCGGTTTTGAATTTCGGGTCGCTGGGTTTTAGGTCTGTAATATGGTCTGCCTTGGGCGTCTCCTGCATATCGGCTGGGCTTGGGTCTTGGGGCATGTTTTGTTTTGGTTTGCTGCCAAACAGCCCGCCAAGTGATGTGAGCAGGGCTTTGGCGGAGTCCGCCGGTGTGAATTTTGCCGGGTTGGCGGAGCTGGGCGCGGCGCCAAAGTCTTTCGTTTTGTCGCGGTCTTTATATTGTTTATCCAGTGCTTCAGTGAGGGCTTTTTTCCCTGCGTCATCAAGCACGATTTTGCCGTCTTTTATCTGAATAGCGGGGTCTTTTATCTTGCTTCCTTCTTGCAGCACCAGAACGGAGGCATTGTCCTTCTTCTCGGTTCCCGTTTCGAGGCCGAAGGTAATAAACCCTTCCTTATCCGCGATGCCGACAATGCGCTTGCCGTTCATTTCGGCGAGAATGTTAACTTCGCCGTTCTTTACAGCATCCGGTGCTTCATTCGAGAAGCGGTACGCGGTGCGGACGCTCGGGGCGAGTGGCGCGGACAGGCTTGCCGTATATTTTTTGCCTATATTTTGGGCGTATTCTTTAAGCCCGGGGTTCTGTACCAACGCTTTGGATTCTTCATTCAATTTATCGTAGGATTCTTTATTTCTGGGCGCTTTCAGATCAATCTCGCCTTTTTCATTTTTGACAAAACGGATGGGGGCGCTAAAGCGCAGCGCGCTGCTGGGCGCGCTGTCGCCGGGTATAAAAGTGAGGCCTTGCGCATCAAAGAATGTCTCGCCTTTCTCCACAACCGTTTTGCCTACCAAGCCGCCAGTTTGTTTTATATTGACCGCAAGGGTGAGGGTGGCATCGATCGCTCCGCGATTACCAGTTACGCTGCGCGTGTTGCCGAAGGTTCTTTCGGTGCCGATATATTCCAGCTTTTCTGTTCTTGTGTCGGCGAGCGTGCCGTCAGGTAATAGCTTTCCATGCGTGATGTCCACGGACTGGGTGGTAAGCGGCTTTAGCAGCTGCAGCACAGGTCCATCCGCTTGGGGCGGCGTAACTTGCGTAGCCGGTGTGTAGCCGGGGTGCAGGTTCATGGAGTGGCCGGTGTCGGAATTGGCGATGGCGGGCATGAGGAACATAGTGACGAGCGACAGCACCACGCCGATCAGCACGCCCAACAAATCCCCGCCGCCGAGCATCAGGCCAAGCAGGCCCGCCACCAACGGCAAGCCCCAGGTGACGGCTTTGGAGGTGGTGGACCGGTTTTTTGGGTCCGGGTCTTCAGTGACGGTGAAGGAGCCGGTTTCATCCAGCTTTTCGAGGCCACTCTGAATGGTGGTGGTTTTATCTGCGCCCACATGGAGCGTGCCTTTTATCTGCGGTTTCAAATTCAGCTTAACGGTGGCGTTGCCTTTAGCGTCTGTGCTGGTGGTGGTTTGCAGATCGGCAAGCGTTTCCGGGTGCGCGAGCATGTAATCCAGCCCGGCAGTGGCGAGTTTTTTGTCCTCGTCCGTTTTAAAGGTATTGATAATCGCTGCGCGCTGATGCTGTACATAATCAGCGGCATCGGCAGGTTTTGCGAATTGGAAAATGGTGTCGGTCATTAGATATACACTCCGCCGGTAGGTTTCGCGCTCGGCCCGCGGGTTTCCGGTCTTGGCGATGCGGGTGTCCAGGGCACGACGGGTTCAGCGCCGGTTTCCGGAGCGGGGGCGGGCGGCGGCACAAGACGGTTGGCGGGGAAGATATAGGACGAGGTTATCTCGGGTGATTGGAATTTAACCGGATGCACTTTCAAATCTTCATTGGCGTTGCGCGTTGTGTTGCCGAAGCGGTCGGGCCTGTCCCACTCAAGCAACAATTGCCGCGCCAGCATGGTGCTTTGAAAATCCAGCTTGCCGTTGGTGAATTGCAACTTACGCGGAGGGTTTGAAACATCGAGGCCGTAACTGGTTAAAAGTTCGGCGTTGCCAAGTTTGTCGGGCGCAGCTTCATCGACGATGCAAATGGTCTCCAGCGTTCCGTCACCTTTGCAGGTGGCGATGATGGGGTGCCCCTCATTCGTTCCCTGAACATTGTCACGCGTTTTGCCGATCACCACGAAATATTTATCGTTGAATGTTCCTGTTACCTGTTCTGCGAGTGCGCCATCGCCTCTTCTGTAATCGAGATAGGAGGCGAATTGCAGTAGGGGCAGATCATTTTGCACGAAGCCGCCCGCCGTGGCGGGGGCGGTTTTGAGCACGGCGTCGCGCGTGGCCGGGGATTGATTTCTTGCTTGCGCAGCGGCGGCGATTAATGCGGCCTGCGATTTCGTCGGTTCCGTGCCTGCGGCAGGCGCAGCTCCCGTTGCCACAGCGGGCGTAGTGCCCGCCGGGGTGGAGGAGGGTGTTGGTGCGGGATCGGGGTAGGCGTATTCATAGGCTTTGTTCACGCCCCATGCACCGGCAAAGCCGATCAGCGCGGTGATGAGCATGCCGCTAATGCCTTGCAGGCCGAATGCCAATGTTCCCAGCACGCCTGCGCCGATGAATCCCAGTACGCCCACCGGATTGATGCCGGAGAAGAAGCTGCCGCCTTCGGCTGCTTTGTCGCGCTTCCACACTTGTTTGAGCGCCGCTTCGGGCCAGGGTTCGCGGAGTTCGTAGGACAGGTCTTTCCAGGCGTTCATTTCATCCGCATTGGCACCGCCGCGGCCCAGGCGCGTGGCGATGTCGATATGCGCGAGTTTTGAAACTTCGGCGAAGAAGGCGTCTTTGTACGACTCCTCCTGCTTGGGCGTGAGGGTGAGGCCTTTGTCTTTTTGCCGCTGCAGTTCCACGGCGTATTTGCTGGTGCCCCATTCGTTGGCGTGGGTTTCCAGGAAGTGATTATATTCTCTTTGGAAGCCTTCGAATTGCGTTTTGCGTTGTTGCGCTTTGGTTTCGAGGGCCTGTTTTTTGAGTGGGTCTGTTTCGGCCTTGGCCCAATTTAGATCGCGCGTGACAATCGTGTTCATGGCTTTTTGCCACTTATCGCGCATGCCCTTTATCGAATCGAGATTGTCATAATCGGCCATGGTGCATTATCGCACGGGTGGGAAGGTATTGCAAAATGAAGCTTTTATGACAGGATTTGTGACAGGCGGTCACATACGGCGGATGCGCAACGCCTGCCAGGTTTCGGACAAAAATTCTTGTTCTATTACAGCGCCTAATGTTTTATATGCGGCCTGCACCTGTGCGCCCCGCCAGGCCAGGATTCCCGCTAGCAGCGCGATGCCTCTGGGCTTTAAGGCGCTCATAAGGTCGCGGCTACTGGAAATAAGTATTTCTGCCAATAAATTAGCCAGGATGAGGTCATGGGGCGCGGCGGCTACAATCTCTGGGTGTGAAAGCGCGTCACTGCGCAGCACACGGATGCGTTGCCCAAGCTCGTAGCGGTCTATATTGGCTTGCGTGTCTGCGACCGCCTGGGCGCTGATATCACCTGCGATGATGCTTGCCTCAGGCCACAGCTCCGCCGCCGCCAGGCTCAGCAGGCCACTGCCGCAGCCGATATCCAGAATGCGGCGGGGTGCAAAGCCCTCCGCCGCCAGCGCGCGCATGGCCGCCAGTGCCATTTCCGTGGAGGGATGGGCGATATGTTCCAAGCGCCGGGAATCTTGAATGAGCCAGTCCATCATTAATAATTATCAACCTATTGCGCAGTAATAGTATTTTAATCAATGTCTGTTCGAATGGAAGGGCATAAAAAGGGTGTGTCACGCAGCCATGGCTAAAAAAATACTGATTGTCGAGGACAATGAGCTCAATCTCAAGTTGTTCCGCGACCTGTTGGCTGCTCACGGCTATGATATCGCCGAAACCAAAGAAGGGGTTGAGGCGGTTGGCCTCGCGCGCCGTTTTCGTCCGGATTTGATTTTGATGGATATTCAATTGCCCGAAATCTCGGGTCTGGACATCACCCGCCATTTGAAGGCCGACCCGGAATTGCAGGGCATTCCCGTGATCGCCGTCACCGCTTTTGCGATGAAGGACGACGAGGAAAAAATTCTGCGCGCCGGTTGCCAGGCCTATATTTCCAAGCCGATTTCGGTGGGGCCGTTTCTCGCCACGATACGCAAATTCCTCGGTGAAGTGCCAGGGGCCGTTGCATGACAGCCAAGATTCTGGTGGCCGATGACGTGCCGGCCAACATCAAATTATTGGAAGCTAAGCTCTCCAGCGAGTATTATGACGTGCTTACGGCGCGCGACGGGTATGAAGCGATTCAAGTAGCACGCGAGAAAAAACCGGATTTGATTCTGCTCGACGTGATGATGCCGGGCATGGACGGTTTCGAAGCGTGCAAAAAATTGAAATCCGATGCGCAGACGGTGGACATTCCCGTGGTGATGGTCACCGCGCTGTCTGACCAGTCTGACCGCGTGAAGGGGCTGGAGGCGGGGGCGGATGATTTCCTCACCAAGCCGATCAATGATATGGCGCTGTTTGCGCGCGTGCGTTCGTTGATACGCATTAAATCGCTGCTTAGCGAACTGCGCTTGCGCGGCGCTACGCAAATGCAGATCGGCGGGAACGAAGGCGAAGTGGTGCTGCCAGATGTAGCAGGCGCCCGCGTGCTATTGGTGGATGACGACCCGATCCAGGCCAAGCAGATGATTACGCGCCTGTCGGAGACGTATGACGCGCATTGGATTGAAAATTCGGCTGACGCTGAAGCGCAGGCGCTTTCCAAGCCATGCGATGTGCTGCTGATCAGCACGCTGCTAAGCGATACGGACGGCATCAAGTTGGCGGCGCATTTGCGGAGCCAGGAGCGGCTGCGCCATGTGCCGGTGGTGATGCTGGTGGACGAGGACGACACGCCGACCATGCTCAAAGTGCTGGAGCTAGGCTTCAACGATTATTTGCGTGTGCCGGTGGACAAAAACGAGATGATCGCGCGCGTGCGCACGCAGGTGCGCCGCCACCGCTACCAGGAAATGCTGCGCAACAATTTCACGCAGACCATCACGCTGGCTAACACGGATGCGCTGACGGGCCTCTATAACCGGCATTATCTCAATGCCCATTTGGACAATCTGATTTCGCGCGCGCAGACCGGGAAACGGCCACTTTCCTTGATGATTATGGATATCGACCATTTCAAATCGGTCAATGACAAGCACGGGCATGACGCGGGTGACGCGGTGCTGAAGCAGGCGGCCGGCGTTGTGCGTGCCTCGGCGCGCAGCTCGGATTTGGTGGCGCGTTTCGGCGGTGAAGAATTTGTGGTGGTAATGCCAGACACGACGCGCGAAGCGGCGCACGAAACCGCGGAGCGTCTACGCGCAGAAATCGAAGCGGCATCATTCAACCTGCCCGACGGCAATGTGCTGCGAAAAACCATCAGCATCGGTGTTTCCGTGCTGAAAACGGAAGAACGCGACACCGGCGACTCGCTCATCAAACGCGCAGACGAGGCGATGTATAAGGCAAAAAACGGTGGGCGGAACCGGGTGGTTTTAGCGGAGTAATTGCTGCGCGATTCCCCGGCCGCCGGGGATAGTGAAATTTATCTCGATTGCCTTGCGTATATTGCGGTAACGATCAGCCAGCGCCGTCGTGGTTATGCTGTGAGGCGTGGCATCTCTAACCTGAACGAGATTACCTGGTAATGAAGCATGCCCGTTTTCGTTGTGCGCGGGGAGATCTATAAAAGCACCAAGTTTTTCCACGGTCAGACTATCAATAATTACGCCATAGGCGCGTTCCGCCAGCGTTTTGGCGAGAATTATTTCATCTGGCGTTTTTGCATGCGCGAAAATTTCCGGCAGCAGCGCCTCGACGCGGTTCAGGCTGTGCAGAATTTCACTGCTATCGGCAGAGGTGAGGGGCTCATCATCATTTTGCCCGGCATTGCGCAGTTTGTATTCATAGTCGCGTATATAATCCGCCATTTTGACGACGTAGCGCACGAAGCCTGGCGTTTTTTTATTGTCGACTTCCTGCCAAGCTCCAGCAGGTGTTTTATTTCTGGAGGCAGGGAATATTCCGGTAGTGGGTCGCGCCAGGCGCCCACTAAGCTGCGCGTTCCGCCTGCGTGACCATGCGTATCATCTCCGCGAAAATGTTCCGCGCTTTCTGAGTCTATAGTATGCTCACACATGCTTATTTGAGGCAGAATATCGGCCAGGCCTTCAAGGCCTTTTTCCTCGATGTTTGCCTCTGCTTTCAAATGGCGCATGGTGGTACGGAAAATTTCAACATCTTTTTTCCGAACGGCATAATCAGCCAGTTTCCAGGCGAAGCGGGCTAGGCGGTGTTCCATTTCTTCTTTTTGAGGTTCCAAAGGTGAGGGGGAGTTGCATTTTCCTGCAAAGGTGCGCGGTTCGCCCAGCACTTCGCCGTCGTCGTGGCTGTCGGCAGCGATGAGGCAATCGCGGCGCAGGGTCTGCATCTCCAGCGAATCAGGCAGGCCGTTTTTCTTAGCCTCTTTGAATATATCGTCAACCAGCAGCACTACTTGCTTCGTGTGGTGGGCGGTGTTGTCGCCCGAATTTTTCATGCAATGATCGTCACGGAAGCGCATCACCTTGCTTAGATACTCATCGATAAGGGCGCGGCATACGAGTGTGTGGTTCTCGCGCGGCAATTCTATATAGGCGCCCAAAACCCTGCTAATTTTCGGCCAGTCTTTGGTTTGGCACAGCCTATCCAGTGCTTGCTCGCGCGCGGCGTAGTCGGGCAGGTCCAGCGGATTTTTTATCGGAAATGGGGACATAAAACGCCCCGAAACTAACACCGGGACAGGTTTTGCAGTGTGACAATATGATGAAATTTGCCCGGCTAGACGGCGAACGTAGCCAGCACCGGTGCATGGTCGGAGGGTTTTTCTAACGCGCGGATATCTTTGCAGATTTTGCAATCTTGCAGCCGGTCGGCGGCCTGGGGGGAGAGGAGGAGGTAGTCGATGCGGTAACCAGCGTTCATGTCAAACGCCCCGGCGCGGTAGTCCCAGAACGTATATTGGCCCGGCTCGGGATGGCGCAGGCGGAAGGCGTCGTAAAGGCCGAGGTGGAGCAGCGCGTGCAGGCGCGTGCGCTCCTCGGGGTGGAAGCAGGTGGTGCCGTTCAGGCGCACGGGGTCGTAAATGTCGATCGGGTTGGGTGCGACGTTGTAATCGCCGCCGATGACCAGCATTTCCTCATATTCCAGCAGCCGCGCCGCGTGGGTGCGCAGGCGCTCCAGAAACCGCAGCTTGTAGGGGAATTTCTCCGAATCCGGTGACTGGCCGTTGGGCACATAGACCGAGGCGATGCGGAAGGCTACGTTGCCCACACTAACCACCGCTTCGATATACCGCGCCTGCGAATCCTCGTCGCCCCCCGGCAGGCCTCGCGTGACGTCTTCCAGCGGGTGTTTGGAAAGAATCGCCACGCCGTTGTAACTTTTCTCACCGTGGAACGCCAAATTATAGCCCAAATCCTCCAGCTCCAGGCGGGGGAAATTATCGTCCGTGCATTTGGTTTCCTGGAGCAGGGCGATATCCGGGCTTTCAGCCTTCAGCCAGGCCAGCAAATGCGGCAGGCGAGCTTTGATCGAATTGACGTTCCAGGTGGCTATTTTCATGTTGCAAAACAATTAATATATTTTATTATATAAATCCGACAAATTAGGGGGATTCTATGGCAGATAAGAAAGTAGATCAAAAGCATATTAAAGCCTATGGAGGGATTCTGTCTGAAGACGAATTAACTGTGGCTGCTGCTGAAGCGGGGCAGATGGAGCAGATTGCATCGGAATTCCCGATTTCCTTTTTAAAAAAATATCCCAACGGTGTGCGTAGAACAATTGGTCGGTTGCCGCTTGCTGTGGCGCAAGCACAAATTACCGGCCTTTCGAAGCGTGAGGTAAAGGAAAGGGATTGATTATTCCCCGGTTGTGGGAGAAGTGTTTGATCAAGGCCGCCATGTGGATAGGGATGGAAATCAACATTACGAATCCAAACTTAATTATCAAATGTTTCGCTTGGAGGGCGAGCGGCTGCGAAAAACTGAAGGTGCTCAGGAGCTTTCCGAACTTTTTCCTCCTGGAAAAGAAAAGGAATGGCCGACGCTTGTGTTAATTAGCAAGCCTGCCATTGTTTCGCCCCAAGTATTTTTTGATTGTTTTACGTCGGCACAAGCTATTCTTCCACGCGTGACAGATATAGATAATGATCATGCTGTCTATGCCGGCTCGTATTATGGGCGCGGGCATTTGCACGCCAATATTGTGGATAGCATTAAGCGTTACCGCAAATTGGGGAGTAACCCGGAAGATCTATCAACTATGACGCCCGGAGGTGAGTTACAGGCATATCAGCTATTGGATATTTTGCTGGCGCGTGATGAAGAGGGCAATGTCATTTTAGAAGATAAAAAACCGGTATTGCGCCCTGATGCAAAGAATGTGCTGAAGCATATCATTGGCTATGGTTATAGTGCTGGCCACATGGCGAATAAAGATGCCTTTCGCGTGTTGCGCGATATGCTGGGCGATGGCGATGTAATGATTGTTACAGGCCAAAATGAAGAAGGCATTTTGCAAGTGCGTGAATCTTGCGCTGCCGATGCAGACAAATTATTACCAAATGCGCGATTGGTCGGCGTAGCCGGGATGGATAGGATGGATATCCCCAATCCAGGTATGCCGCGCGAGGTGGATTTTCTATCGCCTGAAGAATTCACGACGGCGACGCTTGGCCCTAGGCTGATTGGTGCGCCTAATGTTATCAAGCTGACAATGCGGGATGATGAAGGTAAGGCCATTACAGATGATGTTGGTGGGCATGCGCAAAGTTCTTATGTCAGGGCTATTTTGAGTTCTGCTAATGAAAAGCAGTGTGCGGATGCACGGTCTAAACTCGCATCTGGCTTGGCGCGTTAAGCGCTAAATCAATATATTACTTGGAATTTCTTTGCCGTTGTGGGCTGGTTTTGATGTGCTCAATGCTTTAGCGACAACATTTACAATGTCTTAGGCACGATTCTTGCAAGGTATGCCTGATATGGCGCATGAAGACAACCGCTTTTCTCTGGCTTTTGTTTTGTGCGCCATAGCTGCCGCGCGGTTTTGCCCGGCATTTTCTGCCGTTGCTATGACATATTTGCCTTGTTCACACGCTACCCAACCCAAAGGAGTCTGAGTCATGACCAGTATTTCTTCCTTAAGTATTTTTACCCAAGCCGCGCAGCAGACCCAGCAGACCCAGCAGACCCAGCAGGCCCAGCAGACCCAACAAACCCAGCAAGCCAGTCAAGGCTCTGGGGCGGGATATGGCCCGGCGTCTATATTGGATCTTGGCTCATCGCAAGGCGCGCAGAGTGGCTCTCTGGATATTCTGGCGTTGAGCTATAGCAGCAATACGTCGGGCGGCACGAGCGGCGGTAATAGCAGCAGTTCATTCGAGGCGATTCTCGCGGCGCTGAACGGCGGTGGCAATACATCTTCCAGCAGCAATAGCAGCAGCGCATCGGCGAGCACAGATACGAGCGGAGTGGGCGGGCTTTTGCAGCAGATTGAGCAATTGTTGGCCGCGGTGCAAAGCGACTTGACCGGGGTTGCCGGTAGCACGGCTGGTACGAGTAGTGCGAGCAGCGCAAGCAGTGCGACCGGCACCAGTAGCGCTGGCAATACGCAAACGGCCAGCGCGGGCAACACGGATAGTGACGGCGACGGCGATGGCTCGGGCGCGAAAACCGCGGCTGCGGCGCAGGGTGGGTCACCGCATCATCACCACCATCATCACTTTAGTGCCGCGCAGACGCCGCCCACGGATACGGCTAATGCCGCAACCTCTGCAAGCGCTGATTCACCGATAGCTTCCAGCAGCGCCGTTTCTAGTACTGATTCCAGCGTTGCATCTACCGCAGACATTGTCAGCGCCGTACAAACGGCTCTCTAATTTCGCGCATGAAAAAAGGCCTTGGGGATAAACCCCAAGGCCTGTGCGAAATGCAAATTAAGGGATTCCTACGGGTAGTCTCGATTAATCCTCGCGGCGCGACGATTGGCCGCCTTTTTCGCCCATGCGGCGGGCCGCTTCGCTGCTGCCTTGGCGGAGCGCTTGCGCGTCTTTGGACGAGCTGCTGCTGCCGCTGCCGGATTTGGGTGCGCCGGGCTTATTGCTGCTGGAAGAAGATTTGTTGGTATTCATGGCGATTCTCCTTGGGTTGTTGGGATGTCAACGGACGCTGACTGAACCGACTATGGAGAAGGGTGTATAGGAATGATGTAGGGATTCTTGGGGCGGGGATAAAAAGAGTGTAAGGGGGAATATTTGATCAAACAAAAAGGCCTTCGATTTCTCGAAGGCCTTTTCGTATTCGTGAGAGCATTTAGGCACAAGTGGCGAAGTGATTGTAAGGTGAATGATGGCGATTATTAACTCTAGGGGTTCACTGGCATTTCTTTGATTATCGTGTGATGTTCATCATCGTACTTCTCAAGTGCCCAGTTGCCTGAAGGTTGTTTTACAACGCTCATTCCTACATGGCCCATTCCGCCAACATAGGCGATAGTTACTGATTGCTGATAGCGAATACCTACATAAATCGGGTCCAGGTCCTTAAAGTCTTCAGGGATATTTTTATCAATAGTAGTAAACTGTAACCAGCCATCCCCATGTTCATAGTATTCTTTGGCGTAAGCATAATCAATCTTGCGGTCAATTTCTTCTGCAGGCAGCAGGTGTGGGTCGTCGTAGTGCAAAGCAGCCCATTTAGCAGAGTTACGTATAAGTTTTTCGATGCGCTCCGGCGGTAAGGTGCTGATGATTTTATCGGCTTTATGGGCTTGAGAAAACATGAACCCAAGTAGGGATACGGCAGGCCAAACCTGATACAATCCTACTCCGATTGCCAAGCATAGACCTAAGATAATAATTTTTCTCACAATCTGTGTTTAGCGGCACCTATTACAGCTGTCAATTCAACGTAAAAAACCCCGATTTCTCGGAGGCTTTTTCGTATATCGTGAGAGCATTTAGGCGCAAGTGGCGAAGTGATTGTAAGGTGAATGATGTCTATGATCAGCAAGCTGATCACTAGGCATCTTTCCTTAGAAAGGAGGTAATCCAGCCGCAGGTTCCCCTACGGCTACCTTGTTACGACTTCACCCCAGTCACCGACCCTGCCGTGGGCGCTTTTAAGGGCGACTTAAGGCAGAACCGACTTCCATGGTGTGACGGGCGGTGTGTACAAGACCCGGGAACGTATTCACCGTAGCGTGCTGATCTACGATTACTAGCGATTCCAGCTTCATGTACTCGAGTTGCAGAGTACAATCCGAACTGAGGTGGCTTTTGGGGATTAGCGTACCCTCGCGGGTTAGCAGCCCATTGTCACCACCATTGTAACACGTGTGTAGCCCAGGCCGTAAGGGCCATGAGGACTTGACGTCATCCCCACCTTCCTCCGGCTTATCACCGGCAGTTTCCTCAGAGTTCTCAGCATTACCTGTTAGCAACAGAGGACGAGGGTTGCGCTCGTTGCGGGACTTAACCCAACATCTCACGACACGAGCTGACGACAGCCATGCAGCACCTGTGCACCTCCCACCCGAAGTGAAAGAATGCCTTTCGGCTTTCTATAGAGGGCATGTCAAGGCCTGGTAAGGTTTTTCGCGTTGCCTCGAATTAAACCACATGTTCCACCGCTTGTGCGGGTCCCCGTCAATTCCTTTGAGTTTTAATCTTGCGACCGTACTCCCCAGGCGGGGTGCTTAACGCGTTGGCTACGCCACCGGAGGGTAACCCCCCGACGGCTAGCACCCATCGTTTACAGCGTGGACTACCAGGGTATCTAATCCTGTTTGATCCCCACGCTTTCGCGCCTCAGCGTCAGTTACTGTCCAGATAGCCGCCTTCGCCACCGGTGTTCCTCCTAATATCTACGCATTTCACTGCTACATTAGGAATTCCGCTATCCCCTCCAGTACTCTAGCCAAACAGTTTCAAAGGCAGTTCCGGGGTTGAGCCCCGGCATTTCACCTCTGACTTGATTAGCCGCCTACGCGCGCTTTACGCCCAGTGATTCCGAACAACGCTAGCACCCTTCGTATTACCGCGGCTGCTGGCACGAAGTTAGCCGGTGCTTATTCTTCAGGTACCGTCATCATCTTCCCTGACAAAAGTGCTTTACAACCCTAAGGCCTTCATCACACACGCGGCATGGCTGGATCAGGGTTTCCCCCATTGTCCAATATTCCCCACTGCTGCCTCCCGTAGGAGTCTGGACCGTGTCTCAGTTCCAGTGTGGCTGATCGTCCTCTCAGACCAGCTACAGATCGGAGCCTTGGTAGGCCATTACCCCACCAACTAGCTAATCTGACGCGGGCTAATCCTTTAGCGATAAATCTTTCCCCCGAAGGGCGTATTTGGTATTAGCCACCGTTTCCAGTGGTTATCCCAAACTAAAGGGCATATTCCCACGCGTTACTCACCCGTGCGCCACTCCCATATTGCTATGAGCGTTCGACTTGCATGTGTTAAGCCTGCCGCCAGCGTTCGTTCTGAGCCAGGATCAAACTCTCATGTTTTGATCTTGGCGTTTTTTGTTTTGCAACAAAAAACTCAAATTTAGATTCTTGCGAATCCATTAATCGGAAACTCACACAACGTCACATATACTCCGAAATAAATCGGACATATAGTGCAACTATTGTTGCGCGTGACATTGTGCTCGTTAGTTTTCACACAACGCCACTTGCGCTTAAATGCTCTTCACGGTTTCAATCTGCAGGGAGAATTTTTCGAAAATTTCCCGGTTCGCACATCTCATTTCGAGCGGCGGGATGGTGTATATGGCACCGAAAAAAGGTGGTGTCAAGCAACTAAATAAAAAAAGTGTAAATCGCCTGAAAAGCCCGGTTTATCTGGCCGCGGCGCATTCGGGGCGGCCGGGCTCTTGTGCGCATTTGAGTTTCTGGGAGATGGTGTTTACCAGGGCGCCTCGA
>Ga0206917_1038_pt1 | contig 40602 bp, 31 predicted proteins | sample Alteio_BWOrgHeat_68_FD_152931 | JGI IMG/M metagenome (GOLD analysis project Ga0206917, IMG submission 152931) | Enriched cells from forest soil in Barre Woods Harvard Forest LTER site, Petersham, Massachusetts, United States -... | ecosystem: Environmental > Terrestrial > Soil > Temperate forest >...
CTTTGGGAGCTAATAGCCGTTAGCTCTTAGCTATTGGCCAGATTGAGACAGAAGTCCTTTCTGGCTATCAGCTAAAAGCTAATAGCTAAGAGCTCATATGTGGCCCGCGCTTTTGGGAATTCAAAGGGCGCGGGCCGTTTTGCTTTAATCGCATTTTTTTGGGATGACCAGGCACATGGCCCGCAAGCGATCGGAAGAAGACGAAGTGGAAGATAAGGAAGATTCGGCCGCCGTGGCTGTCGAAGGCGAGGGCGACGAAGCCAAAGATGAGCCGCTGAATCTGGACGTCCAGGTCGCGAGCCCCAGCGCTTGCGAACGTCACGTCACGGTGACGATCGCGCGCGAAGACATTGAGCGCTACTTCGACGATGCGTTCAGCGAGATGATGCCTACCGCCGCTGTGCCGGGCTTCCGCGCCGGCCGCGCTCCACGCAAAGTGGTCGAGCATCGCTTCCGCGATGAAGTTTCAGACCAGGTGAAGAGCGCGCTGTTGCTCGATAGTCTTGAGCAAATCAGCGAAGAGCAGCGCTTCACGGCTATTAGCGAGCCCGATTTCGATCTCGAAGCTGTCGAAGTGCCCAAAGATGGTCCGATGACGTTCGAGTTCACGATCGAAGTGCGGCCGGAATTCGACATGCCGAAGTGGAAGGGCCTTAAGCTCAACCGGCCCACGCGCGATTTCACAGACGCCGACATTGATGAACAACTTGAGCAGATGCTCGCCCGTTACGGCCAACTCGTGCCAATCGAAGGCGAAGCGGCCGAAGGCGATTACATTTCGGCGAACATCACCTCAACGCACGACGGCAAACAACTCGCTCGCGAGAGCGAAGCCGTGTTGCGAATCCGCCCGACGCTCAGCTTCCGCGACGCCAAGCTCGAAGGCTTCGCCAAGCTTATGACAGGCGCGAAAGAGGGCGACACTCGAAAAGCCGAAATCACGCTCAGCAAAGACGCGCCGAATGCCGACTTACGCGGCAAGAAAATCGAGCTCGAATTCGAAGTCCTGGGCGTCAAAAAACTGAAACTACCGGAACTCACCGAAGAGTTCCTGCAAGAGATCGGCAACTTCGGCACTGAGAAAGAACTCCGCGATGCGATTCGCAAGAATCTCGAGCGGCAAATGGAGTATCAGCAGCAGCGCATCGCGCGCACGCAAATCTCCTCGCTACTCACCAAGAGCGCCGACTGGGAGCTGCCGAAGGGGCTGCTGCAACGCCAGAGCAGCCGCGAGCTCGAACGCGCCGTCATGGAACTCCGCCGCAGTGGTTTTAGCGAAGCCGAGATTCGTGCCCGCGAAAATCAATTGCGGCAGAACAGCGCCGCTAGCACGTCAACAGCCCTGAAAGAGCACTTCATTCTCGAGCGGATCGCCGAGGAAGAAAAACTCGACGTCGAGGAAGGTGATTACGACAAGGAAATCTTCCTCATCGCGGCCCAAAGTGGCGAGTCGCCACGGCGTGTGCGGGCTCAGCTCGAAAAACGCGGCTTGATGGACGTGCTTCGCAATCAAATCATCGAGCGCAAAGTGCTCGAGCTGGTTCAATCGGAAGCCAAGTTCAACGACGAACCTTATAAACCCGAAAAGACCGACACGGAGGCCATTTCCATTGCCGCGGGCGGCGGCACCGGGGCCGAAATCCCCGAAGTCACGGAAGAAAAGGCCGAGGCCAAAGAAAAGGACGTCAAGGAAAAGGATAAGTCGAAGAAAGAAAAGTAGGCTTCTATTTTTCCCTGCAGGCCAAGGACGGCCGCAAATTGAGCCGTTCGTTCTTCGATTTTCGGCGCTGACGCGCAGGGCTTGTCCACGTAGATTGGGCTTAATTCCGCGGGTCTGCTGCGCGCCTCTTGACGTTTGCTTTCGCTTACCAAGGATTCTGCTATGAGCAAAAACAGTTTTGAAACCGATTTCTCGGGGGGCCGCATCTCGGCCCAAGCGATGCGCGACTACCAGCGGCAACGGCAGATGACGCTGGGCGACCTGCTTCTGGAAAACCGCGTAATTTTCCTGCAAGGGGAAATTTTCGACGGCAACGCCAACGAGTTGGTGATGAAGCTCCTGTACTTGCAGAGCGAGAACCGCCGCAAGGACATCCACTTCTACATCAACTCGCCTGGCGGCAGCGTGAGTTCCACGCTCGCCATTTACGACACGATGCAAATGATTTCGTGCCCCGTTTCCACCTATTGCGTGGGCCTCGCAGCCAGCGGCGGAGCAGTGCTCTTAGCCGGCGGTGCCAAAGGCAAACGGTTCGCACTGAAGCATGCAAAAGTGATGATCCACCAACCGCACGGCGGCGTCGGTGGCCAGGTTTCGGATATTGAAATCCAGGCCAACGAAATCCTCCGCACGCGGGCCTCGCTCAATGAAATTTTGGCAAGCCACTGCGGCAAGACTGTGGAAGAAATTGGCAAGGCCTGCGATCGCGATTACTACATGACCGCCGATGAGGCCAAGGCGTTCGGAATCGTAGACGACCTCCTCCTGAAGCAGCCGACCCCGGAAGGCGAGGAAGATTAATTGCGGATTGGCGAATGCGGACCGAAGATTTCAATTTTCTAATCCGCGTCCCGAAATCCAAAATCGAAATACTTTCCGCAACACAAATCACCAAGCAGAAACAACCACCATGCCCCTAATCCCCTACGTAATCGAAAAGAGCGGCCGCGAAGAGCGGGCGATGGATATCTACAGCCGCCTGTTGGCCGACCGCATCGTGATGCTCGGCTCGGCGGTCAACGACGACGTGGCGAACAGCCTCGTCGCGCAGCTCCTGTTCTTGCAATCGGATGATCCGAAGGCGGACATCCACCTGTACATCAACTCGCCCGGCGGCAGCGTAACGGCCGGCCTGGCGATTTATGACACCATGCAATTTGTATCGTGCGATGTGGCCACGTATTGCATCGGCCAGTGTGCCTCGATGGGTGCCGTGCTGTTGGCCGCCGGCGCCGAAGGCAAGCGGCACGCCTTGCCAAACAGCCGGATCATGATCCACCAGCCCTCTGCCGGCATGGAAGGCACGGCCGAGGACATCCTTATTCACGCGACCGAGTACAAGAAAACCAAAGATCGGCTAAACCGCATTCTCTTCAACCACACGGGCCGGTCTCTCGAGCAAATCGAGAAGGACACGGACCGCGACAAGTTCATGTCCGCCGAAGAGGCGTTGGAATATCGCCTGATCGATAAGGTAGTGACGAACCTGTCGACGCCCAAGGCAGTGAAAGCAACCTAGCGACACGCGGAGCGGTCTCTCTGCGGCCGCAGTTTTCGAATCCGCCGCGGCGGACTCGCCGACGTGCCTGCTGGCAATGCCATCTGCCTACAATTTCGAGCGACGTCATCGCGCTAGCAGCCGTTCGGCTTGACGCTAGCCCTGCGATTTTCTATTGAACGCCTGTATTCGGCGGCAGTTTCCTGCACTTGTCTCGCTGCCGAAGCTCCCCGGAGCCTCGTTTTGCTTCAACGTTTGCAAACAACGCGATCCCGCTGCGCTGCCCTCGCGCGAGTTGCTGCGCTTGTGGTCTCGCTCGGCATGACGGTCGGTTGCCAAAACAACTCCGAGCGCGACCTCATCGCCCGCGATCGGCGAATGCAGGAAGACCAAATCTACGCACTCCAAGACTACATAAACCAGTACCAGCGCCTACTGTGCCAATACCGCTCAGAGAATGCGTCACTCCGACGCCAGCTGTCGGGGAGTTACACGACAGTTGTTCCGCAAGCCGCGGAGCCCGAGCCACCATCGGTCTTACGCTCTGGAAGCCCGCAGCCGAGTAGTACCCCGCAGTTCAAAACGCCGGAGACTCCTGGCGTTAAGCAGCAACAACTTCCCGCAACTCCGTCCATTCCGGACATAACTCCCCCGGACGTGCCGCCCCTTAAATCGACAACCGACGACGCGCCGGATCGAGAAAGCAATCACGTCGCCAGCGAAGAGCGAAAACTCGATTCCGCACCGAAAGTCGTCCAGGCCTCGTACGACGCGCCTGCTTCGGGACCTCAAACTCAAATGACGGCTAGCGCCGACAACGCCTCCTGGTCCTCACGATTGAACTCCGTCAGCGATCTGATGATCGCTGGCGAAGTTGTGGAAAACAACTCCGGCGGTCCCCGGTTGATGATCGACGTCGTGCCTTTCGATTCGAATGGGCAAGTCAAGGCTTTCGAAGGAAGTGCCTCGATCATGCTCCTTGAGATCGACGAAAATGGCAAGCAGCACAGTCGCGGTCGCTGGGACTATAGCCGCGATGACGTTCGAGCTGCCATCAACACCGCGACCGGCAAACCGACGATGCGGTACTTCATCGAACTGCCGCCCAATACGCGAACTGGCGGACCCGTTCAAGTCTGGGTGCGACTCGTACCGCAGACTGGCGCGAAGCTTCTTTCTCATGCCTCGGTGGACATGACGAAGCCTGGCGTCTTCTCTTCGCGACCTGAAAAGCGAGACAGTTCAACCGCAACCAAAACGAGCGTCGTGGCAGCATCCTATTCCGAAGACACACCGAACGCCGGAGAGTCATCCACATCGGCGCCCGAGATTAACACCACGAACACGGAATCCGCGTGGGTCGTGGCCCAACCTGGCAAGCCGGCGATTTTGCCGCCGGAGACGAGCGACACCTCTGGAGCGGGCGGCTGGCGAACCTCCGCGCAATCGATTCCTGCATTTGTCGCATCCAGCACCGACGCGGCTCCCGTAACTGCGAATCCGACACCTGCTCCACTCCCACGGCGGGAAATTCCGGCCGCGGCAGAAGCCCCACCCAGACGCCCAAGCTGGTCCTCCGATCGATCCAGCGATTCAGCGCGAAAAGACGTGACGCGACCTAGCTGGTCCGCAACCCGCTAATTGAAAATACCACATATCGCCGCAACTCGATGGCGATTCAGGCCGCAGGTTGTACGTCCCGAGCGGCTCATTTAAACTCGACGTGATGCCTGCCGCCGAGACTCCTTCGATCGCCAAAAGTCCCGCGCGGTTGAACGTCGCCGATCGGCTTGCGGAGATGGCCCGCTTGATGCCAAATGCCATCGCGGTCGTAACTCCGCCGCGAATGTCTCCGGGGTACCGGTCCGAGCAGCGCGGCAAGTCGGGCAACTCTTACGCGACAACGACCTTTGCCGAACTTGATGCAAACGCCACCCGCGTCGCCCGCGGGTTGGTCGCTTGGGGCGTGCCGCCTGGCACTCGTCTCGCACTCCTGGTGCGCCCCGGAATCGACTTCGTCGCTCTGGTTTTCGGTCTGTTGCGGGCAGGCGTCGTCATAGTTCTCGTCGATCCAGGACTCGGCCGCAAAAATTTGGTGCGATGCTTGTCCGATGCGAAACCAGAAGGCTTCGTTGCCATCGGTTTGGCCCAGGCGGCGCGCGCCGTGCTGCGGCACAAGTTTCCTTTGGCAAAATGGAACATTACCTTCGGCCGCCGGTGGTTTTGGGGTGGAATCACGCTAAAACAACTCCAAATAATCGGAGGCAGGACTTCCGCGGTTCTTCCCTACACTTCCGCCAATTCAGCGGCCGCGGTCATTTTCACCTCCGGCAGCACCGGTCCGCCGAAGGGCGTTCTCTACACTCAGCGAATGTTCGACACACAAGTTGCCGACATTCAAACCGCGTACGAAATCACGCCCGGCGGCGTCGATCTATCCTGCTTTCCACTGTTCGCACTGTTCAATTCGGCGATGGGAATCACGACTGTATTTCCCGAAATGGACTTCTCTCGCCCGGGGTCCGCGGACCCATCCAAGCTCGTCTTGGCGGCGAATGATTTGCAGGTGACGCAGGCGTTCGCATCGCCTGCCGTTTGGGAACGGCTATGCCCTTACGGTGCCGAATCTGGCAAGCGAATTGAAACGCTTCGGCTAGTACTATCCTGCGGCGCGCCGGTGCGCGCTGATTTGCTTCGGCAGATTCTTCAGATCACGGGCGAACGAGCGCAGATGCACACGCCCTATGGAGCCACCGAGTGTTTACCTGTCGCATCAATCGAGGCTGCTGAAGTTCTCCAGGATACCGCTCCCCAAACCGACCGAGGCGCGGGCATCTGCGTCGGCCGTAAATTTAGTTCGATCGAATGGCGCATCATCCGCATTTCCCATGGCCCAATCGCGTCCTTGGATATGGCCGAAGAGCAGCCGCAGGGGGAAATTGGCGAACTGATTGTCCGCGGGCCACAAGTGTCCCCTGCCTACGTCACCCGAACCGAAGCCAACGCCACCGCAAAAATCGCCGACTCACATTCCGTAATCCGAAATCCGCAACCCGAAAATCCCACGTGGCATCGCACCGGCGACGTCGGCTACCTCGACCCACAACTCCGCTTCTGGTACTGCGGTCGCAAGTCGCATCGCGTTGAGACGCCGATGGGCCCCTTCTTTACCGAGTGCATCGAACCGATATTCAACACGCATCCGGCGATCCGGCGTAGTGCTCTCGTAGGTATTGGGCCGCTCGGCCGGCAGGCTCCAGTGCTCGTGGTTGAGCCTCATCCAGGGCATCGCACCGACGTGCTCGCTCACGAACTCACTAACTTCGCGAATTCGCAAGGCGCCACGCGGTCCATAGAACGCATTCTTTTTTATCCAAGCCTGCCGGTGGATGTTCGCCACAACGCAAAAATCAACCGCGAATGGCTGGCGACATGGGCCGCCTCGCAACTTCCTGAACTCGTTACCCAGTCCCCAGTCCCCAGTCTCTAACGCTATTCATGCACGCACTGGTTACCGGCGGCGGCGGATTCTTGGGCTCCTACATCGTGGAGGCTTTGCTGGCCCGTGGCGATCGCGTGCGAAGTTTTAGCCGAGGTATATATCCGAAGCTCGATGCGGCTGGCGTCGAAGTCGTCCAAGGCGATTTGCGCGACAATTCAGCACTGGCTGCTGCCTGCGAAGGGATTGATTGCGTCTTCCACACCGCGGCCTTGCCGGGAATCAGCATGGACCGCGACGCGTACGTCACTGTGAACCGCACAGGCACCGAGTTGCTGCTTTCGAACGCCGATCAATGCGGCGTGCAGCGGTTCATATACACGAGTAGTCCCAGCGTGGTATTAGCGGGCCGCGACCAGGCAGGTGTCGATGAGTCGACCCCTTATGATTTTGCGTGGATGGAAGAAAACCGAGCTTACTACTCGCTCAGCAAGGCCCAAGCCGAGCAGGCCGTGTTGGCGGCCAATTCGGAGACATTTCGCACATGCTCCCTGCGGCCGCACCTTATTTGGGGCCCGCGCGACACGCACCTCATTCCGCGCCTCCTCGCCCGCGCTCGCTCCGGCAGACTCCGACGCGTTGGCGACGGCGCAAACCTGGTCGACATTACCTATGTCGAAAATGCAGCGGCCGCACATCTACAAGCCGCCGACGCAATGAACGACGCTGCCGAGCGGGACGGCTCGTCCACGAACCCGGCCGGCAAAGCGTACTTCATCAGCCAGGGCGAACCGGTGAATTGTTGGCGGTGGATTGATGAGATCTTGTCGCTTGCCGATTTGCCGCCCGTCTCGAAATCTGTCTCCTTGCGAACGGCTCAACGAATCGGCGCCGCGTTCGAAACCGCCCATCGTTTTCTGGGCCTGCGCGCGGAGCCGCCCATGACTCGCTTTCTAGCGTCGCAGTTGAGTACTTCTCACTGGTTCGATATCTCCGCAGCGCGGCGAGACTTCGGTTATGAGCCCCGCATCTCAACGGCCGAGGGCATGCGACGACTCGCCGACTGGTTGAAAAATCAAAGCGGAACTCTCACCGCGCAGGCTTAATTTCAGCCCTAAAAACGCCGTGCCCTAGCCCATTTTCGGCACTTCAAATACAATCGCTAGATTACGAATATACTTGCGAGGAAGCCCGTGCTGCGAACTCATACGTGTGGCGAATTACGCCGCGAACACATCGGAAAGGAAGCCACGCTTTGCGGATGGGTTGATAGTTATCGCGACCACGGCGGGGGTTTGTTCGTCGATCTCCGCGACCGCTACGGCATGACGCAGGTCGTCTTCAACCCGCCCGATACTTCGCAGCCGATCATCGACGAAAGCAAGCAGCTCCGAGCCGAATACGTTATCCAGGTCACGGGCAAAGTGGCCGAGCGCCCGAGCGGCATGGCCAACTCGCGGCTCGCGACCGGCGACATCGAGCTCCGAGTCACTGGCTTCAAATTACTCAACAAAAGTCTCACGCCACCCGTTTCGCCGAACGCGCACGCTCAAGACATGCCGAACGAGGAATTGCGGCTCGAGCATCGCTACCTCGATTTGCGTCGGCCCGCAATGCAGCAAACGCTGATGCTGCGCGACCGGCTCATCAAAGGCATGCGCGATCACTTCGCAAATCTCAACTTCATCGACGTCGAGACGCCAATCCTCGGTCGCAGCACGCCAGAAGGGGCCCGCGACTACCTGGTGCCCAGTCGCGTGAGCCGCGGTTCATTCTACGCGCTGCCCCAATCGCCGCAGCTCTACAAGCAAATCCTGATGATGGCCGGCTACGATCGCTATGTGCAGGTGGCTCGCTGTTTCCGCGACGAAGACCTGCGGGCCGACCGCCAACCGGAATTCACGCAGCTCGACCTCGAAATGTCGTTTATCGATTCCGATGATGTAATGGGAGTCATCGACGGCCTCGTCCAGAAGCTTGCCAAACAAGAGCTCGGCCTCGACGTAAAACTGCCGCTGCCGCGAATTACCTACGACGAAGCCATGGAGCGCTTCGGCCACGACGCGCCCGATCTTCGCTTTGGTCTGGAGCTCGTCGATTGCACCGACCTCGCGGCGAAGAGCGACTTCCGCGTGTTTTCGAGTGTCGCCACGAGCGGCGGCAAAGTTCGCGCGATCAACGCCAAGAAAGGCGGCGAAAACTATTCCCGCCGCGGCATCGATGAGCTCACCGAGTTCGTAAAACCATTCGGCGCAAAAGGCCTGGCTTGGTTCAAGGTCGAAGCCGACGGCACACTCCAATCCACAATCGCTAAAAACTTCAAGCCGGAACTTCTCAAGGAAATCGGCACACGCCTAAAAGCCGAACCCGGCGATCTGCTGCTGTTCGTCGCCGATACGTGGAAAGTCACCTGCAAAGCGCTCTACGCCCTGCGGCAAAAAATTGGCGCGGAAATGAAACTCTACGACCCAAAGACGATGAACTTCTCTTGGGTCGTGGAATTCCCGATGTTCGATTTCGACGACGAAGAGAAACGCTGGGTGGCGATGCACCATCCGTTCACGTCACCGCGAGATCAAGACTTTGGCCTGTTAGATACCGACCCCGGCGCCTGCCGTGCGAAGGCCTACGACCTCGTCATCAATGGCAGCGAGGCGGGCGGCGGCACAATCCGCATTCACGACCCAGGGATTCAGCAAAAGGTCTTTTCGCTGCTCGGCATCGATGAAAAGACGGCCGAGGAGCGTTTTGGCTTTCTGCTGCGAGCACTAAAATATGGTGCTCCGCCTCACGGCGGAATCGCGCTGGGCATCGACCGATGGGTCATGCTCTTCGGCGGCCTCGACAACATCCGCGACTGCATCGCCTTTCCCAAAACACAGCGGGCCAGCGACCTCATGACTGGCGCGCCCGGCGACGTCGAAACGAAACAATTGAAGGAACTCGGTATCAAGGTGGAACTATAGGGCCATCGTTGAATTGCCACTGCCTGGCAAAAACGATTGGCACACGGTGAACTTATGAAACAGGCGATTTGGATTACGCTACTAACGGCGACGGCCGTTCTTTATACCAACAGCTCATTCGCCGCACCGAAGGCAAAACCGGCCGCACCGCAGCCGCACACGGCCTACTACGGCGCGGAATCCGCCGCACCGAAGGTGCCTAGCGTCATGCTGTCGATGCAGGAAGACGCCCTCTGCAAATTGAAAGTCGGGCAGGCGCTACCGGCGGTCGAATTAACTAAGGTCGATGGCGGCAATGCGAAACTTTCCAGCATGCTCGGTAAGAAAGCCACGGTCGTTGTTTTCTGGAAAGACGACAATCGCATGACGGCCGAAGAGCTTGCCGATCTCGTCCCTGATGTGGCCGAACGCTTTGGCAAAGACGGCGTCGAAATCATCGGCGTTGCAGTCGACACGAAGGCCGATGCTGCCAAAGAAACGCTCAACAAAACTGGAGCCAAGTTCACGAATCTGCTAGACGCCGATGGCAAAGCATTCGCCCAAGTCGGCAAGGACGCGCTACCCCGCACGTTCGTACTCGATTCCGCGGGCAAGATCGCCTGGTTCGATATTTCGTACACTCTTGCCACACGCCGCGAACTGCGCGAAACACTGCGAGCGTTGACCGGCGACTCGAAAGAAAAGTAGCCCGCCGTGGAAAAGACCAAAGTTGCAATCATCGGTTTGGGCAACGTCGGGCAGGGGGTCGCCAAGCTGCTGCTCGATCATGGCGATCGCACCGCGCGGCACGCCGGCCGCACGCTCTGGCTAGAGAAAGCGGTCGTTCGCGATTTGAAAAAGGCCCGCGATTGCGAACTGCCCGCGGGCATCCTCACAGGCAGCGTCGACGACGTCATCAACAATCGCGAGATCAAAGTCGTCGCCCAGCTCATCGGCGGCCTGGAGCCCGAGCGCACGATCATGCTCCAGCTCCTCGAAAGCGGCAAAGACGTCGTCACCGCGAACAAAGCGCTCCTCGCCGAGCACGGCCCGGAACTGTTCGATCGCGCCCGCGAACTAGGCCGGTCGATTGCGTTCGAGGCTTCCGTCGCCGGCGGCATCCCGATCATCGCCAACATCAGCCAGTGCTTGTCGGCGAACCAAATCATATCGCTCGACGGCATCCTCAACGGCACGACAAACTTCATCCTCAGCAAAATGCACGAAGAGGGCACTGCCTACGCCGACGCCCTCAAAGAAGCGCAGCGACTAGGCTACGCCGAGGCCGACCCCACGTTCGACGTCGATGGCAGCGACGCCGCGCAAAAGCTCGCCATCCTCGCCCATTTGGCCTTCGGTGCCCGCGTCGATTGGAAAGATATCCCACGCATGGGCATCGATCGCCTCGATAAAAGCGATGTCCGCTTTGCCAAGGAAATCGGCTACCGCATCAAACTGCTCGCCGTCGCCGAGCTGGACGGCGACACGCTCGAACTGCACGTCTCGCCAACGCTCGTCAAACGCGGCCGTCCGCTCTCCGACGTCAGCGGCCCGTTCAACGCCATCCGCGTCGTGGGCGACGCTGTCGGCGAGCTCATGTTCTACGGCCGCGGTGCCGGCCAAATGCCGACTGCATCGGCCATCGTCGCCGATATGATCGATACCGCTGTCGGCCGTACCGCGATCACGTTCCGCACTCTGGAGCTGTGGTCAAATCGCAAAGCCCGCGTCGCCCCCCGCGAGCACGCCAAAGCCGATGGCCGCTTTTACATGCGTGTGAACGCCGAAGACCACCCAGGCGTCCTCGCTCAGGTAGCCAGCGTTTTGGGCCAATATCACATCTCAATCTCGAGCGTCCTGCAACAAGAGGCCGCAAACGAAGACGGCACGGTGCCGCTCGTAATCATGACGCACGAAACGACGGAAGGTGCGACGCGCAAAGCTTGTGCGGAAATAAATCAATTGAAAAGCGTCCGCGGCAAAACAGTTCGTATGTGGGTTAGAGACTAGACTTTAGCTCCTAGCGACCAACGACTTCAAAATGAAATATGCAATCGTCATCCCCGACGGCGCCGCCGACGAGCCACAAGAATCTCTCGGAGGCAAATCTCCGCTAGAAGCGGCACACACCCCGAATATGGATCGCGTCGCCACGATGGGCGTCGTCGCTCGCGCTTGTCACACGCCGAAGGAGCTGCCGGCCGGATCCGAAATCGGCAATCTAAGTCTGCTCGGCTATGACCCCTTCAAGAACTTCACCGGCCGCGCGCCGATGGAGGCCGCCGCCCAGGGCATCAAACTCGGGCCCAAAGATTGGGCAGTCCGCTGCAATTTGGTCACGATCGAAAACCAGATCATGCGCGATTTCACGGCCGATCACATCACGACGGAAGACGCGACCGGCCTGCTTAAAACCGCACAGGATAAAATCGCCAGCGACCCGAAGTATCGCGGTGCGATCGAATTCGTTCCGGGCGTCAGCTACCGAAACCTCTTGCTGTGGCGCGGCGAGAAGCTCCCCTGCCCTTTCACGAGCGACACCCGCACGCGCGCTCCGCACGACATCACCGATCAATCCGTTCTCGAAGAGCATCCGCGTGGACCCGGAAGCGACGTCCTATGTGACCTCATGGCCGCCAGCATCGACGCCTTCCGCGATCACCCGGTGAACGCGGCCCGCAAAGCCGCCGGCAAGGGTGAAGCAACCAACGTCTGGCTTTGGGGCCTCGGCCAAGCACCGCGCCTGAACGCCTTCGCCGCCGAATACGGCCCACGCGGCGCGATGATCACCGCCGTCGACCTGTTACGCGGCATCGCCGCCCTCGTCGGCTGGGATCGCATCGAAGTGCCCGGCGCGACCGGCTATCTCGATACCGATTACGCCGCAAAAGGCCGCTATGGCGTCGAGGCACTCAACAAATACGATATCGTGTGCGTCCACGTCGAAGCCTCCGATGAAGCCTCTCACGAAGGCCGCTGCGACGAGAAAGTGAAGGCGATCGAAGAAATTGACCGCCACGTTGTCGGCCCGATCGTCGAAGCGCTCCAAACGCACGGCGACTGGCGGATCATGATCTCGCCCGATCACCCCACCTTCTTGCGAACAAAAGTCCACACGCACGGCAACGTGCCCGTCGCAATGGCAGGCACCGGTATTAAAGCCGACGAGTTCAAATCCTACGGCGACACCAACGCCGCCAATTCAAATCTAGCATTTGACCGAGGCTGGGACGTAATGCCTTGGTTCATTGGAAAGAAAAAATAACCACGGAGACACGGAGAACACGGAGAGATAGTAAGAGATTTTTCCTCCGTGCTCTCCGTGCCTCTGTGGTGAAATTAATTAGATGTAAGGTAAAAAATATTCGATGGGGATTATCGTTCAAAAATTCGGCGGCACCAGCGTCGCCAATGCGGAAAAGATTCGCGTCGCTGCTCGCCGCGCAATTCGTGCCCAACAAAACGGCAACCAGGTCGTCATGGTCGTAAGCGCGATGGGCCACCAGACCGATCACCTCGTCGACCTCGCCAAGCAAATCACCGATGACCCCTCCGGCCGCGAGATGGACATGCTCCTTTCCACCGGCGAGCAAGTGAGCGTCGCCCTTATGGCGATGGCCATCCATTCTCTCGGCGCACAAGCCGTCAGCCTCACCGGCGCCCAAATCGGCATCCGCACCGATAGTTCGCACACGAAAGCTCGCATTCAATCAATCTCGACCGACCGCATGAAAAAGCTGCTCGACGACGGGAAAATTGTTATCGCGGCTGGGTTCCAGGGCATCGACGAAGATTTCAACATCACGACACTCGGCCGCGGCGGCAGCGACACCACCGCCGTCGCCCTGGCCGCGGTGCTCAACGCCGACGCCTGCGAAATCTACACCGATGTCGACGGCGTCTTCACAACCGACCCACGCCTCGTGGCCGAAGCGCGCAAAATGGATCGCGTCAGCCACGATGAAATCCTAGAGCTCGCGAGCCTCGGAGCCGGCGTAATGCACAGCCGGTCGATCGAGTTCGGCAAGAAATTCAACGTGCCGATCCACGTCTGCAACAGCCAAAGCTTTAGCGACGAGCCCGGCACTGTCATCGGCAGCCATTCGGAATCGGCCGACCGGGCAGTGAGCGGCGCCGCCCTCACCAAGAACGAAGCTCAAATCACGATCGTCGGCGTCCCCGACCAACCGGGCGTCAGCTACGGCGTGTTCTCAAAACTCGCCGGCGTCAACGTCGCGGTCGACATGATCGTGCAGAATGCCGGCGCCGACGGCTCGGCCGATATCTCCTTTACCGTGCTCGAAGACGACCTCACGAAGGCCCTGCAAGCTTCGAAAAACGCGGCCGATGAACTCAAGGCCAAAGGCGTCGAGCACGACGCAAGCCTGTCGAAAGTCTCGATCGTCGGCCTTGGCATGGCGACCCAAACCGGTGTCGCCGACCGCATGTTCCGCGCTCTTTCCGACGAAGGCATTAACATCGAAGCCATTACCACGAGCGAAATCAAAGTCTCCGTCCTCGTGAAGCGCGATCAGGCCCTCGCCGCCCTGCGGTCCGTGCACGGCGAGTTCGAGCTGGATAGAGCGCCCAAGGATCGCGTTAAGTTCGGCGAGAAACCGACCGCCACGCGAAAGGCCGACGCGGCCGACATTGTCGCCCGTCTGCAACGCATGGAAGACCTCGCCATCGAAAGCGTCTCGCTCGACGAAGCGCAAGCTCAAATGACGCTGTTCGATGTGCCGGATAAGCCCGGCATCTCGGCCCGCATCTTCGAAGCAGTCGCTTCCGAAGGAATCCTGGTCGACACGATAGTGCAAAGCATCGGTCGCGACGGGCTAGCCGACATCAGCTTCACCGTGCCCCGCAAGAGTGTGAAAGATGCCGAGAAGGTAATGCTGAGCCTGTCGGAAGAGCTCGGCGGCGAAGTCAAAGTCGACCCCGAGGTCGCGATCCTCACCGTCAAAGGCGTCGGCATCCGCAGCCACACCGGCGTCGGCCTCCGCATGTTCAAAGCGCTCGCCGAGGCCAAGATCAACGTCGAGATGGTCAGCACCAGCGAAATCCGCGTGAACGTCGTGGTCGATGCCGCAAAGGGAGCGGCCGGCCTGGCAGCGCTCAAGGCAGCCTTCGCTGACGTGCTGGGATAACGCAAATAGCCGGGCTACCTACTGCTGCTCTCCCATCACATCGTTCAGCACATCTTCCGCCACATAAATTGGCAGCGGCGGATCGCACGTCACCGCGACCGCAATGGCATCGCTCGGCCGCGCATCGATTTCCACAAGTTCGCCATCGTGACGCACCCGCAGCTTGGCGAAATACGTATGCTCGCGAAGCTCGCTGATTACGACGTCTTGAAACTCACCGCCGAGCGCTTCAACAGCCCCGACGAGCAAATCATGCGTCAGCGGCCGCGGCGCCTCGAACCCCTTCACCCGGCGGTCGATGCTCGTCGCCTCGAAAATCCCAATAAGAATCGGAAAAGTTCGCGTCCCCTCGATCTCTTTGAGATAAATCACCTGAGAATCATTGATCTCACTGATGATGATTCGAGACAATTCCATCGCGACGGGCATGGGCCGATCCTTTGCGTCAATCTCTGCAAACGTGCTAACGAATGCATTATAGCTGTCGGCAGCCCATGAGAAAAACGGCCCGCGCGAGAACTTTCTTCGTTGCGATTCGAGCAACTATCCGGCGAGTTTATCAATCGCCGTTTGAATTGAACTTAATTGGCCGCGCAGCTCGACGAGCTTGTCGCGCTGTTGTTGCACGACCTCCGCCGGGGCTTTATCGACAAACCCTTTATTGTTGAGCTTCCCATCGATCGAGCCGATTTGCTTCGTCAGATTTTCAAGTTCTTTTTCCAGCCGTTTCCGCTCCGCCCCCTTGTCGATAAAGCGGCTGACATCCACGTGCACTTCGATTGGTCCCTGCCGCCCGGTGAGCGCAAAACTGATCGATACATCCTGCGGCGCCCCCGCCGGCCCGATCTGCGAAGCTTTCGCATTCGCCATCTGTTTGAAGTACGGCTGCATCGGCTCGAGCAGCTTGACCGTTACCGCATCGCAACGCACGACGAACTCAAGCTCTTCCTTGAACGCGATATTCTGCCGCTGCCGCGCCTCGCGCACCGCGCCCAACACTGCTTGAAAGTCGGCAAACTGCGACTCAATCGCCGCATCCTGCCGCGCCGTGTCCGCATTTGGCCACTCCGCGACACAAACACTATCACAAGCGGCTTGCAGCTTAGCGATGCCGCGTTCCGGCGCAACCTCCCCCAACAGCTGCCACACCTCTTCCGTTAAAAACGGCATCATTGGATGCAGCAATCTCATAAGGATATCGAGCGCATGGGCAAGCACCGCCTGTGCCGTCCCCCGCTGATCGGCCACGGCAAACCGCGCCTTCGTCATCTCCACGTAAAAGCTACAGAACTCATTCCACGCAAAGTCATACAGCGTGCGAGCCGCATCCGCGAAGCGATAATGCTCAAGAGCGTCGGAAACTTGCTGCGTCACAGTCGCCAACCGCGAAAGCAACCAGCGGTCTTCGAGAAGGAGCGATTTCTCGCTGAAACCCTCGGCAGAGCGGACGGCTGCCATGCCTTCGAGATTAATCAACGAAAACCGCGCTGCATTCCACAGCTTATTGGCGAAGTTGCGTCCCAGTTCGAACCGCTCGCTCACTACCGCCCCGCGCGGCAGTGCCGTATCCTCTGCCTTCTCCGCCCACTGCGTGCTGAACGGCTTGCCGCATTTTTCGCACTCGATCCGCGGCAACGTGCGGTTCTTCTTCGTCTGGGCGAATTGCGCTCCGCAGTGCGGGCATTCGAAATCGACCGTCAGCTTCACGTCCTGCGTATCGGTCGTAAGGTACGCTAGCCCGAACCGCAGCGCGTCCGCCCCGAATTTGTCGATCACGTCCAGCGGATCGACGCCGTTCCCCTTCGACTTCGACATCGTCTCGCCATAGCTATCCAGAATCTTCGGCGTGATATACACCTCGTGAAACGGCACCTCGCCAACGTTATACAATCCTGCGATCACCATCCGGGCCACCCACAGCGTGATGATGTCGCGCGAGGTCACGAGCGCACTCGTCGGATAGAACTTTTTCAGTTCCGGCGTCTCGTTGGGCCAACCGAGTGTTGAGATTGGCCAGAGGGCGGAGGAGAACCAGGTGTCGAGAACGTCGGATTCCTGAATATATCCGGACGAATTCAACTCAAGTTGTCGTTCAGCCTTCTCGCTCCCCGGGCGCAAGCAGACATAAGTAACTATCGTTCGATCCGCGTGATTCACTTCGTAGCGAACTACGTGATTCTCAGGGGTTAAAAAACTCTTCTTGGACGGACCGAACGTTGACGACTTATCCGCCTCCGCATTCGAAATAGCCGCGCCAAGAGTTGATTCTGGAAATCCGTCGAATGACGTTTGACGCGTCCAAATCGGCACGCGATGCCCCCACCACAACTGCCGCCCGATCGGCCAGTCACGCTTCTCACCCAGCCAATCGAGATAGCCCTTGCGATACCGCTCCGGAACAATTTCCACGCGTTCGCTCGTCACGGCATCCATGGCAGATTGTGCGAGATCATCCATCTTCACAAACCACTGGTCCGCCAAGTACGGCTCGATCGGCGTCTTACTACGATCTGAATGGGCGAGATCTATTTCGCGATCTTCGATCTCCACCAGTAGCCCAGCGGCTTCAATATCCGCTACCACCGCCTCGCGGGCCTTCTTCACGTTCAAACCGCGATATTTTTCCGGCACGCTGTCGTTCAGTGTGCCATCCGGATTGAGAATATTTATCGCCCCAATCTGCTGGTTCCGTTGCCACACTTCGTAGTCATTCGCATCGTGCGCCGGCGTAATCTTCACCGCGCCCGAACCAAGCTCGGGCTTTGCCCATTCATCGGCAATAAGCGGAATCTTGCGGCCCGTAAGCGGCAGCTCAAGCATGACACCGCGCTTCGCCATATCGCGGAACGTTTCGAGTTGCGACTGCATCGCCGCGCGGCGGTCCTGTAGCTTCGTCACCTGTTCTTCGAGTTCGCTCTTTTCTTTCGCGGTCGCTTTGAGCAGTTTCGCTCGCAGCTCCGCGGCGAGCTTATCGAATGCCGCCGCGGGATCAGGATGCACCGCCACGGCCGTATCGCCGAGCATTGTTTCCGGCCGCGTCGTGGCGATCGTCACGTGCGTCGGCTCACCGGGCTTGGGGTCGATGACTGGATACTTGAAGTGCCAAAAATGCCCCTTCGTCGCTTCGTGAAAAACCTCATCATCGCTCACGGCCGTTTGCAAGAACGTGTCCCAGTTCACCAGCCGCTTGCCGCGATAGATTTTGCCGTCCTGGAACAGCTTGAAGAACCATTCCCGCACCGCCCGGGCACACTGGTCATCGAGCGTGAACCGCGTCCGCTGCCAATCGCAGCTACACCCCATCTGGCGAAGCTGCCCCAGAATTCGGGCTTCGTATTTATCCTTCCAGTCCCAAATCCGCTTCACGAGCCCTTCGCGCCCGAGGTCATGCCGCGACTTCTTCTCCTCCTCGAATAGTCGCCGCTCCACCACCGCTTGCGTCGCTATGCCCGCATGATCGGTCCCCGGCATCCACAGCGTGTTGAACCCCTGCATCCGCTTCATGCGAATAAGAATATCCTGCAGCGTGTTGTTCAGCGCGTGCCCAATGTGCAGCGCGCCCGTCACGTTCGGGGGTGGAATGACGATCGTATACGGCGGCCGCGGGTCATCCGCCTTCGCATGAAAGTAGCCGCGATCTTCCCAAAAGGAATACCACTTGGCCTGCGCGGCAGCATGATCGTATTGAGCAGGAAGCGACTTGAAATCCATTTGCGTCACTGATTTGATTTGCACAACTTGTACTCGATAGCATCCACCAGCGCGTCCCAACTAGCCTTGATGACGTTCTCATTCACCCCGACGGTTCCCCAGGTAGCGCCATCTTCATCCCGGCTTTCGATGACAACGCGAACCGCCGCCGCGGTGCCGGCATCGCTGTTGATCACGCGCACCTTGTAATCGACTAACTGCACCCCGCGCAGGTTGGGAAAATGCCCATTAAGCGCTTTTCGCAGGGCCGCGTCCAGGGCGTTCACCGGGCCGTCCCCCTCGGCCACCTCGTGCCGCACTTCGTCTCTCACACGCAGTTTCACGCTGGCTTCCGTCGTGGTGACGCCGTCGCCCGTGGTTTCAACATCCACATGATAATGCAGAAGCTCGAAATGCGGCTTAAACGTACCTGCCGCCCGCCGCACGAGCAACTCAAACGAGGCCTCGGCCGCCTCGAATTGGTAGCCTCGATTCTCCAGGTCGACAACTTGTTTCAGCACGCGCTCCATGAGCGCGTTATCGTTTTGCAGATTCGCCTTGCTTGTTAGAGCGACAATGTTCGACCGGCCGGACAGCTCGCTAACCAGCACGCGCCTGGTGTTGCCGACTCGTTCCGGAGCAATATGCTCGTAGCTGCTCGCCACTCGATTCACCGCATGCACGTGCATGCCTCCCTTATGCGCAAACGCACTCGGCCCAACAAACGGCTGGTTGATGCGGAAATGCATATTGCCCACTTCGTATACGTAGCGCGAAAGATCGGTCAGATGCTCGGCTCCGCCGCCACCCAAAACCTTGTAGTCCTTTTTCTTCAGCGCGAGATTTGCCACGACCGAAACCAAATCCGCATTCCCACAGCGTTCGCCCAATCCATTGATCGTCCCTTGCACGTGAACGGCACCCGCATCAACCGCGGCGAGCGAATTTGCCACTGCCAAATCGCAGTCGTTATGCGTGTGAATTCCAAGCGGAATGCCAACTGCCTTGGCGGCTTCTTTCGCGAGTGCCGCAACCTCCTCCGGCATGCTCCCACCGTTCGTATCGCACATGACGACGATCATCGCCCCGCCCTCTTCCGCCGCCTGAATCGTCTTCGCCGCGTACTCGGGATTCGCCTTCCAACCATCGAAGAAATGCTCAGCGTCATAGATTACATCGCGACCCATCTCACGCAAATACGCGATCGTTTCGCGGATCATGGCGAGATTTTCATCCAGCGACACCCGCAGCACTTCATTCACATGAAAATCACTCGTCTTACCAACAATCGTGATGACGGGCGCTTGCGACTCGATCAACGCCTGCATGCCCGGGTCATCCGCCGGCTTCACCCCTTTGCGGCGTGTCATGCCGAACGCGCACAACCGGCTCCGCTTCAGCGGCTCCGCGGCAATCCGCTGAAAAAACTCTGCATCCTTCGGATTCGAAAGCGGGTACCCACCCTCGACGAAGTCGAACCCAAGCTCATCCAGCCGCCGCGCGATCAGCAGCTTATCCTGCAAGGAAAAGTTCACGCCTTCGCCCTGCGCGCCATCGCGGAGCGTGGTGTCATAGACTTGCACCGACTTCATAAAATTCCTCTGCTGTACAATTCACACTCAACTTTAGCGTTTGCGATTTAGCAGCCGACTGATTCGATCCGCTTTTTCGCTGTCGCCCATCGATTGGGCAACCTCCAGCCCTTGCTTCAAAGCCTCGGCTGATTTCTCCGCCTCACCGTTCGCCTCATACGCTTTCGAAAGATCAATGTACACGTCCACGGCCTGGGGATTGACCCGAACCGCCGATTGGTACGCATCGAGCGACTCCTGCCTCTTACCCAACTTCCAGTAGACTGCCGCGAGGTTCCGGTAAGCCTTCCAATAATTCGGATCCAGAGCGAGCACGGCGCGGAAGTTGGCAATCGCATCCTCATCTTGATTTGCCAGGTACTGCCCCACCCCTAAATCGTTTCGGACGCCAGTACTCTTAGGCAACACGCGGACCGTTTCGGCGAAATGCGTGACGGCTTCCTCATGTCGGCCATGCTTCTGCAGCAACAAGGCTAACATATAGTTAGCCTGCGCCGCATCCGGGTTCAGCCGGGTAGCTTCCAAATAATGTGCCATGGCCGAGTCGTCATCGCCCGCACCCTCGAAATAGAAACCAATGGCTTGGTGCGCCATCGCATTGTTCGGCTGCGCGGTGAGCACCTCGGTCCATAAATTCATCTCGCTGTCATACGCGCCCAACCGCAGCGAGCTGACAATGCAAAACAGAAATGCCAAAAGTACTGCCGGCACGCCGACACCCAACAATGGCTCGCGATAACCATTTCCCGTCGCAGCACTGCGTCTCCGGGCGAATGAAACGCACAACTCATATCCGCCGAGAACGACAAGGATCACCGGCACGACCAGCGGCAAATACATCCGCCGCTCCGCCGCCATCTCCGTGATGATCGGAATCACAAACGTTGGCGAAAGCAACGCGAAGTACCAGGTGCCAAGAAATCCGAGCGGCCGATTCTTCCACAGCAACCACAGCGTCGCGATGCCAATCAAAAACAACGGCACGAGGTACATCCACGCGTCGCCAAATGTCTTCAAGTAAGGCATCTCATAGTGAAATAGAAGCGGCCAAGGCCAAATCGCAAGTTTCAAATACATGAAGAATATTTTCGATTGTGTCAGCCACCACACGGGCCCAGATACGCCGAGCGCGAAGCCAGTCGCATCTTTGTGCGGTGCACTCGCATTGAGAGCAGCGAGCAAAATCCAAGTTGCCGCCAAGCCTGCATACAACCTCCACGAGCGCTTCAAAGCGGCCGCCAACGACCCACTGATAAAAGTCCGATCGAACAGCAGCGCGATCAAAGGTGCGGAAACCATAACTTCTTTGGATGCCATTCCGGCCAAACATGCGACGACCGCAAGGCTTAACCACAACGTCGTTTTAGACGTCCCGTCCGCCGCCCAATATCGCAGGCAGCAGTACAGCGTTGCTAGATATGCGCACGCCATCATCAGTTCCGTACGTTGCGTCACATAAATGACCGCCTCGGTCTGCAGCGGATGTAACGCCCATAGCAGAGCCACCATAAACGCGAGCCACCCGCCGATGCGCTCGTATCGCCCGCCAAAATAGGGCAGCCACAATGTTCGCCACATAATCGCCCAAACGAACAGCGACGACAAAAAGTGGATCGCGATATTCACCACGTGATACCCGGTCGGGTTCGTCCCGCCGAAGTAGTAATTAATCGCGAATGACAAATTCACCAGCGGCCGCCCCGAGGTTGGCAACTCCGCGGCCGGGTTCAACGGCCCCGGCTTCGATGTGCCGACCAGCGGCCATAGCGACAAGATCGAATCATTACTAAAAATTGTCGGGCGGTCGTCAAAAACCCACGGCACCCTCACCGCCGGCCCATACACCGCGGTAATCAGAAACCCGAGTACCAAAACCACGGCCCACGCCGGCGGCCCACCGCGCAGACTACCCGCAGCGCGAGACTCGGCCCCGCCCTTCGATGGAAGCTCCGCATTTTTGGTTGGTGCGCGTTTCGCCATGGCTAAATAAAAAAACCCCGAGGCTTAGGGCCTCAGGGTTGTTAAGTTTCGATTGATCTCGATAACCGCCCTTATGGCCTCTCGTTCGAGCTAATAATCGAAATACCGCTGACGACATCGGTCAACGCGGCAGCCAGATTATTTAGCAAAGTGAGCATCGGAGAGACCAGGAACAAGCGTTATCTATTCGCCAACTAAGACAAGCTTAGCGGCCAAAAAGCTCGCGGTCAAGTTTGCCCCATATCACAGGATTTAAACCTTAGCGCATTACCAATTGCCGCTCTGCGCTATCGCGATGTTGTGCTGCGCTTTCGCAATTTGTGCCGTGAATTTGTGGTGAAGATTTCGGCATTGCGCTTGACCCGTGCAAACGCTTCAGCTTAAGGTGCGATAGTTAGACCCCACCTTAAGTCCGCCACACACAACCCACCTCGGCGGACACCCAGTACCCTTTCTATGAAAGGAGCATGCTATGCGCAATTGCTCTCCCGTGCGCGGTATGGATGCCCGCACGCAACAACACCGTCAGGCGCCGCCGGGCTTCACGCTCGTCGAGCTACTGGTCGTGATCGCGATCATCGGTATCCTGATCGCCTTCCTGCTGCCGGCAATCCAGGCCGCCCGCGAGTCGGCTCGCCGCTCTCAGTGCCAAAGCAATCTCAAGCAGATTGGCCTCGCCGTGCAGAACTATCACGACACACGCAAGGCGTTCCCCATGGGACGCAACGCTTTCGACCAATTTGCAGTGTCGTGGGCGTTCTTTATACTTCCGTACATGGAAGAGACCTCGATCTACAACAGTTGGAATTCGCGCGCCCGCGTCGACGACCCCACCAATGCCGCCGCCATGCGCACGCCCGTCGAAACGTACGCCTGCCCCAGCCGCCGCCGCGCGGCCGCAGATCGCAACTTCGACAACAACGGCTCTGCTCCGCCAGCGACCGACTTGGGCGTCGCGACGCTGGCCGATTACTCGGCCAACGCCGGCATCAAGTTGATGACCGGCATGGTTGGACAAGATACGTCCGCCGGTGCGTTCGGCCAATTCGATCGTAAGGTCGCGGGCCCGATCTTCAGCGGCTCGCATATCAACGAGCGACAAGTTGAAGACGGCCTCTCGAAAACGATTGCGATCGCCGAACGTCACTTGGCTCCCGTACCCGCCAACACACCGACCGAAATGGAGCATTTCGCGATCGGTGACACCGCTTCCATTGCCGGTGACACCCCCAACACAACGTTCCGTTGTACCGGCTGTACCGGGGACGACACCAAAGACGGTTTAGCCACCAGCATCGACGACCCCGATGTCAACAAGTTTGGCAGTTCGCATTCGAACGGCCTCGTGCAAACAGTGTTCCTCGACGGTCACGTGCGCGGCCTGAAGCCGGATATTGCGATCTCGGTGCTAAAGGCTCTAAGCACCATCGGCGGCGGCGAAGCCGTCCAGGACAACGACTAACGCGCCCCGCGCGTTTGTAAAATTCTGCACTCCCCTGACGGCCTGGTCGCTTCAGCGACCAGGCCTTTCTTTTTACAATGGCAATCATGCCAACACTCAACGATCGTGCCAATGAGCTCGCCAACGCCATGGCCGCCGATGCCGACAACCTCGGCATCGCTGTGCTCACCCTCGAGTGCGGCACGCGCATCATCGACTGCGGCGTAGAAGCGGCTGGTAGCTTCGAAGCCGGACGCCGACTCGCCGAAGTTTGCTTGGCCGGACTCGCAACTGTGACGATCGAGTCGCCAGATGCCACTGTGCCGGATATTGGCTGCAACCGGTCGGTGCACGTGCGCACTTCAAATCCCGTTGCCGCATGCATGGCTTCGCAATACGCCGGTTGGGAGTTGAAGGGCAGTAAGTTTTTCGCAATGGGCTCAGGCCCAATGCGAGCCGCTGCGTGCCGTGAGACGATTTTCCAATACATCGGCAACTGCGAGAGACCGCCCCAGTGCGTGGGTATATTGGAGACAAGCAAACTCCCGCCAAACGATATTTGCGTTTCCATCGCCGAAAAGTGCGGGATATCAACCCAGAATCTGACCCTCCTTGTAGCACGCACAGCGAGTCCCGCCGGAACGCTTCAAATTGTCGCCAGAAGCGTTGAAACGGCTCTTCACAAACTCTACGAACTTGGCTTTGATCTAAACCGAGTAGTCGAGGGATCAGGATCCGCACCTCTACCGCCAATTGGCGATACCGACCTACAGGCGATTGGTTGGACGAACGACGTAATTCTCTACGGTGCGGTTGTCCGCCTCAAAGTACAGGGCGAAGATCTAACCTGCATAAGCGGCGTGCCTAGCAGCAACTCAAAAGACTACGGCCGCCCCTTCGAAGAGATCTTCCAGCGTTATAACGGCGACTTTTATAGCATCGATCCGTTTTTATTCAGCCCGGCCGTCATCGAAGTGGAAAACACTGACACTGGAGAACTGGTTCGCTACGGCCAAACCGCCCCCGCCATTCTCGCCGAATCCTTCCGCGCAAAAAAGTAGCCCAACCTTCCTGGTTGGGCCACTCGTTGCATGGAGGACGCCATGCTAGTGCTGTTCTAGATTTCTAAGCAGGAACAGGCCTACTTGAATTTCGCAATCTTCGCGATGAGGTCCGCCGTACGAGCGCTGTAGCCCCATTCGTTATCGTACCAGCTCACAATCTTCAGCAAGTTCCCGTCCATAACTTGCGTAAAGTCGGCCGCAAAGATCGAGCTGTGCGGATCACCGATAATATCGCTCGAAACGATCGGGTCTTCCGTGTAATCCAAAATACCCTTCAGCGGCCCTTCCGCCGCCTTCTTCATCGCCGCGTTGACTTCTTCCTTGGTTACGGTCTTCGCCATCACGGCCGTTAAGTCGACCACGCTGCCCGTCGTAACCGGCACACGCAGTGAAATACCGGTGAGCTTCCCCTTCAGCGCGGGAATGACCTCGCCGACGGCTTTCGCGGCACCCGTCGAAGTTGGAATGATATTCACCGCCGCGGCCCGCGCCCGATACGGATCTGAGTGCGGAAAATCCTGCACGACCTGGTCGTTCGTGTAGGCGTGCACCGTCGTCATGAGACCCTTCTCAATGCCGAACGTCTCATGCAACACCTTGGCAACTGGCGCCAAGCAGTTTGTGGTGCAGCTGGCATTGCTGATATATTTCATGTCCGCCGTGAGCTTGTCGTCGTTCACGCCAAGCACGCACGTAAGATCGGGCGTATCCTTTGCTGGCGCGCTCAGCACCACGCGCTTCGCACCAGCCTGAACGTGCGAATCGTAACCTGCTTTGCCGTCCTTAGCACGGCCCGTGAAAATACCCGTGCTTTCGACGACAACGTCGACATTCATCTCTTTCCACGGCAGCTCGGCCGGATTGCGAACTTCCAAAGCCCGAATCTTCGTGCCGTTAACAATGAGGTTCTCTTTATCGTGGCTCACCGTGCCCGGAAAACGGCGGTGCGTACTGTCGTACTTGAGCAGCGTCGCCAACAATTTGTTGTCCGTCAGGTCGTTGATCGCAACGACTTCGAACTCATCCTTACGGGCCCACAAATTCCGAAACGTCAGTCGACCAATTCGACCGAACCCGTTAATGGCAACACGAATAGCCACTGTTCATCCTCCGACTTGATACTCAAATTCACCAAAAATTGAACCACTGATTATACCGGTGACAGAATGGCCGAACAACGGCCTAGAATTCGGCGGTCTCGCTCACGAGACGCATCTTAAGAGACACCACGCCAGAGCTTGCGGTTCATTCGCCGATGATTCGATCGCCGCAAACTTCCTTAGCAACGACATCTACGAACCGGCCTTCATCGTGCCCGCTCGCACGGAACTGGACCGTCGCATACCGGCAGGATGTTCCCGTCCAGCCTCCGAATCCTGAATCTTCGGTTTCAACCAGCGCGCGTAACTTCATCCCAAGCAAACTGCGGTAATATTCGTCCCGCAACTCCGCCTCAACGCGCCCCAGCTCGCGGCACCTTTCCTGCTGCACCTGCTTCGATACCTGATTCGCCATCGTCGCCGCCGGCGTTCCACGCCGCGGACTGAACGGAAAGATGTGAATCTTCGAAAAACCAACCGCCCGCGAAACGATCTCCGTCTCCCGGAACTCCGCATCTGTCTCGCCGGGAAAGCCAACGATGATGTCCGTCGTAATCGCCGGCCGATCGAGCGCCTTCTTCAGAAGCTCACAACGATCAACGAACCGCCGCGCACCCCATCGCCGACGCATCCGCCGCAGTACGCCATCGCTGCCGCTCTGCATCGAGATATGCAAATGCGGCGCGACTTTATCACCATGCTCGGCCATCACCTGTATCAGCTCGCGCGTAACTTCTGTCGCTTCGATACTCGACAGCCGCACCCGAAAATCCCCCGGTAACTCGGCGATCTGCCGTACCAAATGCGATAGCCGCACCCACTTCTCTTTCGGCGCGTTGCGATTCCAATCCACGCCGTAGTGCCCAAGATGAATTCCTGTGAGCACGACTTCGCGATACCCGCGATCCACCAGCCGCCGCACTTCATCCAGAATGTGCTCAACCGGTCGGCTCGCCAGATTCGGCCGCACGTGCGGAATGATGCAGAAGCTGCATCGCAGCAAACACCCATCCTGCACTTTCACATACGCCCGATGCCGACGCCCGAACCCGCTGATGCCCGTCGGAATATCCGTCACGCCAAACCGCCCCAACAAGTCCGGCAGCTCGCGCTTGTCCGTCACCACCTGCGACACGCCCGGCAGCGCCGCCACTTCCTCGGGTGCCCGAGTCGCATAGCACCCCATCACCACAATCTTCGCGCCCGGGTTCCGCCGCGCCATCCGCCGAATCGTCTGCCGACTCTTCGCGTCTCCCTCATTCGTCACCGTGCACGTATTTACGATGCAAAGCTCGGCCGCTTCATCATCAACCGCATCCTGGTAACCAATGCCGAGCAGCCCTTCGCGCACGAACTCCGTCTCGTACTGATTAACTTTGCAGCCAAGCGTAGCCGTCCGTAACTTCATCTAGCGCCGCCCTCAACTCGCCGATTCGATCGTCGAATGCATCGACCCGGTGCAACTCTTAATGAGATCATCCTTGCCATACGCCAGAATCTGATCCCGCTTGAGCTCCGCCAACTCCTGCGTCGTCGTATAAACAATTACTTTCCCCTGCGTATCGACCGTCTCTGCCATCTTGTGGCACTGCTCTTGAGTGTGCCCGAACAGCTCCTTGAGCATCCGCTCCACGTACTCATACGAATGGGCATCACTGTCCCACAGCAACACATGGTAGCGCGGGACCTCACGCTCCTTCTTCTCTTTTTTGGCCTTTGGCTCCGCCACCATCGTGGCTGCTTCATCTTCGGGTTCGGCAACGACCGTTTCGTCGGCGTCCATAACTCACCTTTGGCAGGGTTCTGAAGGCCCAGGATCGCCTTCATTGCGGTGGTGAAACTGCTTTCAACGCATTATATTGTACGGCCATTGAACCCAACAGGAACCCGCCGCAAATGGACAGCGTTTCGTCCTACATCGAGAGCAATCGCGACCAATTCGCGGCCGATTTAGCTGAGCTGCTGCGAATCCCCAGCATCAGCGCTCAAGCCGAGAAAAACGCCGAAACGCGCCGCGCCGGCGAATGGGTCGCCTCGCAATTCAAAAACATGGGCCTCAAGCCGGAGGTGATCCCCACCAAAGGCCACCCGCTCGTCTATGCGGAAACGCCCGCCGTCCCCAGCAAGCCCGTCGTCCTCTGCTACGGCCACTACGACGTCCAACCGCCCGAGCCGCTCGACGAGTGGATCAGCCCCCCGTTCGAGCCCACCGTCCGCGACGGAAACATCTTTGCCCGCGGCGCTACCGACGACAAAGGCCAAATGCTCACGCACGTGAAAGGCGTCGAAGCCTGGATCAAGTCCGTCGGCAAGCTTCCGATTCAAGTGAAGTTCCTCATCGAAGGCGAAGAAGAGGTCGGCAGCCAGAACCTCGAACCGTACGTCGGACAAAATCGCGAGAAGCTTGCCTGCAACGCCGTCGTCATCAGCGACTGCAGCCAATTCGCCCCCGGCATCCCCGCCATCACCTACGGCCTGCGCGGCATCGCCTACTACGAACTAAAACTCCGCGGCCCCAAGCAAGACCTCCACTCCGGCACCTTCGGCGGCGCAATCACCAACCCCGCGAACGCCCTCACCACCCTCCTCGCCGCGCTGCGAGACAAAGACGGCCGAGTCCAAGTCCCCGGCTTCTACGACGAAGTCGTCCCCCTCACCGACCGCGAGCGCGAAGAGTATCGCAAACTCCCCGGCACCGAAGCCGAGTTCATGCAATCCGTCGGCGTCACGGGCATGTTCGGCGAAGCGGGCTACTCCGCGATCGAACGCCGCTGGGCCCGCCCCACCTTCGACATCAACGGCCTTACTAGCGGCTACCAAGGCGAAGGCGCGAAGACAGTGCTCCCCGCAAAAGCCAGCGCCAAGTTCAGCTTCCGCCTCGTCCCCAACCAAGACCCCACCAAGATCACCAACGGCCTTCGCAAATTTTTGGAAGAGCGCCTCCCACCCGGCATCCAAATGGAGCTAGTCGATCACCACGGCGCTCCCGGCGTCATGGTCGCGCTCGAGAGCCCCTACATGGCCGCCGCCGCCGCCGCGATCGAATCCGCCTTCGGCAGAGCCCCCGTGATGATCCGCGAAGGCGGCTCCATCCCGATCGTCAACACCTTCGCCGACGAGCTAGGCGCCGACGTCCTCCTCCTTGGCTGGGGCCAAAACGACGACAACACCCACAGCCCCAATGAAAAATTCTCCCTCGACGACTACCACCGCGGCACCCTCGCCAGCGCCGCCCTTTGGGAACAGATCGCCAAGCTTTCACCAACAGAGAAGAGCAAGAAGAAGTAACTGATTTAATAACGTAGGACCACGTTCTCATGTTGGATAAGCGCTTCATCTTAGAAAATGCCGAAATCGTTCAGCGCAACTGCGACAACCGCGGCGTAAAGGCCGACGTCGCTCGCTTCGTCGATCTCGAATCGCAACGTCGCAAGCTTCAAGCCGAATCTGAAGAACTCTCGCGTTTAGCAAACGAGGTGAGTAAGTCGATCGGCAAGGCCAAGGACGATGCCGAACGCGATGCACGCAAAGACGAAGGCCGCCGCCTTCGCGAAATGAAAGAGAAAATTGCCGAGCACATGGAGCGCCTGGCCGCCGAAGCATCGCTCATCCTCAACTCAATGCCGAACCTCACGCACGCCGATTCACCGATTGGCGGCGAAGACGCCAGCAAAGAACTCCGTCGCGGCAAGACGGACGTCCGACCCTTCAGCTTCCCGGTCCAAGACCACGTCGCCCTCGCCGAGCAGCACAACCTCATCGATTTCGAAGGCGGCGCTCGCGTCGCCGGCCACGGCTTCTACTTCCTCAAAAACGAAGCCGCGATGCTCGAGCTTGCCCTACAACAATTTACGATGAGTTTCCTAGTCGGCGAAGGCTTCACGCCGATGATCACCCCCGACCTCGCTCGCGGCGATGTCCTGAAGGGCGTCGGCTTCATCCCCCGCGGTCCCGAAACGCAAATCTACAGCGTCGAAAATCAAGACCTCAATCTCGTCGCCACCGCCGAAATCACGCTCGGCGGCCTCTACGCCGGCGAAGTCATCGACGCCGAAAAACTCCCCATTAAGCTTTGCGGCGTCAGCCACTGCTTCCGCACCGAAGCCGGCGCCGCCGGCCGCGCCTCCCGCGGCCTGTACCGCGTCCACCAATTCACCAAAGTCGAAATGTTCGCGTTCACCACGCCCGGACAAAGCGACGACATGCACAACTACTTCCGCGACCTCGAGTGCGAAATCTTCGACGCCCTCGGCATCCCCTACCGCGTCCTCGACATCGCCACCGGCGACCTCGGTGGCCCCGCCTATCGCAAGTTCGATCTCGAAGCCTGGATGCCCGGCCGCGGCACCAGCGGCGAGTTCGGCGAAGTCACCAGCACCTCAAACTGCACCGACTACCAATCCCGCCGCCTCGACATCCGCTACAAAGTGAAAGGCGAAAAAGGCACGCAGCTCGTCCACACCCTCAACGGCACCGCCGTCGCCATCAGCCGCGCGATCATCGCCATCCTCGAAAACTACCAACAGCCGGACGGCTCAATCCTCATCCCCGAAGCCCTCCGCAAGTGGATGGGCAAAGACCGTATTGGCGGTCAGGACTAATAAAGTCGCCTCACGCAGTTTGGCATGCCCTTTGCCAGTTTCTCTGTCCGAATCGCTCTTAATTCGTCCCCTCTTCCTCAAAGTAACGGCATGAACATCCTCGTCCTCGATATCGGCGGCACGAACGTAAAAATCTGGAAGACCGGCGAAAGCGACAAAGAGAAAATCCCCTCCAGCAAAGAGCTAACTCCAACCGATCTCGTCGCTGGCGTCAAAAAGCTGACCGGCGATTGGAAATTCGACCGAGTCTCCATCGGCTACCCCGGAGATATCCGCCACGGCCATCCCACGGCCGAGCCTTGGAACCTCGGCAACGGCTGGGTCGGCTTCGATTACGCCGCCGCCTTTGGCGTCCCAACGCGCATCATGAACGACGCCTGCATGCAGGCCCTCGGCAGTTACGAGGGTGGCCGCATGCTCTACCTCGGTTTCGGCACGAGCATCGGCAGTGCGTTCATTTTCGATGGCACAATCATTCCGCTCGCGGTCGGCCATCTGAAACTGCACAACGACAAAACAATGGATGAAGCCGTCAACCGCAAAGCCTTGGAATCCGATTCCCACGGCAAATGGGAAAAGGCTGTGGTTGAGGCCGCGATGTCTCTTAAAGGCATGTTCTTCGCCGACTATGTAGTACTTGGCGGCGGCAACACCAAGAAAATAGAAGAGCTGCCCGAAGGCTGCCGCCGCGGCGGCAATCACAACGCCTACTTCGGCGGCCTCCGCATGTGGGAAGACGTCAAAACCTAAACCAGGCCGCGTTCCGACTCGCTTGGTTGCCGCCCCGCACCCGGCTATAATAAATGCTGCCCGCCTGAGCCATATTTTCACGGCTCACTTCCCGCCTTACCGGGCTCCCTTCAGCCCAACCCAAGTGCCCGTGCAGCCTTCACCGCCAATCCGGTGGTTCGGCAACTTCGCAGTGCTCGCGATCTGCGCAGCCAGCATGCTTTCGACGTCATTTTCGTCGGCACTGCGCGCCGACGAGGCCCCCGCTTCGACCGGCGAACAAATCTATCGCGACCAGTGCGCCCGCTGCCACGGCAAATCCGGCGAAGGCGTCGCCGACGGCTATCCCGACCCGCTCGCCGGCGATAAATCCGTGGTCGAGCTCACGAAGCTCATCCACGAAACAATGCCGGATGATGCCGACGGCAAATGCCCCGCCGAAGACTCTGCAAAGGTCGCGGCCTACATCTTCGACGCCTTCTACTCGCCAGATGCGCGGCTGAAAAACAAACCGGCCCGGATCGAACTCTCGCGCCTCACCGTGCGACAACATCAAAACGCAGTTGCCGACCTGATCGCCAGCTTCCACCCGCCGGCAGCCTGGGGCACCGAACGCGGCCTGCATGCCGCCTACTACAATTCGCGCCACTTCAACCAGGACAAACTCAAACTCGAACGCACCGACGCCGAAGTGAATTTCGACTGGGGTGATTCCAGCCCTGCCCCCGATAAGCTCGAGCCCAAAGAGTTTTCCGTCACGTGGCAAGGCTCACTGCTCGCTCCCGACACCGGCGACTACGCGTTCGTAGTCCGTACCGAGCACGCCGTCCGCCTCTACGTGAACGACAACGCGAAACCAATGATCGACGCCTGGGTCCTCTCCGGCGACGAAACCGAACACCACGGCGAGCTGCATCTCCTCGGCGGCCGGATGTACCCAATCAAACTCGAATTCTCGCGCGGCAAACAGGGCGTCAACGATAAAGAGAAGGACAAAGAAAAGAAGAAGGAATTCCGCCCCGACGCCAAAACCGCCATCTCGCTCGAATGGAAACGCCCCAATCACACGCTCGAAGTGATCGCCTCGCGCAGCCTCTCGCCCGCCGAGTCACCAGTCGTATTCGTCGCTCAAACTCGCTTCCCGCCCGATGACCGCAGCACCGGCTACGAGCGAGCCACGGCAATCTCAAAATCCTGGGACGAAGCCACGACCGAGTGCGCTCTCGAAACCGCCGCCTACGTCGCCGATCACCTGCAACAACTCTCCGGCACCACTGCCGACGCTGACGCCAACGAGCCGATCCTCCGCAAGTTCTACACGCTCTTCGACGAACGCGCCTTCCGCCGCCCGCTCACCGAAGACGAACAAAAGTTCTTTATCCAACATCAATTCGAATCCGCCCCCGATCGGCTAACCGGCGTCAAACGCTGCGTCCTCCTCGCGCTGAAGTCGCCGCAGTTCCTTTACCGCGAAGTCGGTGAGAAGTCCGACGACGCGTACGCCGTCGCCGCCCGCCTCTCGTTCGGCCTGTGGGATTCACTGCCCGACGAAGAACTCGCCAAAGCCGCGGCCCACCATGAGCTTGCCACTCGCGAGCAAGTCGCCGCGCAGCTACAGCGCATGCTCCCGGATCTGCGTACCAAATCAAAGCTCCGCGACTTCCTGCTCGGCTGGCTGAAGATTTCCCAACCACGCGACCTCTCCAAAGATCCGCAGACGTACCCCGACTTCACGCCCGACGCCGCCTCCGATCTCCGCACGTCCCTCGAACTCTCGCTCGACGAACTGCTCGGTAGCAATTCCGGTGATTACCGCCAACTCCTGCTCAGCGATTCCATCTGGCTCAACGGCCGCCTCGCCCACATCTACGGCGTCGACCTGCCGGCCGATGCCCCCTTCCAGAAAGTCGACTTCGAACCCGACCACCGCGCTGGCGTACTCTCGCATCCGTACTTGCTTGCGAGCTTTGCATATTCTGGCGCAAGTTCTCCCATCCACCGGGGCGTCTTCCTCTCGCGCAACATACTAGGCCGCGTCCTACGTCCGCCCGCGATGGCCGTCGCACCGCTGCCCGCCGAAGTTCACGCGAACCTCAGCACGCGCGAACGTGTCGCCCTGCAAACCCAACCCGAGGCCTGCCAAGGCTGCCACGGAATGATCAACCCGCTCGGCTTTACGATGGAAAACTTCGACGCCATCGGCCGCTACCGCGAACGCGACAAGGACCACACGATCGACGCTACCGGCAGCTACCTCACGGAAACCGGCGCGGTAGAAAAGTTCAAGGGCATCAAAGACCTGGCCGAGTTCGTCGCCACGAGCGACGAATCCCAAACCGCTTTTGTAAAGCAACTCTTCCACCACACGGTGAAGCAATCCATCTACGCCTACGGCCCCAACGAACTCCGCCAACTCCAACAACATTTCGCGGCCAACGATTTCAACATCCAAAAGCTCCTGGTAGAAATCGTCGCCGATAGCGCACGCACGAATCAAGATTCAACCACGAAAGTCACGAAAGAGACGAAATAGGAAAAGCTCGAGTTCAAAAGTATTCTTTTTCGTCCTTTTCGTGCCTTTAGTGGTTAGTTAAAAATCGACGAACTAACGCCATGCCCACATTTACCTCCCGACGCGAGTTTCTCCGCCGCCTCGGCCTCAGTTCCGCCGCGCTCCCCTTCGTGCTGAACCTCCCCAGCTTCGGCTTTGCAGCCGAAGCTTCCGCCGCGCGCCGTCAGCGCCTCATCGTCATGTTCAGCCCTAACGGCGTGGTCCCCGAAAACTTCTGGCCACAAGGAACCGGCAGCGAGTTCGTGCTTAAGGAAAGCACGCTTCCCCTCGAACCATTCAAAAACCAATCGCTCTTCCTCCACGGCATCTCCGACAAAATCCGCGGCGATGGCGACAACCACATGCGGGGCATCGGCTGCCTCCTCACCGGCACCGAGCTCTTTCCAGGCAACATCCAAGGCGGCTCCGATACACCCGCCGGCTGGTCCAAAGGCATCTCCATCGACCAGGAAATCAAAAACTTCCTGCAAGCCAACCCGCAAACCCGCACCCGCTTCGGCTCGCTCGAATTCGGCGTTATGGTACCCGACCGCGCCGACACGTGGACCCGCATGTCTTACGCGGGCCCTAACAAGCCGCTCACGCCGATCGACGATCCCTACCAAATGTTCGCTAAGCTCTACGGCCGAGCAAAAGACGAAGAAAGTCTCCGCAGCGTCCTCGACGACTTGCAAGCGGACTTTAAGAAAGTCGAGCACGTCGTCAGCAGCGAAGACCGCCACCTACTCGAAGAACACACCACGTTCGTCCGCGAGATGGAGCAGGACCTCAAAGCCAATACGCCGCAAAACGTGGGCCACGCCGTCCCGCAACTCGACCCGGGCGTCAAAGAAGAAAACGACAACATCCCGCGACTAAGCAAGCTGCAAACCGAGCTCCTCGTGAGCAGCTTCGCCGCCGATTTCGCCCGCGTCGCCACGTTCCAATTCACCAACTCCGTCGGTGAAGCCCACATGCATTGGCTCGACATCAAAGAAGGCCACCACCAACTCTCGCACGAGCCGGATACGAACATAGAAGCCGTCGAAAAACTCACCCGCATCAACCAGTGGTACTGCGAGCAACTCGCCTACTTGGCGCAGCGCCTGGCCGACACTCCCGAGCCCGGTGGCGGCGGATCACTGCTCGACAACACGCTCATCGTGTGGGCCAACGAGCTCGGCAAAGGTAATACCCACACGATGGACAACATCCCGTTCGTCCTCGTCGGCGGCGGCCTCGACTTCGCGATGGGCCGCTCGCTCAAATTCAAGAAGCAGCCCCACAACCGCCTGCTGCTCTCGCTGGCCCACGGCTTCGGCCACCGCATCGAGAAATTCGGCAACCCCGACTACTGCGGCGACGGCCCGCTCGACCAACTAACGTAGCCCGCCATTTTCTGATGGGTAACCAGGTTCTCGAACCTGGGCCGCCGTAGGCGGCAAGAGGCCGTAGCTCTCGCTTGTATCCGCACACGTTGCCTCTTGCTGCTTCGCCGCTCAGATTCAAGAACCTGGGCTACCCGTCTGGCTCATCGCAACAACGTGCGCCTCGAGGGCCGCGATGCTCGCCTGATCGTGACTAACGACAATCGCCGGTATTTCCAACTCATCGACGATCTTTGCCAAATCTTCGATCACGCTCGCACGCAGTTCTCGATCTAGCGCATTTAACGGCTCATCGAGCAGCAATAACTGTGGACTCCGCATCAACGCCCGCCCCAGCGCCACCCGCTGCTTCTGCCCCCCACTGAGCGAAGCCGGCATGCGCCGCAAAACATCTCCCAATTCCAATGCGGCGACAACTCGCTGGAATTCGATGCGGCAATCCTTCTGTCGCTGTTGACCGTAGCGCAGGTTGTCTTCCACGCTCAAATGCGGGAACAACAGAAAATCTTGAAATACATACCCGATCTGCCGCTCCTCCGGTCGCCGATCAGTCCTCTTCTTCGCATCGAACAAGTCTTGATCGCCCAACGCAATGCGACCGGAATCTGGCCGCAACAACCCGGAAATCAAATTCAAGACAGTGGTCTTTCCGCAACCCGACGGCCCAACCAATCCCGTAACGCCGGCGTCGACGTTAAACGCAAAATCCAGCGCAAATCCCGTTGGATAAGCGAACCGACAATCAAACGTCAGCACAGTCATCATTCAGCCAATCGCCCCAGTCAGTCGTCGCCGACCTCGCCGCTCTAACACTTCACCCGCCAACAGCGCGAGAGAAGCAATCGCGATTGACACCCACACCAAGCGTAGCGACGTTCGCATACCGCCCGGCGTCTCCAATTGCGAATACACGAGCAGCGAGATCGTTCGTGTCGCCCCGGGGATGTTGCCCGCAATCATGATCGTCGCGCCGAACTCACCCATGCTCCGCGCGAACCCCAACAGCGCTCCGCCCAATATACCGGGCCGTGCGAGCGGCAAGGTGACGCTCGCAAACGCATCGAATGGCCCCGCCCCCAGCGTTCTCGCCGCCTGAATTAACCGCTCATCAATCGCCGCAAAACTCTGCCGAATCGGCCGCACCAGCAAGGGGAATGCAACCACCGCCGCCGCCAGCGCCGCGCCCTTCCAATCAAAGACGAACCGCAGACCGAGCCATTTTTCCAAAAATCCGCCAAGCACCCCATTCCGTCCGAAGACAACGAGCAATAAATAGCCCGTCACGACCGGCGGCAACACGAGCGGCAGATTCACGAGCGTTTCAACGAGAAACTTGCCGGGAAACTCCCGCTTCGCGAGCAGCCATCCGACGCCAATCGCGATTGGCAGCGAAACCGCGACCGCCGCAACCGCCACGACGAGCGTTAATCGCACAGCCTGCCATTCGGGAGCGGTGAGCACGAGTCGCGTCTTCTTACACTTCTAAAGACTACTTAGATGCATTCGCGGCATCCGCCGCCCGCGAAAAACCAAACTTCTGGTAATCCGCATCCGCCGCGGACGCTTGCAACGCCTCGAACAGCTTGACCGCATCCGCGTTCCCGCCCGCATGCTTCAGCAGCACGAGTTCATACACAATCTCATCGTGCAACTTTGGATCAAATGCACACGCCTGCTCCAAATCCGCATCCACCTGCACGTCCGTCGAGTAGACAATCCCCGCCTCTGCCTCACCGCGTTCCACATAGCTTAGCGCCGTCCGCACATCCTCGCCACGCACGATCTTGTTTGCCTCGGTCAACGGTTTCAGCAGTTCCAACTTCGTAAGCGATTGATCCGCATATATTCCCGCTGGCACCTTCTCACCCGCCAAGGCCACTTTCTTAACCTTGTCCGTCATAAGATCGCTCGGCTGATGCACGGCGACTGCGTTGCCCTTCTTCACCACGATCACTAAATCATTCGTCAGCAACCGCACTGTCTTCTCGGCGAGATTTGCCTTCGCCACTTCCTCCGCCCACTTCTTATTGGCGGACAAAAACAAGTCGGCCGGCGCGCCTGCAACAATCTGACTCGCCAACGTGTTCGACCCGCCGGAGTTCACTTGAACTTTTACATCTGTCGAATCGCTGAAATCCTTGCAGAGCTGTTCGACGACTTCCTTCGTGCTTGCTGCTGCTGAAACCGTGATCGGCCCCGCGGCCGCAGACGTCGATTTCGGCGCTGGCGCACCACGCCCGCATCCAGAAAAAGCGACGACTAAAGCGAGGAAGATTCGCCGCTTTGAACTGAACGCCGCAATCATTGCGATAATGCACTCACGGTTGTAACTTGCTCGCGGGTTTCTCACCTGAGCTCACCGCCCCAGCTTCGCCCAAGTTATTAATCCGAATCGATCGCAAATTCCGAATCCAGCGGATCTCCCTCTTGTCGCTCGGAATCACCAGCCGATAGGGCCCGTGCTTCGCATCTAGCGGTTGGCCATCCATGCGATCGACAACATACGCCTGAACATCGGTAGTCGCCGGATCAATCTCCAGCAGCGTTACGACCACCCGATAATCGTCCGTTGCTTCGAGCACAGCTACCGTCGGCGCCCGCTTTCCCTTGAGTTTCTCCCCGAACTCGACGCCCACCGATTTCAGGAGCTCAACCAACGACGCCCCTTCGAATTCTGCCTCTCCCGTGTGCGTCGTCGCCTTGAATTTACTCCGTGGCAATTTCGCAAAGTCTGCGGCAGCGATCGAGTGCGAAGTCCCACCTTCATCAACTACAGTTAACGGCTGTTTCTGATCTATCGCAGTGCTAGATTGGGCATGCGACTGCGGCACGAAGAAACTCATCACGGCCAGTAGGCCGCCGGTCCACACCGTCAAACACAATGATCTTCGCGCCATGCGCTGTATCGTATCGTGCATAACGCTCAATGCAAAGGCATTCAGCACCACTTCGAAAGTCGGAGTGAGTTACATTCAGCAGAAAAATCATAAGAACGCCACCTCGGTGTGCGCCGGCTTTACGACGGTTCATTCCCACGATCTAATTTATTTTGGGGCTCGTATCGGCGCGTCTCGAATAGCGCTCACTTAAACAGGCAGTCTCTACCGACGTGAGTTTGAGATGCGTGTAAACGAGATTGCGGTCGAAGGGCTTAAATCGCGTCCCCGTCCATCGCGCGGCTTCACCTTGGTCGAACTCTTGGTGGTGATTGCCATCATCGGCATTTTGGTCGCGCTGCTGCTGCCCGCAGTCCAGGCGGCTCGCGAAGCAGCGCGACGAAACCAGTGCAAGAACAATTTGAAACAGCTTGCGCTTGGGTGCCTGCTTCACGAGGACACGCAAAAATTCTTGCCGTCCGGCGGATGGAGCGACTATTTTAATGCTGACGCCAATATGGGCTACGGCGCGCGTCAGCCCGGGAGCTGGTACTTCAGCGTCCTCCCTTACATCGAGGAACAAGCCACTCACGATCTCAACAAGGGGCTCAATGTTTATCCCGCTGGTAACACAGCGGCGAAGGACGCCACTACGCAATTGCACCAAAGCCCGGTCGCAATTTTCAATTGCCCAACTCGGCGCATTGCAAAACTGTATCCGATCGCGCTAACAACCCTCAGGCTGCAATCATGGGTGGGAGCGCTACCCGCGGTCGTAAAAGGTGACTACGCAGCCAATTCCGGCGACGCGATTACCGGCGCCGGGTTCGACTTCAGCCCCAACATCTTTGCAATGCCTCAGGCGAGCGATTATCCAGCGAACATCGACTCGTTTAAATGGACGCCAACGAACGATCCGAAAACGGCTTTCTACCAAACCGGTGTCATTTATATTCGCAGCGAGATCGCCGGCAAGCGGATTACTGACGGCAGAAGTAACACTTATCTCATCGGCGAGAAATTTCTAACGCCTTTAATGTACGAGTCGGCTGAAGGCACCAGACGAGGATACGGAGATGACGAAGGCGCCTATGTTGGCTATGAGTGGGACAATGACCGAAGGGCGTACAACCCAAACGGTAGCGTCGATCGAGAAACTTTCCAACCCAGGCAAGATATCGCTGGCACCGACAATCCGAACATCTATGCTTTCGGTAGCGCGCACGCCGGCGCCATGAACATGTCGATGTGCGACGGCTCGGTGCACTCACTTTCCTATGACATCGATAGCGACGTCCACCGCTACCTGGCGAACCGCTTGGATGGCGAAACGGCGACTATGCCGTGAGTTGCAATTATCCGCCTTGTTTGAGTGCGAAGGTAATATTGTTACTCTTCATCCCCGGGTCGTCGTACGACACCTCCTGGCCGAGCGTCGTTTCAATGTTATAACGGGCAGGGATCGTCTCTTTGCCATTCACGGCTTTCGAAACGCGCACTTTATACAGCCCGAAATTGGCGCCACCGGGTAAGTTCGGCGCCGGCCGATCCTCTTTCGCAATCGTGGGAGACACATCTCCGAACTGAGTCGTCGTGCCCGTCGCAACTTTTATTTCAGTGCCAAGAAATGGTTCCGGTTCCAGCGTAACCTTTGCCCCCACCAGCGGCTGGCCGTCGAGAGTAAAGTGCATCCGCACCGAGGTCATCCCTGATTCCATTGCTTTCCACGCCTTAACACGCGCGGCTACCTCGTCGGCGCTAACGCCACCATCGCCGTTCGTATCCAAACGCGGTAACGCTGCCTTAATCGCCGGCGCATGCTCCAACTCGTCGCCCGAAATTACGCCGTCATGGTTTGAATCATACAACGCCAAAGCTTCCTTCCCTGCCCGCGAAGCGTCAATCGCCGGCTGACGCACCGCGGAAGGTCCGAAATTACAGCCGACGAAGATAATTGCCACGCCGACGACCAACGAGCGTTGCAACACCGTTCTTTCGCGCGCGGTGACTCGTCCCGGGCAGGTGGTCTTCATTTTCGTGCGGAACATGACGTCGCTTTTACTTGAACAGTCGTCGATCGTAACCGCGGCAGCGTTACGTCAACTTACTTAGTCAACTTACTTAACTGTGAAGCAAAACGTTTCTTCGTTGTCAGCGAGGTAGGTAGGAATGCCTTCCGCATCCTTTTCCGGCACAAGGTCCAGATCGACGTCCTTGAACTTGTTCCATTCCTTGCCGTCGTCGGATTTCGCCCAGATGCGCACCTTGCTGGCGTTCACGCGCCAATCGCCATCCATGACGTCGGTCGCTTCATCGGGATCCAGATCCACAGCAAACGAATTCGTGGCCGCGTCCGGCGAGTCTGGCGACCATTCCCAGTCTCCGGTTTCGTTTTCCGTGTAGTACTGCAGATAAACCTTGAGCTTGCCGCCCGTAATGTTCGCCACGCGAAGATAACGCGTGTGATGCGGCACGGCCGTGACCGATACAAGGTCATCGGTCGTTTCACCAGCGAAATCGGCGCTAACACCCGCATCGCCGCCAGCCACATTACCTGCGCCCGCATCGCCGCCGGAAGTATCCGTTTGAGCGACCGTTCCGTCCGGTGGTGAACTCGAATCTGGCGGAAGCGAAGTATCCGTCGGATTCGTAGTGCCGCCGTTGTCGTCGTTCTGGGCGAGCACGCCGCTGTTGTCGACAGGTGCTTCGCCGTACGGCAGGTCTTGTGGCACTTCGATGTATTGACCCGTATCCGACGGCGGATCGCAAATCGTCGACATGCAGTATCCACACGAATCGGGCATCGCGCCGCCATTGTCGAAATCACACGGCGCGCACGGG
>Ga0206917_1031_pt2 | contig 40377 bp, 37 predicted proteins | sample Alteio_BWOrgHeat_68_FD_152931 | JGI IMG/M metagenome (GOLD analysis project Ga0206917, IMG submission 152931) | Enriched cells from forest soil in Barre Woods Harvard Forest LTER site, Petersham, Massachusetts, United States -... | ecosystem: Environmental > Terrestrial > Soil > Temperate forest >...
GACCTACTCAGCTTCACGCGAATTACGCCAAGTTCGATTTGGCCGATCCGGCACTCGTCTTATCGCTTGTGCCGACCGATGTTCCAACGGGCGGCGGCATAAATCACCTCGGCTTTCGGCTACCGGACCGCCCAGCGCTGGACGCCTTGCAGCAACGATTGCAAACCGCGAACGTACGGATGGAGTTTGAAGAGAGCGTCGCATGCTGCCACTCGCGGCAGACGAAATTCTGGGTGCACGACCCGGCCGGGAACCTGTGGGAGTTTTATGTTCTGGAAGATGTGGAGAAGTGCGATTCTTCGAAGCCGCCGACCGTGCAACTCGGGGCAGCGCCAAAATGCACGGCGACACAAACCGAAGAAAGGATTTGGTCGCATCGATTGGGAGACGAGTTTCCCGAGTGCATCCCCGAACGAGATGGTGCGCTAACCAAGATAGTGCTTGAGGGCACGCTCAATGACGACGTTTCCACCGAGCATGTAGCTCGATTGCTGGACGAAGCGGCTCGCACGCTTGCGATCGGCGGCACGTTAGTAATTCGTGGACTAACGGCGGATAGGCCACTTACGCGTAAGCCGGCGCTGCCGGGTCCTGCGGCCGCGGTTCGTCGCGTGCCGACACTGCGCGAAGCGCTCGACGCCGTTGAATCGGCAGGGTTCGCAGGGATCGAACTGCTGACGCTTGGCGAGAGCTACACGTTCACACACGCCGGCGCGACGCTTCGCGAGACTCGCTTGCAAGCCAGGCGAGGCGCCTCCGGGCGCGATCCGAACACGCATTTAGCAACTTATCGCGGTCCGTTTTCAGAAATCCGCGATGACTCAGGCCAAGTGTTCCGACGCGGCGAAGCGGTGACTATCGATCGGGCTACTTACGAACGGCTTTCGGCATCTAGCGCGGCTACAGCCTTCGTGTTTTGCTAACAACACATGGCGGGACTGACATGCGTGTGCTAAGTCTGATTGCCAATACATCGCTGGCATATCCCTTTTTTGCCACAGGCTCGCTTTACTGCTGCTGGTTACTTGCCGGGCACGTTTTAGGACACACGCCGATCGCGTGGGTTGATGATCCGGCAATCACGCTTCAAACGGGCGGAGTTACTTGGCTGTATTTTATGGTCACGTGGCTCGCCATTCTGCCCGCGATTCCGATTTGCGTCATCTCGACCTCATGCAACATTGCCTACATCTTGCAGAGGCGACCGAGCGCAGCCCAAGTGGGCATTCGCCTAGTAACGACTACTGCGGCTTGGCTCTTCCTATGGGTATGGGTCGCCAAGGATTCGAACGAAATCATAAAATGGTGGATGGATTGACCCGGCCGTTGCAGCTCTCATTTACGTATCTCCGCTGGTAAAAGTGGCCGCCCTTGACGGCCTGAGGCCCGTCGCCGTACCTTAATGGATTCCCTAAAAACTGCTGATTGCTCTTAGGACTGACAGGTGTTCCCATGGCCGTACCCAAACGCAAACAATCGAACTCGCGAACTGGCATGCGTCGTTCGCACCACGCCCTGAAGGCGAAGCAGCTGCAGGCCTGCGCGAAGTGCGGCACCATGAAGCCGTCGCACGTGATCTGCCCGAACTGCGGGCAATACGGCGGCCGGGCGATCATCGAAACCGAGTAGGAATCACGAGTTTCCGAATGACGAATGTCGAATGACGAAGCACCCTTTCGTCATTTGGCATTCGTCATTCGTCGTTTAGGGACCGCTCAATCGCATGAGTGCCGACGATAATAAGATCGCGTTCGTCTTTCCAGGCCAAGGCGCTCAGGACGTCGGCATGGGGACTGCGGCGTGCGCGAAATCGGCGGCGGCGAAGGCCCTGTTCGAACGCGCGGCCGGCGTGCTCGGGTACGACTTATACAAGTTGTGCGCCGAAGGACCGAAGGCCGAGTTGGATTCCACTGTGAACAGCCAACCGGCGTTGTTCGTTTCGAGCCTGGCAGCGCTCGAAGTGTTGAAACAGGAACAGCCGGCGATCGTCGACCAGTGTGCCGCGACGGCGGGTTTGAGCCTGGGCGAATACACGGCATTGGTGTTCGCCGGGGTGATGGATTTTGAAGCCGGCCTGCGCGTCGTGCAGGAGCGCGGCCGCGCGATGCAGGCGGCGGCAGATGCAACTTCGAGCAGCATGGTCAGCGTGCTGGGAATGGAACGCGAGCAAGTCGAAAAGCTCGTCGATGAGGCGCGCAGCGATCAGGTACTCGAAGTGGCGAACCTGCTTTGCCCGGGCAACATTGTTTGCTCGGGTGAAACCGCAGCTTGCGAGCGGCTGATCACGTTGGCGACGTCAGCTGGCGCGATGAAGGTGATTCCGCTCGCCGTGGCGGGCGCGTTCCACACATCGCTGATGCAACCGGCCGTCGAGCGACTGCGGAAAGTGCTCGCCGATGTGTCGATGAAGACGCCGCGGATTCCGGTCGTCTCGAATGTCGATGCTCGGCCGCATGACGATCCGAACGAAATCCGCGAGCTGCTGATTAAGCAAGTTTGCTCGCGAGTTCGCTGGGAAGATTCGATGCGATATATGCTCGATGAAATCAAGATCACGCAGTTCTACGAGCTCGGCGCGGGTCGTGTGCTCGCGGGGCTGCTGAAGCGGATTGCTCGCAAGACGCCGGTGGAGAATATCGCAGCGTGAAAGAAGAAATTAACCACAGAGACACAGAGAGCACGGAGAAGGTTCAAAAGCGTGTGCCTCTGCGGCGAATCGAATTGGAAAAACTAAAATGGCTGACGAAAAGAATCGACGGATACAGGTTGATCTGAGCGAGAAGACGGCGATCGTCACCGGGGCCTCGCGCGGTATCGGCAAGGCGATCGCGCTGCGGCTCGCTTCGGCGGGAGCGAAGGTCGCGTGTGTCGCGCGCAGCGCCGACAAGCTCAAGGAAACTGTCGACGCGATCACTGCGGCTGGCGGCGTGGCCGAAGTCCATCCTTGCGATGTAACCGACAGCGCGGCCGTCACGAAGCTTGTTGAGGACCTCGCCGAGAAGTGGGGTAGCATCGATATCGTCGTCAACAACGCCGGCATCACGAAGGATACGCTCATCCCGCGGATGGAAGACGAGCAATGGGATGCCGTCATCGCGACCAACTTGAAGAGCGTTTTCCTGTTCACTCGGGCGGCGTCGCTGGTGATGATGCGGAAGCGATCCGGGCGAATCATCAATATATCCAGCGTGTCCGGTTTGATGGGCAACCCGGGCCAATCGAATTACTCTGCTTCGAAGGCCGGGGTCATCGGGTTCACCCGAACGGTGGCTCAGGAGCTTGCCAGCCGCAAAGTGACCGTGAACGCGGTTTGTCCAGGCTTCATTGCCAGCGAGATGACCGCCGCGATGGGTCCGGCGCTGGACGAGTTCGTGAAAACCCGAATTCCATGCAAGAGACTTGGGGAAGCGGATGAGGTGGCGGACGCCGTCCTGTATCTGGCGAGCGATTCTGCCGCCTATATCACGGGCGAAGTGATCACAATCGACGGCGGTTTGACGCCATAACAATGGAAGTCGGCGGCTATTTAACTAGGTCCGTGGCCCCGCCTTTGCCGGGGGGCTACCAGGTTTTTTCGTGCCCAATTCCGATCCCTACTTCCCCACTTAACATTGAACCCGCCCTGGACAGCTTGCCCAAATAATTGGTATATCTTGACCTCCCTTACGGAATCGCTCTATCTTGGGCGGTTTACGGCGAACGGTCCGAAGCTGCCGCCCGAGCGGCTGCCCTGGCCTGTTTGTCACCATTGGGTACGATTTCGGCAGACGCCGCTGTCTGCTTGCACGATACAACGAATCAACGAAACACTGCTTGATTGTAGGAGGACCGAAAAGGTGGCCGCCTCTGTAATGGAACGCGTTAAAGACATCGTCGCCGATAACTTGGGCGTCGATCGAGAGAAAATTACGCCGGAAACTTCGTTCGTGAACGATTTGGGTGCCGATTCGCTCGACACGGTCGAGTTGGTGATGGAACTCGAAGAAGAGTTCGATATCAATATCCCGGACGATGCGGCAGAAAAAATTCAGACCGTTGGTCAAGCCGTTTCCTATATCGAAAGCGGCATGAACGGGAAGAGCTAGCGCTCGCTCGTGGATCCAACTCGTTCTGCGAATTAATCAACGGCTATTGGCAATTGCGGATTTCGGATTGTGGATTGCGGATTAGAGATTGGCTCAATCCGCAATTCGAAATCCGCAATCCGCAATCTCATATAGCGAACATCGCATTGCCATCATGAAAAGACGTGTGGTTGTCACGGGCATTGGCGCCGTCACTTCGCTTAGCTGCAAGGTTGACGATTTGTGGGACCGGATTCTGCGCGGCGAAAGCGGCGTACACGCGCTGAAGTATTTTGATGCTTCGCAGCACAAGGTGAAATTCGGCGGCGATATCTACGATTGGTCGGCCGAAGGCTACGTCGATCGCAAGGAAGAGAAGCGGATCGACCGCTTCACGCAGTTCGCGATGGTCGCCGGCATTGATGCTGTGAACGATTCGGGCATCGATTTTTCCAAGGACGATGCGTTTCGTTGTGGCGTGATCCTCGGCTCCGGCATCGGGGGACTCACGGAAATCGAAGAGCAGCACGAGCGGCTGATCACCAAAGGTCCGGACAAAGTCTCGGCCTTCACGATTCCCAAGCTGATGCTCAACGCGGCGAGCGGGCACGTATCGATTCGGTACGGGTTGCGAGGCGTCAACTACGCCGTGGCTACCGCCTGTGCCAGCGCCACGAACGCTATGGGCGACGCATTTAAAGCAATTCAGTACGATGACGCCGATGTCATTATCACCGGCGGTACCGAGGCGGCTTGCACCCCTATGGGCCTCGCTGGCTTCTCGAACATGCGGGCCCTTTCCGAGCGGCACGACGACCCGGCGGGCGCCAGTCGGCCGTTCGATGCCGACCGCGATGGCTTTGTGCTTTCCGAAGGCGCGGGGTTGCTCGTTTTCGAAGAACTCGAACACGCCAAGAAGCGCGGCGCGCGAATCTACGGCGAAATTCTCGGCTATGGCGCGAGCGCCGATGGTGGGCACATCACGCAGCCAGATGCCGAGGGTACCGGCGCGGCGAGAGCGATGGTTTGTGCCTTGCGTGATGCCAAAATGAACCCCGATGCGATCGATTACATAAATGCCCACGGCACGAGCACGCCATTGGGAGACAAAGCCGAAACGTGTGCGATCAAAACGATATTCGGCGACGCGGCTCGCAAGGTCAGCATTTCGAGTACGAAGAGCTCACTTGGCCACCTGCTCGGCGCGAGCGGCGGCGTGGAGCTCGTGCTCTGCATGAAGGCGCTCCAGCACAATATCTGCCCACCGACGATCAACTATCACACGCCCGATCCAGATTGCGATCTGGATTACACGCCGAACACGCCGCGTGAGCGCAAGCTGCAAGCCGTGATGAGCAACAGCTTCGGCTTCGGCGGCCATAACGCGTCGATCATCGCGGGCCGCGCGGCGTAAAACAGTCTCCCGCTTGCCGCGGTGAACTTACGCTTGGGGCCGCCCGAAGACTTGCGCTTCGAGTCGATCAAATCGTTCGGATTGCGCCTTAAGGCCGCGGCCGAACATCGCCACAGACATCGTGATGAAATTGAATGGCAGCGCCATGAGCAGCAGGAGGCCGCCATCCTTCATTCCCATGAGATGGAACACGACTGCGCCGATCAGCATGAGAAAACTCATCACAGACGAGCAGGTCGTTAGTACGGTTATTTCGCGGGGGCTGACCATTTTGTAACTCACTTTCTTTATTCGATGGCGACGAATGGGCGTCCAAAATCGCCTCGTCACTCTCTAATACGGCCAAGATCTGGGCTGTTACAGCAAAGTAGAAGAATTTGCACAAATTCAGCTGTTGTCCGGATTCTGGCGAATCCGGTTACGATTTTGTACGCTAGGTTCAGGCCGCCTAGTGTTCCGAATCTTTCGAGTTTGAATTTATGAATCGTCGCCGGAAGCATTTATTCGATGTTGCACTTGTCACGCTCCTTCTTACACATACAAACCTCTGCTCCTTATTTGCGAAGGAATCGCCCAACAGCGACGGGCCAGCCAACGCTGCGAGCCAGAGCGTGTATGACGAAGCAATGCGGATTTTAACCGGCATTCATTCCACCAAGTACGAGCACACGACCGATATCGACGAAAAAGCGGGACGCTATTACTGCGATTGCTCGGGCTTCGTCGGCTACGTGTTGAACCGCACCGTGGCAAAGGAGGATCGCAAGGGCCCGCTTCATAATGGCGACCACCGCCCAGTTGCTGCCGAGTTCGAACGCCACTTTGAAGCCGCTCCAACGAAACCGAAGCGCTCAGACCTGTGGCAGCGAGTCGAACGATTGGAAGACGCCCGGCCGGGCGATGTGATTGCATGGGCACTCGCCGTGCCGAAACCGAACGACACTGGGCACGTCGTGATCCTCGCTGAGCGGCCCGTGGTCGAAAGCGATGGGATCGTGAAAGTAGAAGTGATCGATTCAACCGTCTTGCCATCAGCAGACCTTACGCCCGACAAAGGCAAATCGGGAATCGGCCGGCGAAGCATGTGGTTCACCGTTGATAAAGATGGTCGCCCGACCGGGTACATCCGCGGATCGCGAACCTCGAAACCGAAGACCGATTCCATCTCGATCGGCCGTGCGCTTCCTGGGGATAGCAAAGTGACGACTAAACGGCGCGCAGCCTAGCCGCGGATCCGTCTCACCCAGTACCGGCAAAAGCCCGTCGAAGTTCCTTCGGCAGTGTCTCGCTCCCCACTGTTGAGTTAGGAACGACTGTTTTTCCCGAACTATTTCTCCGTCGCCGTTGCGCCGCCCTCCTCTTTTCGGTCTGGAAACTAGAATAAACCTTCCAGGGGGAACAGACTGGAGCACGAGCCCAGCCACCGACGGCGACGGCTTGTCGGACCTATATGCGGCGAAACGGATTGCTACTGGCCAGCGCGGCCCTCTGCGCGGCCCTCGTGAGCGCTCACGCGAATGCGTTCATTCTCGATTCGACCACCACCGTCACCTGGGCCTCTACCGCGAGCGGCACGCGCACGGCCAACGGCCAACCCGCGACGATCACGTGGAGCATCGTCCCGGATGGCACTGCGACGACGACCGAAGCTGGCACCTCGACGACACCAAGTAACCTGGTCTCGTTCATGAACACCAACTTCGGCGGCAATTCGTCGCAGACGGATCTCACAAAGCAGCCGTGGTTTCATATCTTCACCGATGCGTTTGGCCGCTGGAACCAATTGGGCGGCGTGAATTTCGTGTACGAGCCGCACGATGACGGCGTTGCGCACCCTAGCGCGAATGGCGTGCTCGGCGTGCGCGGCGATATTCGACTGGCGGGATTCAACATCGACAACCCGAGCGGAACGCTGGCTTTCACCTACGTCCCCAGCGGCGGCAGCGATATGGCCATCGACACGTCCGAATCGTCGCTGTTCACCAGTGGCGCGAATCTGAATTACGTTTACTACCGCGATACGCTCATGCACGAGATCGGCCACACCTTTGGCCTCGACCATGTGAGCACCAACGAAACGGCCACAGGCAAGCTGCTGATGGAGCCGTTCATTGATGACACGCCGAATCCAATCGACGGTCCCCAGCTCGATGAAGTCCGCGCCATTCAATTCTTTTTTGGCGACGTGAACGAGAAATCAAACGGCGGAGTAGGGAACGGCACCGCGGCACGGGCCACCAGCTTGGGAGCGCTCACCTCCGGTTCGACGCGGCTTGTTGGCGCCTCGGCGGACGTGCCGACGCAGGCAATTAGCCCCACGGCCACGGATTTCGTGAGCATCAGCAATTCGAAAGATGTCGATTTCTACTCGTTCACCGTGTCTGCCGCTTCGACGCTTAGCGCAGTGCTGACGCCTCGCGGCGGCGTATTCACGCAAGGCGATGCGGACCACAATGTGACGCCGACGACGTTCGACGCGAACTCCCGCGCGAACTTGGCCCTTACAATTCTGGCTGCGAACGGGACGACGGTCCTGGGCAGTGCGGACTTGGGAGGTGTCGGCGTTGCAGAGACGATCGCGAATCTGTTGCTGCCCGCCGCGGGTACTTACTACGCGGAAATTACAGAGGGAACAGAGAATACGGTCCAATTGTATGAGCTCGGACTCACCGCGACGCTTGTCGCGGCGACTCTACCAGGCGATTACAACCACAATGGAGTCGTCGACGCCGCCGACTATGAAATCTGGCGAAATACGCAGGGGCAATCGGTAACCGCGGGCACCGGCGCCGATGGCAACGGCGATGGCGTGATCACCCAGGCGGATTACGATTTATGGCGATCGCACTTCGGCCAAACAGCCGGCAGCGGGTCGGCGCTGGCGCTGAATTCCGCGACCGTGCCGGAACCCAGTACTGCCGTATTTGCCATTATTTCTCTCGTGGCAGTTTGTCTTAATCGCAGTCACCGATTCGCTTCCAATTGATGGCGAAATCTCCTCGCCCGGCTATAATGCGCGTCTCCGTCTTGGGGGGAGCGGCTGGGTAGGCTGGTGGCGTCAAGTTCCAAACTTGAATCGCATCCCCACGACGCTTAAGTTTTAGGGCCGTGCCGACGTCGCTTCGTGCCCGGCCGGATCGAAACGCGCCTGGGATCATTTCGTCATTACTCTTCTTCGCATAGCACCCATGATGCTCAAATCTTCTTGGCTGGGATTTTCTGCGCTTCTTCTAACGGCTTGCACCGCGCTTTCCACGAGCGCGGCGATAAAGAATTGGGCGACCAGCGACGGCAATTGGTCCGTCGACAACAACTGGTTGCCCGTCGGTGTGCCTCAAGCCACGGACGATGCGAACATCGTCTTCGGAGACGGTGTACCGCGTACGGTGACAATTGATTCCACTGGACCGGCCGATAACTCCAATTCGGTCACGATCGATCTAACCGGCGGAACAGGCGCGAGCACGCTTGCGATAACTGGCAACACGCTGACCGAGAACACAGCGACGGTGGGCGACAACGGAAATGGCGCCATCAATCAAAGCGGCGGCACGCACAGCGTTGCCTCATTCCTTAACTTGGGCAATCACGCTGTAGGGGCTGGTAGCTATCTTTTAAGCGGGGGAACGCTCAATTCGACTTTCACCGAATACGTAGGCGTTTCTGGCGCAGGCACATTCACGCAGTCCGGCGGCACCCACTCGGCGAATATGGTTTTTATCGGCAACAATCCTTCGAGTATCGGAGCTTATGCGCTCAGCGGAAGTTCGAGCTTGCTTCAGGTTTCGTACGAATCAATCAGCCAAAGCGCAACGGGAAACGGCACGCAGGTCGGCGGCAGTTTTACCCAAACCGGCGGTTCACATCAGGTCGGGGAGCTTTACATGGCGACGGATGACTTATCCACCGCTTCGTACTCGCTTAGTGGAGGAACGCTTTCGGCGCAGGTCGTCGAATCCCTCGCATACAACGGCACCGCGACCTTCACTCAAACTGGCGGCGCGAATACTACGCTCGAGCTCACTCTCGGTGCCAGTACCGCAGGTAAAGGTTCTTACAACATCAGTGCCGGTGGGCTTCGGGCAACTGAAATTACCCTCGGCGGAACGCCAGGCGAAAGCGGCGGTACGGGCGTCCTTACGATCAACGGCACGGCGAACGTGAACGTGGGCACCTCGCTCAATGTATTCAACTCTCCCGGCTCAGCAGTCAAATTGCAAGGCGGAACGTTAAGCACGCCTGCCATCAACGTGCACGGCGTTACTACGCTCTTCCAGTGGACCGGCGGCACGCTGAATATCACGAACGATGTGGTTTGGGACCCGGCCGGCGGACCGATTTCGACCTCGGCGATTTTCGGGTCGGCCTTGAGCCTTGGCGCCGGTCGCACCCTGAACGTTACGGGGGACGAGACTATCGGCGGAACGGCACCGTTTCAGTTAACGCTGACGGGAGGCTCCCACACGGTTTCTGGCGATATCATCCTCAACGCGAATGGCACCCTCAACACCAGTAATTCGCCTCTCAGCTACACGAATTTCAAACAGCAAGGCGGCACGCTCGCCGGTAGTTTTACGAACAACTTTAACTACGAGTTTCACGGCGGGACGATTTCCGGCCCGTTCACGAACAATGGCGTGGCAACGTTCGCTTCCACAGTCAGCGTCGGCGGCTTGGTGCAAAACAATGGCACCATGCTCGTTACCAGCGGCCACAACTTTGGCGCCGGGTCTGGCGGAATCGTAAATTCCGGGACTCTCACATTGGCTGGCGGCTCCCTTTCGAGCAGCGGCTCGGTTGTAAACGCGGCTGGGGGTCTGCTAATCGCGCACGGCACGATGGGCGGCGGATTTGCCAATCATGGGACGTTTCAACTCGATGGCGTGCTATTGGTCAACAACGCTGTCTTTACGAACGACGGGATCGTCCAAGGCGGCGGTATAGTCAATAACTTGGGTAGCACTATTACCAATAGCGCGGGTGGGGCCATCAACGCCACCACTGCCAATGCAGCGCTCGCATTCACTGGCGCCATCACTAACAGCGCGGGCGGGATTATCAACATCGGCCCGACCAGCACGCTGTCCATCTCTTCCAACAATCAGGCTTGGTCAAATCTCGGCTTGGTGAATTTGCAAGGTTCCGGCGCGCGGCTTTCGGGAGCGCCGATTAATGTTAGTAGCGGAACCATTCAAGGCGTCGGCGTTGTCAATGTTGGCTTCACCAACGGAAACACCGGTCTTTTGCGCGCCAATGGTGGCGAGCTCGATTTTACAGCCGCCTCAATCACCAACAGCAACGCCGGCCAAATTCAAGCTTTCGCCGGAAGCAGCGTCGCGTTCCTCCAGGGTATGTCAACGAACTCGGGCACGATCACGCTCACCGGCGGAACGTTCGATAACGTTGGCCACAATTTAAACAACGGCGGCACGATTAACGGCTACGGCACAATTCGCGCTTCCGCCGTTACCAATTCTCAGGGAAAACTGCTCAGCATCGCCGGCGGGGACATGGACGTTTTCAGCACGTTCACGAACAACGGCGTCGTGAATATTCAAACCGGCCGCTCTGCGTACTTCTACGGCAACGTGAACGGCAGCGGCGCTTTTACAGGGGGTGGCACCGCAGTGTTCCTGGGCAGCGTTTCGCCGGGGAACAGTCCGGCGACGGTGACAGTCGCCGGCGGCGCCACGCTGGTGGGCGGCACGTCTCTCGCCATTGAGCTCGGTGGCACAACGCCTGGCACGGAATACGATCAACTGAAAGTTGGCGGTGCCCTGTCGATCGGCGGCATTCTTTCCGTGTCGCTCATCAACAGCTTCATGCCGGCGGTCGGCAGCTCGTTTGACTTGCTCGATTGGGGCACGCTCAGTGGCACTTTTTCGTCGCTTAACTTGCCAACGCTCTCTGTTGGCCAGTGGGATACCTCGCAGCTCTACACGACTGGCATATTGAGTGTGGCGCCCGGCTCGGCGCTTGCCGGCGACTACAACAACAACGGCGTGGTGGACGCCGCCGATTACGTCGCCTGGCGACACGGATTGGGCACCACGTATACTCAGACCGATTACGACGTCTGGCGAACGCACTTTGGAGCCACGGCGGGCGGTGGGTCGCAACTCGCCGACGGCCAAACGGTAGCTGTGCCCGAGCCGGCCACGATGTTTTTGGCCCTGTTGGGTCCGAGTTGTTGGACGTTGATTGGCCGCCGTCGGCGATCGTAGGTGCTAGGCCCCCCGCTGGACCTCACGATTTGCGCAGCCGTTTATCGCCTGTGCGCTTTCGCATCTCGTTCTTAGCGACATTTTGCCCACGAATCTGATAGAATAGGGCTCGGGCAAACAGAGAAAGGCTTCTAGAAAACCTGTCACCAACCCGGTGGATTTATCCGTCGGCGGTTTGTGTTTTCAGGTACGCCTACGCAATTTGGCTGATTCTTCCTCACCGACGCGCACTTCGGCGTCGAGTCACCTCCGGTTCAACTCGAACTAACAGATCGCACTCGCTAATGCACACTCGATAAATCGGTTTTGCAGCATCGAGATCGTGTGATCGTTTAAGTTCGGGAAGTCGCGCCGTATTAAGGCGAACAATCGAGGGTGAAGTGACGGTGGTTGTGTTTTCAGTAGTGTGGGCAGTGGTTGTGTGCAGGATTCTGTCGGCCTTCGCGGCGCTTCGCTCCAGTCGAATTGCCGATCGGTTCCCTCTGTTGAAGGCGCGCGCGGCGATCACATTCGGAAGCTGTTGCCTTGGCGCGTCGACCGCCTTCGCCGTGGTGCAACCTGGAATTGATGTCTCCCACTACCAAGGCACGATTAACTGGACTTCCGTAAAGAATGCCGGCTATCAATTCGCGTTCATGAAAGCCACCGAAGACACGACGTACGTTGATCCTACCTTCGCCACGAATCGTGCCAACGCCACGGCAGCCGGCATCCCGATCGGCTTCTACCATTTTTGCGACGTCGGCACGACCGCGACCGACGCCATCCCCGACGCTAACCATTTCCTGGCGACGATCAAACCGCTCTACCAAGCGGGCCAGTACTTTCCGCCAGTTGCCGACGTCGAGAGTTTCCCAACGGGCCTTTCCACCGCGCAGCTGCAAACCGCGACTTCGGCTTGGGTGCAGCAGTTCTCAAATACCATCTACAATTCGCTCGGCGTGCGGCCAATCATTTACACCAGCCTCTCGAAAGCGAATTCGTATTACACATCCAGCGTAGCAAGTGCTCACATGCTGTGGGTGGCGCAGTGGAAGGGCACGGGCACCACGTCGCCACCAACCGCCTCCAATACACCGCTGTGGGGCAAGTACGACTTTTGGCAATGGAGCGATAACCAGGATGCCATCGCGCAGTCGATGCCCGTTCCCGGCATCAGCGGAAACGTTGACCGCGATGTTTACGATGGCACGGTCGCTCAGCTTTTGGCGCTGCGTCTCGGCAAGGACAATTCAAAGCCGGGCGACTTCAACCGCGATGGAAAAGTTGACGCCGCCGACTACAACTACTGGAAATCGAACAACGGAAACATCGTTCCGCTATACACGGGAGCCGACGCGAATGGTGACGCGAGAGTCGATGCCAAAGACCTCTCCATTTGGGCCGCTGCCGTGCCCGAGCCCGCATCCGCTGGGCTGGCAGTTTTCGCACTCACTGCGATCGGTTTTGTCTCCCGAAGTCGCCAGCAAAAGTAAATACCCACAATCGTCATGCGCTATAGCGATTCAAATCGTCGACTTGCTTTAACGAACGCCTTGCTTTGCGGCATGGCACTCGCACTCCTCGCGCCGACGGTCACTCGCGCACAGCAGTCATCGATCTCCGCCTGGGACGCCGCCGACTTCCGCGTTTGGGCGTACATTCCCTATTGGGCCACGCAAACTCAAATCAACAGCTTCGGCACGAGCGGCATGTACTCGCACGTCTCGGACGTGATCTACTTCGGCGGCCTCCGCACCGATTCGAACGGCAACCTCGCCTACGCTGCATCCTCGTATCAAACGCAGCTCAATACGATCCGGTCTCAGTCGGCCCAGTATGGATTCAACATGGAGCTGAGCATGTTCGAGGTGAACGGCGGGCTATCGACCGACGCCACCTGGACGGCGCTCGTCAACAGCCCGACTGCCCGCGCCAATTTCGTTTCGCAGCTCAAGACCGTGATGCAAGCCACGCCCACCTTGCCCGCCATTAAGGGCTTCAACTTCGATTGGGAGCGCCCCAGCACCGCAGCCTTGTGGGGGAATTACACGCAGCTGGCTCGGGAACTAGGCACCGCGATCCATCCGCTCGGTATGGAAGTCTCGGTGTGCGACTATGGCTTCCCAGATACCAATTGGGACGCCACCACACTGTTCGACGCTCGTGTTTACGACCAGCTCTTCATCATGGGCTATTTGTACACGGCGTCGCAGAACAGCACGTTCGCCACGCAACACGACGCGCTCACGCAGCAGGGCACGGCCAAGGCTTTCACCGACGCCCAAACGGCAATTGGCATCGGCACCTATACCGAAGGCGCTAGCACAATTGGCATGAGCTCGATCGCAGCCGCGAGCCCGAACTTGCCGTACGACGCCGGCTCCTACACCGGCACAATCAACGGCACGACCGGCACGTGGACTTTTGAAAGCCGGCTGCAAGTCCGTCAAAAAACGCAAGTCGCGCTCAGCCGCAACATGCAGGGTATGTTCTCGTGGACGCTCCACTACGACGCCACGAACGCGCTCGGCCTCGATCGCGTGATGCAGCACTACGCCATGGTCCAGCGCAACATTCCCGACCTGAATTTGGACGGCAAGGTCAATGTCACCGACGCGACAACGCTGGCCAACAACATGGGCACGACAACCACCAACACCGGCATGGCGACCGACGCACAATTCGACGCCTTCTATCTCGCCGGCAATTGGGAAAAAGGGGATCACGACGGCAACGGCTTCGTGAACCAAGCCGATGCCGATTGGCTCGCCAGCCGTTACACGGCGCTCGGCGTTGCCCTTCCCGACCGCCTCGCCTACAGCGGCACTTTCGAAAATTTCTCCGGATCCGCGGGCATCAACGGCCGCTGGAAAGCTGGCCGCGACCTTTCAAATGCGCTATTCGAAACGGGCAACTACACACAGCATGGAGCGAACTACCTCGCCTGGAGCGGCACGGGGGCCGGAGCCGCTAAGCACAGCAATTATTCCGTAACGATTCGAAATCAGAGCACCGCCGAAGTCACGGCAAATATCAATTCGGCCCAACGCAACATGAAGGCTGACCTTACGACGAGCATTGATCTCGGTCAAAACACCGATACTTATTTTACCTTCTTAGTTCGCGAAAACGCGAGTTCGCTATCTACCACACAGTTACTCTCTAGCAATCGCAAGCTGGCGCTCAACTTCCAAAACAGCTCTGGTTCGACGCTCTTCGACTTCGCGATTCGCGGCCAGCAGCAACAATTCAGCATCGATAGCGTTGGTGACGCAACTGGGGAGAACGTTACCTCCAGCGGATTTGCACCCAACAGTGTGTTTCTCTTTGTCGGCAAGATTTCCGGCAATGGCTCCGACGCTAACACAATGCAGGCTTCGCTTTTCCCCACGGGCTCGTCTGTGGCCGATTTCACTGATCCTACGTTCCAATGGATGCTGACGGCCCACAGTACGGAGTCGTTCAATCCAATTATCACCGGCCTGCAATTCACCAGTACTTCAGTTACCAACTTCACCGTCAGCAACCTGTGGACGGGCGACGCCGCGGGCATTCTCGCAGCTGCGCAAACTTCGCAAGGAGATTTCAATCATGACGGAATCGTCGACAGCGCCGACTACGTCGCCTGGCGCAATGCGGCTGGCCAGACGGGCACAGATCTCGCCGCCGATGCCAACGGCGACAGTGTCGTGAACAGCGCCGACCTTGCTACGTGGCGTGCCCATTTCGGGATGAATGTTACCTCGAATGGAACGAGCCTGGGCGACGCCGCGTCCGTTCCGGAGCCGTCCTCACTGCTGCTTGTCGTGGTGGGTGTACTACTGGTACAGGTGCCCACTCGACGCTACTTAATTTGAATTTGTGAAGACACCGATGCTAATCTGCCGCCCAACCGAAGTTCGACACAATCTCGCGAATCTGCGAATGCTCGCAATGCTGTGCGCGTTCGTCGTGCCCATGGGAGCGCAATCAGCGCTGGGTGTAACTTTCATCAACGGCCTGGACGTTTACTCGGGCGATGGGTCTGTCAATTGGACAAGCGTAAAGAACGGCGGATACGCCTTCGCATTTGTCAAATGCGATGAGGGTGTCAACTCGGCCGATGCTCAGTTCGCGGCGAATATGTCCAACGCGAATGCGGCGGGCGTTTATATTGGGCCGTATCACTTCGCACACACTGAAAGTCTAAGTCCCGCGGGGACCGTGAAGTTTGATAACTACACCGGCGGCGCGTTCTCGCCCACGGCCTCTGCGCAAGTCAATCGCGACGCTTACACCGATGCCACCTTGGAAGCGGTGGATTTCATCACAAAGATCAAGCCGTACTACCTACAAACTGGCACGACGCACTATTTGCCCCCCGTTTCAGATATCGAGCAGGCGTTCATGCCGAATCTGACCCAGAGCCTGAAAACGCAATTCGTTTCCAACTGGGCGCAGTTATTTTCAGATACGGTCTTCAACGCACTTGGCGTGCGGCCGATATTGTACGTCAGCGAATCGAGTGCGAACGCGAACTTCACGTCCGCCGTGGCCGGGCAGCAACCGTTTTGGATTGCCTGGTATAAGGGCACTGGCACGACCTCGCCGCCCGTGCAATCGAACACACCGAACTGGCCCGCCTGGTCGTTCTGGCAATGGAGCGACGGAACCGATTCGACTGCGATGGGCAACCCGGTGCCCGGCACCACCACCAATGTCGATCGCGATGTGTTCTCCGGCACAAGTGCGCAGCTGGCCGCAATGGCAGTGAAGCTATTGGCGGGTGATTACAATCACGACGGTGTCGTGGACATCAAAGACTATCTCGTGTGGCGCAACTCCGCCGGTTCCACCGTCCTCCTAGCGGCAGACGGCAACAACGACGGCGTCGTCAACGCGAGCGACTACACCTATTGGCGCCAACGCTTTGGCCAAAGCGCCGGCTCCGGCGCCGGCAGCGGCGAATTAACAAACGGCGCCGTGCCCGAGCCAACGACCGCCGTTTTGCTGTTCCTCACCTTTGTGTTTGGTTTTTCCCTCAGATCGCGAACGAAAACCTGCGTCCCCGCGCGCGATCGCTAATTCCTCCCTACCTTTTGAGTAAGTGAATGCCACACGACGTTTACAACATAGCGCATCGAGCCAAGAGCATATTGCTGTCCGTATTCATAGTTGTTGCCACGATCTTCGGTTCAGTGTCCGGCGTACAGGCGGTCACTTTCATCAACGGCTTCGATGTCTACACCGGCGATGGCGCCGTCAACTGGACCACCGTTAAGAACGCCGGTTACCAATTCGCGTTCGTCAAAGCGACGGAAGGCGTCAACTTCATCGACTCGCGATTCACGACGAACATGACCGGCGCGCACAACGCCGGCGTCCTCGTTGGTCCGTACCATTTCACGCGCCTGGAAAGCAAGGACGGCGTCGCGTTCACAAGCTACAACGGCAATCCCTTTCCGGTTGGATCCGACCCTTACCTCGACGCAACGAGCGAGGCGGCGGATTTTATCCAATCCATCCGCCCGTACTACACCTCCGGAAGTTATCTGCCACCGGTTGCCGACGTCGAAACATTTCCAAGCTTCGGCACGACGGCGCTAAACAAGGCATTCGTTTCTAACTGGATACAACTCTTCTCCGATTCGGTGCAGAATGCCATCGGAGTGCGTCCCATGATTTACACCAGCCAGTCGGCTGCCAACACATATTTCAATGCTACCGTGGCAGGTGAGCACAAACTTTGGGAGGCCGTTTGGAAAGGCACCGGCACAACCTCGCCGCCGACTCAAGCCAACACGCCCTCCTGGCCGCTCTGGACATTCTGGCAATGGAGCGATGGTGCAGATTCCATCGCGGAGGCGAGTCAAGTTCCGGGCACGTCGGTCAGCGTGGATCGCGACGTATTTGCGGGCACCACCGCACAGCTAAACGCCCTCTTGGTTCACCTCATTCCCGGCGACTACAACCACGATGGCCATGTCGACGGCGCCGATTGGACGGTTTGGCACAGCACGCGCGGTTCGATCGTCAACTTGGCCGCCGACGGAAACAACAATCAAGTCGTCGATGCTGGTGACTACTCTATTTGGCTCGCCCACGTGCCCGAGCCGGGAACGGCGACGTTGGTTGCGGTGGGAATCCTCGCAGCAATCGGAACTCGCCCGAAGCGCAAGTTGCGCTAAAGCCGAACGTCGCGCACGTCGGACCCGCGCGAATGTGTTAGCAGCCGCAGTTATGCGGCTCGCCTTGAGCCAAGGCGTTGCGCGCTGAATTCGGCGAACGAGCTGCGCACCGCCGCTGCTCTCGCCGGCTGATCTAAGATCGCCCGCACCTGCGCGATAGCGTATCGGCGGCATTGGTTACGCATTGCCGGCAAGCCAACGGCAGCGAAGATGAGTGCCCCGCCAAACGTTTGCAGTCCAATTTCATAAGTGCCGCTCGATACGAGTCCCAGACCCGCGAACACAAATACGACTGTCGCTTCGATCCCGACCCAAAACCAAGACCAGGAATCGAGCGCCTGCTCGACTAGTTTCGAGTCGATCTGCGGCTGCGAACCACTCACGTACGGGTAAAACGCCTGCCGCATGATCGTGTGACGGCGTTCGACCAGTTGCTCGTGAGTCAGTGCGTCAAAGTCAATTCCGAGCTGCGACGCAAACTCAGCGATGATCACATGAATATCAAAGGTTTCGCGAATCCCAAGCCAATCGGAGATTCGCGCATGCAGGCGAAAAATCCGCGTGAGAATTCCCACCGCCAGTGCTGGAAACAAATACCCACCCGGCATCGGCAGCGTTTTGCTTCCGCCAAATTCCACGTTGAAATCAATCTGCCGCAGCCACGCGTCGAGGGCCGCATTGTTCATCCGCAACATCCATGCGGCTACCAGTGCGGAAACCGTGGTGAACCAGAAAATCCGGTTCAACATCGATTGGTAATCGATAACTGGAGCGAGCGGGTTAAAGGACATCGGACCAATCGCGAAGCGAGTGCAATGTTCGAGCCGTTGTCAGCAAAACTCGGTTCTGCCGCCGGAAAATCGAGCCGCGAAGGGTACCAAATTTCGACCATCGCCTAAATGTCGATAGTCGGCCAAATTCGCGGCAATCGACTCCGCAAAATCGCCTAATAGCTTCGCATTTCGCGACTTGCCGAGTGCTGCTAGCCAGCCTTCAATGAATGGCATGAAAACCATCGCCCTCGCCTTGCTGCTAATAACTGCCCCTCTCGGCGTAAATGCAACGTGTGCTGAGGAAGCGGAAATCAATGCTGCGCTGCCGACGATCCCCGAGGCCAAATTCAACCTCACCGATTTCGGCGCGAAGAGCGACTCCAAATCGATGAATACCGAGGCGTTCCAAAAAGCCGTCGCGGCGATCGAAAATGCGGGCGGCGGGCATCTGATCGTACCCGCCGGCACGTACCGAACCACCTCGTTCGAGCTAACAAGCCACATGGACTTGCACCTCGAAGCGGGCGCCACCATTAAGGCCTCCGAAAAGTTCGCTGATTACGGCATCCCCGACCCAAATGAACCGCCGCCCGCGAATGCCGATCAAACGGCGAGCGGCGAGAAAGGAAGCAGCGAAAAATCGAAAGGCGGCGATCCTGGCGTCGGACGCGAAAAGATCCCCGCCCTCATCACCGGTTCCAAGCTGACGGACGTCGCAATTACAGGCGGCGGGACGATCGATGGCTCCGGCGCGGTGTTTTGGACTTGGTCTGACAAAGCGGCCCGCCGCTATCCGCCCGGTCGCCGGTTCGTGCCCCGGCCCGTCTTGGTTGCGCTCACAGGAATCGAGCGATTGCACGTTGATGGCGTCACGATCACAAATTCTCCGAGCTTTCATCTCGTGCCGCGGAACAGTAAAGATGTCATGATCGAAAACATCCGCATCGTCGCCCCCAGCGACGCCCCGAACACCGACGCGATCAACGTCGGCGGCGAGCGTGTCGTCATTCGAAAGTGCGAAATCGACAGCGGCGACGACAACGTCGCCCTTCAAAGCGGCTCGCATGACGTGCTGATCGAGGACCTCACTTGCCTGCACGGCCACGGCATCTCGATCGGCAGCCCGACGGACAAGGGACTTAGCCACGTGATCGTTCGCCGCTGCTCATTCAACGGCACCGACAACGGCCTGCGCATCAAATCCTACCGCGGCCGCGGCGGCGAAGTGCACGACATTTCTTACTCTGATATCACAATGAAAAACGTGCGCCGGCCGTTCGACATCAACATGCGCTATAATGGCAACGCCAACACGCCGACCGACGTTGGCCCGCGTGAAGCCGAGCCTGGCCAAACTAAGGCCATCCCCAACTTCCACGACATTCGCATCACCAACCTAACCGTCACGCGCTCCCCGCTCGCCGGTCGCATTCTCGGCATTCCCGAGCAAATGCCATACAACATTAAATTCACCAACGCGAAGATTCAGTCCAATCGCGGCTTCTTGGTTCAGGACGCGAAAGACATCACGTTCGAAAACTGCCAGATCGACGCCGCGAACGGCCCGCCGCTCGTCCTTGATAACGCCACGGTCGATTGGAACGGAACCGCCAAAACTGGTACTGAAGGCGGCTCGGCAGCGTCATTCTATTAACTTTCATAATCTATCCTCAGCGGCGTATGAGCGCGTTAAAATGGATGGCCCTTTCCAGCCACTACGCAGGAGGCACGTGTTATGGCCGTTGCCATCCCAGCATTCGCCGCCGTACGTCCGCGGGTGCGAGTCAGTCGCACGAGCGACATCCACTTGCTCGACGACATTGTCGTTGAATATGCGGAAGAGTCCTCAACCGGAATCATCGCAATTTCCGGCGGACCTGGAAGCGGAAAGACCACCGCGCTCGCGCATCTCGCCGCGCTGCTGTCCCACCGTGACGACGTCTACTTTTTAGATGAACCTGCTCCCGGCGAATTGCAATCGTGCAACGGGCCAGGTCTCGTCGTCGCTGCCACTTCTCGCAACCTCGGAACTGGTATTGAATTCGTCTTGCAGCCTTGGAGCGCCGACGAGCTGATCGAATACTTGCTCGCGGTCCACCACGACGACTGCCGTTCGGTGATGGCGCGGCTGGGCTCGGCTGCAAACCGCGGGTGGAGCCCGCAACTCGCGGCAATTGTCTTGAACGAATTCGCAACCGCCTACGAATTGCACGACATCAGCGACGCGCTCGTGGTCCACGTGCAGCAACTTTTAAAGGGCCCGAAGCAAGAGATGGCGGCGACTGAGTTTTGCCACGCGTCGCTTACTGGCGGTGTCGATTCGATCGTTAAAGCGGGCGATAAACTTGCCAAGGTCGGCTGCTCGGCAGCCATCTTAAAATTATTGCGCCACCAAGAAGTCCAGCTTCCGCTGGCCGCTTCACGCATTCTCGGCCTCATGCAGCACGGGAATTTCACGTATTTGGAGAAACGCCTTCCGCTCGACCTGATCGAAATCCTCGGCTGGCAATGTGGTGCGAACCTCGAGGCAATCACGCAGCTCCGCAAATCGCTTGCGCTGCGTCGTGCCAAAGCAGCCCACGCCATGGCCGCCAGCATCATGCTTGTCGCCGAACCAGCGTGGAGGCCGGAACACCCGTCCGAGCCCTGGCAATTCGCGAATGGCGTATTTCGCTCTGCCGCGTGGAACGGCGTTAATTTATTTCGCGCCAACCTCGAAGACAGTGATTTCTCGTATGCCACGTTGCGCGGTGCAAATCTGGAGTCAGCCTGTTTGGCCGGAGCTCAATTCGCCAGCGCGAACCTCCGCGACGCAAATATGATTCGCGTTGGTGCGGTCCGCGCGTCGTTTGCCGGCGCCGATTTAACCGGTGCGAAAGTCAGCGCTGCAGCGCTCGCCACCGCCGACTTTACAGATGCCAATCTATCCCAAGCCTCATTCGTGGCTTCCGATTTCGAGGGCGCAATCCTCACCGGCGCCTTAGCCTACGGCGCAAATTTCTCCCAAACGAAGCTGGCAAGAACGACTCTACACAACGCGGATTTAGGCGCCGCCGATTTTACAAGGGCGAATCTTACCGGCGCGGATTTGCGAACCGCCTGCCTTAATGGAGCGTGTTTTGAAAATGCAGATTTGAGCCATGCCCAGCTCGAAGATGTGTACCTGGGACACGCCCAGTTCGAAAATGCGAACCTGAGTAACTCTCACTTAACGGGATCTACCTTCCCTGCAGCGAATTTCCGCGGCGCGATTTTAAGTGGCGCTGGGCTGGCAGAAATCGACTGGGAAGAAGCCGCCCTTTATAACGCCGACCTGAGCGGGGCGTCCTTTCACATGGGTTCATCGCGGAGCGGACTCGTCAACAGCCCGTACGCCTGCGAAGGAAGCAAAACGGGCTTCTACACAGACGACCTCGAGGACCTCACATTCAAACGGCCCGAGGAAGTTCGCAAAGCAAACTTGCGCGGCGCCGACTTGCGAGGCGTTAAAGCCGCGGGCGTCGACTTCTACCTCGTCGACCTGCGCGAGGCGATTCTCGACCCACCCCTTCGCGAACAGGCACGCGCAACTGGAGCAATCTTATTCGATCCAAGCGAATGATCATCGCAGTTTGGGCAAAATGTCGCGCCACGCCCAAACAGGCACCTCGCTCGCCACCGACGGCAACGCGAACGGCGTCATCGACACCGGTGACTTCGACACCTGGCGCGCCAACTTCGGCCACTCAAGTCCTGCAAGCGCCTCCCTCGCCGCTGCCGCGGTACCCGAACCGATCAGTTTTGGGCTGCTAGTAATCGCGACCACCGTAGCACGGGCGCGCTCGCCGCGACGGAAAATCCATCGCGTGGTGTCCCGCAATTGATGGGTTTTTGATTTGCAAGAAAACCCATCCTGGGGCCCATCTTGCAACGCCGCGCCGCATGCCCGGTTGTCCACTCGTGCAGCCGAACATATCCTTGAGGTTCGCTCGTGGGCCAACCAACGGGTCATAAAATCGGAGATTTTGAATGTCTTGCCGTGCGTTGCAATTTGTCACGTCGTGCGCGTGTGTGTTACTTCTCGCCGTGATCGCTCGCGGCGCCGATAGTTGGCCAACATTTCGTGGGCCGCAGCGAACCGGCGTGTCGCCAGACAAAGGCCTGCTCACCGAATGGCCCGAAGGAGGCCCGAAGCTTGTTTGGAAAACAGCCGGCGCGGGCCGCGGCTATTCAAGCCTCGCGATTGTCGATGGCAAAATCTACACGCTCGGCGACGCGCCTTCCACCGCCGAAGATCAAGACGAGTATCTCGCCTGCTTCAACCAGGCCGACGGCAAACCCCTGTGGAAAACAAAAACCGGCCCGGCCTACCACGAAGGCCAACCTAATTGGCAAAGCTCACGCAGCACGCCGACCGTCGACGGCGATCGAGTTTACGTCATCACTCCGCTCGGCATGCTAATTTGCTGTAAAACCACCGGCGAAGAGCTGTGGCGACATGATCTGAAAAAGGATTTCGACGGCAAGAAAGCCGATCAATGGGGATACAGCGAATCGGTGCTCGTCGATGGCGACCAGGTCGTCTGCACGCCCGGCGGCCCGACGAACACGATGGTCGCACTCGATAAGGCGACCGGCGAGAAGCGTTGGTCTGCCGCGCGCCCCGAGGACCGTGGCGCCGGCCACTCGTCGATCGTGATCGCGAATGTCGGCGACACGCGCGTGTACGTGCAAGAAACTGGCAGTGGCGCCATGGGCGTTCGCGCGAAAGATGGCAAGCTGCTATGGACGTTCGACATCGATAAAACCACCGCCGTCATTCCCACGCCCATCGTCCGAGACGACCTCGTGTTCTTCGACGCCGGCTATAATCGCGGCGGTGCTTTGCTGAAACAGGTTCCGGGCGCCGATGGCGATATCAAAATCGAAACCGTGTACCCACTTAAACCCGAGTTGAGCAACAAGCACGGCGGAGTCGTGCTCGTTGGCGATTACCTGTACGGAGATTCCGAAGACCGCGGCATCGTCTGGTGCGCCGAGCTGATGACGGGCAAAGTGGAATGGAAGTCGCGCGGCGCGGGCAAAGACTCGGCATCGATCGTGGCCGCAGACGACCATTTGTATGTTCATTACGCCGACGGCACGATGGCGCTAGTGAACGCTTCCCCCAAGGCCCACGAAGAAATAAGCCACTTCACTGTGCCCGGCAGTGGCGACCGCCCCAGCTGGTCTCACCCAGTCATCCTCGACGGCAAGCTCTACGTCCGCGAAGGTGACGTCATCGCGTGCTACGAAGTGCGCAAATAATCAGGCGGCGTTTGACTCAGAAGTGAGATGGGTGCGTCGCCCGCGGCGACCGAACCCATCCCACGCTTAAGCCTAACTACACGCTCCGCCGCCGCTTTCCGCTCAAGATAACCGAGCCGATGGCTGCCAGCGCCAGCGTGCTCGCCTCGGGAATGCTCACCGGATTATCATCAGGATGATAACCATCTTCGATGCCCTGATATTCTTGCTCAAGATCCGCAAGACTTGTCGGAAGATCTCCCAAGTCATCCCAGTTGGCTTCCTCCAGAATGCCGTAATGCGCGCTGAGCAAGAAAGCACCTGTGTAAACTCCTCCGCGCTCATACGGTATGAACCAGTCATTTTCAGTGGCCGGATCTAGCAGCGTCATGTTGCTGCCGTCGAACCCGCCGCCCGACAGGCCATACTTTGTCGATAGGTCAGGGTCAGTTGCGAGGATCGATTGGGCCGTCGTAAGCGCGGTCGTCGCGTTTAAATCAGTCAACAGCGGCGGAGCTGGCAACGGCGTGCTATCGAAGGTGCCATCATCCGGCAATTCCGGTCCTTGAGGCTCGACGACAAACTTATAGCCAACTCCCGAAGCGTAAGCCCCTTCACCGGGCTCACCGCCCGACGCCGTGAAGATGTCTTGCCATTTAGGGAGTGCGACACCCAGTTCAGGAACATTCGTGACGTACTCATGTTCGCCCAACCCGAGCTGTTTCCCCACCAACCCTTTTTTGGCGGCGTAACCGTGCCACGGATCAGCTAGGTAAAAGCCCTTGATCGTGTAGGCGAGGCCCCGTCCGGGCTGCGCATCGGTACGCACACCCGTAACTGCCATGGCGTGGGCCCCGTTGTAAAACACGCCGCCCGCGGGCACACCGTAATCGCCAATTGCATTTGCGATCGTGCGGCTCGCCGCGTTGCGCGAGGCCAGGTTGTACGCCGTAAACGCATGACTGCCAGTGCCGCCGACGTTCGAGTTGTCGAACACATTCAGTTCGTATTGTTGCCCATTGATGCCCGATCCCGATCCCCACGGTTGAAACGGATTGAAGTACGACAGCGTGCTGCCCGCGTTCGGTCCAGCAATCGGTACGAACGTTCCTGCTCCGTGGGCAAAATCGTAAATCGCAAGCTGCGGCCCGTACGTGACCGCGCTCACCGGATTGCCGCCATTAAGTCCCGGGATAACTACTGGTGCGAATGTCGGATGAATACTTTTGCCAGCGTTATTGACGCCATTGAACGGAATCGTGCCGAACGTAGCGTCCTGCCCCGGAATCACATTCACGAACGAAGCCGGTGCCGGGTCCGGCGCATTCGCCGGGTTGAGAATGTAGTTGAGGAACGCGTTGTTCTGCCGCACCGGGTTATTGTCGAGCATCATCTCGACGGTCGCCGAACCGCAGTAATAGCTCGTTACCTGTGCGTGATAGACGAGTCCTTGAACTTCGGTATCAAGTGCCAGGACCGCTGGCCTCCCAGCCAACACCGCCAAAGCAGCGGTAAGAAAAGCAGGTACAGCGCGACTACGCGCGCGACCAAAAATACGCAAACCGTTCATTAGCATCTCCTTCAACAAGCGGGGAACAGACCCGGTACGGCAGCATTGCCTTAGACGCCACGACGGCACGCACTCTGTGAGCGCGTCCACCTTGCCTTGGCGGAATTGTGACGCGCGCCAATTGGATTTGCAACAAAAAAACCCCCTGCGGAGAAAATCGACTGCCCCCCGGTAGACTTTCACCAAACAACTGCTGCCGATTTAACCCAAATTACCAATAACTCGGCGCTCGCCGCTTACGACGCTAATCTCTATCTCAGAGTTCATAGCGATTACCTCTCGTCTGATTAAACCGCTGCCCAACATGCCAACCGCCACGCCCTCCGAACCCGTCAGCCTGAAATTGTTCGCCGTATATTTGGGCGGCCGCGCGCCGAAGTGTAACACCGAGCTGCACGACGTCGTATTCACCGTCGGTTCGGCCATCGAGGAAACCTACGAGCGGTTACTCGATCTGTGGTTTGGTTCCCCTGATGGCCTCCATATCGATTCATGGATGGAGCTGTCGGTCGTCGACGGCCACCGCGTCGTGCTCACCCAGAGCGCCGAGCCCTCTGACAAAAAGTTGTACTTCGTAAATCTCGGCGCATACATGGATGGCGAATTCGCCGAACTCCACGCCAACGCCATGGTGGTGGCTTCATCTGAGCGCGATGTGAAAAGCCGCGCGAAAGCGGAGCTGTTGGTCGGCAAGAAGACCGTCCACACCGACGACCTGTTCGATATCGATGATTGCCTGGAGCTTACCTCGGTAGACGGCTACACCATTTCGCTCGTGCCAACCAATGCCGTGGCCACGCTCGTGCCCAACAACGGATATCACATCATCCCGCGGCCAATCATCGCGGCGTATATCGAGAAACAGAAACCGGTGCCATGATCGTCGCTCTTCAGCGACGCAGTGCCGGCTTTCGGCGCGAGGACCTGAACAGCGCGCACACAGCAGCGGTAATGGTGAAAAGCACTTCTGAGCGAGGTTCTGGCACCGACGCACTGTCGATACCCGTGGCCGGAAACCGCGCCGTCTCGCCGAAGTGACTCCGCCACGTATCCCAATCGGCCGCCGTGTATTTAGTTCCCAGACCGGCGCGAATCGCCACGTAGTCGGCCATATCGACGACCCCATCGCCGTTGTAATCGCCATACAAAACGGATGTCACCGTAATGATTGCGTGCAAGCTAATCGCTTCTTCGCCGCGGTCAAAGTCCCCGTCCTCGAGAAAATATCGAAACGGCGAACCGTCTGCGAGAATTCCGCTCAAAGTCGTCAGCCGATCCGCAATGGTAATCATTTCCCCGGCGACCAGGTTCGCGATCGGAACTCCATCGAGTTCAAAACCAGTGCCAAAGAAATGGATTTCGCTTCCCGGCGCGGCGCCGAACGAATCCAGGATCCCGCGGCCGAACGAATCAGTTCCTGAAACGCCGCCGGAAATGTTGACGATGCTACCCGACTCGGCGAGCAACCCACTCACCATTCCACCAGTCACATTCACGGTGGCGCCTGCACCAACAGTGAAGTGGTCGCCAACTTTTCCGGCGCTAACGTTGACCGTGCTGCCGTATAGCGCCGCGAAGTTGTTGCCAATCGCCCCTCCGGCGACAGTCACCTGGGCGCCCACTGCTTCCAAATTGTCGCCAATTTTCCCACCCGTCACGGTGAGTGTGCTGCCCCATCCCATTCGAAACCTATCGCCAATCGTGCCGCCGTTGCCGAGCACCAATGTTTGGCCAGCACGAATACCAGCGGGCGCCGATTGCGTGGGAATCTGAATCACCGCCGGCCCCACTGGCGGCGTCCCGTACGAAAGCTCGACGTTCAACGAATCAAAAATGTCGCCCAGCTGCCCAGAAAACGAAAACGGAGTTCCATCTTGCAGCGTACCGCTCAGAACGCTTCCTGCAAGATTGATTGCCTTCGGCTCGCCGATGTAGTCGAAGCTGACCGGCGTCCCATCGATCCTAAAATCAGTTCCCACGACGACGAAGCGGCCGCCGCTGTAGAGATCGTGCCCAATCGTGCCGCCCGAAAGATTGATCACGCTATCCGGCGAAGCGTTAATCGTTTTTCCCATCGCGCCGCCGGTCATGTTCACCGTTCCGCCCGCCATATAAAGATTGTCACCAATCGATCCGCCGGAGAGATTAAGCGCGGCCCCCGGGAACAGGTACACATTCGGTCCTATGCAGCCACCAGACACATTCACCACACTACCCGTGTCAATAAGACTTGTTCCCGGCACCGATCCGCCACTCAAGTTGACGACGCTTCCTCGTTCTGCGTGAATGCTCCCAACGGTTCCTCCCGTAATGTTCACCGCGGTGCCGTAGAGCGCAGAAAAACCTGGCCCGACGTTGCCACCCGTAATGTTCACAAACGACCCGAGCGCTTGAAATTCGGATCCGACTTCGCCGCCGTTAATTGTGACCGCACTTCCCCAAGCCGCATTGAAGTGATCTCCTACATGGCCGCCGTTCTCCACGATAAGCGATTGCCCCGACCGCAAGCCCTTGGGTGTGGGGTCGTGGGGAACTTGAAACATCGCTGGCCCCGCCGACGGAAGCGTCGTCGTACTTAACGTCAGCGTGCCCGCCGCGAAGAAGTTGTAGTCTTGATCCGAAAACGCGAACGGTGTTCCGTCGCTGAACGTGCCACTCAACACGGTACCACTAGGGATATCGATCGCTCGACTAGTGCCTACTCCGTTCAAACCGCTGATGGGCGCGCCGTTGAGCCGAAATTCTCCGCCAGAGATTCTCAGCTGCCCACCTGAGCGCACCTGAAAATCTCTGTCGATTGCGCCGCCGGATAAATTAGCCGCCGCGCCTGCTTGCACTTCGAATAATTCGCCAATCGTCCCGCCGGTCACATTCACCACGCTGCCGCGCGCGGCCGTAAAATTGCTGCCAATCGAGCCGCCCGAAATGTTGAACAGCGAGCCCATGAACGCGTTCGAGAGATCTGACATGCTACCGCCGGACATATTGACCACCGCGCCGACGGCTTCAAAGTTTTCGCCCACTACTCCGCCCGTAATCGTGACCGTGCTGCCCCAACTGGCATTGAATCCGTTTCCGATCGTGCCCCCGTTCGCCACGACCAGCGATTGCCCCGCGCGCAGACCGCGAGGTACAGTACCACCCGGCAATGAAACGTTATGGGCGCTGCGGTGGGAATCGCCGTCGTGTGCAGCGTCAGCGCACCGTCGGCGATCACGTCGCCCACTTCAACGGTGTTAAATCCTGTGAGCGCGATCGGTGTGCCGTCCGCAAGCGTGCCGGTCAAAAGGCTACCGGCCGGTATGTTGAATGGCAACGAGCTGCCGACATTCTGCAATCCGGCGATCGGCGCGCCATCCAATCGAAAATCTCCGCCCGAGATGTTCAGCTGACTTCCAGCGTCGGCGTGGATTGAGTTGCCGGCCGTGCCGCCCGAAAAATTAAGCACTCCGCCGGCACCGACGCCAACCGCTGTGCCGATCGTCCCGCCAGATACGTTCGCCACGCCGGCAACGCCGAGATCGTAGTTAATCTGTCCGCCCGATATGTTTGCAACTTCGGTGTTCTCGACGTGCACCCAACTGTCGATCACGCCGCCCGACATATTTAACGTCTGCGCGCCGAAAAAGCTCTGCCCGATATTCCCGCCACTCAAGTTCAGCGTCCCGCCGACGCCGGCGAGTGCGCCGATCGAACCGCCGGACATGTTCACAACCACGGGGTTCCCGACGGTCGCGGGCCCAAACAGCGGCGCCCAGTGCCCGGCACTGAAGTCATCGCCGATCGAGCCGCCAAAAATATTGACCGTCGTCCCGCCGTCCGCGTGAAACAGGCCACCAATCGAACCGCCGTATAAATTCACGACGATATCCGAATCGGTTCCCAGCAAAGACCCGGCGCGAAGCACGTCACCAACCGTTCCGCCGTAAACATTCAGTTCGATGTGACTGCTCGGTGTCGATGGCACATTCGGAAAGGCAACAAAGCTCGGACTTCCTAGCTGTACATCCGCGCCGACGTTTCCGCCGTCGGCCACATTCACTTGGGTGTTCGAACGAATTGTGGAAGCATCTGGCAAGTCTGGCGGCACGTTAATCACGGTGTCAAAACCGCCGCGACTCGGGCTGCCGCCAGCCGCAAGCGCAACGAGCGCGCACAGAATTACGGCAACCCCGCCGCGACTGGGGATCAACTGAGCCCCGCCGCGCCAGAACGCGAACGAAACTCCTTGCATCAAGCCCGAGACGGCCTTGGCTTGGCGGCTGAAAAACGCTTCCATGATCCATCCGCCACGATCCTTCGCGACGCTCCTAGACAATTGCTCGCCAATGCGGCGGCGAATTCTACTGGCAGCTGCCAGCAACGTCAGCAGGAATTAGCCGGACCGCTTCAGGCTTTCTTCAGAGCCCTGTCCGCCCTCTTTACGACCACAAAACCCCGCAAATTCGCGTGGTGAATTGCCTGGCGCGGAATTAACGACTTTTTTGAAGGCCTCCGCGGCCCGTTGTTGATTTCCTATTACACGGGGATTGGCCCGGCAAGGAATTTCGCAAGGAAACCGCGATGAAGACTATTTGGAAACCAGCGATGCGATTGGCCGCGATTTGGATGCTTCTCGTCGCGTCGAGTGCTTTTGCCGAGTCTCCCTTGGCTTCCTACGACATTCCGTCATTGCCCGCCCCGCCCAATCGGCATCCGAAGGTCAACACGCCGCTACCTAGCCAAAAGAAGCTCGGCGAAAGCTCGCCTCAAAAGCTCACGCAGAAAAAGCTCACGCTCACGCAAAATGACGTGCGTGACTCAAACGAAGCAACGACAACTGAAACAACAACAACGAAGTCGACCGGCTCATTAGACCAGCAGCTTGCCTGGCTCGAAGATAAGCTCAAAGATCAGGCAACCGCGAGTATCTTCGGCACCTGGACTGTGATCGGAACGCACGGAGACGGAGACCTCTACACGGCAGAACTGCAACTGAACGACGCCGGCACTGCAAAGCTGACCATCCCGAACGACGAAGGTCAGCCCATTACCACCCGGCATAAGATCGCATTCGACAACCAATTCCTGAAACTGGTCGGCACTCAAACCGACGTACAGATCGGAAAAGTGCTCGAAGTGAATGATCGCCAGATGGTCGTCGATGGCAAAAACGGCATCATGACCTTTGTGCGACGCTAACTAACCCGCCTACAACCAACCCGAATTCGTCAGACACTTTTTTCTAGGGAGCTATAAAATGTCCACCAAACTGAATGCAATGGTCCGCAAGTTCCACCAAGATGAACAAGGCCTCGAAGCCCTGCAGGTCGTAATGATTATCGCTATAGCCGCGATGGTCATGGTCGCCTGTGCAACGCTCGGTCAAAAAGCGGTCACGTGGATGGGCCAGAAATGGCAAACGCTGCAAGGCACCGACATTTCCTCGAGCACTTAACGGCTCGAGCCAACAATCTGCATAGCTCCGCGGGGCTGCTTTATTCGGTCAGAATTCGCCGAGTCGAGCAGCCCCGTACTATTTGAGGTCCCTTCGCGCCTGCGATTTGCCATCGGCCAAGTCGATTTCGAGCAGCCGGCGAATCTCTCGCAGTTTTCGCTCCACACCGCTCAAAGAGCAATCCAAATGCCGCGCGATTTCCTGGTTCGTGCGCTCTTCGAGCTTCCACAGCAGCATCACGCGATGAATCGGATCTTCCAGCCGATCCATAAAGCGTTCCAGCTCGGCTGAGAACACTGCGATTTCTTCCGGTGCGGGCTCAGTCGTGGCGGTTCGTGAGAATTCGGAATCGCCGTCACAGCTTGCCTCACTTCTCACTCGGCCACCGCCTCGTTTAGCTCGCCGCTCGTGGAGCCGTTGCGTGGCGGCCTTGCGAGCCGTAATGATCACCAGCAACGGCCACAGATTGTTCTCATCGCTAATATCCGGGAACATGCCAGCCTGCGCACTATCGCAAAACGATACAAATGCGTTTTGCGCCACATCTTCTTCATCCATCGCACTCCGCGGCGCATCGCGCAGTTTCTTCCGCGCTAAACCGACCAGGCGGTGATGATAACGATCCCACAAGCGCTGGGCGGCCGTGCTATCGCCTTCTTTTAGCTGGCGAATCCAGAGGCTAAGCTGGGCATCGTCTTCCATGAATTCCTTCAGAACAGGTTGGCTTGGGTTACGCTCTCAGCGCTACTCATTCTTTAATCAACGCTAGCTCGTTGAGCCCGCCAAAAAAACTTTTCAAATCGTGAAGGGCTATTGGCTCCGCTGTGGATTTCCAAGTGGAGGCATTCCCGCCCCTCTCTAGGGGCATCGCGGAATGGACGAAACGGTTGGCGATAAGTCGCACAGGGCACAACTCAAAACTCGTCTGGGGGTAGTTTATGAAAATGCGTTCGATTGCGATCGCAGTCGCGGTACTTGTTTGTTTGCTGTTCGTTTACGCGGCAACTCTACAAGCTCATGGAGGCGGTGGAGGTGGCGGCGGCGGTCATTTCGGTGGGGGAATGAAAATAATGGGTGGCGGCGGTGGCGGTGGTGGAACGGTCCATGCAACGCCTCACACTCCTATGCAAGCCCAACCAGCCCAACCGCACTCTTCAGCCTCCGCATGGAATCACTCACACGACTACGGCCATCACCACAATGAATTCTACAACCACAACTGGCACCATCACGGCGGATACTATGGTGGGTACTACTATGACCCGGGCTACGTTGCCTACTATCCGGTACCGGTAGCAGACCCGATGGATGGTTACGCCCCCCAGGTGGATCCCACCTTAAATCTACCTGTGAACTCGGACCAAATGCAAGGCAACGCGGCCAACGGCACACAGCAAGCCGCCGCAGCCAACAATGCCTCGCTGCCAAAACCGAAAAAGCAGCAAGCCAAAAAGTCCCAAGCTGTCAAACCTGCTCAGCTCGCAAGCAATAAGAAGCCCGGCGCTTCGCGTATCTCTCCCTACTCCGAAAAAGTCGTTACAGACGCTCAGCAGAGCGTCGAGACGGAAGCCATCTCTACGCTCCAACAACTGGAAGAGCAGCTCCCGAGCGACGCCAACATTCACGATGCAATTGAAGTGGCGAAGAATGCCGTCGAGCAAGGCAAGCCGCTACCTCCGAATTGGATTGCGAACCTTGTCGCCTGCGTCAAAGAGGCCGGCGGACCAACCAACAAGGCCAAAGCCAATCAGTTCGCGAAGCTCGTTCCCGGTTTGCTCGACGCCAATAACCTGTTGGCCCAAGCCATCGGCCTCGGAGCCGACAACGGTTGGAAGGCTCCGTACGCCTGCAATCTCCCAATTGGTCCCGCTTCGGTCATCGTCCTGCCCTCGTTGCCGACCTACATGATCGTGCTGATGCCCACCGGATCATTCATGGCCGGCACCGGCGGCCAAGGTTGTGCTCGAGTCGTCAGCTCCGACGCCGCGAGCCTGCTCGGTTTGCCGCTCGGCGCCGGCGACGCGGTCGCCGACGTAAACAGCGACACTTGCAAACCAACGACGAGGGGCATCCTCCTTCGCAACCCTGTCGGAAACTCCGACAGCGTGAATTTTGTTATCGATTCGCAACCCAGCTCATCGCTTGACCCGGATTACACTCAGGAAATCAACGATGGCAACTCGCATACGATCCGCTTCAGCCGCGGCACCGGCGCCGGCGAGGCTTCCTATCAACTCGACGCCGGTACTTATGCCTCCGTCGCCACCGACAACGGCTGGGATTTGCAACAGGAATCGTTCTCCGTCACCGTCGACAATTCTCGCGGTACCGATGATTTCAACTTCGTCGCCGACAATCATCAGAAGAAAATCACGGCCGGCAACACCCAAGTCATCAACAGCAACTACCCGATCGTTGTCCGATTCAATCGCGGCGACGCCGGGGTCGACGGTTGCAAATGCATCACCTCGCCAGACGCTCAGTTAGTCGTTGCGGTCAACCCAACCGATGGCCTGTGGGACCTTTACCCCGGCGACTCGGTCGCCGCAAAAACTGCGAACATCGCCGGCGGACCGAGCGAAACGACGAGCCAACCCAAAGCCCGCACGTCGTTGGTCCTCGCGAACGCCGGCGCGCAGCCGTGAGCCTTATGGATTTCCGTTGCCCATGATTTGAGTTGAATACGCCCCTGGGGGGACGAAAAAGGCCCGTCGGTGCGCGAGCGCCGGCGGGCCTTGTCTATTGTGCTCCGCACTCAGCCCCTGCAGGCCGCCTCGATTGCAGCGATGTCGATCTTCTTCATCGTCATCATCGCTTCAAACGCCCGCTTGGCGACCACCGGATCCGGACCGCCGACCGCTTGTGTAAGCGCGAGTGGCGAAATCTGCCACGACAACCCCCACTTATCCTTGCACCAACCGCACATGCTCTCTTGCCCGCCGTTGCCGACGATCGCGTTCCAATATCGGTCCGTCTCGGCCTGGTCCACCGTGGCCACCTGAAACGAGAACGCTTCGCTATGCTTGAACGTCGGCCCGCCATTGAGCCCCAAGCACGGAATCCCCATCACGGTAAACTCGACTGTCAACACGTCGCCTTGCTTCCCCGAATGAAAGTCTCCCGGCGCGCGATGCACCGCGCCGACCGAAGAATCAGGAAATGTCTTGGCATAAAACCGCGCCGCTTCTTCTGCACCCCCGTCGTACCAGATACAAATCGTGTTCTTGGCTGGCTTCCCCATATCGTCTCTCCTCTGTCGATCTGTCGTCGAGCCGTCTGACTCAGTTTTATGGTGGGTCGGCCATAAGCGGCAAGCCACCAGGCGAACCGCTCTGGTTCAAAGATTCCTCACCACGGCAATTCGTCAGCCCTCGGCATCCGCTCAATATCGCGCCAAGATCACTGCTCCGCCGGCGATCATTGCCCCTCCGATCACCTGATGCCACGTGATTTTCTCTTGCAGAAACAGCGCGGCAAAAACAACGACGAATACCACGCTCAGCTTATCCAGCGGCGCCACGCGAGAAGCCTCGCCAAGTTGCAACGCACGAAAGTAACACAGCCACGATGCCCCCGTTGCCAGTCCCGAGAGAATCAAAAACGCCCACGTGCGGCGCGAATACGTTCCGAGCTCCGCCAGGTTGGCAAACGACGCCGCCATCGCCCAAGTGAATACGATAATGACGGTCGTGCGAACCGCCGTCGCCAGATTGGAATCAATTCCGGTGATGCCAATCTTCGCAAAAATTGCGGTCAAGGCTGCGAACACCGCAGACAATAGAGCCCATGCAATCCAGTTCATCGATCACTCCGCTTCCGTAAAGAGCTACGCGCCGAAGAGCGTGGGCTTTCCCCATTCCACGCTCCCTCTTCGCCTTGCCGAACCCTGTCGCCGCAAATGATTGCGAACTCCGGCACGCGCGGTATTATAGCGGCCTATCACATATCTCAATCGCCGCCGGCGAAGAACACATCGATGCGCTAGGATAGTCCAAACCCGCGATTGGTTACCTCGCCAACCTCGCGCTGTCAGCCGCCACTGTTTCCCGCTGGTTAAAAACACAAATGAGCACGCCATCCGTTAAGCTGGGTTACGCCATCCTGTTTGTAAAAGACGTCGCAGCCAGCCTCACCTTCTACGAACAAGCCTTCGGCCTTTCCCGACGTTTTTTTAACGATGACAACGACAAAGCCTACGGTGAGTTGGAAACCGGGGCCGCCTGCCTGGCGTTCGCCAGCCTCGAAATGGCGAAGGCACAACTGAACCAGGAAGTCACGTTCGCGTCCCCCAACAACCCGCCGCTCGGCGTTGAAGTCGCCCTGGCGACTTCTGACGTGGGCGCACTCTTCTCGCGTGCCATCGAAGCCGGCGCAACTTCGGTGAAAGAACCCGCCACCATGCCCTGGGGGCAGACCGTCGCCTACGTTCGCGATATCGACGGCCATCTCATCGAAGTTTGCACGCCAATTGGCGACTGACATTCGTCAAGCCGGCACCACGCCTGGAAAAAACGCGCGAAGTAGCCTACGTTCGGTTGGATGGAACGTACCAAAAGCCAGAGTGCGGACTCAATCACAATCGGTCCGCACCCATCCAGCCGCGGTTATCGACTGGCCGCCTCGCAATTTCTGCCCCAATCGCGAGAGCGCCTTTTCGAGTTCTTCGCGGACGCCTTCCAACTTGAAACGCTCACGCCCGGCTGGCTCCATTTCTCCGTGCTTACGCCGGCGCCGATCCAAATCGCGCGCGGCGCGCTCATCGACTATCGCCTTCGCCTCCACGGGATTCCGATCCGCTGGCAAAGCGTAATCAGCGTCTGGGAACCGCCCTTCCGATTCGTCGACGAACAAACGCGTGGCCCCTACCGCCGCTGGCATCATGAGCACCAGTTTGAAGAAGTCGCGGGCGGCACCCTCTGTCGCGATATTGTCGACTACGAAGTTTACGGCGGCCCACTAATCAACACGTTCTTCGTCCGCCGCGACTTGCTGAAAATCTTTCGCTATCGTCAGGATAAGTTACGTGCGATTTCCAACTCCGGGAACGCGACGGTCGCGACCTGACGCCGTCTTCCCTTTATCATCTCCCTCTATTTCCCTCACCACAAAAGCGGAACCAACCGACATCGCACCTGCTTGCAATACGCTTCGTACCCCGCCAGATTCCGCTTCAGGTAATCCTCCTCATACAACAATCTGACGGCGAGCGTCGCACACTTAAGCGCCGCCGGAAGTAGTCCCCACAGCGACCCGAGCGCGACCGGCGTCGCCAAGAAACCAATCACGCACCCAAAGTACATCGGATGCCGCACCCAACCGTACGGCCCCGAGGAAATAACCGGCTGCTCGGCTTCGATTCGTACCGTGCCGCCCGCAAAGCTGTTCTCTCGAAACGTGCAGAACACGATTACCATGGCGACAAGCACCAGCCCATCCGCCGCGAGCACAACTGCCGGCGAAACCGCCGAGCCGTGCACCCGGTGCTCAATTCCCGACACGATGAAGATCGCGCAGATCAGCGCCCCACCGATCGATTGAATAATCTGCTGGCTTTTTTCCGTTTCGAGCTTCGGGCCAATGATCTTCCTCCGTGCGGCCAGCGCCGGATCATGCGTGTGTAAGTACCACCTTATCAGCCCCATGCTCCCGGAGAAGAGCAGCAGATACAGCCACGCCTCCCAATAGTCGAGCGACCAGGCCGGCACAAAGATCAACAGTCCGACGAACAGCGCAACCCGTGCCAAACCAGCGACCGCCGTTCGAAATTGATTGCTCATGCCCGAGCATTCTCCACGAGCGCCGCGATCTGCACAAACTCAACCTCGGGCCGCACGCCATAAAGACCTGTGACGCGTTCTAGCAGCGCATCGGTGAAAAAGCTTTTGGCTGCCTCCTCCGAATCCCAAATGTAGAAGTTGATGGCCTCGCGCTTTACAGAATTGACCGTAAACGCCTTGGAACGCAACCCGGGCATTCCCTCAAATCTTGCGCGTGCAGTCTCCGCGATCATCCGCACGGTCCCCTCATCGAATTCATCGCCATAGCGAAACGTGACAAATACACCGACCATATCGCACTCCTTTTAAGGTGGGTTCAATGCCCCGTCACTTGTTCTTCCAGCAACGCGTCTACGACTTCTTTGAACATCGGCGGCAGATCGTCACGCTGATTCCGATCATAAGCATCAGCACAGTTGCCGGCTCGGGCACAGCCACACTCGCGGAGGCACCGATACCGCCGATAACTGATTGGCCGAAGTGAACCCGCCATGCGTCGTAGTCCGCTTGCGTGTACAAAGTGCCCAGCCCGTTTCGCCACACAATGTAGTCCGCTGCGTCGACAGTGCCATCGTGGTTGTAGTCCCCAGCCAAGAGCGGAGCCGCAGAAAGAATCAATACTTGGTAAGCACTGAGCGTGCGAGTCGCGGTCAACAATTCGACATCGCCGCTAAACTGATCGAACCAACTTCCCTGCCATCCCGCGGGCACCTGGACTTGGCCTGCGTGATCGCGCGTATTGATGAGCACCAGCACCTCATCGCTCCCCTCCTGGCGCATTAACATCGCCACGTCGCTACTACTCATGTCGGTAACAGTGCCGCTACGAAGCGCTTCATGACTCTTGCGAATCTCGAGCAACTGCGTGTACCACGCCGCCGTGTCCTGACCAGTTGCCCAGTCGAGGGGCGACTTTGAAAAGAACGGCACATTCTGTGACCAGCCGATCTCTTGACCGTCGTACACCAGGGGCGTGCCGCCGTACGCGACAGTCACCGCGTAAGCCGCCAGCGAAGCATCCAGCCCACCGAAGAGTTGCACAGGCGTGGCATTGAATGCGCTCTCGTCGTGATTCGTGGTGAATTGAAGAATGCTCTTGCCCGCGGGCACGTGTGCATACGTGGTCGTGTGCGACACGCCCAGCGCGGTCGCTGGCGTTGCCGAATTAAACACCGACTGAACCGTGTTATAGAAATCCCAGCCGAACGTAAGGTCGAAGCCGGCGGTGTAGTGATCGCCGCGCGCCCCCTCGGCAAGCATGAGCAAAGGGCGCTGAGAAACTCCTCGCACTGCGGGAATCGCCTGCTGCCAAAAATCAAACGGCACGTAGTCGGCCGCGTCGGCTCGGTACCCATCGATCCCCGCGTTGGTAACCCAATACTGCATTTGGCCGATCATAGCCGACCGCATGGCGGTGTTCGAGTAATCGAGGTCGGCTACGTCCTGCCAGTTTGTGCCTGGTGGCGAGATGATCTGGCCTTGCGCGTTGTGCGTGTACCAATCGGGGTGAGCCGTAATCCATGGATCGTCCCAAGCCGTGTCGTTCGCGACCCAATCCATTAGCACCGACATGCCTCGACTGTGAGCCGCGCTCACCAGCGTTTTCAGATCGTCGAGCGAGCCGTACTCGCTACTCACAGCGCCATAGTCGCGCACGGAATAAGGCGACCCCAGCTGCCCAACACTTCGCTCCTGGCCGATCGGCTGGATCGGCATCAGCCAGAGCGTATTCGCGCCTAGCGACTGAATCCGATCTAAACCGGCCGTAACCCCCGCCAAGTCGCCCGCCTCGCTGAATGCCCGCAGGTTGACCTCGTACATCACGACATTGTTTGGCGAGGGAATTGCGTCAACCGACGCCGCGCAGAGCAACCACAGCAATAACCCCGCGACGCTAATGTTCTTCATCTGCGTCACGAGAGCTTGCCGCATGTGCTGGTTGACCAGGGCGTTGAGGCCGGTTCAAAGAGCGTTCATTGTAACAACCGGCCGCACACTCCCCGGGACAAAGCCCGCTCCCCCGGGGCGTTTTCCGCGAGGCCCTTGAACCACGCGCCGAAAACGCCATCATTGATTGCGCCTTTTTGATTGCCATGCCCGGCGGGGGGCCGTTCGCAGCTTGGCCCGAACCTTTCCCAACTTCTTATGCATGGGAGATCCGATCATGCGAGTGCGGTTCCTTCTGTTGGCTGCTTTTTTGCTCATTCCGATTTGCGGTCACGGCACCGACTGCCTCGGTCACGCAGCGAATGAGCATAAAGACGCGAGCCCGGATATGAAGGCCATTGCGAACGGCAACAATCAGTTTGCGTTCGACCTGTACCACCGGCTGCAGACCAAAAAAGGAAATCTCTTCTTCTCGCCGAATAGCATTTCGACGGCCCTTGCGATGACCTACGGCGGGGCGAAGGCCGACACCGCAAAGCAAATGGCCGCGGTGTTGCACTTCGATCTCCCGCAGAACCAGCTCCAGCAGGCATTCTCGGAACTTCGGCAGCAGCTAAGCGCCAATGACAAAGACACAGAACTCCGCACCGCCAATCGGCTGTGGGGTCAATCCGGATACAAATTCTTGCCGGCTTACCTGCAGCTCACCAAGAATCAATACGGAGCAGAACTTGGTCAAGTCGATTTCAAAAACAAGACGGAGGCCGCACGCCAGGAGATCAACGCTTGGGTATCAGATGAAACGAAAGGCAAGATCGAGGACTTGCTTCAGCCCGGCATCCTCTCGCCGCAAACGCGGCTCGTGCTGACCAATGCCATCTACTTTAAAGGCAAGTGGGGCTCGCCATTTGGAAAGAAGTCCACAAAGAACCTTCCGTTTACCGTATCGGCCGATACGAAACCCGACGTCCCGACGATGACGCAAACGCGCGTCTTCGGATACGGGACGAACGACGACCTGCAGATGCTGGACCTCTCCTACGGCGGCAACAAACTTTCGATGCTCGTTCTGTTGCCAAACGAAGTCGATGGTCTCGAGTCACTCGAAGGGGAGTTGTCCGAACCCAATTTGGAAAAATGGACTTCCTCGCTCAGCAGGAAATCCGTCGAGGTGTACTTGCCAAAATTCAAGCTGACTTCCGAGCTCAGCCTCGGCGACACGCTCAAGTCGATGGGAATGATCGCCGCATTTGAGCCTGGGGCCGACTTCTCTGGGATGGACGGGAAGAAAGACTTGAGCCTCTCGGCGGTCGTGCACAAAGCGTACGTCGATGTGAACGAGGAAGGAACCGAGGCAGCTGCAGCCACAGGCGTTATTGGAAAGGTTATGGCAGAGGCGCATCCCAAAAAACCCGAGCCGCCACCGGTGTTTCGTGCCGATCACCCGTTTGTGTTTCTTATTCGTGACACCGAAACAGGCAGCATTCTATTCATGGGACGCGTGGCACGCCCGGCGAAAGCTTCGAGTAAAACAGCAAGCAAGTAGAATGAGGTGCTCGTATTCGACAACCCATCATTCCTACGCCGAACAATACAGTGGGTTCGGTCGCCGCAGCGACCGAACCCATCTTACGTCATCACGGCTGCAGTTCCCAACTCTTGAGCTTCTCCCGGGCCGTCCCGAAGTTGCCAAGATGGTAAATCGACACCCCCTGCGGCGAGAACGTAAACGTTTCGAACTTCTCTTCCACCATCGCCTTCAAATAATCCTGTCGCGCGAGCCCGATCGTCACGTGCGGGTTGAACTTCTTCCCGGT
>Ga0206917_1036_pt2 | contig 39999 bp, 33 predicted proteins | sample Alteio_BWOrgHeat_68_FD_152931 | JGI IMG/M metagenome (GOLD analysis project Ga0206917, IMG submission 152931) | Enriched cells from forest soil in Barre Woods Harvard Forest LTER site, Petersham, Massachusetts, United States -... | ecosystem: Environmental > Terrestrial > Soil > Temperate forest >...
GCCCCAGAGCCAGATTTCTCGCTGCTTGGGCGTGAGATCGCCCCACGGCGTTGCGAGTAGCGTGTTCTCGGCAAAGCCGAGTTTGCGTTCCATCGTTTCGGCAACGCCGCGATAGATGTGGCGCTTCCAGCGGCCAAGGTCTTTCCACGGGCCGACGAGCTCGATGCAACCTTGTTCGAATGATTTTTCGGGGCTGGCGACGAGGCGTTCAGGATCGAAGCTGAAGAATTCACCCAGCCCATCGCACGTGAGACACATGCCCTGTGGGCTGTTGAAGCTGAACAGTTGCGGCGTGGGTTCGCCGAAGCTGATGCCGCATTCGGTGCAGGCGAATTGACTGGAAAGCACCATGTCGCCGGCCTGCGTACCGGCGGCGCGGCGCTTTCGACCGCGGGTTTCGGATTGCGGACTGCGAGTAGATTCGTCTTCATTTGAATCATCGGTTGGGAGCGTGGACGCCGTGGCTTGCTCGTCGCCCGTAGATTCATAGAACTGCGTGGCGATGATAATGCTGCCCTTGCCGACGGCAAGTGCTGAATCGACCGCTTCGGCCAATCGCCCGCGGACCGAGGGCGCCGCTTTGAGGCGGTCAATCACGACCTCGATGTTGTGCCGCATTTGGCGGTCGAGGGATAAATCGTCGGAAATGGCGACCATTCGGCCATCGACGCGAGCCCGCACGAAGCCTTGCTTGCGCAAGTCCTCGAAGAGGTCTTTGTATTCACCTTTTTGGCCGCGAATCACCGGGGCGAGGACGGCGAAATTAGTGCCGCTTTCCAGCGTCATGATTCGGCCGATGATCTGCTCGCGCGTTTGGGCCGTGATCGGACGTTTGCACTGTGGACAGTGGCCGCGGCCGACGCGCGCGTAGAGGACGCGCAAAAAATCGTAGATTTCTGTGATCGTGCCGACGGTCGATCGCGGGTTGTTACCCGAGGACTTTTGCGAGATCGAGATCGACGGGCTCAGCCCGCTGATGTGGTCGACGTCTGGCTTCGACATTTGCCCCAGGAATTGGCGGGCGAATGTGGATAGACTTTCCACGTATCGCCGCTGCCCCTCGGCAAAGAGCGTGTCGAACGCGAGCGAGCTTTTGCCCGAGCCGGAAACGCCGGTGAGGCAGATCAGCTTATTGCGCGGCAACACAACATCGACATTGCGAAGGTTGTGCTCCCGGGCACCTTTGATGACGATATCTGAAGCGGGCATCAATGCGCCGTGAGGTTACTGTCCTTATTGGCTCGAGGGCCTGCCCCCAACGCGATGAGCGTTCGCTGGCTCGAGCGCAAACTGTTAATTCTACGACTGAGCGGAAAGCGCGAAAAGGCGGCAAATTTTCCGCGGCTAACTACCTATTTATGAGTGCTATCGATCCCTACTACGAACTCCTTGACTTTGGCGACGGGCGCAAGCTGGAGCGTTTCGGCGAAATTGTGCTCAATCGGCCATGCCCTGCCGCGGAGCGGTTGACGCAGTCGCAGCCGGAGCTATGGGCCGGTGCGACCGCGCGCTTTCGCGGTCCGAGAACGGGCGATGGCTCCTGGACACCGAATAAAAAACAGTGGGAACCACCAGAGTGGGACTTCGTTCATACGGATACGAATAGTTTTCGTTTGCGGCTCGATGCGCTGCCTTCGGGGCAGGTTGGCGTGTTTCCGGAACAACGCGACAGCTGGAATTGGATTGCGAAGCAAGTCGGTCGCACTAAGTCGCAAGCGGGCGAAGGAGAGGCAAGCGGTCCGCTGAAAGTTTTGAATTTGTTCGCTTACACGGGTGGTAGCACGCTGGCCGCGGCTGCTGCGGGGGCGAGCGTCGTGCATGTGGATGCGGCGCAAAATATCGTTAACCGCGCGCGGGAGAATGCGGCGATCTCCGGATTGGCGGAGCGACCGGTGCGGTGGCTTGCTGATGATGCGGTGAAGTTTTGTCAGCGCGAGATCAGACGGTGCAATCAGTACGATGCGGTGATTCTTGATCCGCCTACATACGGGCACGGGCCGGGAGGCGAGCCATGGAAGGTTTTCGAGCATTTGTTGCCGCTGTTGCAGCTATGTGGTGAACTAACGTCGGCGCGTCGTGCTTTTATTCTTGTGACTTGCCATTCGCCAGGGATTGAGGCGGCGGAATTGGGCGCCTATTTGGCCGACGGGATTTTCGGGAGCTGCGCGCAACCGCCGGAGACGGGGGAGTTGTGCTTGGCGACGGAAGACGGACGGAAGTTGCCGAGCGGCGTCTATGCGCGGTGGCCTAATTAGGAAAATTCGGAGAAATGCTGATGATCGGCGCACCGCCGCTTCGCATTTCGTCGAGCATCGCGCGGAGATGCAGCGGATCCGAGGGATCGAGCTCGGCGAGCGTGGCGACGATCTCTTCCGCCATTTGTGGCTTGCGGAGTTTTTCCAGCGTCCACGCGAGTCCTTGGCCTGCTTCGAAAAAAGGCTGATTTGCGAGCTGAGAATACAGCAGCGGTTTCGGCATCTTTGCGCGGCGAAGAGACTGCAGGCCGAGTTGGTAGCCGGCGCCGTAGTGGGCGCGGGCGAGCGGGAGATCGCCGCTTGTGCGAGCGACTTCACCCAATAGCACATGAGCGGCGATGAACTCGGCGCAATCGGCGAGTAGCCAGCGGAGTTCGTCGAGGGCGACATCCATCTCGCCGGCTTCGATCATCAGCAGGACTTCTTCCAAATCCTCAGATCGCTCGAGAGCGCCACGCGGATGAACGAAAACCCAGCTACGGCCATCGGTCGAACGGCGCAGCGCGAGGCCGCCGGAAGGTTGTTGCGGACGACGCTGCGGCTTACGTTTGGCCAAAGTAAGAATTCTTAGACGGGATTAACAGGATCGACTGGATTCTGATTCTACTTGCAATCCTGTTGATCTTGTAAATCCGGTCGAAAAGAATTCGGGCCAAGTACGGCACGTCGCTATATGCTCTTACCGAGTTCGTAGATTTCCTCGGCATCGAGCACAGCGTCGTTGCTCTCGAAGAGCCGGCGAATTGCGGCCTTGTGGACTTTCATTTTCAGGCCGCCCACGCCGATGGCGCCATAGCACGTCTGGCCGTCGTGTTCGGTGGCTTTATCATGCGGAGCGATCCCGCCGATTCCGCCAGGCGGCACGGCGTTGAGATCGATCGCAACCTTCAGTTGTTTGCAGTCGCGTCGGACTGCATCTGGCAGAAGTTCGACGCCGGGAGCGCCTGCCGCGATGATTGCGACCGCATCATCGACTGCAGCGCGAACGGACTTTTCGCTTTGCGTTTCGCACGCGATCAAATTCGCGTCGGAAATCGTTTTGCAAATGCCGTCGCACACTTCCTGGGCGCGCGCCGCTTGCCGCGACGCAACTTTGACGATCGCGCCTTCGCGAGCCAACAATCGAACCACCCGTCGCCCCACCGCACCGGTGGCACCAAGCACGGTTGCGTGCGTCCCTTGCAGTGGTGAATGCTTTTTCGCGCTCAGCACGGCGGCCGCGGCGGTGGTGTTCGCGCCGTTCGAGTCGAGCATCAGCGAAACGCGCATCGGCCCGAAGAAGCACTTCTTCGCCTTCTCGAGCAGCGCTTCGCCGGCATCGACATCACTGCCGCCAATGAATACGGCAGTGTTTTTTAGGTCGGCGGGGCCGCGTGTGAACATAGCCCCGTAGACCAGGTCGCGGACCGCACCGGCGGTTACGCTGCCGTGGCGAAACACGTGTTCCACGCCGGCGTCCACGGCGACGACGCCATCAAACACGCTCGGTTGCGAATCGGTGTCTAGGCAGACAAGAATTTTTGCGAGGGGCATTTCTTCGACCATAAAAAACCCCCAGCTTCCGCCGGGGGTTAGTTTGAAAATCTCTCTGTCGTGGATTGCGACTAGAATCCCCGGAACGGATGGGCCGCCTTGTCCTTGCCGGCGATGATTTCGTCGATGCCGGGTTTGTTGCCCATCGCGTTTTTGAGCGCTTCCTTGGTCGCCTGGTAGTTGTAGTCGTAGATTTTCTTGTCGTCCTTGGCTTCCCAGTGGATGAAGACACCGCATACGCAGACGAAGTCTTCGGCTTGCTTTTTCGAAATGATGCTTTCGGCAACGCAGTCGGTCACCGCCTTGGCGACGGCGGCCTGGGCGGGGCCGAACATTTGCACGGCTTGCTTCGCGCCTTTGATCGTGACTTTGGTGATCATGACCGTGGCGGGTTTGGCGAGCAGGTTTGGCGTCAGCACGGCCAGCAAATTCGAGTGACCTTCGCTTTGCCGGGCCAGGGCGTTGGCAAACGCGTGGCCGACGGGGCCGTCCTTATCGCCGATCAATAGGTCGATGTGGGCGATCTCGTTACCTTCGCCAGCCAGGGCCTCGCCGATATACATGCTCATGAAAATGCTCCTAGTAGGTCAGGCTTTCGCCTGACGACTTTACCGAAAATGTCAGGCATTGCCTGACCTACAGCCCCCCCAGCGGGGAACAAATTAGCGTGCGGAAAGCGAAGAATATCTCACGTAAGGGCGGGTACGCAAGGGACCGGAGGGCGTGGAACGGCGAGGAGTGACTGCAAATAGGCGGCTTGGTCGATTTCTGGACAAAAACGCTGGATTCTGAAACAATAAAGGTGTATTGTCGGCGGAGTACGGTCGTGGAAGAGGCACCCAACCGAACGCCGCGCTTTTCAAAATATCGTCTCGATCAGGATGCGATCGGACCGGAACAGAGACATTGGGCTTCGGCTCACTTTCAAGAGAAGGGGATTGTATGAGGCACGCACGTCGCGGCTTTACGCTCGTCGAGCTGTTGGTTGTGATTGCGATTATCGGCACGCTCGTGGCCTTGCTGCTGCCGGCCGTGCAGAGCGCCCGGGAGACGGCCCGCGGCAATACGTGCCGCAACAACCTCAAGCAGTTGACGCTCGCGCTGCAGAATATGGATTCGCAGCTTAAGAAGCTGCCAGGGTACTCGAATGAGTTATACAATCCCAACGGTCAAAAGTCTGGCAGCCCAACATTGAACTTCACTAGCGCCTATGCGCGACGGTGCAGTTGGGTCGTGCGATGCTTTCCGTACATGGAAGAGCAACCGCTGTGGGATGCCTGGAACACCTTTGGAACTGGAACGGCGCCGCCGGCGCCTGCAATCGCCGGACTCACTTGTCCGACCACTCCGCCCGATGCGCAAGGCCAGCCGTGGCTAGCCTATGTGGGCAACGCGGGCTGGGCATTTTCCGACGGCACGCGCAACGGCGACACTCAAGAGTACGCGGCCAACGGTGTCTTCTTCGACTTGAATAAGAACAGCAACGTCGGCCCGATGGATTCCCGCGAATCCAGCCCGGCCATTCAGATGTCGATGACGCAAATTGTGGACGGTACTACGAAGACGCTGATGCTTTCGGAAAACCTCCATACGTTCTATTGGACGTATGGCCTCACGAACAACGACACGAGCCAGATCCTGGATAACAAGCTGCTATTCGGCTTCATTTGGAAGAACACCGGCGGCAGCGGCGTAAATATCGCTGACTACGACCGGATCAACGGCGACAAGTTTTACGACAAGCTATCCACCGGTCCGCCCGATACCATGGAAACATTTGGTGGGGACAACACCAAGTATGAGCACTACGCGTATCCTTCAAGCCGCCATCCCGGTGGTGTGAACGTTGCTTTCTGCGGCGGACAGATCGAGTTTATGCGCGAGGCGATCGATCCGCTCGTGTATGGCCAGCTGATGACTTCCAACAGCAAGAAATCGAAGCTGGTGGATTCGAACGGCGTTCCCGACCGCAAGCTTACGCAGCCTTCTGATGACCAGTACCACTAAGAGGTACGTCTAGAATCGATCGAGCGGTTCCGTCGGCTGCACGTGTTGCAGGTCATCGCGCGTGTACGGTTCGTTGATTGGAACGTTGTTGTCTGCGATCAAGTAGCGAATAACATTCGCTCGCTGGTCCCATAGCATTTCGCGAATGACGCCGGTGCGCGGTTCGTTGCGCAAGCCGCGGCTGAGGACTTCGACCCAGTCGCCAAGTTCGAATCCTTCTGGTTCGACTTCTAGCCACAGCGTGCGGCGGACGCGGAGGGTGACGTCTCCGTAACGCATCAGCAAAAAATCGCCGTCGCCGGTATCGCGGCGAAAGATTCGGCCGCTGGGAATCATGGCCCGCGCCTGGGCGACGTCGTCGGGATGCAACCAGTCGTTGCCGTCTTCCGGCCACCAAGGAAAGCAGCCGTATTTGGGGTCGACTTTTAGCGGTGGGAGTGGCGGCACGGCAACCGAAATGGAATTATTTAACTTCCAGCATGCGCTGCAGCGCGACGAGCGACCAGCGAGCGGTTTCCGGATCGACCTCGATCACGTTCACTGGTGTGCCGGCTGCCAGGTTTTCAAGTGTCCAGCACAGATGCGCCAGGTCGATGCGGTACATCGTGGCGCACATGCAAACTACGGGCGAGAGGAAGTGAATCTCTTGCTCGGGGTGTTCTTGTTTGAGGCGATTTACCAAGTGCAGTTCCGTGCCGATCGCCCACTTGCTTCCGGGCGGCGATTTTTCGACGACGCTGATGATCTTGCTTGTTGAGCCTGCTTCATCGGCCAGTTCGAAGACCTCGCGAGGGCACTCGGGGTGCACGAGTATTTTGATGCCTGGGTGTTTATCGCGAAGCATTTGCACGTGCTCGGGGCGGAACATTTGGTGCACGCTGCAGTGCCCCTTCCAAAGGATCACCTTGCTTCGCCGCAATTGTTCTTCGGTGCTGCCGCCCAGTGCGTCGGCGTGCGGATCCCAGAGCGGCATTTCGTCGAGCGCAATGCCCATGCCCAGCGCGGTGTTTCGACCCAAATGCTGATCGGGGAAAAACATCACCCGGCTGGTGCGTGCGAAGGACCATTCGAGCGCGGCCTTTGCGTTCGACGACGTACACACGATACCGCCATGCTTGCCGACGAACGCCTTCAGGCTGGCCGCCGAGTTGATATACGTGACAGGCGTGAGATCTTCCGTATCGATCACTTCGCCGAGTTGATCCCAGGCGTCTTCGATTTGGTGAATGCCGGCCATGTCCGCCATCGAGCAGCCGGCGGCCAAATCGGGGAGCACCACCGGGATGCGTTCGCCACCGCGCTCGGCCAATTTTTCCGGTCGGTTGGCCAGGATGTCAGCCGTTTCGGCCATGAAGTGAACGCCGCAAAATACGATGAAGCGGCATTCGGTGCTGTCGGCGGCCGTTTGACTGAGCCCGTAGCTATCGCCCCGCAGATCGGCGAGGGCAATCACCTCATCTTGCTGATAGTGATGACCCAGGATCAGCAGCTTAGGCCCAAATTGCTCGCGAACCGCCTGGATGCGGGAAATGAGCTCCGCGTTCGACAGCGACTTGTAGGGCTGAAGCAGGTGTGCTGGCGTCGGAGCTTGCAGTGTGGCGGGCATGAGTGCTCCTAATCGAACCTCTTGGACAAGACGGCAACGATAGCATCGTCGACCGCTCGCTCAATTATAGAAGATCGAGCCTCGCCGAGCGAACCAGCGGCCGGTTTGCGGACTAGGAAAAGTTTGCGGCTAGCTTTTGTCGATAAGCCCTATGCGAATGTGCGCAAACGGCAGAGCTGGTAGCAGAAGCCCATGGACGAACCGACACCTGAAATGCCGCCCGAATTGCCCGTTGCCATGGCGACGGCGGCGGATGCTGCCGTCGGGTTGTCACCGCCGCAGGCCGCGCTATCGCCGCTGGAGACCGAGCTCAGAAGCCTGCCGACGTACGCTCGCGGGCTGCTCCACATCCGCGTGCCCGTGCGAGTCACGCTGGCATCTCAACGCAAGAGCGTCCAAGAAATCATTGAGCTTGGGCCGGGCTCGATCGTGAAATTCGAAAAGACGTACGATGAGCCGTTGGAGGTTTCCGTCGGCGGGCGCACGATCGCTGAAGGCGAAGTCGTTAAAGTCGGCGACAAGTTCGGCGTGCGAATCAACGGTCTGGTGAAGTAACGCACCGGCCAAACGGTCGCCACGCTAGTCAGCCCCCGGCTCCGCCGGGCGTTCTTCTCTCTGGTGCGGCCGCTAAATGCAAACCCCGGCAGAGCCGGGGGCTGCCAAGTCAGGCGGTGCGTTGCACGATTGCAATTACGCAACAAAAAAACCTGCCTCGGACTTTCGTCCGAGGCAGGCTCAGTTCATTGTCGTTCTTCATTCGCTCTAATTCTTAATTAGCGAAGGAAGCTCGTGCGAACAACGTTGCGTTGCTGACCAACCGAAGCGTTCGGATCAGCCATCGGGCGAGGAGCAACCGGACGAACCGACGCACCGGCTTCAGCAGGAGCTGCTGGGGCCTTATCATCGGACTTCTTTTCGGCCTTCTCACCACCACCGTTGCAACCGCAACCAGTCGAACCACCACAGCTCGAGCAGCCCGAGCCGCAGCTGTCGCAACCGCAACCACAGCTGTTGCAGCTGCAGCAAGGTTCGCAGCACGAGCAGCAGCTATGGCAACGGAACATGCCACAGAGGCTATCGAGCAAGCAGCAGCGATGGCAGCACGGCGAGCAGCAGCTGTTGCACGAATTGCAGCAGCTGTTCTGGCAACCGCACGACTGTTCGCAGCAGCAGCTCTTTTCGCAACCACAACCGCAGCTGTTGCTGGCGCAGCAGCTCGGTTCGCAGCCGCAGCTCTTCTCGCAGCAGCAAGAAGGTTCGCAGCAACCGCAGCTATGGCAACGGAACATGCCACAGAGGTTGTCGAGCAAGCAGCAGTGGCCACAGCCACAGCTGTTGCAGCAGCTCGGAGCACAGCACGATTGCTCGCAGCAGCAGCTCTTTTCGCAACCGCAGCTGTTACCACAGCTGTTGCAACCGCAACCGCAGCTATTGCTAGCGCAGCAGCTTGGTTCGGCACAGCAGCTCTTCTCGCAGCAGCAAGAAGGTTCGCAGCAACCGCAGCTATGGCAACGGAACATGCCACACAGGCTGTCTAGCAAGCAGCAGTGGTTGCAACCGCAGCTGTTGCAGCAGCTCGGAGCACAGCACGACTGTTCGCAGCAGCACGACTTTTCGCAACCACAACCGCAGCTGTTGCAGCTGTTCTGGCAGCCGCAGCTTTGTTCGCAGCAGCAGCTCTTTTCGCAGCAGCCGCAGCTGGGCTCACAACAGCAGCCGCAGCCGCCGCCGAGCATGCAATCGAACAGGCCAGCGTAGCTGGATCCTGTAAGAGCAATGCTCACCATGAGCGCTCCCAAGAAATTTTTCATCGGACCAGGTCCTCCTAATATGTTGGAACCATTCCGGGCAGAAGATCACCGACTTCCGGCAACGCGCGATGCCGCCCCACGCCGAAAGGTCGGTCGTGAAGAACGGCCGCTTAGCTACGCCGTAATTGGTAGGCTAGGCCGGCGTAAGGGGCACTTTCAAAGTGCCGGGGGTCGGAATCAGGCGGGCTGCTTCGGGGGGTTCCACACGGTGTGCGTCAGCTCCAGTCGAGCCAATCCTTGGCTCGAAATGTCCGGGCCGGTTGGCTGACGCGCATTCTTTGCCGTACGAGATGCGCGGGTGCATCGCATGCGACACCAAACGTATCGTCCGCCCGCGGAAGAGCGCTTGAGCGAACGCAAGTAATTTTCACGGGCAGAGTTACCTCAACTGTTAGGCTGAGTTTTCGCCCCGCGTAGGCTGGTAAAACACTCCCGATTCTGCTGTTCACGATGGGCTCCGTGGCCCACCGGAGCGAGGTTTGATATAGTTAGGGAAGATGTAACGGCAGGCCGCCCGTCGCAGAGTTCGCAATGCGAATTCAAAGTTGCGCGAAACCGCGCTAGATCACCCCGTTAAGCGACCCCACCGTCGACTGCCAGCATCTTGCTTGCCGAGATACTTTGCCGCTACGGTAAAGTTTGACGCTTGGCAAGGCTTTGACGTTCTCTCGAAGATTGCATTGAAATCACTCTGAAACACCTCCCGGCGGAGCCAGTTTCCCATGATCTATGGTTCGCGCGTTCGAGTTTCCTTCTTATTAGTAGTGGCTTGTTGGCAATGTGCGTCGTGGCAGGCAAGTAATGCTGCGACGGCGGACCCGATGGACTGGCCGAACTGGCGCGGGCCGCAGCAGAACCGCGTTTCAACAGAAAAGGGGCTCGTTGAAAAGTGGGATCCCGCTGGCGGCGAAGGGAGCCACTTGCTGTGGAAGAATAAGGACCTGGCTGGGCGATCGACGCCGATCGTCATGCACGGCAAACTTTACGCGATCGTCCACGACCAGACAGAGTCGGCAAACGAGGGCGAGAAAGTAGTGTGTGCGGATGCGGCCACGGGCAAGACTTTGTGGGAGCACCGGTTCAACGTCTACTTATCTGATGCACCGGCGGAGCGGATCGGCTGGTCGAGCGTCGTGGGGGATCCGGAAACGGGTCGCGTCTACGCCCAGGGCATCTGCGATTACTTCTGTTGCCTGGATGGCGAAACCGGCAAACTCGTATGGGACCACAGCCTGCACGAAGAATACGGCACGGTTTCGACCTACGGCGGCCGAACCAACTTCCCCATCATCTTCGAAGACAACCTGTTAATTAGTGCCGTGATGGTCGGCTGGGGCGATGAGCCGAAATACAATCGGTTCGCGATTCCGGCCCATCGCTTCATGTGCTTCAACAAAGCCACCGGCGAATTGCGGTGGATTAACGGTACGAGCCCAAGCCCGTACGACACGACGTTCAGCACTCCCACCTGCTTGCCGATCGGCGGTTTGCAGGAACTCGTTTTTTGCTCCGGCGACGGCGGCGTGTGGTCGCTGCAACCGCGAACTGGGAAGGCAATTTGGACCTACCCGTTCGGCCGAGCCGGATTGAATTGCTCGCCGCTCGTGACGCCGGAAGGCAACGTTTTTGCGACCCACGGCGTGGAAAACACGGTTGGCACCAGTATGGGTGGCGTCGTGGGCCTCGATGTCACGAAGCCGGAAAATCAAAAAGTGAAGGAGCTGTGGCGGAAGTTTGAAATCATGGCTCAGTTCGTATCGCCGGTGATGATTGATGACACGGTGTACGTTATCGATGACACCGCCAGAATCACGGGCCTCGACGCCAAAACTGGCGAAGTCGTACGCCGGAAAAAACTTGGTAGCGTGATGCGCGGCACGGGCGACTCAAGCCCGACGCCCTTCGTTGCGGACGGCAAGATTTACGTGATCACCGGCGATGGCCAATGGTATGTGCTCAAGCCGAATGGAAAAGACTTGCAAGTCGTGGCCAAGGCCAAGCTCTCGGGCGAAGCGGTAAATGCGTCGCCGATTGTTTCTCACGGCCGCACTTACGTCACCTCAATGGATTACATGTACTGCTTGGGCGACAAGGATCAAAAGCCTGAGGCGGATCCCTTGCCGAAGTGGCCGGATGAAACCAAGGGAGACGACAAAGTCGCTCAGGTTCAGGTGGTGCCGTACGATATTGTGCTCGCGCCCGGCAAGAACCAGGAATATAAGGTGCGGGTCTTCAACGCAAAGGGGCAGTTGCTTCCTGATTCGCTCGCCAAGGAAGCGAAGTTCGCGGTGGATGGCCCCGGCAAAATCAGCGAAAGCGGCGCCTATACCGCACCGGATGAGAACGAACACCAGGTTGCACTCGTAACATGTAAAGTAGGCGAAGTGGCTGGCACCGCGCGCATTCGCGTGATTCCGCCGCTGCCTTGGAAATGGGATTTCGAAAAAGAGAAAGCGGTGCCACTGACGTGGCTTGGTGGTCGCGTGCGTTGGGAAGTTCGCGACAAAGATGGCGAGAAGTACATCGCCAAGAAGGCGGTACTGCCCACGCCAAAGGATCCGAAAAACAAACTCGGCACGCGTAGTTTCCTGTGGATGGGTCCGGCCAACCTTTCGAACTACACCGTGCAGGCCGATCTACAAGTTCAAGAGAACGACGGCAAGATGCCGGATGCGGGCATCATTGCGAGTGGCTATGAGCTCACGATGCGAGCGCAAAACCATAAGGCAAAACTCGATAGCTGGGCTTCGAACAACTACCGATCGTTCAAGGAAGTGCCATTCACGCCCGAGCCTGGCAAGTGGTACACGCTCAAGCTGACGGTCGCACCGGAAAAGGGCGAGGTGAAAGTCCGTGGAAAGATTTGGCCGCGCGGCGAAAAAGAGCCGGCCGACTGGACGATGGAAGTCGTCGATAAATCACCGAACCTGCGGGGTACACCTGCCGTTTACGGCAATTCCGGCGATGCGGAGATTTATCTGGATAACTTTAGCGTGACGGCAAATTAGCTCAATCAAACAATTCACCGCGACTTCGTGGTGAAATTTTCTCGGAATAAGAAATGAAAAAAGCATCGATCACATTACTCGTCATTGCGGGCTGGTGCGGGCTAGTTGCAAATGCGCTCGCGGCGGACACGGCAAAGCCAAGCGCTGCCGCCAAGTCAGAAAAGCCGACCAAAGAATGGACGATGTGGGGCGGATCGCCCGAGCGCAATAACACGCCGGAAGCACACAACATTCCCACGGAGTGGAATATCGGCGAAATCGATTATCGCACTGGCAAGTGGGATTCGTCGAAGGCGAAGAACGTGAAATGGGTGGCGCCGCTCGGATCGCAAACGTACGGCAACGTGGTCGTCGCCGGCGGGCATGCGTATATCGGTACGAACAACGGCAGCGGTTGGCTAAAGCGGTTCCCGCCCGAACACGACTTGGGCGTGCTCCTGTGCTTCGATACCAAAGACGGTAATTTCTTGTGGCAGCATAGCAGCGAAAAAATGCCGACAGGCCGCGTGCACGACTGGCCGCTACAGGGCGTGTGCAGCACGCCGCTAGTGGAAGGCAATCGGCTGTGGTTCGTCACCAATCGCTGCGAAGTTCGCTGCCTGGATACCGAGGGCTTCCAGGATGGCAAGAACGACGGCCCCTACAAGAGCGAAGAGAACGAGAGCAAAGATGAGGCAGACGTCGTGTGGGTCTTTGACATGTTCAAAGACCTCGGCGTTTCGCCGCACAATATGTCCGATTGCTCAGTAATGAGCGTTGGTGACACGCTGTTCGTGTGCACGTCGAACGGTATCGATGAAGCGCACATCGGCATCCCAGCTCCCGAAGCACCGAGTTTCATCGCGCTCGACAAGAACACGAAGAAGGTTCTGTGGACGGATAAGTCGCCCGGGCTGAATATTCTTCATGGCCAATGGTCATCGCCTGCCTACGGCGTATTGGGCGGCGTGCCGCAAGTGATCTTCGGCGGCGGCGACGGCTGGCTCTACAGCTTCGACCCCAAGGGCGATGGCAATGGAAAATCGAAGCTCTTATGGAAGTTCGACTGCAATCCAAAAAATTCGCACTACGCGCTCAACAAGGCAACACGCAATCACATTATCGGCACGCCGGTAATTTACGATGGCAAGGTGTACGTCGCGGTAGGTGAAGATCCGGAACATGGCGAAGGGCAGGGCCACCTGTGGTGCATCGATCCGACGAAGCGCGGCGATGTGAGCCCAGACTTGGCCTACAACTCGAAGGACCCTAGCAAGCCGATCGAACCGAAACGGCTGCAAGATGTGGAGCCCGATAAGGGCGATTTCGCTCGGCCGAATCCGAACTCGGCCGCCATTTGGCATTACGGCGCCGAGCTCGATAAGAATGGCAACGAGCTCAAACGCGAGTTCACCGATACGATGCACCGCACGCTCGGCAGCGTGGCGATAAAGGATGACATCCTTTACATCGCCGACTACAACGGCGCGTTTCACTGCCTCAACGCGAAGACCGGCAAGGTGAATTGGGTGTACGACATGCTCGCCGCAGCGTGGGGCTCGCCCCTCATTGTGGATGGCAAAGTGTACATCGGCGACGAAGATGGCGACGTCGCGATCTTCAAGCACTCCGCCGATCCAAACGTCGCGATGAAGAAAGACGGCGACGAAATGAAGCCGTTCTACGGCGAAATGAACATGGGCAATGCTGTGTACAGCACGCCGATCGTTGCCGATAACGTTCTGTATATCGCGAATCGCACGCATCTATTCGCGATCGAGGAAGGCGCGAAGCCGATGCATGCTACTACCGAACCAGCAGCGCTTCAAAAGGCGAAGGCGGGCGGAGATTGATGGCAGGCGAGTTGTCAAACTACTTCTTTGTGCCCTTCGTGCCTTCGTGGTGAAATCCAGCTTTCTCAAACGATGAAAAAACGCGTTCTTAGCATTGGTCAGTGCGGTCCGGATAACTCGGCGATCCGCACGTTTCTAACTCGCAATTTTGAATGCGAGTTCGACACGGCCGACGCCGCCGCCGATGCGCTCGCTAAAATGAAGCACAGCTCATATGACCTGGCGCTAGTGAACCGAAAGCTCGACGTCGATTACACAGACGGCATCGACGTGATTCGTGCCTTGAAGTCCGATAGCGCAACGGCTGGCGTGCCCGTCATGCTCGTTACCAATTATCCTGAGCATCAGGACGCGGCGATTGCGGCGGGTGCGCTCCGCGGATTCGGGAAGCTGGAATTCGGCAAAGCCGAAACTCGCGAGCTACTGGCGACTGTATTGGCGTAGAAGCTTTTAAGCTTCCTGAACAGCTTCTTTGACCGGCTGCACGAAGTGAGGGCTCTTGCCCGAGGCAGTCAGTTCTTTCGCCTTCTTATCAGCTTCTTTCTTTTCGCTAAACTCATACAGCGCGACGCGCTTCAGCGATTGATTGAACACGCCCCAGAATGCCTTCATCCGCACTTCTTTAGCACTTTTGGCACGGCTCTTACGCTTGGCGGGTTCCTTCTTAACGGCAGCGGCCTTCTTCGGGGCGCTCTTGGCCTTGCGCTCGGCAGCTTCGACTTCGGCGCGTTTATCCTTGCGACGAACTATTTTGGCCATATTCCAACCAGGGGGCAGGGGGTTCGATAAGAGAGGGGCTGTTTTAGGACTGCTATCCTACCCGATTTGTCGCGGCACGACTACGGGCCGCTTGCCGTAAAACCGTATCTACAGGGCTAATCCAGGGATAAGTGCAGCTTCTCGGCGCGGGCCCGCAAACCGGGCTGGAAATACACGATCGGCCGATACTTGTGGCCGTTGCGAATGGAGGCCGCACGTTGCCGCGCCCAAAAAAAGGTTTCGTCGACGAGCCGCTCTGGCAGCTTACCCGTGTTCACGCGGTCGGCAACGTTGTCGCAAAAATCGACCTCGGACTTTAATCGCGCTTGCAAACCCACGACCAGGCGATCGCGCAGCGTGATGGGCTGATCCGGTTTTGCCGGCGTGACCACGAGTGGATCGACTTCGTCCGCAGTGCTCCTGCGCGATGCGGTAACATCAAAAATGGCTAGCCCGAAAACTACGCAAACGATCAGCCGCGACGAGCGCATGAATAACCTCAATGACAACTAGGCGATGAGATCGATAAAGCGTGCAGCGGATGTCGCCCGCAGAAAAGATTTGGGAGGCAGTATTTAGCAAATCGCCGATTGTCGAGCAACGGGAATCAGCTTCGCGACGGCATGCCGTTTGCCTCATGCTATCGCGTGTAATCGGCATAGCGTTTGCTTCCAGTGGATTTGAAGAATTTGCGTCCAAATTAGATGTCGCCCGCCTTCCATGAACTAGAATTATGAAGTATGGTTTGAAGCCCCACGGCAGTTTCGACTGCAGTGGGTGGAGCGAGTGACCGATACAATATCGCGGCCGCCAGTCACTGATGACGGCCGTAAACGAGAAATCAAACTCCGGTTGAATACCGTCGGGAGGACCATAATTTCGATTGGCTCGGGTCGATCACATGGCTGTGCGCAGCACCGTCCGACCTCGCCTGTCTTCGAGCGACTCCTCATCGTCGCAATCAGCCGGACGTTTGAAATAATGGAAAAGGCCGTGGCCGACGCTACAATGCGACGTGCCACGGCCTTTTTCGCTTCTTGAAGCCTGCTGGCTTCGTCGCCGGTCGCCGTGGCGCTTTCGAGCACACTGCGATGCTACAACCCAATGAGCTTAGGCAAGACCAGCCGCTTCTATGGTCCACTGGGAAGGGGACCGATGTATGGGACCTGTTCTGCGCCTGTATCGCGGGTGATTTGGCGGCCGTCGAGCGACTGGTCAATCATGACCCGGCGCTGGTTCGTGCCCACTATGCATACCGCACGCCGCTTTATTTTGCAGTCCGGGAGAATCGAATTCCCGTGGTCGAGTTCCTGCTCAGGCGTGGTGCAGATCCGCTAAGCCTGGCCGCGAATGATTCGCTGCTCGACATCTGCAACGATCGAGGCTACACCGAGCTTGCGAGAATTCTCGAAGCGAACTACCGCCGGGTGCAAAACGCATCGCCCGCGGGCGAACCCGTGGCGGCCGCGATTAGAGCGGGAAACCTCGAACAAATGAAGGCTCTTCTGGATGCCAAGCCGGAGTTGCTGCACGTTGGCGATGCGCGCTCTAATCAGTCAATTCACTGGGCCGTAATGACGCGGCGAATCGATTTCATCGATGCGCTGCTGGCTCGTGGTGCAGATATCAATGCGGCTCGCTTCGATGGAGCGCGTCCCATTCAACTCACGAACGGCGACTATCATTTTCGCGGATGGCGTGACGTTCCGAAGGATTGGCCCACATCGCCGCAACAAGTGCTCGATCACTTACGACAGCGCGGCGCGTACGTCGATATTTGCACGGCTTGCCACGTAGGCGACATTGATCGCGTTCGAGAGCTTCTAGATGCCGATCCGTCGCTCGCGAATCGAAACTCAGAGTATGTGACGTACTACGCCGGATCGGGAACGCCGCTTAACAACGCGGCTGCGAAGGGGCACTTGGAGATCGTGCAGCTGTTGCTTGATCGCGGCGCTGATCCGAATTTGCCCGAAGAAGGTATCGCACCCAAAGGGCACGCGCTTTATTCGGCGGCCGCGAACGGCCACTATGACATTGCCAAGCTGTTGCTCGAGCGCGGGGCGTTTCCCAATCCACCAGTTGAAAGCTCTGCCGATGCGTTGTCGCGTGCGATCTCGAACAAAGACCAGCGCATGATTGAGCTGCTCTGCACTTACGGAGCGGCTCGTCCGCTCGATTTGCTGGCGTACTACGGCGATGTTCAAACCGCCGCGGCAATGCTGCAAGCCAACCCAGCGCTGGCGAATGATCCGGATGCCCTTTCGAACGCGGCTGGGGAAGGGCAGGAAGCATTCATGCGGCTCCTTTTCCATTACGTGCCCGACTTGCCGAAGCGCGTACAGTTTCCCGGTTGGTCGACCGGCGCGAAAACACGCGAACTCAACGAGCTATTGTTCGCGCACGGTCTAAGTCCCAGCCAGCCGGACTGGCTGATGGTGACGCCGTTGCATCAATTTGCGCGCAAAGGTGACGCTGAGAAGGCAGAGCTATTCATAGCCCACGGCGCCAACTTGCACGCGCGCGATGAGGACATTTGCTCGACGCCTTTGGGCTGGGCTGCCAAGTACAACCAGCTTGCCATGGTGGAGCTGTTGCTGAGAGCGGGCGCGAAGTCAAACTTGGATGATGATCCACCGTGGGCAACGCCGCTCGCCTGGGCCACGCGTCGCGGACATCAAGAAGTTGCCGCATTGCTTCTGCAACACGGCGCCCACTAGCTTGGCCGATACGCAATCACCGTCAAATCATCCGGCTTGCATGGCGCAGTCCCCTCTTGGGCGGCCATGCGTTCCTGGGCGGTTTCGATGAGGCCCGTGATGGCTTCTTCGAGGGGGCCGCTGCGGACGGCCTCGATGATTTCATCGGGCAGCAAGTTATCGAATAGGCCATCGCTTGCGATCAGCAGTGTATCGCGGGGAGCCATTTCGAGCGGTGCCCCAATTTCGATCCGCATCTGGTCCGAGCCGATGACATTCGAGATCACATGCCGCGCTTCGTGGTGGATCGCTTCTTCTTCCTTCATCAGGCCGGCTTCGACCGCGTAGCCTATGGGCGAGTGCGGGATCGTTTGCAGCTTCACCTTACCGCGTTGGCCGGTGACGAGAATCGCCGAGTCGCCAACGTGGTACGGGCGGATCGTGCGGTCCTGGATTTCAACCAGGGCCATCGTCGTAGCGGCTCCCGTTCCCAGGTCGCGGACGGATTGGTTAGCGGCTTCGATGCCGTCAAGAATCGCCGCTCGTAGGTCGGTCGGCTCGCCGTCGGCAGCGGGGGGTGCTGCTTGGAGTGATTTTTGGAGAGCTTCGGTCGCCAACCGGCTGGCCCGTTCGCCGCCGGCGTGGCCGCCCAACCCATCCGCCACGGCCAAAACACCGCTGGTTTGGCCAATCGGCCAAAGGGCGGCGACATCCTCGTTCGGAGTCTCTTTATGGGGCGAGCGGGTGGTGAAAATCGCCACGCTGCCGCCCAAGAAATCGAACGAGGCCACGTCGGTCATTTGGGCTTCGAACAGCATCGCCCCCAGCGGCCGACGGCGCGAACGCCGATGACTTACGCGGACTCCCGGAGGAACCGTGAGTTGAGCTTCTAATGGCAGTGTAGCGCCTGTGCTCATCGTGCCGTAACGGTAGGGTGAATTCGAAAACGTCGCCGGGCGGCCCGGCGAATCGGGGGAAGGACGCGAAAGGTAGGCTCTCTGGCCGGATCAAGTCAACCGAATCAAGCAGCCGAACAGGCTGGGTCTGTGGTCGGAAACGCAAAAACCTACTGTATAGTAGGGGAAAAACTGTGCGTAACCAACAAAAATTGGCTAGGCAGGTGGTGCTAGCACGCCGACACTTGGCCACTTAAGCTTCAGTGGCAAAAAGAGATGCGTCGATTTGGCCGAATTTGAACTGCGACAAAAATTAACTGTTTTGCCAAGACTGAAGGTGGGATTCTGCCGGAAATAGCGCCAGATTGGCATCGAACGCCGATTCAGGCCGCCAGGCGGTGAGCGAGGTCGAATAGCGTCACGAGGTCGAGCGCATTGTGATAGAGCACCGCTTCCATCTCCCGCTCGAAGCCGGTTCGCACGAAATTTGCGTACGCGGCGGGAATGGCGTGGCCCGGAATATCGCCTTCGCGAGTGCGCCGGCAAACATGCCGTTCGAGCGTTTGCAACCGGCAGTTGGGAAGCTGCCGTTTCCAGCGTCGGCGGGCGTGGTGCAGCACGTCGATGTGCGTCCAAAGTTCGCGATTGGCCGGAACCGGCAGGCGATGCCGTACGCTCCGCTCGATCACCATCGGCCAGTCGAATGATTTGCCGTTGAACGTAAGCAGCACGTCATGGTCGGCGACGATTTGCCAGAGCGAAAACAGCACGGCAGGTTCTTCGCCGTAGTTCCGGCTGAGGAGCAATTCAACACGCGGTACACCAGCGACTTGCCGAAGTACGCCGATGAGGAAAAGTGCGGATCCGGCCAAGCCGCAAGTCTCCAGGTCGAGCGCGAGGGTACGGTCGGGAAGTGCCGTGATAAATGAGGAAAATTCGCGTGCGGCGACCGGCGCTTGCTTGCCGTCCTGGGTCGCCGGAGCCGACACTAGGCGCAGGAACTCCTGTCTCGCAGCAAGCAAGTTTGTACCGCCCTGCCAGAGGGAGTCGAGCTCCATACCGATTCGCAAGTGCTGGCCGACGGGCGTGTCGACTACGTCGCCGCGCTGCAACAAACCGGCTGCCGTCTGAGCGGTTGAAGACGTCGGACGCAGAATCGGCCGATCGACAGGAACTCGCACAGGTCGTCGCGGCGCAATGGCGCGCACCGCGACTTCGATGATTTTTTTCGCTGCCGCTTCAACGGGCGACGCGGCCGGCATCGGCGCGCGGTTGAGCGACTCCAGTCGTTTGCGCAGAGATTCTTCCATGCGATTGGCCGTGCGCGACATGATTGCCGTGATGCTCGATGATAGCGAGCGCTATGCCACGAGAATCAATTTAATCGCGATCGTCAACACCAATCCGCAGCACGGAAAGAGCAGGGGGGTCTACTGCGTTGTCAGATGGAGATATGAGCAATTCGAGCAGATGGATGGTGGCCCGTTTGTCGGGCATCGGGTGACCGCGCGAAAGATCAGGATCGCTGTGAATCGCAGGGCGTAGATTTGGGAGTCCGACGCAACTTGGGCAACCATCTTCGCAGGGACAATCGCGAACCATCTCGAGGCAGATTGCAAGCAGCTGCGGCATGTTGGCGAAACCGCGCTCGCTGTAGCCGAGCCCACCAGGGTAACGATCGTACAAAATCATCGTACTGCGGCCCAGGTTTTTGCTATCAACGACGCCGCCCAGATCGCGGCTATCGCACATGGCAACGAGCGGCAGGGCGACTACTGCGAGATTGCGCAGGCCGACGACGCCTTCGCTTGCCCGCAAGCCGGCCGCTTTCATCGCAGCTCGCATCGCGTCATCCGGTGCGAGCCAAACAGCCGTCGTTTGCAGATTTTGCGCGGGGATATTCACCGGCCCGAGGCCGATGTTTTCCTTTGTGGCGAATTTGATTTTCTTGAACGCGACGGTTTGCCAAGCGACATCGACGTCGCCGTAGCCGAGCATTGCCCCTGGGAACTCCGCGTTTGTGTCGCGCTCGCCCGTGATGCGGACGTTGCTTTCGAGTACGGCTTGCGTGTAGTAATCGGTTTCACGGCGTTCGACGTACGCGATCTTGCCCTCCAGATCGAGCTCGCGAACGAGGTAGGTTTCGCTGTTGTGGAGGTACACGGCTTCGGGGTAAACGAGCTCCGGGGCGCTGATGGCGTCGACGTTGGCGATGACTGTGTGGTCCGGCGGCAGCGCGGATTTATGCGGTTGAGCTAAACCGCGAGCGATGGGTTGAGGTTTGGCGCCGGGTTCGATCAACACGATGCTGAAAGTGTTGTCGCTCATGTGGCGGAGGCTGACGCCGATGGCCGGGTTTTGGCCGCCGGCGAAGTAGTATTGCTGCTTCACATTGATGACGACGCCTTGGTCGTTAAGCGCGCCGGCGATCGGTGGCGCGAGTGGGCCGAAGCGTTCAATGTCACCTTCGGGTTTGAGTGGCAATTCGAATGCGGCTGCCGGAAGATGTTTCGCCAACACGTACGGGTTGTCGGGATCAACGACAGCGTGTTCGGGCGATTGCGAAAAGAAGTATTCCGGATGGCAGAGCAAGTACTGGTCGACAGGATCGTTGCCAGCGAGCAGCACGGCGAGACTCTCATCGTGCCGCCGGCCGCTGCGGCCTGCTTGTTGCCAACTGCTGGCGATCGTGCCGGGATAATTCACCAAGAGCGCGACATCGAGCGAGCCGACATCGATGCCAAGCTCGAGCGCGTTCGTAGCCGCAACGCCACGTAAGTTGCCACTGAATAAGTCTTGTTCGATCTGCCGCCGCTCGTTCGGCAAGTACCCGCCGCGGTATGCCCGAACTCTATCTGCGAGCGGCGAATGTTCGGCTGCGAGCTCTTCGCGGGTATAGCGATGAATCAGCTCCGCTGCTTGCCGGGTGCGCGTGAACGCAAGCGCCTGGCCGCCAGCTTTCAAAGCTTCGACTAACCACAGCACGGCGTCGTCATTTGCACTTCGCCGAGCGAGCGAGTCTTTGCCCAGCGGCGAGGGATTCCACAGAGCGAAATACTTGCGGCCGCGCGGCGAGCCGTCGTCGTCGATTACTTCTACTTCGCGACCGAGCAGCCGGGACGTCAGCTCACCAGGGTTCGCAATGGTCGCGCTCGCAGCCAGGAACACCGGCCGCGAGCCGTAGTGTTCGCACACGCGCATCAGCCGCCGCAGCACGGCAGATACGTGAGCCCCCATTATGCCGCGGTACGTGTGGACTTCGTCGATCACCACATACCGAAGCTCAGAAAAGAACGCCGCCCACTTCGGATGATAGGGCAGCACCGAAGCGTGCAACATATCCGGATTCGAGAGCACGAGATTCGCTTCGCCACGAATGCGGCGACGCTGCGCGGTCGGCGTATCGCCATCGTAAACGCCAGGCCGAACGGCGCGAGCCAACTCTGGGTCGGCGGCGACAAGTTCTAACAAACCTTTCAGTTGATCTTGCGCGAGCGCCTTGGTGGGGAACAAATACAGGGCCCGGGCAGGCTCGGTGATCGCGGCTTCAAGAATCGGCAAGTTGTAACAAAGCGTCTTGCCGCTCGCGGTGCCGGTGACAACGACGAAATCGCGGCCAGCGCGAGCCGCTTCGAGAGCGGCCACTTGATGACAATAGAGCTGGTCGATGCCACGTGCAGCGAGCAGCCGTTCGAGCGCCGGCGGAAGTGTATTTTCTGGCACGGCAAACCGGCCCGCGCGTTCGGGCAACTCTTCCACGTGCTGCAACTGCCCGCCGTAATCGGGCCGCGATTGAATCCGTTTTAGTAAGGCCAGTACATCCATGTGGGCAGCCCTCGCAGTGGCTTATAACGCAAACCGCGGAATACTAGACAAGCGTCTACTATACCCAAACTATAGCCGCGGCGTCCGGCGGCCGACAAGGGCGATCGTTACCGTCGGTTTTCCGGCAAGATTTCCGCCGCGCGAGCGAATTACACCTAAATACGAGGCAGGGCATAGGCCGACTGCTTCGCGGCGGAACGCCAGGAAGGCTACAATGAACTCGTGGGCGGCCTTTTCAACTAGCCTTTGCGCGGAAACGAGCAATGGTCCTCAGCACTCTCTTCCTGGTGGCAGCGGTCATCGGTACGACGATTCTCGTCTGCCAGTTCGTTCTCGCACTCGTTGGCTTGGGCCACGACGGTGGCGACTTTGGGCACCATATTGATGGCGGATTTCACGCCGACACGCACGCAGGCGGTGCGATGGATAGCCACTCCGGCGATACTCACCACGATGGCACCGACCACTACAACAGTGGCCGGCTGTTCGCGATGGTTTCCTTCCGCACGGTGATCGCGGCGCTCGCGTTCTTCGGTGTCACCGGTTTGGCCACACTGAACTCCGGCATGCCCGAAACCACTTCGCTGGTCTTCGCTCTCATGGCCGGCGCATTCGCAATGTACGGCATGTACCGGTTGTTACGAATAATGGCGGGCATGGATACCTCGGGCAACGAGCAAATCGGCAACGCCCTCGGCCTAACCGCCACGGTGTACGTCTCGATCCCGGGAACGGGCAAAGGGTTGGGTAAAGTGCAGCTTTCGATGCAGAACCGCATCGTAGAATATCAAGCCGTCACCGAGGACTCGGGACCCTTGAAAACTGGCGAAAAAGTCCAAGTCGTCGCGATCAAAAACGATGACACGGTCGAGGTGCGGCGCGTCTCGGAAGCGATTCAACCGGAACCGGCGGCGTGTTAAGCCGCCCGCTTTGGGCCATTCGATAAACGAAGTTGTTTGAACGCTACTGGCCTACGGGCTAGCAGCGCACCGGAGATAGAAATATGTCTCACATCATACTCGCTGCTGTAGACTCATCGCTCATTGTGGGCGGAATCATTTTGGCACTTCTGGTCGCGATCGCGTTCTTCACGCTGCTCATCGTGCTGAAAGCGAATTACAAGCGTTGCTCCAGCAACCAGGTGCTCGTGATCTTTGGGCGCACAACGAAGGGCGAAGCGGCGAAGACCGTACACGGCGGGGCGGCGTTCGTGTGGCCGCTCATTCAGGATTACAGCTACCTTAGCCTCGAGCCAATCCAAATTGAAATTCCGCTCCGCGGTGCGCTCTCGATGGAGAACATCCGCGTCAACGTGCCGAGCGTGTTCACCGTTGCAGTCGGCACGCAGCCTGACGTGATGACTAATGCCGCGATTCGGTTGCTCGATTTATCGACCGACGACGTCCGCAAGCAAGCGGAAGAAATCATCTTCGGCCAACTGCGGCAGGTGATCGCCTCGATGCGGATCGAGGATATCAACCGCGACCGCGAAACGTTCCTGCAACACATTCAGAATTCGGTCGAGCCGGAGCTCAAGAAGATCGGCCTCGTGCTGATCAACGTGAACATCACGGATATCCAGGACGAGAGCGGATACATCGACGCCATCGGCCAGAAGGCGGCATCGCAAGCCATTCAACAAGCGCGTGCGGACGTGGCCGACGAAGTGAAGCAAGGCGAAATCCGCGTCGCCGGCGCCGAGCGCGACAAAGTCGTGCAAGTAGCCAACGCGACCAAAGAGCGTGAAATCGGCACGCGTCAGGCAAGCCGCGAACAAGCCGTGCGCGTGGCGGAGCTCGAAAAAGAACAAACGGTCGGCGAACAGACGGCGGCTTTCCAACGCGATGTCTCGGTGAAGGAAGCCGAACAGGCGAAGCGTATCGCGGTCGCCGAAGCGAACGCTCAAGCCGTGAATGGTGAAAACATCGCCGATGCAAAGATCGCTCAATCGCAAGCCACGTTGCTCGAACAGAAGGCCGAAGCGTACGAACGCGGCGAAGGTCGTAAGCGCGAAGCCGAAGCGGCGGTCGTGGAAATGCAAAACCGCGCCATGGCCAAAGCGGCACTTGCCGAAGCCGAGCGAGTCGAAGCGGAACAACGAGCCAAGCTCGAGGCGCCGGCCAAGGCGCAAAAAGCACGGATCCTGGTCGACGCAGAAGCCGAAGCCGAAAAACGCAAGCTGGAAGCCCAAGGCGAAGCTTCTGCGATTTATGCCAAGCTGGAAGCCGAAGCTCGCGGCCAGTATGAAATTCTCGCCAAGAAGGGCGAGGGCCTGAAGCAAATCGTCGAAGCGTGCGGCGGCGCTCAGCAAGCGTTTCAACTGATGATGCTCGAGCACCTCGACAAACTAGCCGAGACGAGCGCGAAGGCCATCAGCAATATCAAGTTCGATAAGATCATCGTGTGGGAAAACGGGGGTGCGAACGGCCGCTCGAACACGGCAGACTTCCTCCACAAAATGGCCGGCACCCTGCCGCCGATGCTGCAGGTGATGCGAGATATCGGCGGCGTCGAAATTCCCGAAAGCCTTGCGAAACTCGTCGGCGAAGACGACAAATCAACTGCGACGAACGCTCAGGCCCACGCGCCTGAGCACGTCGCTGCAAAGTAATTGCGGCCTCGCGAACATGCCTGTTGTTGCTAGTTTGCAAGTGGAGTGACTACAACTGGGTATATGCCCATTGATCGTAGGCACTTTCTGAGGCTCGCGCCCGTTGCCGCCACTGTATTTTGCCCAACGTTGCTTGCGGCGGACGACGACGAGTCGCAGCCAGCAACGATTTCCAATGGCCGCGCCCCTTCACAGCTTCGCGTTCTAATGACCGAGGCGGATGGATCGCCGCTCGATAAAGATCGCGCTGCCACGCTATGCGCTCGCGATTTGGCGAACGATCCGCTGCCGCTAAAGATCGTCCGTGCCAGCGGCCGAGCGCGCGTTGAATTGCCTAAAGAGCCAATCCAGATTTCCTTGCGCCTGAAAGTCTCCGGCTTTGGCGAAGTTTTCTGCTGGGCGGATAACGAGGGCCGCGGCTACACCGAGCCCGGAAATATCGACTTCGTCGCCCATGCTGCTGCCACACGCTTGCGGCGCGTTCGTGAAATTGAAACGCTAGCGCGGCGCGAGGGTGCAGTGATCGACATCGCAACCGAAACGCTCCTCCGCGATGCTGCCCAGTCAATAAAAGATACGCCGACCGCCTACGCCGCCCTTGCTGCAGGTTTGCACGCCGGCGAACAGCTCACGCTCGCGCGCGCTCGCAACCGCATCGCGAAGCTCGCGAAATCTCGCAAAGAGTTTTACTTCGGTTGCATGATCTCCGGCTACGACCACTTGGGGCCAACATTCGAACAGCGCGTTCGCGACCGCTTCAACTTTGCCACCGCCAATTGGTACACCTGGGGCAACGAAGAACCGGTCGCCGATCGCATCAACTACGCCCGCATGGACGCCTCGCTCGCCTGGTGCAAATCCCACAACATCACGCCAAAGGGATTCGGCTACTGCTACATGACGCGCGGCGCTACACCGGAGTGGTTGCGCTCCTGGTCTTTCGAGCAGATCTCGCCGGAGTACGAACGGGTCGTCGAGGAAACGATGCGTCGCCATCCCGATCTGCAATACGCAGAGATCATCAACGAGGCGCACGACAAATCCAACCTTTGGCGGTTGTCGCACGAACAGATTCTTGAAATAACGCGCAAGGTGTGTGCCGCGGCGCGCAGAGGTTCGCCGACCGTAAAACGGCAGATCAACAACTGCTGCCTGTGGGCTGAATACGTGCGCACGGCAAACAGCGATGGCTCGCGGCGTTGGTCACCCCACCGATACATTGCAGACTGCATCGCCACCGGCACCGAGTTCGAAGTCATCGGCCTGCAGCTGTACTATCCGCAAGTCGACCTTATGGAAATCGAGCGAATGCTCGACCGCTTCCGCGCGTTTAACAAACCGCTGCACATCACCGAAATCGCCACCGCTTCGGCAGATGGTCTCGACCCAGCCAGCATGCGCCCGAAGACTGCGGCTCCCGGCTGGCACGGCCCTTGGAGCGAAGCGACACAAGCCGACTGGCTCGAAGCGATCTACACGATCGTCTATAGTAAGCCCGAGTTCGAAGCGATCGGGTGGTGGGACCTGACCGATAATCCCGGCCACTTCTGGCCGCACGGAGGCTTGCTTAACGCCGATCTCGCGCCCAAACTCGCGTACGCCCGCTTGGGCGAATTGCAAAAGTCATGGGGTGTCGCACTCGGAAGCTGATAATTAGGGGGGCTCGAAACAAAACTTATGTTCATTTCATAGGATCAATCGAATGGATCACGGTATGTGGTACAGCATGTTTCATCTGGGTCTACCGGTCATAGAAAAGATGTTGCGGCCGGTTTTTGTTTACGTATTTCTCATCATCGGGCTCCGCATCGCAGGAAAGCGCGAGCTCGCTCAGCTCAATCCGTTCGACCTGATCGTACTGCTGACGCTCTCGAACACCGTGCAGAACTCCATCATCGGAGACGACAACAGCGTGACCGGCGGTATTCTCGGCGCCAGCACGCTACTTGCCGTTAACTACTTCCTAGTACGATTTCTCTACGGGCATGAACGTTGGGAACGACTCATCGAGGGCAACTGCGACGTCCTGATCGAAAACGGCAAAGTGCAGGAAAAAAACTTGAAGCGAGAACTGCTTACGACCGCCGAGTTAGAAACGGCCGCGCATCGGCAAGGATTCTCGTCGCTGAAAGATATCGATCGCGCAGTGTTGGAAATTGGCGGTTCGATCTCGTTCTTCGCCAAAACGCCAACTCCAGAAGGCTCACGCCACGAGGAACTGCTCGAGCACCTCGCACAACTATCGAAAGACGTGGCCGCCTTGAAGAAAGATGCCACTGGGTCTGCCCGCTAGTTCTCCCATGAGCTTCCAAATCGTTTTCTGGTCGATTGCCGCGGTTGCTGTGCTGATCGTCCTCCCGATCGTGAGGATCTGGGGCATAGTCGATCACCTCCGCACTCGCGCCAGCGAGCGCCCAGGTTCCGGCGGCATTTCCGCGGGCATCGGCGCGGCGATGCTAGAAATCAACCGGTTGGTGGCGCGGCCGTCAGTCGAGCATCAAATCGACGCAGAGCACGCCACACTCGCGCGCGAAGACGACAGCGGAACAGGTTAGCCTCCGACGCATCGATACTTCGATGGTGCGGGGGGGCGCAAGCACCACCCTACTTTAGGGGTAATTTGACGGGTTCAACTACGCCCAGTACTCTAAAAACTATCAGGCCTTCGGTCTGACTTGGATTTCCGGGCGGAACAACCGGATAGAGAATTGGCTAATGATTGCGATCCTATTTTACGCGCGTGTTTTAGCCCGCACATTCGCTCTATCAAAAGACGCCTCTCCAGTCCGACGCGAACGCCTCGGAAATCGTAGCGAGACAACTCGCCATTCCCGCCTCCTTTTGATCGCGATTACCAAGCGGTCAAACCCCGCCCTTAACCGATTGGCTGCCTAGTCGCGGCCCCATTGCAATCCCACCGATTAACCGCCAGTTACGTGCGCGCCCGCGTACGTCAGAGCGACTTTTACGTCAGCGTTTAAGCATCACTTAAGTTTTTAGTTCTGTATCACTTCATTGAGAAAAAGAGGAGAGTCTAATGAGAAGCACCCTGACGATCGCATCACTTACGCTTGCCTTCGGCATGCTGGCAAACGGTGGAAGCGCGGCACCGGTCAGCGTTGATGGCGTTATCGGCCCTGAGTGGACCGGTATCACCCCGGTAAGCGTTTTGTACGACCCCACTGCTGATGAAGGCAACTTCGGCACCCCGACGAACAAGAATAAATACGGCGCCTACTCGATTTACACCCGCGGCGATGCCAATTATCTCTACGTCGGCCTTTCCTCCGGCGCGAACTATCTCGGCGGCCTCGATTTCGCCAATCTGTACTTTAGTACTGATCCCGCCACCGTCGGATCCAACCTCGGTTTCGAAACCGAGAATAACCTGGCGTTTGTTCCAGGTGTGTTCACCGGTGGCCCGGCGAACGATGGGCACTATCCTTACACGGCCGGCGGGGCAGATATTCACTACGCCGTTACACCCGGCATTGTCGGGACTTCGCCTAGCGTGATCGAATTCGCTGTGCCTTGGCAAGTCTTCACGAACAATACATTGGGCATTCCCGGCCTTGTGCCATCGACGACCAACGTCCGACTCAATTTGAGCCAGTCGTTCGGTTACAGCGTGGCGGGCGGCGCTGCTGATTACGGCACCACGCGATTAGGCGTTGTCAGCCTTCCCGTCCCCGAGCCAACTTCAATGGCGTTGATGGGTTTGATCACTCTTGTTGGACTGATGACGGGCCGCCGTCATCGCTAGTTGAGCAGGACTGCTACCTATCCAAGCCGTAGAAAACGAGAGCCGTGCTGCATTGCGAACAATCGCGACGCAGCACGGCTTCTTTTTGATTCGGAGTGCGTCGCTACTTCACCTGATCCTTCAAATCGTCCACATCTTGCTGCGCCTTTTCGACGCGCTTCTGTTGGCGCTCGTAGGCCTGCGCCTCAGGCATCGTCGCCAACTTCTCCTCTAGCTTCTTCGCCTCAGGCGTGCCAGGAGTGCTGATCTTCGTCATCACCTCTTTCGCCTTTAGCACAGGACCGGTAATGGCGGCCTGCTGTTCTTTGAACTTCTGCTCACCCGCTACCAAGCCATCGATCGTCTTATCGAGTTCGTCCACCTTCTTGCCGCCGGCCTTCTTTGCATCCTCGCCCGCCTTGGCAGCGTCTGGCGTTGCGGGCACCGTCATCGTTGGGTCTTCTAGCACTTTCCCCAAACCGGCCAGCGCGGCGCTCGCAGATTCGTCCGGCGTCGTCCCGGCGATTTCTTTGCACACTTCGTTCGCCGCCCGAATGCGCGCCGTATCATAAGCCGGCCGCAAGTTATCGAGCCGCTTCTGCGCTCGATCCAAATCCTTCACAGCCTCGTCGTACTTTTCTTTGGCAGATTCGCCAGCGCACCCGGCGATAAAAAACGCACACGCGAGCAAAACCAAAAACGAGCGCCACATAGAAAAATCCTTGCCGAGACGAAAGCGAGAGCCCACGCGAGCCGACGGTCTAGTATAACAGCCGGGCGTCGTTTTCAATCCCGTAGAGATTGAATCTGCGCGCTTTTCATCGCGCTGCGAACCGCATCAGTCGCGAGGACGTGTCGGCTCGCATCTCGCCCACTTAACGGCCAAGAAGGCCGCCGGGGACTTCAGCAGAGGACAGGTGGAGTTGCGCCGACACGCCGGCCTCGTTATGCCGAATTGCCATCCGCCCGCGAACATCGGCGACATTCGATTTCTGCACGATTTCGCCACACCGTGGAATGGTTCCAAACCCCGGCGTCGGCAGGCCGGCTTCATCTTCCCGACTGTACAACGCTAGCCGCTGGATCGCTTCGTAGCCGTCTGCGTACGCATCGTTGAAAACTGCCGATGACACGCGGCCATCTTCGATCGCGTCCAAAACAATTTCGCTCGTATCGAGTGCGATGATCGGAATGCGTTCGGCTTCCGGCTGAGAGGCGGCGGCCGCGATTGCCGATTCTGCCGCTTCGACATCGAATGCGACTATCAATGCGACCTTCGGATTGCTCAACTTCGTGGCCCCATTCGCATCTGCACCAATCGAAACGGTGACCATCGAATAAGGCCCGGCGCTCTCGGCATATCGGGACCAACCCTCTTGAAATCCAACTATCCGCTGTCGAACGATTTCACTTTGGCTGCTCGGAGCAGCAGTGGTCAATAGCATGATCTGGCCCGCGTGCTCGACTTTACAACGCGCAAACCAAGCGGCCTTGGCGCCCGCGCCAATCTGATCGAACCCGATGTGACACAAGCGCTTCGAACCCTCGGTGTCCTTGCCCAACGTCACCAGCTTCGTGTGTTTTGCTACGTCATTGATAAGCTCGACTTGGGAAGCAGGATCCTCTGCCGAGATGGCGATGCCGTCAAAATCGGCCGCGCGGATGCTTCGCACATACTCCGATTGTTGCTCCGCCGTCTGATTGGAAGCGGGTGCTTCAGTCCGCAACTCAACGCCAAATTCCTTCGCGGCCGCGCGAGCGCCCACTAAGGTACGCTGCCAGGGCTCGCCGGAGACACTGCTAATCATAAGCACGCGCGGCTTTTCTTCGTTCGTATTCTTTACGAACGTGTTCACGGCATATACGCCACATACCAAGAACACCGTGGCCACGGCCGCACCGGCGATAGCACTGAATTTGGTCATCGTAATTAACTCCTGGATCTCGATGGCAACGCGGAGAGGATTCCGTGCGTTGCCTTACGGGCACAGGCCCGTGCAATTCGCAGCGCAAAATCCGCGAAGAGAACAGGCTTGCTCCCCCGTATTCGCCGCCGGACGGTCAATCTTTGCCCGGCGCGAAAATATATCTGGGGCAGCTAGATACGGGACCTAACTTGGCCTGCTATTAATACACGGGCCGGCCGCGATTCTTTCACTAAAAATGCGGTGGCACCGCTATACGTGCGGCCAAAATGCTTGCACTAAAAAAACGACCCCGACCACCCCCGCAAGCAGCGAAAGGTACCAGAACGACTGCCGGCGCGTTAAGACGGCGATCGCCACGACCGCGATGCCGAGGTGAAACAACGTCACGCCCCGCTCAATCCCTTCATGCCGCGCGAGGCTCGATTCCGAGGACGTCTCGCGGTATTCCGCCTGCTCTTTCAGCGCGTCCAAATCGTGTTCGTATTCCTCGAGCTTACTGCGGTCTTTCTCGGCGCCTGGTTTGTCGAGCGCGGCGAGTAACTCCATCTTGGTCCGCAGCACGCTGGCCTTGATGCTTTTCCCCTGGTACTGACCCCAATGATCGTTAGCCTGGATTTGGTCGCGGCTCGACTCGGTCAAATATCGATTCGACAACTCGCCGCTGATCGCCGCCAACGCGGCCAATAGAGCCGCCGTTCCCGCCGCCCAATTGATCCATTGATGGTGCGACTCCCGGGCCCGCTCCAGAATATCCTCATGAATTTGTTCCGTCGGGGAGTCATCGGACATGGATTCGTTCCTTCTTTCCGTTTACCGATTTCGAATTTGCCGTCAGCATATTAGACTACCAAGCCTGTTTCTGGCCATCGGTCAAGCTGCGAAACCTGTTATAATTCGAGTATGGCCAAGCCCGGCGCAAACGGCGAATCGCAACCACCACGCGGACAAACTGCGGCCAATGTCCCAAGCGCGATCGCCAAACCGATCGCCGCCGCCGATTACTTCGCGCTCGCAACTTTTCTCCAACGCCGCGAGCAAATGCAACGGGGCCACAAGCGCGACACACACAGCGAAGCAGTGCGCACCGCAGGCGAACTCTACCACAATCGCGATTACGTCGCAGCCTACGAATCCTTCAAACCCGTGTATGACCGCATCTCCACGGACATGCAGCGCGTTCTGGCGCGCAACATCGAAATCGAAGCAAAGAAGATGGCCGCCGAGCAGGGCAAGTCGCTCGCGGTCGCCAAAGAAAATGTTCAGCAGATGAGGGCCCATGCCCAACAGCTCTCGGATCAATTCGAAAGACTGCGGCAAGAATTGGAAAGCAAACCACTCGTTCGATTGCACATTAAGCGCGGCAGAATCGTCGTCACCGAGACTCCGAAGCCTCAAGAATCATCACCCACAACGTTCAGCAGCGGCGAAGAAACGCGCGTCGAAGCAAAACCGAGTGAGACCCTTGAGTTTTCAGTCGGGCCCGATCGCTATAGAAAAGCGCCGTACGACCCTCCGAAAATCGGCAACATGTATTCGGTTCGCGACAAATCGCAGGCCGAGAGAATTATTCGGGTCATCGCCACGAGCGACGACGGAGCACAGGTGCAAGTCGACATACTCGAGGAGGGAGCGGCCAAAAAAGCCATTACGCTCACGGCGGAGTCATTGGCGCGCCAAGCTGCCAAAGGCTGGTGCCATTTGCTCGTGCCGGTCGCTACGCAGGCCCAAGCATCGACCAAACCCCGGCACCCGGCAGCACGTGCGATCGCCGACGGCAAAACGATGCGCATCGACATCCAGAATTTCGGTCGCCTTTGCGGCACCGTCGCGATCGCGAACATCAAATACAACACGCAGGTCATCAAAGACGTCGCCGACGGCTCGTTCCGCGCGGGTGAATATGAGAAAGCCTTTCTGACATTCGAACAGCTCGTCACTGGATTCTCGTCGGCGATAAATATGGGCCGTCAAGAAATCTCCGATGGACGGCGCCAATTGATCGCAGATAAAGGCCGCTTAAGCGGCAAGGAAGTTCAAGAACGCACCGCGCTACTCGTTCGCCGCGAGCAAAGAATTTTCTCCGCCGAGCGAGAATTCTCCGCCATTCTCGAAGGCCTGCGCATGTTTATGATGAGGTAAGAGTGACTTCACGCGACTCATCCAACCCCGTTGTAGCTGGCCTCTTTGAGGCCGGGCTCGCAGTTTGCCGCAGTCACAGACCCCACCCACAGTCTTGAATTTACTTCTAACTCGCCGTCGAAACGAAAAGAGCCGCGAGGGAAGAGGTGACCCCCGCGGCTCGATAGTGTGGGCTCAGATCTCTGGCCCAGCAACTCACATCACATCAATTTCAAAAGTCGACGCGGCTTCAACTCATTCTTTGCGACCGCGGCCAGAGAACTTACGTGTATTCACGAACACGAGCGCGCAAAGACCGAGTAGCGTACAAGTGGCCGGTTCGGGAACCGCCGGCGTTATCGACATGATCAGCAGCTCCGGCGCACCGCTAAATAGCTGAATAACTCCCGTCACGTTGACCGGACCTCTTGCTATCGGAGTGCCGAACAAATTCTGCGTGTTGGGAAGATTCGCACTGTTGGGATACGAGTACGTGGTCGGATTGTAGAACCCTGTCAGAGTATTCGACGCGCCATCCGTGAGCGTCACACTAACATTCGTCGTGCCGTAGTTTCCCGAAATGAGGCTCGAAACCGCGACGTTCTCCACGGTCACGAGATGTCCAGCGAAGCTCGGAAACGGGTTACCAGCGGTCGGTTGCGTCGTGTATCCGGCCATCGACGGAATCGTCTGGACCAGCGGTGCCGGCACCGAGTTGCCCGAAGAAATCTTGGTGATTGCCGTTGGCGTTCCCATTTCTGGGATTCCGTTGAACGGCGAATTGGGGCCAGATATCGTCAGCTGGTCACCCACAGCGGGAACGTATCCTCCCACCAGCGTGCCGGCAACGGGAGTTGCAAACACATCCTGGGAGCCAGTCCCGTCATCAACGAGAAAGATATATCGGGTCGTCGCGACACCATTAAACGTGCCCGGCACCGAAAGCACGGCGCTTACCACCGGATTTTGATCAAGCGTGATCGCCGTTCCGCTGGCGGTCAACTGCGCCGCAGCAATACTGCTTGCCTTAGCGTTGGTAGAGCCGACGCAAGCGGCGCCCAAAACCAGGCCGGCAATCATAAGCCGGCGATTACTGCTCAGCGCCATTCCGGACGCGACACGCGTCAGAAATGCACACATAGATTTCACATTCGTTCTCATTGGCAGATCCTTGACTTCGTCGATGTTGAATGGAAAGGAAAGGAAAACTTCAAATACTAAACCGATTGCAGACGTTCTTTTTGAGCACAAATCTCCTTTCGGAAAAATGGAACTTCGCCCGACAACTCCTCTCAAGAAAACCAGGCATCGTTTCCAATAAATCAGGATTCCGGGCTACTGATGAAGGCGCCTACCAGCCAAAACCCAGCATGAGGCGAAAGTGAGCAGCAGAATGCTTGCCGGTTCCGGCACCGCCGCAGGGGTCGCTAAGCTTGAACCGCTTCCGGCGCCGGCGCTCGCGCCGAAGTTGGCGCGCCAGTCCGTATAGCCCTGCGCCCCGTTGATGCCGGTATCCCGCCAGACGACATAGTCTCTCGCGTCGACTTTGCCATCGTGGTTGTAGTCGCCGGTAAGTCCTGCTGCTGCGCCGAAGCCAATATCGAGTCCGCTGAATGAAGCCAGCGTCGACGACGTGTACCAATCGATCGAAGAATTGTCGGTCAACGTAGCTGGATTCAGCACGTTCGCAGCAGGAATGAAGTCGATCGCTCCGCCAAGTGTTCCCGTGCCGCCAAATGAGCTAATGAACAGGTTGCCATTCTTGTCCAGCGCAAGATCACGGGCTGTGTTGATCGACGTGCTCAAATCGATCGTTTTGACGACGTTGTAGCCGGCAGTCGGATCGATCACATAAAGTTTATTAAGCGTCACCCCCGATACCTGAGCGCCATAATCGGCGTAGATATACTTCGAAACGCTCGTATTGTACGCGAGCGACGTGAAGTTCGCGTTCGTACCCAACGTCGGGTCAACGTCCTTCACCATCGTCAGCGCAGCGGTCGTCGCGTTCACTTCGTAGAGTTTGCCGAGAGCCGAAAACACCAGCCCCGTAGAGTTGTCCTTCCAGGCTGCGCCTACGGTGTGCGTAAAATCCTCGGGGATTGAGGTAGCACTTTCTCGAGCACCGCTCGCAGCCGGAGCTCCGCCGCCCGCGCCGTCGCCGGCCGTGTAGTTGTAAACCAAGGCAGTCCCCGAATCGTAGCCAGTCGCCAAAATCTTCGTGTTGTCGGGGCTCACCGCCACTTCGCCAAGCCGCGTCACCGTCACCGTACCGCCGGTAGCCGTTCCCGTGTCGACGATGAGCGTTGGCGCTGGTACCGGATCACTGCCCTGCGTGGCGTAACTGAAGATCTGCCCCCCGCCAGCGGCAGTTCCAAAGTCGACGGCGAGCAGGTTGCCGTGGGCGTTGTGGAGCACGCCGCCGAGATTATCGAATTTCACTACTTCGAGAAATGGCGTACTCTGCCAAGGACTGGTGAGCTTCGCTCCACCACCTGCCGTGGCGGGGCCGCGTACTAATTCGACGGTAGCTGCGGCGTTTGAATTACTTAGTCCGAAAACTAAGTCTCCTGCTTGCGGAAGATCAGCTCGCGCTATACGCTGACTTGCGACAGCAGTCGCCAAGGTTGTTATTAGAAGGGCGACACTCTTCAGGCGCGCAACATCGATGGTTGACATGGGTTCTCCTCATGCACATCGCCTGCTCTTTCACGCCACGCCAACCCGTCGAATGTCTGTTCGACAAACGACTGTGCTTCAACTTCTAACTCATCCCGGTTGACATTTCAATTACCAAATAAGAATTCTCAGGCGAATTCATCAAAGCTTCACGAGTCTGCATCAATATGACGCCGGCGTCTAACTAGGTTGACGTGTTTTAATCTACAGGCGAATCGATACGAGGACCGAGTCGATGTCTACTCGATCTGTACGGGGAAAGTGCGCGTTTACATTGGTCGAATTGCTCGTCGTGATCGCGATCATCGGGATCTTGGTCGCGCTGTTGCTCCCGGCTATTCAAGCTGCGCGCGCAGCGGCGAGGCGCGCTCAGTGCGCTAACAACATCAAGCAACTCGGACTGGCGGCGGAGAATTTCCTTTCTGCCAAGAAGGTCTTCCCAGTCGGACTCCAAGGCCCGAGCATAACTGGTAGTGACGCCCTGAATGGGCCGGTGTGGACGAACGTGTTTATCGAGCTCATGCCCTATATTGAGCAGGACAATCTTCAGACAGCGTTCGACAAGAAAACCGCGACTGGCAATTTTGCCGGTAACAACACAGGCACTGCCGGCGCCACGAATACGATCGCCGCTCAAATCGTCGTAAACTTCCGCTGCCCTTCGAGCCTAAATCCGACCCAAAGCACCGTAAGCGGTTTCATCTTTGGCAACAACGATTATGCCGGCAACGGCGGTACGCGCGTCTATGCGCCTGTAGCCGATACCCGCAGGAGATTCGCTGCCGGCAAACCTCCTAACTCAGCGGTTCTCATTGCGGACAAGCCAACCTACAACGATGGATTGTTTAACCTCGTGGAACGCGGCGATTCTGGGACCGGCATTAAGCAGGTCACCGATGGTCTCAGTAAAACGTTCATGTTCGGTGAAAGAAGCCGCGACGACCCCAACGACGCTGTCTCACACGCTTCAAGTTACCCCCTCGAGTCATGGTGCGGCTGGGCATGGACCTCGAATGTCAACTCCACCGGCGACAATTTGGGACATTCGGCGGTCGCGATCAATTTCATGATGCCGCCGGGCCCGGCTAATAGCCAAGATGCAAATGATCGAATTTGCGCCTGGGGCAGCTACCACCCGGGCGGCGCCAATTTCTGCATGGCGGATGCTTCCGTCAGCTACTTGACTGACTCGACCGATCTCACCGTCTTGCAGTCACTCTCGACTATCCGCGGTAACGAAATCACCAATAATCCGTAGCCGGACACCTCGCCGGATCATTCGACACTGGCCGTCGCAAGCGGTTCGACCTACGCTAGATGCATTCATAAAACTGGATGCGTCCACATGAATCGCCCGCGCCGAACGTCACTGATTCTTATCTTTACACTCACCATCACCGGCAGGGCACTTGCCGCTGACGCGCCGGCTGTCACACCGCTACTAAATGCGCACGCGCACAATGACTACGAGCACGAGCATCCTCTGTTCGACGCTCTTGACCAGGGATTCGCGAGCGTTGAAGCAGACGTTTACCCAGTCGACGGCGAGTTGCTCGTCGGGCATAACCGCCGCGATTTGAAACCTGAACGCACGCTGGAGTCGCTCTACCTGGCGCCGCTGGCTGAACGCGCTGAAAAAAACGGCGGCCACGTCTTCCCGCAAGTCACGCGTTTCTTTTTGCTCATCGACTTCAAAGCCGACCCACCGGAAACGTACCGCCTTCTGCAACAACTCTTAGATAAGCACGCCAGCTTGTTCACATCGATCGAAAACGATCACGTGCATCCAGCCGCCATCACGGTGGTCTTAACCGGTAACCGACCCAAACTCGATCCCAACGATAAATCGCTGCGCTACGTTGGCCTCGATGGCCGCATCTCCGAGCTCGAGAATGGCACGCCCGCCCACTTCATGCCGATGGTCAGCGACTCCTGGCGACCCCAGTTTCACTGGGACGGCTCGGGCGAAATGCCCTCCACGGAGCGCGCCAAACTCGTGGAAATCGTCGCGAAAGCGCATGCCGCCGGCCGAGTGGTACGTTTCTGGGCCACACCCGAAAACGAAAACCTGTGGCGAGAGCTCCGCGCCGACGGCGTCGATTTGCTCAATACCGACCAACTCGCCCGTCTGGCGAAGTTCTTGAACGCTTCATCCGCGCCGCAACACCCATAATTCACACTCCGGCAGCCATGCGATTAATCTTCGCAATCACCTTGCTTGCTGCCCTGACGATCGAAAGCGTTTCCGCAGGCGCGAAGCCGATTCATATCGTCGTGCGAGTTCCAAACGATACGCCGGCGAGCACACAAATCTTCCTAGCCGGGTCGCTTACCACTGTCGGCATTTGGAAAGCGGATGGTTTGAAGCTTAAGCGGCAAGAGGATGGAACGTACGCAGGTGATATCGATCTCGACTCCGGTCAAACGCTCGAATACAAAATCACGCGCGGCGATTGGTCAACCGTAGAAAAGCAATCCGATGGAAGCGAACGGCCGAATCGAACGCTTACCGCAGGTGCCGATACGAACTCGCTCGCTATCACGGTCGAAAGCTGGGCAACCGGAACAGTGAGTGAAAATCACCCCACGACCGTCGTCGGCACATTAAAACTCCATCGGCTCGATTCCCAAGCACTCGGTCAGCAGCGATTCATACGAGTGTGGCTACCGCCCGATTACAACGCCGACGGGGTCCGCCGCTTCGCTGTACTTTATATGCAGGATGGCCAGAACTGTTTCGATCGCGCCACCAGCGCTTTCGGCAACGAGTGGGAAATCGATGAATCGATCACCAAACTCATTTCCGAAAAGCACATCCCACCGCTAATCGTTGTCGGTGTCGACAATGGTCTCACACGGCGGGCCGACGAATACACGTTCGATGCCGACGGCGCACAGGGAGGCGGCAAAGCTGCATCGTATGCCAAATTCCTGCTTACCGAAGTCAAGCCATTCGTCGACAACACTTACCGTACGGAACCCGAACCAGCCCACACTCACATTGGCGGCTCGTCGCTGGGCGGGCTTGTCTCGCTCGAGATCGTCCGGCGCAATCCAAATACCTTCAGCGGCGTGATCGCGATGTCGCCCGCCCTCGGATGGGCCGATGAATCGCTTACCAAAGCCATCGACAACGCCCCTGGCGGCTTACAAACGGCGCGCGGGTGGCTGGACATCGGGGCCCGCGAAGGTGAGCCGCAAAGCGAAGCCGGCCCGATCGGCAAGAACAGCCAGCACTACGTCGATGCGGCGCGACGACTCGACGCGATCCTGACAAAACATCACATCGCTCACCGGTTCACGATCGATGATCTGCACGCAGCGCACAACGAGCCCGCCTGGGCAGGCCGCTTTCCGCAAGCGATTTCCTATCTCCTGAACGCGAAGGAGTGACGTGTCCGACTCAATGCGGCGGCGACGGCCGCAATTCACCGCGCTACTAGTCGAACGTTATAAGGGTTAGAATTCCAGCATGAGTCCCGATGTTCTAATCGTCGGCGCGGGCCCGGTCGGCCTCACGATGGCTGCCGCCCTCGACCGCCACGGCCTTAAGTGCCGTATCATCGACAAGGCCCCCGCTCCCAGCGACAAATCGAAAGCGCTCGTCGTGTGGAGTCGCACGCTGGAGCTGCTCGATCGCCTCGAACTGGCAGACCCCTTCGTCGCCGCCGGCATGAAGGCCGACGGCGCGAGCATGTACGCGGGCGGCGAACGGCTCATGCATATCTCGCTCACCGGCGTCGATAGCCCTTTCGGCTACCCTCTGATGCTGCCGCAAAACGAAACCGAGCGGCTACTCACCGAGTACCTGGCGAAGCGCGAAATTCGCGTCGAGCGCCAGCTAGAACTCCTCTCCTTCAACGAACAACCCGATTCGATAACTGGCCAACTTCGTCGTGCTGATGGCAGCGAAGAAGCGTTCGCCGTGCCATGGCTCATCGGCTGCGACGGCGCTCACAGCTGCGTCCGGCACGGCCTCGGCATGCAGTTCACCGGCTCCGCCGAGCCCAATGACTGGTTCCTCGCCGATATCCACGTCGAAGGCCCGCTCCCTACAAACGAGCTCAGTATCTACTGGCACGAAAAAGGTGTGCTCGTTTTCTTCCCGATCGACGGCAAGCGATTTCGCGTCATCGCCGATCTCGGCACTGCTGCCAACACCGGCCCGCCGCCCGATCCCACGCTCGAACAAGTGCAAGCCAAACTTGACGAGCGCGGCCCCGGAGGACTCAAGATCGTCGACCCCATCTGGCTCGCCGGTTTCCGCATCAACGAACGCAAAGTCTCCGACTACCGCCGCGGCCGCGTCATGCTCGCCGGCGACGCCGCCCACATCCACAGCCCCGCCGGCGGCCAGGGCATGAACACCGGCATGCAGGACGCCTTCAACCTCGCCTGGAAGCTCGCCCTCGTACAACACGGCCAAGGCCAACGCGAACCGCTGCTCAATAGTTATTCCAAGGAACGCAGCGCCGTCGGCGATCAGGTCTTGAAGGGAGCAGCGCTAGCGACGATATCCGCCACGCTGCGAAACCCGATTGCTCAATACCTGCGCAACCATATCGCGCCGATCGTCGCGTCGTTTGACTTCGTCCAAGATCGTCTCAAGAACATGCTCTGCGAGTTGGCGATCAATTACCGCCACGGCCCGCTTACCGCCGAGTCGTGGCCGCGCCACCTTACGGGACTT
>Ga0206917_1039_pt1 | contig 39946 bp, 34 predicted proteins | sample Alteio_BWOrgHeat_68_FD_152931 | JGI IMG/M metagenome (GOLD analysis project Ga0206917, IMG submission 152931) | Enriched cells from forest soil in Barre Woods Harvard Forest LTER site, Petersham, Massachusetts, United States -... | ecosystem: Environmental > Terrestrial > Soil > Temperate forest >...
CTTAGCTGAAGTCGCGGGGCTTCGGCTGCTTTTTTTAAATCTCGAATTCAAGCGAATTCGGCCACCTCGAGCCAGCAATGCAACACAGCGATTATTTGAAGGCTGCCCAAAAGTACGAAAAGCAGATGGTGAAATTCCTCCGCGACATGATTGCGATTCCCTCGGAATCGGCGGAGGAGGGGCCGGTCATCGCCCGCATCAAACAGGAGATGGAAGCGACTGGCGCATTCGACAAGGTTTGGGTTGATGGGTTGGGCAATCTGTTAGGGCAAGTCGGCAAGCCTGGCAAAGGCAAGAAGCTGATTGCAATCGACGCCCACGTGGACACCGTCGGCGTTGGCAATCGCGATGAGTGGAAGCATGATCCCTACAAAGGCAAAGTGGCCGACGGCAAAGTGTGGGGCCGCGGGGCAGGGGACCAGGAAGGCGCGATCCCGGCGATGGTCTACGCGGCGAAGATTTTGCGCGACCTCAAGGTTGATATGTCGGAGTTCTGTCTGCTCACCACGTTCACAGTGATGGAAGAGGACTGCGATGGCCTGTGCTGGCAGTACATCGTGCAAGAGGGCAAGATTCGCCCGGATGTCGTCGTGGTGACGGATTCGACTGATTGCAAAATTCTTCGTGGCCAGCGCGGGCGGATGGAGATCGGCGTCACGTGCCTCGGCAAATCGTGCCATGGCTCGATGCCGGAGAAAGGCGACAACGCCGTTTACAAAATCGCAAAGGTCGTGCGCGAGATCGAAGAGCTCAACACGCGACTGAAGGGCGATGAGTTCCTCGGCAAAGGCACCATCACGGTCAGCTACATCGACTGCAAAACACCAAGCTTGTGTGCTGTGCCCGGCCAGGCGTACATCCATCTCGATCGCCGGCTAACGGTGGGCGATACGAAGAAGTCAGCCGTCGCCGAGGTGAAAGACGCGGTGAAGCGTGCCGGTGTGGAGGCAAAGGTTGAAGTGCTGCGTTACGCCCGGCCGAGCTACACTGGGCTCACGTATGAAACCGAAAAGTACTTTCCCATGTGGTGCGAGGAAGAAGATTCACTCCCGGTAAAGGCGGCAATTAAAGCCCATCACGAGGTGCTCAACAAAACGCCGATCGTTCATCGTTGGACGTTCAGCACGAACGCCGTTTCGATCGATGGCATGTTCGGCATCCCGTGCGTCGGCTTTGGCCCCGCGCCGGAGAACGTCGCTCACACGGTAAATGACTCCGTGCCAATTGAGCATCTTGTTAACTGTGCGGCGTTCTATGCCGGTTTCGGTCCTGCATACTGCGATTTGGCCGAGGGCCGCGGTAACGGCAAGCCGCTAAAGGTTAAGCGATTGAAGTAAGAGTTTTTCATCACGACGACACGACGAGCACGACGAAAATAATTTTTTGTTTGATCCGTCGTGTCCTTTGTGCCGTCGTGGTCAATTTCCGATGAGAAGCGAGTAAAAGATGACCAGCCTGAAGGGTAGAGATTACATCGAGACGCAGGACCTCAGCGACGCAGAAATCGAACTGCTGCTGAACACTGCGAATGAACTTAAAGAAAAGTTCCGTCGCGGCGAGCCAACGCAACTACTCCCGCATCAGACTGCATTCCTGCTGTTCTTCGACAAGTCGACGCGTACTCGCAATGCGTTTGAAGCCGGCATGACGCAGCTCGGCGGGCATGCTCACTTTCTCGACTCAGATGCTACGCAAATCAGCCATGGCGAAACGCCCGAAGACACTGGCAAGATTCTCGGTTCGATGGGCCATGGAATTTGCATCCGCCATGACCTCGTTTTGAACGAAGGCAACAAGTATATGCGAGCGATGGCCGCCGCCACGAACGTGCCGATTATCAATATGCAGTGCGACGTCGATCATCCGACGCAGACGCTTGCCGATATCATGACGATCCGCGAGCACTTCGGTAACGATCTCAAAGGCAAGAAGATAGCCGTCAGCTGGGCGTTCGCGCCGTCGTACGCCAAGCCGTTGAGCGTACCGCAAGGCCTAATCACGCTTATGACGCGCTTCGGCATGCACGTGTCGCTCGCCCATCCGCCGGGATACAAGCTGATCGATCGCACGGTCGAGTCCGCCAAGGCGAATGCCGCCAAGAGTGGAGGCAAGTTCGAAATCGTCGACGATATGGATGAAGCGTTTAAGGACGCCGATATCGTCTACCCAAAAAGCTGGGGCGTGTACGACTTCATGCTCGCCCGGCAACAGGCGAAGACGAAGGACGAGGTCGCCGAAAATCAAAAAGCGTGCCTCGCGATCAATGCGAAGTACAAGAATTGGATCTGCGACGAAAAGCGCATGAAGATCGCCAAGAAGTCGGCCGTCTATATGCATTGCCTGCCGGCCGACCGTGGCTCGGAAGTCACCGACGCCGTTATCGATGGCCCGCAATCGATCGTCTTCCCCGAAGCTGAAAACCGTCTTCACACCGCCAAGGCGATCATGGCCTGCACGATGCGCGAACGGCCTTTCTAAAAGAAAGCGCTCCGCTTCGCGTCGCGATTAAACGACTGGCCGCGACACGCCGCGCTACATACTATGCCCGACACACGCAAACGCCTCGTCATCGCACTCGGTGGCAACGCCATTAGCGCGCCTGGGAAAATTGGCGATATCGACGAGCAATTCGCGCAGGTCAGCCAGACGGCCGAAGTCCTCTGCGACGCGATTGGGCGTGGCTACCAGCTAATCGTTTCACACGGAAACGGCCCGCAAGTTGGCAATATTTTGCGGCGGGTCGAAATTGCCCGCAGCGAATTGTATCCGATTCCGCTGGAAGTTTGCGTGGCAGACACCCAGGCAGGGATGGGCTATATGATTGCCCAGTGTTTGTCTAACGCTGCGAATCGGCGCAATCTCACCTGCGATGTGACCGCGATCGTCACCACGGTGCTCGTCGATCCAAATGATCCTGCGTTCAACTCGCCCGACAAAGCGATTGGCCCCGGCATGACGCAAGTTCAAGCCGAGTCGTATCGTGACAAAGAAGGATGGCAAATTCGAGATGAAGGCAAAGGAAGATTTCGTCGCGTCGTGCCTTCACCTTTGCCACGAAAAATCATCGAACTGCCTGCCGTCGATCAACTTGTGAACGCGGGACAGATCGTCGTTTGTTGCGGCGGCGGCGGAATTCCGGTTGCCGTCGATGAACTGGGCCGAGTTCGCGGCGTGGCCGCGGTCATTGATAAGGACCGCACGACAGGCCTGCTTGCTCGCCACCTGCAAGCACCGATGCTCATGATTCTCACGGCGGTTGAATACGCGTGCATCAACTTCGGCAAGCCTGACGAACAACGGCTCGAAACGATCACTGCCGATGAAGCCGACAAACATCTGAAAGCCGGGCAATTCGGTGCCGGGTCGATGCGTCCGAAAATAGAAACCGCGATCGATTTCGTCCGTCAATCACCGCACGCAGATGCCCTTGCGATCATTGCCCACGTCGACAAATTCGCCGACGCACTCGACGGCAAAAGCGGTACACGTATCGTCCGCTAGCCGATTGCGGACATTCGTTCCCAGAGCTCGCTAGCAATTTCGCTCGATCTCCGGCGCATCGCAGCCTCATCGCAAGCAACCATTTTGCCATCTCGGAGGCGCCACTCGCCGGCGATCATGACGTCCCGCACAAATTCGGGGCCCATGGCATACAGAAAATGCCCCGCCAGGTTTCCTTCTGTAAGCGGCGTTGCGGGGCGATAATTTGTCAGCACTAAGTCGGCTGCAGCGCCAGGCTCCAAACTGCCGAGCTTCACACCAAGTGATTTCGACGCCATTCGAGCCGATTGGCCCAGCATTCCAAGCGATCTGCCAAATGGAACGGGTAGTTGTGAGTCGTGACTCTTAAATTCCGCCACGCGGGCTTCACGCCACATGTCGGCACCGATGCCATCGGTTCCCAGCTGCGGCGGCGCCTTGAGTTGGGCCACAGGGGTATACCCAACGCCGTTGTTCATGTTCGAACTCGGATTGTGGGCCAGCGAAATGTGCTCGGACGCGTTGACCGCGTCGAGATCGGCGGCCGAAAGATGCGTGCCGTGCCCCAAGATGGTGCCGGCCGCTTCGAAGACGCCGCAACGATGGAGCCGCTCGATCAATCCGCAGTGAAAGCGATCCATCGTGATCTGCGCATCGACAGGGTCTTCTGCTACGTGAATGTGGACGCCAACACCATAGTGCTTCGCGAGTTCCGCACACCCTCGCAGCGATTCATCCGTCATCGTGAAGCTCGCATGCCCGCCGATCATCGCAGCGAACTGACCACCGCGGCGGCCCTGGCAAAGCAGGGCATAACGCTCATTCTCGGCGAGGCCTTCCAGACCTTCTGTCGCACGATTGCGATCGGTCACCTCGTAACACAGCACGCTGCGACACCCAATCGCGGCGATCCCAGTTTCAAGCGCGGTGAGACTGCCCGCAATTGCGTTTGGCGACGCATGGTGGTCAAACAGTGTCGTCGTGCCGCATCGAATAGCAGCCAGCGCGCCGATATGACCACTGGCTTCCACACTTTCGAGCGTGTGAGCCCGGTCCAATCGCCACCAGATGAGCTGTAATATCTCGTGAAAATCTCGCGGCTGCCGTGGCGGTGCCGGCATCCCCGCGGCGAGCGCCGAATACAAATGTGTGTGGCCGTTCACCAGGCCCGGCATCAGTACCGCACCATCGCAATCGACAACTTCGTCGCCGGGCTCTGCAATGATGTCTTTGCCGACCGCTGAAATCAACCCGTCGGTAACGCGCAAACTCCCCGCCTTGACCGCCGGAGGGTCAAGTTGGACTAGCAGTGCGTTTTTAAAGAACGTCGGCATGGTAGCGCCTACAGAAGATTCAAGACGCCGGTTCGTTCATTAAACGCTTCAATCTGCTTGTCCCACTTATCTGCTTGGGCGAACTGCTCAGTCCAATAGTCGGGATTCCAGAGTTCGCGCAGCTCATCGGCCGTGCGGCCTTGCTGCTCGACCCACGTGAAATATTTGAAATTGTGGAGCGCCTTGCGATCGAAATAGGTGAGTTCGCGGAGGTGGTCGGTCACGATGCCATCGAGGTATCGCGCTTGGTCGTATGCCGCGCGCTCCGCGGTGTATGCCCCGTGATCCGCGGCAAGTTCCTCTAGCCGGCTACCATACATGCCAGCGGAATCGGTAAGACAAGTGAAGATCACGTCGCGGCCGTCCATGTCGTAATACTTCGCCGTTTTGATTGCCGCCACCAAGTTGCAGATACCGCTAATGCCAACGAGCGTCAGCTGATTGATCAACTGATCGGAGCAGCGGTGATTGAGCAGCGTTTGGCCGTTTGGATCATTGAACAGGCGCAATAGGGCCATGCACTGTTCATCGTCGATTGCGGCGATCATGTCGGTATTGCGGACGTTGTGAATCCACGGCACATGCTTGTCGCCGATGCCTTCAATCCGGTGCCCGCCGAAACCAAGTTGGTACAGCGTGGGGCATTGCAGCGCTTCCGTAGCCACGACGCGAATACCCGGCGAAATCGTGCGCAAATAGTCGCCCGCGGCGATCGTGCCCGCGCTGCCCGTGGCGGAAACGTAGCCGCTCAGTCGCGATCCGGCGCCAACGCGGTTAAATACTTCGGCGATGGTCTTTCCTGTGACGTTGTAATGCCACGCCGCGTTGCCGAACTCTTCGAACTGATTGAAGATCACACAGTCGGGCCGGGTGCGTTTGATCTCCCAACACTTGTCGTAGATTTCCTTGACGTTCGACTCGCAACCGGGCGTCGCGATCACTTCGGCCCCAATGTCTTTTAGCCAGGCAAACCGCTCGCGGCTCATTTCTTCGGGTAGGATCGCAACGGCCGTACAACCGACGAGCGCCGAGTCAAACGCCCCGCCGCGGCAGTAATTGCCGGTGCTCGGCCACACTGCCTTATGCTGCGTCGGATCAAACTGACCGGTCACAAGCCGCGGAACCAAGCAGCCATAGGCGGCGCCGACTTTATGCGCGCCGGTCGGAAAGAATTTTCCCAACAAACCAATGATCCGCGTATCGACGCCGGTGAGCTCCGGCGGAAACTCGATCCAATTGCCTTGGTTGTAGAGACCACCCCGATCAACGGGTTCGTTCCTCCAAGTGATTCGGAAGAGGTTCACCGGATCAATATCCCACAGCCCAACTTTCTTGAGACGGTCGCGGATTTTTTGCGGCACACTACTCGGATCGCGCATTTGCGCGAACGTGGGGAGCAGAATCTTACGCTCTTTAAAGCGAGCAACCGTCCGGGCCAATACTTTTTCGTCAACTTGCATCAATGAGACTCAATTCTTGATTTGCCACAGAGGACACAGAGAAGAAATTACCAAGCACCAACGACCAAATTTAAGTGGCCGCATTTTTTGATCATTGGGATTTGGTTATTGGTCATTTGAATTACTCTCTAGTTCTCTGTGACCTCTGTGGCTATAGCCTTTTTGCGTTTAACTTCTCCACTTGGGCGGCGACTGCCTCTATTGAAGCTTCAACTCCAATCGGTTGCCCGCCGGCACGAATAGCGTTTTTCGTATCCTTCAGCCCGCTGCCTGTGATCATGACCAGCACGCGATCGGTGGGCTTAATTGTTTTTGATCCGATCGCGGAGATTACTGCCGCCAACGATGCGGCCGCGGCCGGTTCGGCGAACATGCCATGCCGGCCCGCGAGGCGCATCGCATCCAATATCGCGTCGTCACTGGCGGTGACAACCACGCCATCTGCTTCGCGAATCGCGTTCACCGCTTTTCGCCAATTGCGCGGCACATGCACGTCAATGCTGTCGGCAATGGTCTTACCCTCGCTAATCGGCGGCAGCTTCCCGTGCTGCAGCGCATAGTCGATCGGCTTTACGTGTTCGGCCTGAGCAGCTAGCAGACGCGGAAGCCGGTCGATCACGCCCAACTCGCGCATTTGCTTGAGGCCCTTCCAGATGCCGGCGATTGTACAACCATCGCCGACACTGACAGCGACCCAATCCGGGATGCCGCCGAAGTTAGCCGATTGTTCCGCGACTTCGAGTCCGGCCGTCTTCTTCCCCTCCACGAGCACGGGATTGATCGCGCAATTGCGATTGTACCAACCGAATTCACCGCAGGCTTTCGAGCACAGATCATATGCCGCATCGTACGACGCTTTCACGGCAAACACCGTGGCCCCGAAAACTTGCAACTGCGCAACCTTTGGTTCAGGAGCCGTGGCCGGGACAAAAATAAACGCCGGCAAACCGGCCAACGCCGCATGCCCGGCGAGACTGCTCGCAGCATTACCCGTGGAAGCACAGGCGATTGTTTTCGCTCCGACTTGCAGCGCGTGGGCAACGCCAACCGAGCTTGCCCGATCTTTAAACGACGCCGTCGGATTTCGCCCTTCGTCCTTAAGCAAAATCTGCCGCAGGCCCAGGTGCTTAGCCAGCCGCGATGCATCCAGAACAGGCGTCCAACCCACCGGCCAGTCGTGACGGACCGCCGCCGGCGCCAGCGGTAGCAACTCCTCGTACCGCCAATGATTGAGCGGCCGGGCCGCCGACGGCTTCGCCTTCCAAGCGGTGCGAACGCGGTCGAAGTCGTATCCGATGTCCAAAATCCCATCCGCCGGTCCACATTTCGGACAGGTCATCCATATACCTTTGGCGGCAATCAGGCTTTCGCCGGGATAGACGGCGCCGCAATGGACGCATGTTAAATCCGACACGCACGATTTATTTTCGGTTGTCTTCACATCCTCGAATGTAACTTGGCCGCGTGGGCCAAGCCAGAGCAGGGCAGGGCAGCTATAATGCGAGTTTTCAGCAGGCGCATTCCGTCGCACTTTCTTCGCATGGTCGATCTTTTCTGCACGCCGTTCGTCGACATGATCCAGCGCATGCGGCTGGAGTTTCGCAACCAACAAAGCATTTTTGACCTTCCGGCGCGCAAGTGGTACCTGCCGCCAATCGGCGATGACGCGCCCGATTTATCGGTCCGATTTCACGATCGAATTGCCGGCAACGCGTCGGGGCCCGCCTCCGGGCCGCAAACGCAAATGGCCCAGAATATCGTGCTTTCATGGCTCGCTGGCGGGCGAATCATGGAGCTGAAAACCGTTCAGGTCAATGATGAGCTGAAGATTTCGCGGCCATGCATCGATGCCACGAACATTGGCTACAACATCGAATGGTCGCAAGAGCTGCGCGTCGCCGATTCGCTAGATCAATACGTGCAAGGGGCGATGCTGATTCACATGCTCCGGCGCGCACCCGATGTTTTTGGCCAGCCTTTTGGCGGCACCTCGCTCGCAGGCACGAGCGGCGAGCTCATTTACGATTTGTCCGTCGGGTACGACCTGGCGGGCATTAAGACTCCTAAGGTCGTGAACTTCATCCGCGGCATGATCGATGCCTCGGAAAGCGTCGCGCGCCTTCGCGATCAAATCCCGCGCTGGCTCGGCCCGCTGCGCGAACTTGACTATCCGACAGCGCTAAGCCGAAGCATTACGCTCTCCACGTTTCACGGCTGCCCTGCCGAAGAAATTGAGCGCATTTGCGAATTCCTGCTTACGGAACTGGATGTCCACGTCATCGTTAAGATGAATCCGCCCATGCTCGGCAAAGACCGGCTCGAGTATTTGCTGTACGACGTGATGGGCTACACCGGCCTTCGCGTCAACGATAAGGCGTACACTTCCGGCCTGCAATTTGAAGAGTCGCTAGCCATATGCGGCCGCATGACCACGTTGGCAGCCTCACGTGGCCTGCAGTTCGGCGCCAAGTTTTCTAACACGCTCGAAGTCGAAAACCACCGTACGTTCTTTCAACCGAGCGAAAAGATCATGTATCTCTCCGGCGCGCCGCTGCACGTCATCACGCTCACACTCGCCGCCGAATTCCGCAAACTCGTTGGCGCCGCGTTTCCCATTTCCTTCTCCGCAGGTGTCGATCGCAAGAACTTCGCCGGCCTCGTGGCGTGCGGCATCGTTCCCATCACCACCTGCACCGATCTGCTCAAAACCGGCGGTTACGCTCGGCTTCCTCCCTACATGCACGAATTGCAAAAGGAAATGCAGAAAATCGGCGCACGAACGATCAACGAATTCATCCTCGACTATCGCGGACAACGCGCCGCGGCGGCAAACGATCCGGTCCTCGCCGGCTATTTAAACACGCCCCTGGTTGTCGCTGAAACGCAAGCCGACGCCCGCTATCACGCCGCGCAGAACCGTTCCGTCCCGAAGAAAATCAACTCGCATCTCGTCACGTTTGATTGCATTACTTGCGACAAATGTATTCCCGTGTGCCCGAACGATGCCAATTTCACGTATCGCACAGGCCAAGTGCGGCTGCCCTACCGGGACATCGAAGTGCGACTGGACGGAAGCCTAGCTCCCGTGGGCGAGGAGAAAGTATTCGCGCTCGAACAGTCCGATCAGATCGCCAATTTCGCGGATTACTGCAATCACTGCGGAAATTGCGATACGTTTTGCCCAGAATACGATGGCCCCTATTTAAAGAAGCCGAATTTCTACGGTAGCCGCGCGGCGTTCGAGGCCGGCGCGCCGCACGATGGCTATCTGATCGAAAGTAGCGCCGATGGAATGAGAATCAGCGCGCGCATAAATGGTGAGATTCACTGGTTCGAGCAGCCCACGACCGGCGTCGGCGGCCGCTATTTCGACGGCACGTTCACGATCGATGTCGCGCCCGACGGAAACTTTACATTATCGGCGCAAAGCGAAAGGACCACGGCCACACTTCGCATCGACATTGGTCGATTCCACGCGCTCGCCACGCTGCTTCGGGGGATCACCAATTCTGCGCGCGTACACGCAGTCAACACGCCCCTACTGACCGCGACGAGCGTTGCGACTGACTAGTCGATATCATCGTCCGCCGAATCACGAAACGCAGACCAGTCAATTTTCAGCTTCCGCATCCGCGCGCGTAGCGTGTGCGGATTGATCGCGAGATGCTTCGCAGCGCCGCGGGGCCCTTCGATACGACCGCGTGCCAGTCGGAGCGCCGATTCGATATGCTCACGCATCGCATCGTTAAGCGTCGAAATCCGCTGGCGACGCAGAGGATCTCCATTAGGTTGCACCTCCAACGCGGGTTGCACGACGCGTCGCAGGCTCGGCCCCGAGATTCCCAGAGCCGCGGCCAATTCCAGAGAATGACCATCTCCCAAAATTGCCGCGCGATCGATGACCGCACCCAGCTCGCGGATGTTGCCTGGCCAATCGTAACCTTGCAGAAGCTCAATATCGGCATCTGTCGGCTGTACGGGGGCCAATCCGAAGCGAATCGCAGCACGCTGCGCGAAATGCCGCGCCAATGAAGCAATGTCTCCCACACGATCCCGCAAAGGAGGTAGCAGAATCGGGAAAACCGCAATCCGGTACCACAAATCCTCGCGAAAGGTGCTTTCGCGAACCATGGCCGCGAGGTCGCGATGCGTTGCGGCCACGACCCGCACATTGACACGAATCGGCTTCGATCCACCCACCCGCTCCACGTAGCCATCCTGTAGTACGCGTAAAAATCGTACTTGAGCATCGAGTGGCAATTCGCCGATTTCGTCGAGGAACAGCGTGCCCATGTCGGCGCGCTCGAACCAGCCGTGTCGCGTTTCCGCGGCCCCCGTAAAACTACCCTTCTCGTGACCGAACAACTGAGAATCGATTAGCTCTCGCGGAATAGCACCGCAATTTACACGTAAGAATGGACCGCTGTGGCGCTCGCTACGGTTGTGAATTGCCCGGGCCACGAGCTCTTTACCCGTACCCGTCTCGCCGAGAATTAACACCGGCACTTCGGAACGGCTTACCAAATCCACACGTTGCATCACGGGGGCCAACCCGGCATCTTCGCCAACAATCGTCTCGCCCGTATCGCTACGGCCCATGCGGCGAAGCAACGATTGTCGCTCGGCTTCCGAAGCCTCTCGCAAAGAGGCCAGCTCGTGTAGCCGGGCGTCATTATCCAACGCGACGGCCATTGGTTCGAGAATCGATTCGATGACTTCGATATCAAGATCCGCGAACGTCTTTTTCCGTTTCGCCAACGCGAGCAGAATTCCGCGCGAGCCGTGCTCCCCATGAAGCGGCGCGATAAGCCAGTCGCTCGCCGGCGAGTTCGGATACAGCAGGCTGAAAATCGAGTCCGCTTTGTCGGCATCGTCTGCTCGATGCAGCGCGGTTTGCTGCCGCATCCACCGGTCGACCTTTCGCCACGCCGTTTCTGAAAGCTGCACTTCGTTCACGGCCTCTCCATCCGCGCTGTCTGGACCACTTGCAATGACGCGGACACGCCGGTGCTCGCTGTCGACGCGGTGAATGATGAGGGTGCCTATCGGCACGTGCTTCGAAAGCAACGCGGCAGTCGAATTCGTCGACTCGCTGACATCGAGATGCCGCGAGATGCTTTGCCAAACGGCCAGCTGAAGGTTTTGAAGGGGCTGCATGGGTAGCTCAAAATCCGTGCTATTTGCTCTAATACCATTATAGGTGATGGATAAATCTATCATATTTGCTTGTTCTAATCTTCCGGTTCGAATGACATTTATGCCGAAAACGCCGATTTTACGCGTGTTTTTTGGCTATTTTCGCGTGCATGTCGGTTTGGCACCCCTCTTGCTTACTGCAACACCACGGCCACACCTAATGCAAATGGGTTTCCAATCGAGCCGTTTAACCGGAGGAATTTGGAAATGCCCGTTTTTGGTCCGCAGTCAAAGTCATTCGCAACGCTCACCGAGGGAAGGAACCTTCCGTTGAACGCCATTCGCGCACTCGCTTCAATTGTCCTGAGTACGACGCTCGTCGCAGTCGCGGGCTGCGGTGCGTCCTCCGCTTCATCGGAAAACGCTACTCAAACCACAAGCGGCAAAGGCGACGCGGCGAAGCCCCCGGTTCAATTGCTCAATGTTTCTTACGACCCGACTCGTGAACTTTACCTCGCCGTCAACAAGGCTTTCGTCGCTCAGTGGAAGGAGCGAACGGGGCAAACCGTTACGATCGAACAATCGCACGGTGGTAGCGGCAAGCAGGCGCGCGCGGTCATCGACGGACTGAAAGGCGACGTTGTGACGCTCGCTCTCTCGTACGACGTCGATCAGATCGCAGAGCTTGGCGGTTTGTTTCCAAAGGATTGGCAGCAGCGGTTGCCGAACAACAGTTGCCCCTACACCTCGACAATCGTATTTCTGGTCCGCAAGGGAAATCCGAAAGGCATTAAGGATTGGGACGATCTTGTAAAAGACGGCGTGCAAGTCATCACGCCTAATCCGAAAACTTCCGGCGGCGCACGCTACAATTATTTGGCCGCCTGGGGATACGCGCTCAAGAAGTACGGCAACGACGACGCGAAAGCAAAGGAGTTCGTCGCCAAGCTCATCAAGAACGTGCCCGTGCTGGACTCCGGCGCCCGAGGGTCAACAACGACCTTCGTACAAAACGGCATCGGCGACGTGCTGCTGGCGTGGGAAAACGAAGCGTTTCTCGCCGTCAAAGAATTGGGCCCTGAAAAATTCGAAATCGTGACGCCCTCGGTGAGTATTCTGGCCGAGCCGCCAGTGACGGTAGTCGACAAAAACGCCGCTAGCCACGACGCGGTCGAAGTCGCCAATGGCTACTTGAAGTTCTTGTACTCGCCGGAAGGCCAAAAGATCGTCGCCAAGAACTTCTATCGGCCGAGCGAGCCCAAATTTGCCGACGGCGAAGACATCAAACGCCTGCCCGAGATCAAGTTGTTCACCGTGAACGAATTGTTTGGAAGCTGGGCCAATGCTCAGGCGACGCATTTTGCCGACGGCGGAACGTTCGACTCGATCTACGCTCCGCAAAAGTAACAGCAGCTACACGAACACGCGAATCCACTGCGCCGCTCGGGCCATACCATGTCCACCTCACGTACAACGCGCACCATCCTTCCCGGCTTCGGGTTGACCATGGGCTACACCGTTCTGTATTTGAGCCTGGTCGTGCTCATTCCACTCGGCGCACTGGTGTTAAAAAGCGGTAGCCTTGGCTGGCATGGATTTTGGGCCGCAGCTTGGAACCCGCGCGTCATCGCATCCTATGAGTTGACGTTTTTCACGTCATTTGTCTCCGCTTTGATCAACGCGTTCTTCGGTCTGATTGTCGCTTGGACTCTCGTCCGCTATACGCTGCCAGGCAAAAGCTTCATCGATGCCGTCATCGACTTGCCGTTCGCGCTGCCCACAGCCGTCTCCGGAATCGCGCTCACCGCGGTCTACGCTCAGAACGGTTGGTTTGGCCGTTACTTGGAGCCGCTTGGTATCCGAGTCGCGTTCACGCCCCTTGGAATCATCGTGGCGCTGACGTTTATCGGCCTGCCGTTCGTGGTCCGCACGCTGCAGCCAGCAATTGAAGAAATCGACCGCGAAACCGAAGAAGCGGCCGCCAGCCTAGGCGCGAATCGTTGGCAAACTTTTTGGCGGGTCATCCTTCCCACCATTCTGCCCGCGCTACTCACCGGGTTTGCACTCTCCTTCGCTCGCGCGCTCGGCGAGTACGGATCCGTCGTCTTCATTTCCGGCAATATGCCGATGAAGACTGAAATCACCTCGCTACTGATCATCACGAAGCTTGAACAATACGATTACGCGGGCGCAACCGCCATCGCCACGATGATGCTCGTCGCCTCGTTCGTGTTGCTGTTCGCCATCAACCTGCTTCAATGGTGGAATGGCCGCAAGTTCCGAGGTGCCGTATGAGCGTCGGCGGGTCATCATTGGCCGGGATTCAGCCGAACGCGTCGCTCGTTGGCGACGACATCACGGGCCGCTTAAAGCGTGCGACGGATGAAAGCAAGCTCGTCAAAGGGCTGCTAATCGGCACTTCGCTCGGGTTTTTAACGCTAGTGCTGTTCGTCCCGCTCGTGGCAATCTTCGCCGAAGCGCTGCGCAAGGGCATCGGCGTATTCCTGGCCAGCTTTACGAACCACGCCGCATTGTCTGCGATTTGGCTGACAGTCCTGACTTCCGCGATCTGCGTGCCGCTAAACGTCGTGTTTGGACTAGCGTCCGCCTGGGCGATCACGAAGTTTCAATTCCGCGGTAAGAGTGCACTGATCACGCTGATCGACTTGCCTTTTGCCGTGTCGCCAGTCATCTCGGGTCTGATTTTTGTCCTTCTTTTCGGAATGCAAGGTCTGCTAGGACCGTGGCTACGCGGTCACGATATCCAAATCATTTTCGCAGCGCCGGGCATCGTGCTGGCAACGCTGTTCGTCACCTTTCCGTTTGTTGCTCGCGAATTGATTCCACTCATGCAAGAGCAAGGGACGGATGAAGAGCTGGCCGCCGTCTCGCTAGGTGCAAGCGGTTGGCAAACCTTTTGGCGAGTCACGCTGCCCAATGTGAAGTGGGCGCTCCTATACGGCGTCATCCTGTGCAACGCGCGGGCCATGGGCGAGTTCGGCGCCGTATCGGTCGTCTCCGGCCACATTCGCGGCCAGACAAACACTTTGCCACTCCACGTGGAAATTCTTTACAACGAATACAACTTCGCCGCTGCGTTCGCGGTCGCGTCCCTTCTGGCGCTTTTGGCGATATTAACCTTGGCGGCCAAAACCGTCGTCGAATGGCGCGTGCGCCGCGAGTATGCACAAGCCCTTGAGCCCACCGGGGCAGAGGAATAAATCATGAGCATTGAACTTCAACACATCAGCAAAACTTACGGTACGTATCAAGCGCTGCGCGACGTAAGCCTGTCAATCAAGGACGGCGAACTAGTCGCCCTCCTGGGCCCAAGCGGATCTGGAAAAACGACGCTGCTGCGGATCATCGCCGGACTTGATTCGCCAGAGCAGGACTCGCGCTCGCGAATCCGGTTTCACGAGGAAGATGTCGCCCATCGGCCTGCCGCCCAACGCCGCGTCGGCTTCGTCTTTCAGCATTACGCGCTGTTTCGGCACATGAGCGTCTTCGAGAACGTTGCGTTCGGCATGCGTGTCATGCCGCGCAAATTGCGGCCCGCGAAGGCAGCGATCGACAGCCGCGTGCACGAGCTGTTGCAATTGGTGCAGCTTGATGGTCTCGGCAAGCGATTCCCATCGCAGCTCTCCGGCGGCCAACGGCAACGTGCCGCGCTTGCCCGAGCACTCGCCGTGGAACCTCGCGTTCTATTACTGGATGAACCATTCGGTGCGCTGGACGCCAAAGTGCGACAGGACCTCCGTGCGTGGCTGCGGCGGCTGCATGACGAGATCCACGTCACGAGCATCCTCGTCACGCACGACCAGGAGGAAGCGCTCGAGGTGGCCGATCGCGTAGTCGTTATGAACCACGGCCAGATCGAGCAGATCGGCACGCCGGAGGAAGTTTTTCACAAGCCGATGACGCGCTTCGTGATGGAGTTTTTAGGTCAGGTCAATATGTTTCGCGGCCGGGTTCAAGCCGGCAAGGCCATGCTCGGCGAAGTCGCACTCGACGGGCATTATTTCCCGGGCAAAGAGCAGGGGGCCGCGATGGTTTACATGCGCCCGCACGAGTTGGATATCAAGCTCTACAAAAACGGCGCCCCCAGCTTTCCGGCCAAAGTCACGCGCATCAATCCGGCCGGCTCAATCGCCAAAATAACAACGCAAACAACCGATGGTCAAAACGTGCTCGTGGATTTGAGCCTCGAAGACTACCAGCGGCTAAGTCTTTCGGAAGGGACGCACGTCTACATCTATCCGAAAAGCAGCCGCGTGTTTTTGCCTGAGTACGAAATCTGAAAACGGACGCTTAACCATTAATCATGAAATTGCAGGCGATCATGGCGCGCAAGATAAGCGGCCAGATGTGCCGAATACCACGGAGGCCGACATGATCGGTGCAGGAGCGATTGCGATGGATCCCACTTTGAAACAGAAAGGTGCGGTGCAAAACGAGGACACGGCAGAAGAGGCGATCGACCAAATTCGAGAATCGTTGCGGGGTCTGAAGTTCGGGTCTGTGAACATCATCGTTCAAGATGGTGTCATCATTCAGATCGATCGTACCGAAAAGAAACGCTTGCGGGAGCATCGAAACGGTACGAAGTAGGGATTCAAACAGTGAACGGGCCGAGCAGAGAAGAAGAACAATTTTCGGCCGCCTGTGGATGCTCTTGCATCCGATGGCATTTCTAATACTTTAGCCGACTGGAGTTACCAGAGGCGCATACCACGTTAGCTGGGAGATCGCGCTGATGGACTCATTTAACTCTCTAACTCGCCCAATGCGAATCGCTGGCGGCGAACTAGTCCGGCGTCTACCGAAGTGGCCCGATGTTGTCGATGTCGCAACATCGCATGCGCGTGTTGTTGCGCGTAAAGCACTTTCCGCCTTTTCAGTCGCGTTAGCCATCCGCTGAGTTTCTCGCTCAGCACGACCAATTCACGTCAGGGCCACTGCCTGACAACTTACGAGGATAAAATGTTAAACCAACGAAAAGCGTTTACCCTAGTCGAACTTTTAGTCGTCATTGCAATCATAGGTATTTTGGTTGCTTTGCTTCTGCCCGCGATTCAAGCTGCCCGCGGGGCGGCCCGCCGCTCGCAGTGCGAAAACAATATGAAGCAAATCGGCCTCGCTGTTTTGAACTACGAAAGCACTAAAAAGGTTCTGCCTTCGAGCAAACGTCCTCTCGGTATAACAACCGCGCCACGAATCGCCGGCACGACATTGCTTCTGCCTTACTTTGAAGAAAGCAGCAAGCTTTCGAACTTCGATCTAACACTAAATTGGAGTCACGATAATAATCTCCCCGTCGTTTCGACACCGATCAGTGCTTTCCTGTGCCCGACGAGTCCCGCTGATCCAACTCGACTCGACGCGGACGAACAAGTCTCGCCGTGGAAAGGAAGGGCCGCGGCCACCGATTACTCGCCGACGATTGGAGTCGACTATCGCTTAGGCCCCACGACCTTTTCGCCAGCGCCAGGCATCACTGGCCAGCTCGGCCTAGTCGACGCCGAAACGATCACCGTGGATACGCTGAACGGCAACACGCCCAACAGCGGCATGCTTCCGAAGAACGCCGATCCGACGCTTAAAAAAGTGACCGACGGACTCTCGCACACTATTATGTACGCCGAATCCGCGGGGCGCCCGAGCGTGTATCGGAAAGGTGGAGTCGAAGTCGGTCCGGATGTGCAAACGACGCATATGGTAGGCGGCGGATGGGCGCGCCCTGCCAGCGATTTCGGCTTGGACGGGTCGACTGCAGACGGTGTTTCATCGCCCGGCCCGTGCCCCATGAATTGCACCAACGGCCAGCAAGTCACGACATATCCCGATCCATATTACGTTACCGAAGGAAGCGGCGAGGCGTTCTCGTTCCATCCGGGAGGAGCCTTCTTCACGTTCGGCGATGGCTCGGTTCACTTTCTCAACGATGACATTAACATCCGCGAGTTTGCGAAACTGATCTCCAAGGCCGACGGCCTGGTATCGCAAAGTACCAATTAACCTCCACGCAAAAGAGCCACACACTGTTACACAGCTTGCTACGCTGCAATGGCCACAGGTGGCAGACGCAGGGCGGCCGTGATCGATTCAATTCGTACCGAGTAAAGGAAGGAAATGTTCCATGGCTGGTTCACTCAGTCGCAATGTTTATGAAACGACGCAGTCGCTGCGTTTTCGAATGTCTGTTGTGATGTTGTTGACGGCAACCGTGGGCGGTTGCAGTAAGGGCAAAGATCCAAACCGATTGCCAGTGTTCCCGGCATCGGGGCACCTCAGCATCCAAGGCCAGGTTCCAGCGGGGGCATTCGTCGTCCTCCATCCAAAAAATGGAGCGGCGACTGACCCGAAAGGCGACGTGGTTTGCCCTCGAGCAACTGTGAAGCCTGACGGTTCGTTCGTGTTAGGCAGTTATGATTCCGCCGATGGTGCCCCATTGGGTGAGTATTCCTTAACGGTCGAGTGGAGACGAATCGTTAAGTCGCCTGATGGAAGCCCGGTACTGGGACCGAATGTGGTCCCGCCGAAATACGGCCGGCCCGAATCCTCGCCCGTCTCCGTTAGAATTGCCGAGCAGAGTAACGAAATAGCCCCAATTACGCTGAACTAAAGATTGTAGCATCCGGCATCCAGCTGCTGCTCAGGGGTCAACACGCTCACATCGTATTTGATAGCGGTCCTCCAAAACTCAGCGGTCGCCGTGGTAAGCCGATTGGCCCAAAAAGCCGTCCCTTGCCACAGCGACGCTGTTTTTTGCCGATATCCGAAGTCGATAAAAGCTTCTACGAACCGGCACACCGATTGCATTCCCCCTGTGCACATTGGTCGACACACTTTCAAAAGGTTTTAGTGCCATGGTATTCGCACGTAACGAAATAGAATACTTAGGTTCTCTCGATAACTTAGGATCGATGGAAAACGGATCGCAAGCAGATCCAGCCATGATCGACGAGATGTGGCATCGTCTCGATGCGCTTCGGTGTCACGACCAGGACTTCAACGCCAGCGACTGTCTACCGCATACAATGCAGCAGCGCCGGAACTCTTCGCGTATACGCAAGTAGTGGGCGTCGATCGTTCACCGCGACCGTTTCCGCTGCGATTTCTTGCGTAAGGAGGCTGAAAATGAATTGGGATACGCTAAAAGGTGATTGGAAGCAGCTACGCGGGAAGCTGAAAGAGCAGTGGGGCGAACTCACCGATGATGATCTCGATCGCATCGAGGGAAAACGCGATCAGTTGGTCGGCGCTGTTCAAAAGAAATATGGAATCGCGCGGGACGAGGCGGAGAAACAACTCCAAGCGTTTGAAACGAGCTTGTCCTAGTTAGACCACCCGCGCTTTGATTCAAAAAGTGCCGGCCGTTTAGAACGGCCGGCATTTTTTGTTGGACGACTCAGCCATGCGACCCAAGTGAACCGCAGACTTATTCACCGAAGAGTGGTCGGATTTACGCCAACCCGGCAGGCCCCGCCTCGACCAAAAATCGCGCCGTTACCGATTCTCCCGACTGTGCCGTTGCACGCATAACTCACGGCCCACCAATTATCCAATTTCCGGCCTCCAGGCAATTCGGCACGCCGCTTGCGACATAGTAGCACTGTTAATCCACCATAGAAGCCGCCCCTCGAAGTAGTGTCAGCGGCGGGTGGCACAAAACTTAAATTCGCAGAAAGGGAAGAGGTGTATTATGTTAAGTTGGGCTCTCACATTTTTGGTTATCGCGTTGGTTGCAGCGGTTCTCGGCTTCGGCGGTATCGCCGGTACGGCCAGCTACATCGCGCAGGTGTTGTTCTTCGTGTTTCTGGTGCTGTTTTTGATCAGCCTGATTGTTCCCCGTTTGCGGCCGCCGGTTGCATAACGCGGGCTGAACACTTATTTGACGTTTTGGCGGAGCTTCGGCTCCGCCTTTTTTGTTGACGTTGCTTCTGGCAGACGGAGCATTTGATCTTCGCTGCTCTAATGCGCCCCATTCCCGCTTGGTGCAGGGCGCCGCCGAAGCATCATAATGGCCAATGGGGCAGGCCCAACGTCTCGAATCGACGCCGTGAGTCCACGACTTAAATACCGCCAATTGCATGATGACGGCCGCGTGAAACACCTAGTGCATTTGCGCGTTATACAGATGGGCACCGTTTGCGTGGGTGGTCATTCCGAAGTTTCCCATGTTGCCGCCGGCGGAAAACGAAATGAGCGGCATCCCCCAGGCCTTCAATTTCCGTTGCAGCGTACGGACAGAGATACCCAGGGTTCGGGCGGCATGAGTACGGTTCCCATGGTGCTGCACCAGCGCTTGCTCCACCGCTGCGCGTTCCAGGTCTTCAAGAGACGTGTCTGGTGGGATATCGATCCCAGCGTGCCTTCCCGGGCCACCATTTCGGCCATTCGCCACTCGTTCGGAAGGTCTTATCGACTGCTGAGCCGCTGCCCGTAGCTGTTGGACATCGATCGGTTTAATCACGCAGTCGCTCGCTCCTGCCTTCATCGCCGCGACGGCGGTGGGCACGTCTTGGCCGTTTACCAACACCAGAAACGGTGTCTGGCTCCGCGATGACTTCCACCGACGCATCAGCTCGCTTCCGCTGAATTGCGTGTGTCCGAAATCGCAGATGACCAGATCCACGTTATCAGAAACGTGGGCCATCGCGTCTTCCACAGTCTGAGCGGCCACGACGTGGCACTGATCGCCCAAGGCCTGAAAAATAGTTTCACGATCACGGGCATCTGCACCTGCAACGAGTATCATTGTGTCGGAAAACATGGCGTTTTCGTTCCTCTCCAAAAATGGCAAATAGCCATAACCCTTTAGTCCATTTGATTAACTGCTTACCACCGGACACATGACGCAAAACGCATACCGTCAACATGGCATTAACGAAGTGGCTGCTTTCACGCCATTTTTTGACGAAGCTGGATTAGGTGCCCGCTCGTATTGGCTGGGCGGACCACAGAGTGAGAGTTGGACTCTCAATCGCGCTCGACGGCACTACGGAGTCGCACAACTGTGACTTCGAGGTGGACACTATCGCGTCGCATAACTAGCCACACGGAAGCCGCGCCTTGCAGTTGGTCAAATTGGTATCAGCGTGAAACTTTATCGCCCAGCACGTATGGTCGCGCAAATTGTTCCCGGTTGAAAAATGCCTTCACCAATGCTCTTTCTTCATCGAAGCGTATTGGCACGGTCCTTGCAATAACAAATACGTCAACTGGCGGGCTGAACGACGCTGAGACACGGAACGCGTCAATATACGCTTGGCTCGGCTCACAAACGATTTTTAAGCGAGGCCCATACACGGGGCGGTGTTCCCGCCAAGATCTGCAATCCGGCAAGAGAGAACATTCTCCGCAGAGGCCGCAACGCTCTGCAAGCCGATGCCACCGCCCCGTGTATCTTTTAGCTGTAATAGCCCCGGTCCCTCGCGAATTCTGCTTCGCGCTTGCTATATCGAGTTCATGGCCTGCCGACGAGTGCGCCGCAGATGCGCCGCAGAGCTGCTGGGCCAAACGCCGGGCGACGTATAATCCATCGGCATCGATAGACATGATCGCCGAGGGCTCCGTCGACACAGCATCCGCCTGCAGTCGCCAGCCCGCTTAGATTCAATATTAAAAAAAATCGCTGGCCTCGCGAAAACCGCAAGGCCAGCGTATTTACGTTCGCGGGCTTCGATTTAACAAATCTTATTGTTTTTGCGTATCGGAGTTTTGATTGTTGCGATCAGACTTGTCGCCGGAATCGCGATCGCTATTATTCGAGCTTCGATCGCTCCTTTGCGGTGCGCGATTATCATCATCCGACGACCCGCTCGATTCGCGGCCGTTGTTTTGCGATCTATTTTGCCGGCCGTTCATGTTGGTCGAATTGTCGCCGTAGCGCGAGTTGTCGCTTCGATCGCCGCGGTAGTGCGCTTCGTGCTGAACGCTCCGGTCATGATCGTTGTCACGGTCCGCATGATGGTCGCCCTCAGAAGGCGCGCTCGGCGCAGCTTCGGAGCTGGAGCTACTGCTGCCGCAACTACTGCAGGTGTCACAGCTGCTGCATGTGCTTCCTCCACAGCTTCCGCAACTTGTCTGGCAACTGGATTGACAGCTGTTACCACCGCAGGAACCACAACTGCCGTTGCTTCCGCCACCGCCATAGGAACCGCCACACGAGCCGCAGGATCCCCAACATCCGTGCCGGTGACGCCATGCCCGCGCCTCGCTCGGCGTCAGCACAGCTGCCAGCGCAACAACCGCCGCCGTCGTCATCAAGATTCGTTTGAAGTGCGTCATTACAATCTCCTCTAAAAAACCAAGAACCCAAACCGAAACACAACTACGCGTTTACCACTTCGCCGCCGTTAGGATGCAGTACCTGCCCGGTCATGTACGATGAATCTGCACACGCAAGAAAGACGTACGCGGGCGCGACTTCAAACGGCTGCCCAGCCCGTCCTAGTGGCACATCCGACCCGAATTTTGCCACTTCGTGTTCGTCGAATGTGCTCGGAATCAACGGCGTCCAAATCGGTCCGGGCGCTACGGCATTCACGCGAATCTCTTTGTCCGCAAGATTAAGCGCGAGTGATCGCGTGAATCCGATAATCGCCGCCTTGGTGGACGCGTAATCCACAAGGTGTGCACTCCCACGGTATGCCGTGACCGAGCTCGTATTGATGATCACCCCGCCGGGACGCATATACTTGAGCGCTTCACGCGCTGTATTGAAGTAAGCAAATATATTGGTTCGAAACGTACGCTCCAGCTGACTAGGAGTAATCTCCAGCAGCGACTCCTGAGGATGCTGTTCGGCCGCATTGTTGATGAGAATATCGAGCTTGCCGAATTCCTCGACCGTCAGTGAGACGGCGTCCTCGCAAAACGCCGGATCGCCGAGATCTCCCGCGATAATCACGCAACGCTGGCCGAGTCGTTCGATTCTCTGTTTGGTCGCACACGCATCCTCGTGCTCATCAAGGTACACGATCGCGACGTCCGCTCCCTCGCGAGCGAACAATATCGCCACCGCGCGGCCGATCCCGCTGTCGCCTCCCGTGACCAGCGCCACGCAACCTCTCAATTTATCCGCCGCCCGGTAATCGTCACCCTCACTCTCCGGGCGTGGAGTCATTTCCGACTCCAGCCCCGGTTGCCGATCTTGCGTTTGCGCCGGCTGTTTACTTTTCATCGCTTTTGTCGGAGTCATCGGATGCTGCCCATGAATAAGTGTTGCCTGACAATCTTCAGTAACCTGGGATCGATTGGCCGCGGAAAGTTCCGCCGGCGGCACAAGAGGCGCGAACGAAGTGCGCTTTGATTTCCCGCAAGGCAGCAACCCCTAGCGTGGGCTGTATAAGTTGCAGCGCTGGGGCTGCATTTGACATGCCGCCTCGCTGGCAATCTACGCCCAGAGAACGCTATCCGCACGGATAGCAGGTTAAACTGCTCGAAAGTATTTCTTTTCTCTACGGCGGCCCTTATAAGCCAGCATTGCTCGCTGACCCACTCACCACCAGCTTGGATCAACGCATCTCAGCCAATCACTCACCCTTCCGACAGCGGCATTGGTTGGGCTCCAGCATCGGCGAGTATTCGAGCTGCCTGAGCCAAATGCTTTTCGCTATCGGCGGTATGATCCTCTGCAGCGACCAAGATTTGCCCGTTCATGACTGCTTGCTGATAAAAGTTCGCCAACTCTTTCTCAACGCCACGAGTCATCATCGCCCCGACGAGCCCGCCCGCGACGCCGCCTGCCCAGGCCGAGATCGGACCGGCCGCCCACAACGCCATGCTGCCCGTCGCGATAGCCGACGCCACTACGGCCAATCCGCCCACCACCGCCCCGATCGTACCACCGGCAATAGTGGCGGTAGGGGTGAATGTGCCCGCGGGTTCTTGGTGCTCAAATTCCTTGAAGTACCGCTCTTTGGTTTCATCCGAGCAGACGACCGTAATATCCGCAGCAGTAAACCCAGCCGCCGTCAAACCGTTTACTGCCTCCCGAGCAGCATCGATGCTATTAAACACGCCGACTTCCAAGGGCCGGCTTTGAACCGTGTTCGTACTCATAATGTAAAACCTCTTCCGGTGTTTCTAGAAAAATGCGTTGACTTATTTCTCGAACAACCACTGAAGCATGTCCTATGCCGAAAATGGCGTAGCGACAAACTGCCGGAAATCCAATGGGATTTACGCTGTTGATCAGCGGTTATTCACTAGTCTGCGTTCGCGAATCGATCGCGACTTGGTCGCTGCGCGACCACCAGCGGTTTGTTCTTTAAACCGCCGGCGTGCCAGGATTCGCGTGACTTTTAATATTACGGCCGATCTGTAAGGCCATCCGACGACTGCAATCTCTGGCATACAAGTTGCAAAGTCGGGCAGCACTGGATTCCTAAGAATGTGCTGGCGAAAGCCGCTGGCACTCGAAACAAAATGAGTTGAGACCGCGTAGTTAGTGCATCGTTCGAATTACGGTCACGCACAAACGCGTTAGTAATAACCAATCTTTTCCGGAGCAGTTCCCATGTTCAAATCTGGTTTAAGAGACGTGCAGGATGTGCGAAGACGTGCAGAGCAGGTTCGCGGCAGCTGGTCAGCCTCCGAGCGGCGTCGCCGAACCGGTCTGCCGCCCGATGCGCCCACGAAAATTCGCGACTACATCTTGGCTTTCAAGACAGTAGGCTGGGTCTCCGATTCACCGACCGCGCGCTGCTGATTCCGCGATATCCGCGACATTCTAATTTTTATGGTGTAAGCTGGCAGCGGGACAGTTATCGCTTTCCGTGGTATTTTTGGAAGGCTCGCCGCAATGAGGGTGGACCAGGCAAATACATCCAAGGTCTTGGATGTCGAGGGCACGCTAGCCAGGTTCGGTGGCGATAAAGACTTATTTCGCGAGATGGCCGGCATCGTCATCGAGGACGCGCCCCGCCTGGCAAAAGAGCTGAGAGCGGGCGTTCTAGCAGCGGATTCTACCGCGATTCAAATGAAAGCGCACGCGCTCAAGGGGCTCGTGCTCGGCTGCGGCGGCGAACGAACCGGACTGACCGCGCAAAAGTTAGAAGACGCCGGCAAAGACCATCGCTTAGAAGCCGCGACAACCCAAATGGCAGACTGCGAGACGGAACTACGCCACTTTCTTGAAGCGATTCGCCCCTATGCGCAGGGCAAATCGCCCGGGTGACTTCCGCCCAGTCTAAACTTCGATCGGCTCGCCTTCCACCTGCACTCGCGTATCGATCGACACTTTCAGCGCGCGAACTTTGCTTCGCAGGCAACCGCGGGTGATGCCCAACATCCTTGCCGCCTTGGATTGGTTCCCTTCGCACACTCGCAGCACCCGCGTCACAACGTATCGCTCCATGAATTCAAGCGCTTCGGCATAAAGATCGGTCGATTCATGCTCAAGTCGCTCATCGACGAATTGCTTGAGATCGGTCCCCGTCGCGTCTCCGTCTGCCCCGCGCGTCGGGCTGGGAGTGCGAACTCGATCCGGAATAAAGTCTGGAATCACCACGTGGCCCGCCGAACGCAGCAACGTCTGCTTCAACACATTCTGCAGCTCCCGCACATTGCCAGGCCAGTTGTAGTTCAATAAGACATCCATCGCCTCGGGCGACAGACCGTGGACATCTTTACTCAGTTCTTTGCTAAAGATGGAAAGGTAATTTTCCAACAACGGAGCCAGGTCCTCCGGCCGCTCGCGAAGCGGCGCGAGCTGAATCGTGAAACCACTCAAGCGATAGTACAAATCGGAGCGGAATTCCCCTTCTTCGACCATTTCCTCCAAGTTTCGATTGGTCGCCGCAATGACGCGCACATCCGTGCTGATCGTCTGGTTGCCGCCAACTCGCTCGAATTGTTGCGACTGCAACACGCGCAGTACTTTGCTCTGCACGAGCGGCGACATATCGCCGATCTCATCAAGGAACAACGTGCCGCCTGAGCACTGCTCGAATTTGCCGATCCGCCGCTGATCGGCGCCAGTAAACGCACCTTTCTCGTGGCCAAACAGTTCGCTTTCCAATAACGCGTCCGGAATCGCCGCGCAGTTTACGGCAAGGAATTGCCCCTTCACCCGCGGACTGTGCTGATACAGTGCCCGGGCGACCAATTCTTTGCCGGTCCCGCTTTCTCCGCGAACTAATACTGTCACATCTTGCGGCGCAACGCGACCGATCGCTTTATATACCTCCTGCATCTGCGCGCTATTCCCCACGAGCGTGTCGCTGCGATTGGCGTCGCTATTGGTCCGTCCATTGCGCGCGCCGGGCATTTCGACCGGTATGCTCATCAGCCGGCGAATCTCGATCGCCTGCCGAACAAGATCGCGAATGCGAGCCAAATCGAGTGGCTTCAATAAATAATCGAACGCACCCAGCGTCATCGCCTTGATCGCCGTATCGCTGCTCGATAGGGAGGTGATGAAAATCACAGGCAGCTTCGAGTCGACCTTCCGAATGCGCTCGAACAAATCCAAACCCGACGACTCGGGAAGCAGGATATCCAGCAGGACGACATCGAATTGCTTGCTGCCGAGAAGCTGCATTCCTTCCTCCGCCGACGCAGCGGGAACTACCTCGACATCCGATTCCTCAAAGGCCTTCGCGATTAGATGACGAACCGACCGGTCATCATCAATGACAAGAATACGTGACATGATTTCTTTCCTCTCTACCAAGTGGCCGCGTTTTTTGCGACCGCCTATTTCACTACTCAATTTTCAACACAATTTACCTGTAGCAGCAAGTGACACCGACGCTATTTTGCGCGTCTGCCTCATCCAATCACTTCGCTTGCATCAATAACTCTTTCAAAACGCTAATATCCGCTGGCTTTACCAAATGGTGGTCGAACTCCGCGCGTCGCGCATGCCGATTCACTTCATGCTGGCTGTAGCCCGTCATTGCAACCAACACCGGCGCCGCATCTCCAAACTCCGTCCGCAAACAGCGGGCGACTTCGTAACCGTCCATCCCCGGCAGCCCAATATCCAGCAGCACCACCTCCGGGCTGTATTCCCTCACTGCCAACAGCGCCTCCGGCCCGTCCGAAGCGGCCCGAACTTCGTGGCCCAGCTTTCTCAATAACGCCACGGTCACATGCGCCAAAGCTGGTTGGTCTTCCACGACCAAAACGCGTCGCCGTAGAGCAGGCGCGACCGGGCCCCCCAACAGTTCAACGTGCGGCACATTCGCTGGCTGGGCAGCCGCCGGTAACGCCACAACAAATTCAGCACCCCGGCCAAATCCTTCGCTGGTCACCCACACACGACCGCCGTGAAGCTCCGTCAGCCCCCGCACGATGGTCAGCCCAATACCAAGCCCGCCCTCGGCGCGGTGGAGCGAGCGGTTGGCCTGCGCAAAAAGATCGAATACGTTCGGCAGCAAGTCCGGCCCGATGCCAATTCCCGAGTCACGAACTCGGAAGACAACACTGTCTTCCTCGCGAGCCGCACTAAACCAAATTTCCCCATTCGGGTCGGTATACTTTGCAGAATTTACCAGCAAGTTCGAAAGAATCTGTTCCAGCCGATAAGGATCCGCCTCTAAAAGCAACCCTTTGCCAGGCACGTTCATGTGCAGCTTGTGACCACGCGACGAAAACAAAACATCGTTCGATTCCGCAACGCGTTTCACAATTTCTGCCGCGTCGACTGGTTCCTTTTGAAGCTGCACACGCCCACTCGTTATTCGCGATACATCCAACAAATCATCGACCAACCGCTTCATGAGCGACGCCTGTTGACGAATGATCTCGAGTGATTCGTTGAACGACGCGTCCTGCGGGTCGAGCAACCGAGTCAATTCTCCTGCATTCGTAATCGCCGCCAGCGGGTTGCGAAGTTCATGGCCCAACATCGCAAGGAACTCGTCTTTTCGTCGTTCCCCTTCGCGAATCGTCTGGAACAGCTGCGCATTATCGAGCGCTGTCGCCGCCCGGCTGGCAAGGTTCTCGATCAACGCCAAGTCCGCCGGCTCAAACTGCCGGCGCGATCCCAGCAAACAACAAACGATTGCTCCCAGCGACGTATCGCGCGCGATCAGCGGCGCCACGATCGCACTCGACCACTTCTTTCGCGGGCCAAGATCCGGTGCATTGCTGACCGCTTCCGGATCAATGGCTTGGGCGTGACCGCTTTTCACCGCATCGCGAACCGTGGCGGCCAGTTTCGGGTCCACCTGCTCGATTCTTGCGTGCGAGCTCGTCGTTGCTCGAGTGGTGCTTGGCTCCTCATGCTGCACGTGCGAAAACCACAATTCCATGTTCGTGTCGTAAAGCACGAGCTGACATCCATCCGCCAGCGCGGGAACCATCGTCCGGTACAAGCTGGTGAGCGTCGCATCAAAGTCCAACGACCGGGAAAGCAGCCGACTCGCCTCGGCCAGCATCGCCGAACGGCGCATCGCCTTTTCCGCCACTTGTCGAGCGGCCTGCTCACGGGCCAGCTGCACCCGGTGAGCCGCCTGCTGTCGAATCGTTTCGGTCTTTTGAAACAGCTCGACGAACACGCCCACCTTCGTCCGAAGCACGTCCGGGTCGAGCGGCGTCGAAATAAAGTCCACGGCTCCGAGCGAGTAACCCTTCGCCATCTGCACTTCATCGTTAAACGCCGTGACAAAAATAATCGGCGTGTGCTCACTCCGCCGCCGCTCGCGAATTAGCGCAGCCGTCTCAAAGCCGTCCATTTCCGGCATGTTGACATCGAGCAAAATCACGGCAAAGTCGTCCTTCAACAAACAGCGCAGCGCCTCACGCCCGGAAGTCGCCTTGACGATATTCTGGCCCAGCTCGCCAAGCGTGGCCTCGATCGCCATTATTTTTTCCGGCATGTCGTCGACGACAAGAATATTGACGGGCTCGGTCGACTTCATAGATTCTTCCCGCGACGACGTTTCGCCGACGAGCCGTCCACTTTCACTCTGCATGTTTTTATCGCCGAATCCAGGCACGAAGAGCGGCTAACAATTGCTCCGGATTAACCGGCTTCGATAAGTAGTCCCAGGCGCCTGCCTCGATGCACTTCTCGCGGTCGCCTTTCATGGCCTTCGCCGTCACCGCGATAATCGGCAGTTCCTTGAACAGCGGTATCTCCCGAATCGCCCGCGTTGTGTCCAATCCATCGAACTCCGGCATCATAATATCCATTAATACCACATCCACGTCTGGCGTGTCTTGCAATATCTGGATGGCGTCCCGCCCGGTCTCTGCCGAGAGGATGTGAATGTTGTAACGCTCTAGGATGCTCGTTAGCGCGAAAATATTTCGGATGTCGTCATCCACGATCAAGACCTTCTTGCCGTTGAGCACAGCGTCGTCTTGATGCAGCTTCTCCAAAATCTTCCGCTGAGAATCTTCCAACCGCGATGTTGGTCGATGCAGCACGAAGCTCACCTCATCGAGCAGCCGCTCGGGCGATTGCACGTGCCGAATCGTTGTCGTGCGCGTCAGGCGATCCGTCATCGCGTCATCCAAGAGGAGTGGCGCCTCGGAATACATTACCAACGGAACGTCGCTCAGTTTCGCGTCCGCATGAATGTGGTCGATAACCTCATCCACCGACGAGTCCGGCGGATGGATATCAAACACGACACAGTCGAACCGCCGTTCGCGAAGCAATCGCAAAGCATCATCCCGATCCTCGGCCGCCGTGGAATGGACGTCGCCATTGCCAATCAATTTCATAAGCTGGTCGCGGCGTTCGCCATTTGGATCGACGACCAGCAAATTTTTGACCGGCTGTTCAACAAACTTGCGAATTGCCGCGAACAGGTCGTCGATCGTCTCCTTGGTTTGGAGCGGCTTCCGCACCGTATCTAGCGCTCCCATACTTTGGGCCCGCTCGCGCTCATCCTCGGTCGACACCACGTACACCGGGATATGACGTGTATCGAGGTCTTGCTTCAATCGTCGCAGCACTCTCCAACCGTTGATATCCGGCAGGCAAATATCGAGCGTCACCGCCGATATCGGAAACTCGCGCGCCAATGCCAGCGCCGCGGCGCCTCGCGAAGTCGCGATCCCTTTAAACCCACCTTCGCGCGCGGCATCCAACAACAGCCCTGCAAAGGTCGGGTCATTTTCGACGATCAACACAACTCGATCGTCGCTTTTCAGCGAGTCGCGATCATCATCGAATTCATTGGTGGCCGCTGGTTCCTCTGCGTCCGGCAACTCGGTGATCGCCACAGGAGCGGGATCGATTGCTACCACTTCGTTAGGAACTGGCCTGCGGACCGGCTTTGGCGCCACACACGAGAGCGGCAAATACAGCGTAAAAGTACTGCCGGCCCCGGGCATACTGATCAGCCGAATCTCGCCACCCAGCAGCCGGGCCAACTCGCGGCTGATCGCCAGGCCCAAGCCCGTGCCGCCATACTTCCGGCTCGTGCTGCCGTCAGCCTGCTGGAACGCCTCGAAAATGCTTTGCTGCTTATCCGGCGGAATACCAATGCCCGTATCCGTAACCGAAAACGCCAAAACGGAATCCGATGCGTTTAAGCTGTCGTTGTCGCTGCTCCAACCAGCGCGGGCCACGCGAACATCCAACGACACCGTTCCGCGGTGCGTGAATTTGAATGCGTTCGACAGCAAGTTTTTGAGTACTTGTTGAACGCGTTTCGCATCCGTCTGCATGTTGCTCGGCAAATCGGGGGCAAGGTGCACCAGGAAGTCCACACTCTTGGCCTCGGCCACGTGGCGGAACGTGCGTTCCAGCAAATCGTCCAATTCCGAGAATCGGACTTCGCCAATGTCCAATACCACGGTCCCCGATTCGATCTTCGATAGATCGAGAATATCGTTGATCAGCGTTAGCAAGTCGTTCCCAGAGGAATGAATCGTCTGAGCAAACTCCGTTTGGCGCGACGTCAAGTTGCCATCCGGATTCTTCGAAAGCTGATCCGACAGAATCAAAAGACTATTCAATGGCGTGCGGAGCTCGTGCGACATATTCGCCAAGAATTCCGACTTGTATTTCGACGTCAGCGCCAACTGCTTGGCTTTCTCTTCGAGCGCCTGCCGTGCTTGCTCGACTTCGCGATTCTTCCGCTCGACCTCGACATTCTGGTGAGCAAGCAGCCGAGCCTTTTCCTTGAGTTCCTGGTTGGTTTGCTGCAATTCCTGCTGCCGATTCTGCAATTCCATGGCCAGCGATTGCGACTGCTTGAGCAAATCTTCCGTCCGCATGTTGGCCGCAATCGTGTTGAGCACGATGCCAATGGACTCCGTCAGCTGTTCGAGTAGCGCCTGATGGGCCTGGCTGAACTTCTCGAAAGAAGCCAGCTCTAACACGGCCTTAACTTGGCCTTCGAACAACACCGGCAAAACGATGATGCTCCGCGGCGGGGCGCCGCCCAGCCCAGAGCTCACCTGCGTGTACTCCGTAGGCACGTTCGTCAGCAGAATCTGCTCGCGCTCTACCGCGCACTGGCCGACCAGTCCTTCGCCCAGCCGAATCGTTGTTCCTACAGTCCGCGGCGGCTGGTAGGCGTAACTTGCCAATAACACCAGCTGAGCTTCCTCCTGGCCCGTGTCCAATAGGTAGAACATCGCCTGTTGAGCGTTCACCACGGGCGCGAGCTCGGAAAGAATCAACCGACCCACCGTGAGTAGGTCCTTTTGCCCCTGCAACATCCGGCTGAACTTCGCGAGATTCGTCTTCAGCCAATCCTGTTCGCTATTCTTGAGCGTCGTATCCTTGAGGTTACGAATCATCTCGTTGATGTTGTCCTTGAGCGACGCCACTTCGCCCAAAGCCTCGACCGAAATGAATCGCGTGAGATCGCCCTTCGTAACCGCCGTCGCCACCTCAGCAATAGCACGCACCTGCGTCGTCAGATTCGCGGCGAGCTGATTCACGTTATCCGTTAGCGCCTTCCAAGTACCTGCAGCACCCGGCACGCTCGCTTGACCACCGAGTCGGCCTTGCACACCCACCTCGCGGGCGACCGTCGTCACCTGATCAGCGAACGTCGCCAACGTCTCGATCATGCCGTTGATCGTATCAGCGAGCGCCGCAATTTCACCCTTCGCCTCTACCGTCAGCTTCCGCTTCAAGTCGCCGTTCGCGACCGCCGTCACGACCTTCGCGATACCGCGAACCTGGCTGGTAAGGTTACCGGCCATGGAGTTCACGTTATCGGTGAGGTCCTTCCACGTACCAGAAACACCTTTCACCTCCGCCTGACCACCGAGCTTCCCTTCCGTTCCCACTTCACGGGCCACACGCGTCACTTCCGACGCAAACGAACTCAGCTGATCCACCATCGTGTTGATAGTGTTCTTGAGTTCGAGAATTTCGCCCTTCACGTCGACGCTGATCTTCTTCGACAGATCACCCTTGGCCACGGCCGTCGTCACTTCCGCGATGCTGCGTACCTGGCCCGTGAGGTTCGACGCCATGAAGTTCACGTTGTCCGTGAGATCCTTCCACGTGCCCGACACCCCGCGCACATCGGCCTGACCACCGAGCTTCCCTTCCGTACCCACTTCACGGGCTACGCGCGTCACTTCCGACGCAAACGACCGCAACTGATCCACCATCGTATTAATGGTGTTCTTGAGCTCGAGAATTTCGCCCTTCACGTCGACGATGATCTTCTTTGACAAGTCGCCGTTCGCCACGGCCGTTGTCACTTCCGCAATACCGCGCACCTGGCTGGTAAGATTACCGGCCATGAAGTTCACGCTGTCCGTGAGGTCCTTCCACGTACCGGAAACACCTTTCACCTCGGCCTGACCACCGAGCTTCCCTTCCGTACCCACTTCGCGGGCCACGCGCGTCACTTCCGACGCGAACGAGCTTAGCTGATCCACCAACGTGTTAATCGTGTTTTTGAGCTCGAGAATCTCCCCCTTTACGTCGACAACGATCTTCTTCGACAAGTCGCCGTTCGCCACGGCCGTCGTCACCTCCGCGATACCGCGCACCTGGCTGGTGAGATTACCAGCCATCGAGTTCACGTTATCCGTGAGATCCTTCCAAGTACCCGAAACGCCTTTCACCTCCGCCTGACCACCGAGCTTTCCTTCCGTACCCACTTCACGGGCCACGCGCGTCACTTCCGATGCAAACGACCGCAGCTGATCCACCATCGTATTAATGGTGACTTTGAGCTCGAGAATTTCGCCCTTCACATCGACCGTGATCTTCTTCGACAAGTCGCCGTTCGCCACCGCCGTGCTCACCTCAGCGATGTTGCGCACCTGACCCGTCAGGTTCGATGCCATGAAGTTCACGCTGTCCGTGAGATCCTTCCACGTACCAGCCACGCCTCGCACATCGGCCTGACCGCCGAGTTTCCCTTCCGTACCCACTTCGCGGGCCACACGCGTCACTTCCGACGCAAACGACCGCAACTGGTCCACCATCGTATTAATGGTGTTCTTGAGCTCGAGAATTTCGCCCTTCACGTCGACCGTGATCTTCTTCGACAAGTCGCCCGTCGCCACGGCCGTCGTCACGTCGGCGATATTACGCACCTGACCCGTCAGGTTCGACGCCATGAAGTTCACGCTGTCGGTGAGATCCTTCCACGTACCAGCCACGCCGCGTACATCAGCCTGACCACCAAGCTTCCCTTCCGTACCCACTTCGCGGGCCACACGCGTCACTTCCGCCGCGAACGACCGCAACTGGTCCACCATCGTATTGATGGTGTTCTTGAGCTCGAGAATTTCGCCCTTCACGTCGACCGTAATCTTCTTCGACAAGTCGCCCGTCGCCACGGCCGTCGTAACGTCGGCGATGTTACGCACCTGACCCGTCAGATTCGACGCCATGAAATTCACGCTGTCCGTCAGGTCTTTCCACGTACCGGAAACACCTTCCACCATGGCCTGGCCGCCGAGCTTGCCGTCCGTACCCACTTCGCGGGCCACGCGCGTCACTTCCGACGCAAACGACCGCAGCTGATCCACCATCGTATTGATGGTGTCCTTCAACTCCAGAAATTCGCCCTTCACGTCGACCGTGATCTTCTTCGTCAAGTCGCCATTCGCCACGGCCGTCGTCACCGCCGCGATGTTACGCACCTGCCCGGTGAGGTTACCGGCCATCAGGTTCACGTTATCGGTGAGATCCTTCCACGTGCCGGCCACACCGCGCACCTTGGCTTGGCCACCGAGCTTGCCTTCCGTACCCACTTCGCGAGCCACGCGCGTTACTTCCGACGCGAACGACCCGAGCTGATTCACCATCCGGTTCACGGTCTTCGCGGTCCGCAAGTACTCGCCTTGCAGCGGCCGCTTGTTGATCTCGAGCGCCATCGTCTGCGAAAGATCACCTTTCGCCACAGCACCGATCACGCGTGCCGTCTCAACTGTCGGATGCACCAGATTACTAATGAGCGTGTTGACCGACGTGATCGCCTGCCCCCACGACCCGCCCACATCGCCAAGCGTTGCCCGCTGATTGAGCCGCCCAGCCTTACCGACCACTTGGCTAATCCGCTCCAATTCGCCGATCAATTGCTGGTTGAGTTCGACGACCTCATTGAAAGCCGCCGCGACCTTTCCGGCTGAACCGCCCGCATCGGTATCGAGCCGCACCGAAAAGTCACCCTTCTTGAACGCATTCAGGGCAGATAAGAACTGTCGAGGATCCAAAGCCACTTCCATCGGTTCTTCCAGCATCTGCATCGCATGTTCTCCTGGCGAATATGTCCGCGCAGCGGCGCGATTCTTGGCGAAACTCCGTTGATCGCCAAATGCTCACAGAAATAGGAAGGCTTGCAACCAGCCTTCAAAACGGCCCAATTCGGCAACAGTATGCACTTACTGGACCATTCCGTGGAATTCGAGTCCTGGCAATTACCGCGTCAATTCGCTTCACAATCAACCACAATTAAGCAGAGGGTTGGTCGATTTACAACCACCCTGGTCGATTAACACCCATTGCGCGTTGTATTCGCCTTACGGGTACGGGCTTTGCCTTACGTTGTCGAAAAACTTAGGCGCCCACGCAGGGAGACTTCCATGTCAATCAATACTTCGTCTTCTAATAAGCCTCTGACAAGTGAACGCAATAACTCAGCTGACGCCGAGGCAGCGTTCAAATCGTCACTCGACGAATTCGAACGCGCGCTGCTCCATCCACTGATCTCCGGTGAACTCTCAACTTGGGTTCAAGATATTCAACACGATTGGAGTGAAGCAGCCAGCCACATCCACTATCAGCTAAAACACCAGCACCCTAGGCAGTACGAAGAAATCGCTCAGCAGGATCCGGAACTGCTCTCGAGAATCGATCTGCTAAAAGCAGAAGATGCCGCGATTGAAGAGCACCGCGAAAAGATCAGCCAGGCGGTCGCCCGCGTCGCGGAGCACGTGCCAAAACTGGAACCCGACGAGGCGAAGGCGGAGAAGCACACCAAGCCGCTCGTCGACGACGGCATGGCGTTCGTCGCTCGCGTTCGCAAACAAGTTGTTGCCGTGCAAACGTGGTATATCGAGGCCTTCAATCGCGATCGCGGCGCCGGCGATTAGTAATCGCGATTCACGTTATCAAGCGCCAAAGACCGTCTTTCGCTGCCATTCGCCAGCGCTAAACCGACCGCTACAATAAGCGGATTCTGTTCTCCCTTAGCCCCGGGATGGCTTGCGAATCGTGCCGCGACGATGAATTTATCTGCGCCATACACAAAACCGGGCGGCAGCGTTGCCCAACCGCGTGAGCGGATCATCGCGATCGACGCTCTCCGCGGCTTCGATATGTTCTGGATCGCCGGCGGCCGCGAAGTTCTGTTGATCGCCGTCGCCGCATTTAAAGATCCCGCCCCGCCGTGGCTCGCTCACCAGTTCGAGCACTCCGAATGGATCGGCTTCACGGCCTGGGACCTCATCATGCCGCTGTTCCTGTTCGTGGTAGGAGCCGCGATGCCGTTCGCGTTCGCCCGCCGCCTCGAGGAACGACAATCCAAAGGGCAACTTTACGCCAAAATCATCCGCCGCACGCTCATTCTGTTCGTCCTCGGCATGGCAGTGCAGGGCCACTTGCTCGACTTCAACCTCGCGACACTGCACATTTTCGCCAACACACTGCAAGCAATCGCCGTCGGTTATTTCATCACCGCCATCGTCATACTCAACCTCGGCGTCGCGGGCCAGCTCGCTTTCGCGGCCTTGATGCTCGTCGCTTATTGGCTCATTTTGCGATTCGTTCCCCTCGGCGGATTTCCCGCGGGCGCCCTCGAAGAGCACGCCAACGCTGCGCTCGCGGTCGATCAATTCGTTCTCGGCCGATTCATCGACGGCACCAACCCGCCATACACCTGGGTTCTGAGCGGGATGACTTTCACCGTCTCCGTGTTGATGGGCGTCTTCGGCGGCGAACTTCTGCGATCCCGCCTGTCTCCACGGGGCAGGGTAGGGGCCCTTACCGCTGCCGGCCTCGCATGCCTCGCCGCTGGCTGGGCGTGGGACGAGTATGGCGGCCTCCCCATTATCAAACACATCTGGACCAGTTCGATGACTCTCTGGGCCGGCGGTTGGTGCTACTTGCTTCTCTCGCTGTTCTACTTGCTGATCGACGTCCTCGGATTCCGCCGCTGGGCCTTCCCCTTCGTCGTGATCGGTTCCAACGCGCTATTGATCTACGTCCTCTGGGATTTGAAATCGCTCAACCCATTCCCGATGATGTCGAAGGCCCTCTCTGGCGGTCTCGCCGCGCATTGCGGCTCCGCCGGCCCGTTCTTGCTTGCGTTCACCGCCGTCGCGCTTTGGTGGATGATTCTCTATTACCTCTACCGCCAAAAAGTTTTTCTCCGCATCTAGCGCGGCCAGCATCGTTCCCTCCCGCCGTTTTTTGTGCCGGGGGTAGTCAAACTGCCCGCCACCCCCGATGATGCAGTCCCCTAAATTTTCCCAACATTTTCGATATTAGGAGCAACGCGATGAAGCGCAAAGCATCAGCAGTTTGGAAAGGCGGACTCAAAGACGGCAAAGGCACGATCTCGTCCGACAGCGGCGTTTTGGAAAACACCCAATACTCGTTCAGCACCCGTTTCGAAGAAGGGAAGGGCACGAATCCCGAAGAGCTGATCGCCGCCGCCCATGCCGGCTGTTTCTCGATGGCCCTCTCCGGTCAGCTCGGTAACGCCGGCATGACGGCCGATGAAATCAAAACCACGGCCACAATCACGCTCGAAAAAACCGACGCCGGCTTCACCGTCACCGCGTCTCACTTGGACGTCACCGCCAAAATCCCCGGCGCCGACGCCAAAGCCTTAGAAACCGCCGCCAATAACGCCAAAGCCGGCTGCCCAATTTCCCGCTTGCTGAACACCAAGATCACAATGGACGCCAAGCTCGCCTAGCCGAGCCTCAGCGTTCGCGTGCTCAACACGCTTGGCGGTGCGGGACTACCACGCATGGCAGCCCCCGGTTCTACCGGGGGTTTTTCTTTGCGCTCTCAACTACTTTTGCCAAACACCACCCGCTCAATCCACTCATTCCGAAACACACCCGCGCGATCGATTTCCCCGCACGTGTCGCGAAATGTTTGCACTGCAGGATAAAGCCGCTCGACTTCATCCGCCGTCAGCGGACAAACCTTTCCCCAATGCGGCCTCGCCCCAAACAAATCGCCTAGCAACCTGCACACCACGCGCGAGAACGCCATAAACGCCGCCCGATCGCCACGCCGCTCATAGCTAATAAAACTAATCGCATAACACGCCTCCGCATTCCCGGCCGCCATTGAAATGAGCGTATCGTCCGGCAACACGCGCCGGACGCAAATCGGGTAGTGATGCGTGTACATCCCACAATTAGCCTCGACGTCCTCCATCAAATTCAGCCGCCGCAAAGCATCGCGCGTCGAATCCGCCAGCGCCTCCCTCTCGCCATCAAAATGCTTTAGCAACTGCACAACAATCTCGAGACTCTCCCTCAATCGAGATCGAACGACAAACATTTCGCACTCAATGTGCTGAAACAGCTCGTGCTCCATCACGAGTTGTTGATCCGCGTCATCCACCACCCGCCAATTCTTAATGACCATGCACGGCGTTACATATTTGTATGCAAACCGCGCAACCGTGGCGCTTCGCAACAGGCGAGCTACGAACCACACCAAAAGATGTAACCCAACATCTAGCTGCAGAAACACATACAACCGATAGAGCGAAGCCCACCAACTCCGCGGCTCGGCAGTCTCTCGCCGATGCTGGGCAATGTACTTCCACCACCACGGCATCAGGAAGAATTGCTGCAGGGGATACTCCTCCTCCTTCGCCAGAACTCGATCGAGGTTTTCGTACTGTCGAAAATGCTCTTCCACGCGATACGCCGCCCGCGCCCAAAATCCGACCGACACAATCACCCCCATCGCCCCCAAACTGCACCGCGCTGCCCTTAGCTCATCGCCCCCGCCGATCGTGCGAATCACCGGCACTCCGCTCGCGTCGTACACCGCCACCCGAACTTCATCGATGAAGTTCGACATCGATGGCCGCCCCGATCCATGCGTCCCGGTCGAAATCGCACCCGCGATCGATTGCTCGTTGATTAGTCCCAACGACGGCACCGTCAGCCCCGCCGGCCCCAACACCGCCTGCAAAGTTTTGATCTGGCACCCGCAACTCGCCGTCACCCAAACTCGACCCTCGTGCTGTTCAAGCGACACATCACACAGCCCGCGCAAGTCGATAACCACATCGTTCCCGACCGCCGCCTCGCTCCAAGAATGCAACCGACCAACCACGCGAATGGCGCGCCCACGACTTCGGCCCATGATCTCCAACAGTTCCGCCTCATCGCGCGGTCGGTACACCACATTCGGCTGAAACCACTGATTGCCGCCAAAATTGGAAAACGTTTCAGATGTCATGTAGCCGCCGCACATCTCTGTTGGTCAGTCCAGTCCACAGGGTATCATAGGGCGAACGACAAAAATCCAACTACTAGCCTTCAAAAATGCAAATGGCGGGCATCCAGGCGACCACACAATCTTGGTTTACCGGCGCAATCCGAGCTATCCTTTGCGCCTCGGTACTTCCAGCGCTCACCCAGGCCGCTTTTGCCGATGGCGCGTCGACCGCCGCAGCCCCACAGTCTCACGCACTGCCAAAAATCGGCGATAAACTCGCCCCCTGCAAATTCACGGACATCCGCTACCTTCCGCGCACGCTAAGCGATTTCATCAGCGACAAAGACCCCGTCCGCAAACGGGCATTTGTCCTCATCTTCACGAACGCCACCTGCCCAATCGTTCAGCGTTATCTTCCACGCCTAAAGCAGCTCGACGAAACGTTCAGCAAACAGGGCGTTCAATTCGTAGCCGTCGATGCCGGGAGCGATGACTCGATTCTCGAAATCGCCACACAATCCGTCGAACACGACATGCCGTTCCCCTTCGTGAAAGACATCGACGGATCGTGCGCCACGGCCTGTGGCGTCGATCGCACCGCCAGTGCCGTGCTTCTCGATACCGACTTCCACATCCGCTACCATGGCCGCATCGACAACAGCATCCATCTCGGCGGCGCCACACCCGGCGAAACTCACTCCGAACTAACCGATGCGATTCAAGCCTTGCTCGCAAACAAGGAAATCGCAATCACCGAAACCCCCGTCGAAGGCTGCCTCATCACAGACAGCACCGCTCCGAAGAAAGTTGGCAAAATTAATTACGCCGACCAAATCGCCCCGATCGTAGAAAAGAATTGCGCCTGCTGCCACAAGCCCGGCACCTCGGCGCCTTTCTCACTCACGTCTTACGACGAAGTCACGGCAAACGCTTCAATGATCGCAGAAGTCGTCGACCAGCAACGTATGCCACCCTGGTACGGCAGCCCGAGCTTCGGCAAATTCACAAACGACCGCACGCTATCCACCGCGGACCGAAAACTACTCGTCGCTTGGGCCCGCGACGGTGCAGCGAACGACTCGACCGATTCAACCTCCTCACTAACGACGGCATCGACAGCCAAACAAAAATCTGAATCGCCCAACGATCCGTCTGATCTCTGGGCCGGCAAAACGTGGCTACTCGGCGAGCCAGACATCATCTTCGAAGCGCCCGAAACCTACGACGTCCCAGCCGAAGGGTACGTAGACTACAAATACACGCTCCTCCCCACTGTCTTCCTTCACGACACGTACATCCAAGCCGCCGAAGTCCAACCCAGCAACCCGCGCGTCGTCCACCACTCCAACCTCGGCTACATGCCGATCGGCACTCAAGGCTCGTACGCGCGCCTCATCACCGGCTACGTCCCCGGCGTCGGCCCGATGGAGCTCGACCACAACGTCGCCTCCAAAATTCCCGCTGGCTCCGCCCTTGGCCTGCAAATCCATCTCGTAACCAACGGCAAGCCCGAAAAAACCAAGCTCCGCGTCGGCTTCCGCTACCCGCGCTACAACGTCGACAAAGAGCTCCGTTACCTCGATCTCAAAAACCAGAAGTTCGCGATCCCGCCCTTCGCCGCCCACTATCCCGTCGCCGCCGAAAAGAAGTTAGAGGACGACGTCACGCTCTACGGCTTCTTCTCTCACATGCACGTCCGCGGCCAGGACGCTACCTATCGCGCC
>Ga0206917_1043_pt1 | contig 38375 bp, 24 predicted proteins | sample Alteio_BWOrgHeat_68_FD_152931 | JGI IMG/M metagenome (GOLD analysis project Ga0206917, IMG submission 152931) | Enriched cells from forest soil in Barre Woods Harvard Forest LTER site, Petersham, Massachusetts, United States -... | ecosystem: Environmental > Terrestrial > Soil > Temperate forest >...
TGGATGTAATTCATTGCCCGACTTCCCATCCAATTCTTGCGCATACCTTCCGAGGAGTCGCGCAAATCAATATTATGCCGAATGATATTGGTACCGGCTGGAAAGCTGGCTGGGGCATGAACAACATTTCGGCCACTTCATTGTTCGCTAGCAAATTGCCCACGATGCAAAGATGGTATCTGAATTGGCCGAAGACAACCTCTGTAAACGACTTTCCCGTTGTCTCGTTCCCGTTCTGGATCATTGCAATGCCCTTGACGTTGGGGGCAGTTGCACCGTGGATACGCCATTTACACTGGCACTTCACCCTTCGTACTCTCTTAATCGCCACGACGCTCGTTGCCATCGGGCTGGGGCTGATCGTGTGGCTCACGAGGTAGCTGCGAATCGCGTGGTTGTTCAAATCACTGGGATCAAGTTCGACCCCATGCAGCAGAGTGAACGGGCGGGCACTTGTAAGTTAAAGTGTGGGATTTAATTTTTTGATTCTCGAATCGGCCACCGTTTTTTGAATTCGCCCATTCGATCTAATAATTTCTTCAATTCCTGGTGGTCCTGCTCGCTAAGCGGTTCGCGCTCAATCGTAAACTCACTAACCCATGAGAGCAGTTCATCTAACTCAGCGCGAAATTGCGGATTGTCGAAGTCTAGCCAGCCGCCTTCTCCATCAGTTCTTTGATCGCCCATACGTGGTCCGTTAGCTGTGAGGCCACTGCTGGCGTTTGCTTGCCGGGATCATGTTCGATTCTATATCGCGCAGTCAGCGGGTGGGCACTTATCGAGTAAGTGGTGGAATTTAATTTTTCTTTGATAGTCGCCAGCGATGTATTGCGCTCGAATCTAGGGCAGCAATTGTAAGCATAAATGCGATAATCCAGTCGCGGTGAATCAAAGAATAAATTGCGGTCACTACAATTAGGACGGACAAAGACCACGATATCCACCACCCAATGTCTATGCCGCTATTTCGATCAGTTCTTTGATCGTCCATACGTCGTCCGTTAGGTTGCTGGCCATCGCTGGGGTTTGCTTGCCGGGATCATGTTCGACCCGATGTCGCAGAGTTGGCGGGCTGGCACTGGTCGTATAAGTGGTGGAAACTATTTTTTGTTGAGCGCATACATCACCGCTCCCAGGAAAATGGCTGCCAGCGTCAACGCCCAAAACACACCGACGGTAAATCGAAAGCGGATTCCATACCGGTGTATTGTTAGACGAAATGCCACAGCGTACACCACTCCAAGAACGATTGCGGCAGTCGCCAGACCTGGAAACTTTCCGTCACTTGTGTGTGAGGAAAATTCTAGCCGCCACCATCCACGCTGCCCATTTTCCGGCCGTTATGAACGCGATCATTCCACACCACCAAAGAATGCTCCTCATGCGGCTGCCCGCTCGATTAGCTCTTTGACTATCCATACGTGATCGCTCAACCGACTCGCCATCCCTGGCGTTTACTATCCGAGCGCTTCGTGATTCCGACCCAGATTATATCAAGCCACGGATCGCGGTTGCAAAATAGGCCGATTTGCTTGCGGATTTTAAGATTGCGGGACTCACTCGCATGCACCTAGAATCCCGCCTCAGTTGTCTTTCTAAAGAACCTAGCGAGCGGCTTATGCAAGCCAAATGCTTCGCAGCAGCAATTGCCATCGCGTCGTTACTGCTCAGCGGAAACGTCAATGCTGACTACATCGTCGCGAGCAATTATCCGTCATCCGATTCTGATTCCAATGCCGTGGACGGCGTTGGAATTATTTCGCAATGTGAGAACTACAACAACTTGGCTGCTGGCCAGTCGTTCACTCCGTCGGCCAGCGGCGTGCTTACTACCGTCGACGCGCAAATCGCCGGCGCTGTTGAAGTAGAGGTGCCAAAAGCCTCACCGGCACTGGATATATCTCTCTTTAAGGCCTCAAACAACTCCCCGACCGTTTTGCTCGGCGCTGTGGAAGAGCAACCTAGTGATTTCCAAAGCTTGAGCGTTGACGTTAACCACCGCTATGCAATCGATTTCTCGCAACTTCAGATTTCATTAACCGCCGGTGAGCAATATTTTATTGCATTCCAAACGCCGGTAGGAGTTCCAGGGACAGTTGAGATTTGGTCACCGTACCTTATCGGAGTAACGCGGTCTTTCACTAAGCCTTTTCCGCAACCGAGTCTAGGAAGCTATTCATCGGTAGCTCCAAATGGTAGCAATTGGCATATCGATCCTCAGGCGGAACTTGAAATCACTGTTCACGCGATACCGGAACCTGCGTGGTGCAGTCTTTTTGCTGTCGCGGCGTTGGCATGCTTGGCTGTGCGAACACCAATCCGCAAGTCAGCATCGTCGCGACTATAAAAAGGCCCTCGCCAATTCTTGTCGCGGGGCTGCAATTCACGTCGGTCAGAATCGGCGGCGCACCGTAGTCAGGCCAAACAAGCAAAGTGCGACTAACGCTCCACTACTTGGCTCAGGCACTGCCTGATACGCAATAAACGTCGGGTCGATTCCAGATGCGAACGTTGTTCGCGTCCCGTCCGGCGCGAACTTATAGATAAAGCCTCCGTTTTGCACCAATCCGTTGTTGTAATCTGACACGAAAAGATTCCCGGCAGCGTCAAAAGCAACGTCAATTGGTTGGACAGCAGTCCCGAACGTGCTCTGCGTTCCAGTCGTCGTGAATCGGAGCACCTTGCCACTGCTCTGGTCGGCAACGAAGAGGTTTCCGCCTTGATCGAACGCAATTCCCGTAGGGTCGAAAAGGCCGCTCGCGAAAATGGACTGCGTTCCATCAGCGGCAAATTTTAGAACTTGATTCGCTGGCGATCCTTCGCTAAGAAATAAATTTCCGCTTGCGTCAAAAGCCAACTCCGCAGGCGAGGTCAGTCCCGTAACGAAAGTAGTTGAACTTCCGTCCGGCGCGAACCAAATAATAGATCCGCCGCCGTTACCGTCCGATTTTGCGGCGAACAAATCGCCAGCCTTATTGAACGCAATTCCTTCCAGATATGTCGCACTGGCGAAGGCACTGCGTGCTCCCGACGGACCGATTTTGTAAATGGTATCGGTAATTGAAGTGCTTGTGTGATCAACTTCGAACAGGTTCGCAGTACTATCAAACGCTAGATCGCCTACGAAGGAACTCAGACCGGATGCGAACGTGCTTCGTTGACCAAGGGAACTAAACGCGATGATCGATCCGTCATTGGCAGCATCGCTCGGCTGCGAAACAAATAGGTCGGCTGGCGAAGCTAGCGCCCGGTTGCTCGTTAAAAGTGCGAGCGCTGCCAAAGCGACTCGGCTGGCGAGTGAGGCACACTTCAAAGTTGCGTGTGGTTGATTCAATAGCTTACTTGTTGCGTTCATAGAGCGTTACGCAGGCGAGTTGGTTTTGGTTGCGGGTAGGACGGCCTGGAATTGAGGCCGACTGCCTCTAGTCCACTGCGATCCAAGTCAAAGAGTCAGGCCGTCAAATGGTTTCCCAACTTAGGAATTTCCTATTTTGGGAAATTATGATTACTGGACATAGGCTGTTGCAACACCCGCACAGCCAAAATGTCCAAATCCCGCCATACAGTCCGGTACGAACGCCTATTGCAAGCGCTTCGGAGCACGCGCCAAGAAGCTGGAATGACGCAAGTAGAGGCCGCCAAGCATTTTCGGGCACACGCCTCTTTTATCTCCAAATGCGAGTCTGGGGAGCGTCGAATTGATGTCGTCGAACTAGCGGATTTCTGCCGCCTTTACCGCACTCGGCTATCGGCATTTCTGAAACGAGCCGGCTTGGAATAGCCTGCTGCATTTACTGGTCGAAAAATAGACCCGCAAAAACCAACTGGCGCGAGCTCGATAACAAATTTCGGGCCGCTGTAAGCGCCCGCTGCCTACCTCCTTCTTCGTCGAATTAGGCTGACGCTTAAATACTCGCACATTTGCCGTATCAAGTGACATTTCGCGCTACCCGCAGATTAGTCGTTGATGACCGACTGATGCCGGGACGACTCTTTGCAAAGCCAATCGATCCGACCGATTCGCCAACACGTCGGCAATCTCTTGGACGTCCACTCGCAGCGGTTTCATTATCCTGCCAAAGATCGTGAAGTCGGACCTCGATATTGCCTTAAACTATCCCTTGAACTGGAGCGATGCGTGGCTTCCAACGTCTGGTGCGGCATTCGTATCATAGTGGGAATTTTTGGCGTCGATGCGTGGTGCAAAGACGGGTATTTGCCGCCCAAAAACGCCGAAGCCTGGCGGAGAAGATAACGGTCACAAAAGCGTGCTGAAGAGAAGTAGTTTCGCATGTTTAGAAATTGAATGTGCGACATCAAGATCAGAATCGCTTTCACGCGCGAAAGCGAAAATTCGCGTTTGGGAGCGAATGGGCTAGTTTCCTTTTGAGCAATCATTTTCCTGGCCATGGTTACCGTATATATAGAAGTCCATACTATCTGTCGTCGCAAACCGCGGGATTGGAACTGTTATCAGACGATGCACTTGGAACGTTCGAACATTTCGCCGTCGGATTAGGGCACCAGTTGCGTAAAAGCCAACGATGTTGCGTGGGCATGCAGTGAAGGCCCTAGCTGCTTCTATATTGGTTGGGCAACTTCGGAAGGAGGTGCTGACTGGCGCCGACGGTGACCAAGATGTTGTGCTGTGCTGAGCTGCAATGGTTCTAGACGAACTGTGCGAATGGCTATTTGCGCATGCCAATTCAAACTTGATTGGTGTTGCCGATGCCTTAGCCGATCGATTTTATTTGTTGCTGGGTGACGCCGTCGCCACAGGCTTGCCACTTGGCGATTTATTTCAAGAAATCCATAAGTCGAATATGAGTAAGCTGGCTGGCGTTCACACCGGCGTCGGCAAGAGCGTGAAAGGCCGCAATTACAGCCGGCCGCAGATTGAGAAGGTATTGGTACAGTCTGGATACTCGAGCCGCGAGTGACAATCGGTGTAGCCGAACGCCACGCACAAGCCCAGGACACGCCCTCATAGGCAGTTACTTTGACTAACGGCCGGAGTTTACTCGAATCGCTCGTCGAGTTCTTTGTCGCGCTCGTCTTCAAATTTCCGTCTTGTAGCGATTTCATTAATCAGCTGAGATTTAATTTCCGTTGCATACTCGTCAAGGCAGGGATTATTCAACTCACGAATTTGATCTAGCAGTCCCAACCGAGATTCAATGATTGCTGACAGCGATCCAGACCAACTTGTCGGGTGAAACCGCTTTACAAAAATCTTCAGAATAGCTTGCGGATCAGGTGCCCGCTTAAGCATCTCAATCGCAAAAGGACTCCATTTAGCACCTTCTTGGCTTACGGTGTCAAATGACCCGAACCGAGAAAGAATTGGGTAGCGCGCAGCAGCGCTCTCGTCGCACCATTGACACATTACTTCAATGGGGACCAGGTCTAGCGGCTTTCTTTCACGAGCAATAGTCGGGTTGAAATCAGCCTCAGCGAAATCGGAGCTCTCGTTCTGCGGTTCGCTGCGGAAGAACATGTTTAGAGCAATTCGCGGTTGAAGCTCGAAAACAGATTTAAGAAGTTCTTCAAAGTGAAATGCGTCAAACGTGCGATCCGATAGCCCTAACTTGATGCGATCGCACAGCGCCACGGCAGAAGCCGCTCCCTCGACATCTCGTATACAAACCTTAGCAATGGTGCGCAAATGGTAATCGTAAGTGTTGCTGCGTATGCTAAAGTCGGCAGTCGCAAGCAACTCCCGTCCCGTATCAATCAGTTCGGATGGGTATTCTCTCGTCGTTTCTTCATTCGAATAAAGTCGCGCAGCAAGGATATCGATTGCTGCCTCGTGTCCATGTTCACATTTAGCAAGAGATGTGACGAGGGCCTGCAGATCGCGCGCGCTCACAGCGTCGTCAGTTCGCTCCCATCCAAGGAACTGGAATGCCCAGGGCTGCGCTCGCCCGAGCACGACTGCACGTTTCAGGCGATCTGTCCCAGCGTTTGTTATCGCGAGCGCAGATTGCAAACCAGGAAACCACGCACCCAGTGTATGGTGTGTTAGCGCCTCGTCGAGGAGAGCTTCGCAAAGCTGCGAATCGACTGTGGATAGACCGTTTAGAAACCCCCTAAGGCCGTCGATATTCCGCTTATCCTCGGCGGTATTGCTAATCGCGTGTACCAGCTGATCCCACAAAATCCGGTGATCAGCACAAGCGAGTGCGAGTCCTCTTCCGAAGGGATACAGACGTGCAGGCTTGCCCATCACAAGATCCGGCAACAGCACAGCAATCGCCGTTTCGTCGCCGCAAACCATCTTGCCGAGCTCCTCGGCGGCGACATAGGCCTTCTCACGCGCCGTGACTGGCTTTTCCAACGCGCCGGCCTCGCCGAGGTCAGCATAGTCAAACGGGCCACGATTGTCTGATAGGACGACAGTCCGAACTTGCTCGATAACATTCTTCGGGCGAAGGCGAGTTTCGAAATCCCGAAGGCGTTCAAGGGCCGTACTATCTTCCTTATTCGTGTCACTGAGGTGGGAGAGAAGAAATCGGACTGCTATCCATCCCGCTTGCCAGTAGTCACTCGTGGCTATTTCTGCTGCAATTGCCTCAAATTGATCTTGCACCTCCCGCCCTAGGAACCAAAGGCCCCGAATAGATTGTGCGACCGTTGATCGAATGGTCAACGCATTTTCATCGTTCTTCACGGTTACTTGTCGAGCTAGTTGGAGTGTGGCTGCAAACCAATGCGAATTTTCTTCACGACTTTTCGGCCAATACCCATAGTCGCGAACCCTGGCACCGAATTCGAACGAATGTGTTGCCGAAAAAGCGTGGGATTTTAGCAGCGCCTCCAAAAGGTGAATTCCCAAAAGCCGCTCTGCCGGATCACCGGAGCTCAACAGGTCGTCGGCAATCCTCACCCGCTGTGAAACGGAGGCATGAGTTCCAGATAATAGGATATGAAATAGTCCGTCAAGAGCCCGCCGAACATGATTGGGGCCGTCCGACGATTCGGCAAGCGCGAGCCGGATCATCCCCGCAACGCATCGATTGAACAGAGAAGCGTCGTAGGCGATTGAATAAAGAAGCGTACCAATTCTGTTCCGCCGCGATTCATCATTGATCAGCTTGCTTGCGTTTGGTCCAGACAGGGCAACTTCAATACTAGCAAGGGTCGCCTCCGGCGCGACGGGAGCAATATTGTCGAATACCGTTAAGCCAAGGTGCGTCAAATTGCCAACATCAGCGAGTCGTCCGTCTTTCGACAACCATCTCTCAACAATGCGTTTGGCTTCATCACTTTCGTGAAGGTAGCCAAGCCTGCGACTGAATGACTTTAGGAGGCGTTCGCTGTCGAACTGGGCCTCAATGAGTTCAAATGGAATCTCCCGGAGCGCCATTTGTGCAAGGCGGTTGGCAATTGCGTGTGGAAGAATGGCACGCCAAACGCTGCGACGCTGAACTAGGTCGCGCTGCTTGAGCTGTGAAACCTTGGCGAAGAGTTGTTGAGGGCTCGTCCCAACGAGCGCGGCAATCTTCGGCAACTCGGCGTCATCGCCATTAAGCGCCTCGCCCTGAAATGAGTAGAGTAAGGCACACGCCTGTGCGGCCTTCAGTAAACTATCGTCGCGTTCTTGGCGCTGATAAAAGAGTCGCTTGAAAAGCTCCTCGTCTTGAAGCCCTGCCACAGACCCATGATGTGCCGATGCTTTCGCGAGCACCAATGCAACGCGTGCGTTCCCCCCGGAGAATTTCGAAATCCTATCGACATCGAGGTCGGAGATTACCGGATAACGGCGTGCAATCAGCTTTGCAACCAGCTGAACGGAGGACGGTTCAAGGCGGAAGACTTCCGTTCCCTCCGGTTCGTCCTCCTGCACGTCATATTCAACGGTGATCGCGCTTATCAGGCTGTCAGACGCCTGACACACCTCTGTGATGCGGCGGTGAAGATCGGGTGCGCAGTTGTCGACGACCACAATCGCTCGCGCCCGCGAAGCAACCAGATCGGAAATCATGCCCGTTGGCTGCGGCGACGGATTGTCGTTCATGTCGGTATAAATTACCAAAGCAGGGTCAATCGGATTTCTCCCCACGCGCGAGTCAAATAGCGCTTGCACTAGACGCGTCTTTCCAACACCGGAAAGGCCCGCTAAGCGGACAATACCGCGAACCTCGCGCAGGATGTCTCGGATGCGATCGATGCCCTGCGCGACGCTCGTTCCTTTTTCGTCTGCGATTCCAGCGTGCAGACTCGCCTTATCATCAAGCAAATACTCGTCTATTTCGCCGTCGGGCGACGTGGCCCATGAACTGTATGGCTGCCACCCCGCTAGGCCGCGGCCGATTCTCTTGCGCACCCATATAACGAGTCCAGGATGGTTCCGTATCCAGGTAGCGAGTCGGTTGCGATCATAGAAATCGAGATGCAAGTTCGCGTGCCGGGGATAATCGGCCACTGCTGATTGCATCGCTTTCAAGCGATTGGTCAATGCTGTTTTCGAAGTATTGGAGGCCGAGCTGGCGATGATGTACGCTCCGCTTTCGTCGATTAAGTCTCTGATCGACTCCCGTAATTCGCCCTCCGGCCGCATCTCCGGGCCAATCAAACCGGGAGTGAAGTCAGTTTTCTTGACCTGAAAGCCAACGCTCGTCTTCGGGACGAAGCCGCCGGGAGGTGCGCCGTCTTCAATCCTGACGCGAACGTCGATCCCTCCATCGGATGCGTTTTGATCACCGCCCCAAGTAACGGCAGAAGTCGATAAACCATGCGAGCGCAATTCGGATTCGCATAGCAGTCCGACAAGATCGCGCAAATCTCCATCACTCAACGCCGCGACGTCATTACTGGTAATCTCTAGCATGGCCCAATTCTAAGACTTGGGAGGCACTTTCACAGGCGGGAACTTACTTTACCAATCTCGACGTGCGATTATCCACAATCCTCCACCGGCCAGTGGTCGTGCGGAGCACAAACCGTTGCTGTCACTCGAATGGCTTAGGCGAACAGATATCGGCATAGTCGATTGTGCTTACCTGGTTCACGTAATTCGAGGCAATTCCCAGGGGATCGTTTGAGAACGCTGCAAACAGACTTGTCGGAATATCGCTATGTTGGCCGCTTTCGGATGTATGGGAGATATACCTTTAAGAATGGCGAGGTACCATGCAACCCTTCGGAATGATCGTTCTCTTAGCCATGCCTATCGGTCGATCGAGGGTTCTTTGATTGTGCGATGGGGCGCCCTCGTATTAGGTGTCGGATATGTCTGCCACGCCGCAAATCAATTCAATACTGTTGAGATTCCGAGGCTCTACCAAGAATAAGAGCAAAGCCGCATCGGCAAACATTGTGGTAATATCTTCGATGCGCAGGGGCACCTCGTCAGCGGGCAATGCAATAGACGACTACAAGACGGCTTCCACGACATGTTGGCGACAATGACGCCGCCTTCAGCCAACTGTTAGTACTACTTCAGAAGTCCAGCGGCGTTCAATTTAAGCACCTATTCTACGACTCGCCAGGAAATCATTCTCATTTCGCTTCGCTTTGCGTCCACGCTGCTCAATCCACGTATGGTAGATTGTCGGTACAACGCAGAATCGAGCAGTTGTTGAAACGATGATTGGCTGCCGCTTTCATTCTCTCTGCCGCGCGTTGACAGCAACGATGGTTGAGCCAGCGAGCTAAAGTCTAGAGGCTCTCGATTGGAAGCAACAGAAATCATCACTAGATGCTCTCGCCCGTGTGATAAAGTTGCGCGCGCTCTGAATACGATCGGCGCTTTGCCGGCTGGTATACGATTGCGACCGGCACCAGACAAATCCGGAAACAACGCTTCGATTCCGCAGTCGCTATCCACTAATAACAACGTCGCATCTATATCAACCGCCCCATCGCCTTTGTTATTTATACGGATACCTACAGTTTCGCCGGCGTGTAAATGAACATCTCCATCATCATGTATGGCTGCCCAGTCCGCATCATCATCGCTCGGAATTCCCTGACCGCTTTTGAGATGTAGTAGTTCTAGTTCACCTAACGACGCAGTAGAAGTTGCTCCTGCTGTGTCTGCCAAGGCGATCAGATTCTGCGATCTTGCTATCCGTCGCGTTCTCTCCTCAAGCCAATTAGAGAAACCCTCATTTAGGGGAACAGGTCCGTAATATGATTTTGTGAGTGGTTGATTGGACGGGACGCGTGCAGAGCCGGCGGAATTCGCGGGAGTTAAATAAACATCACCGCTTTTAATTTGCAGTAGCCAGCTTGCCCGCGACGGAGTCACTATCTGAACAAATGAGTTTTCGGATTTCGCTAAGTTCGCTAGGCAAGTTTTCAACCGATCACGACCCTCTAGAGACTGAACATCGCCTTGAGCCGCCGTATCTACGGCCATCGCAAGGCGAAAATCTTTAAAGGTTGCAAACACGACTTCACCACGTGCGCCGTCGGGTAAATGTTCCGCGTCCGGTTGCGGCATATTGTCGAATTCGACTGGGGTCACGGAAGAGGAGCAAATGTCTGCAGTTTCAACGCGAACATGACCGAGTATACGGTCGGCTCGCTTTTGACCGGCGGGAGGAAATACGGCCAAAATAGCTCCTTCGTTCAATCCATTGACCACACCTGCATTTAAAGTGAGTTTGCCTTCGGAATCGCGAGAAAGCACGGTGTCCGAGCGTCCAGGGAGGACATCGGTGCCTAACACCAAACGGTCTACATCGTTGGGCCCGCCGCCTTCGATCAGCGGTGTCGGGATTTCGCCCTGCATACTTGAATAACGGCGCCGAATTGCCTGACAAAGCTCCCGATATGTGAGGGGCGTCTTAGCACTCCGGAGCACCTGATTAAGTGTGAAAGAGAGCACGCCAAATGCTTTTCCGTTTGCGGCTCCCGGAGGCATGACCCGTTCGATTGTCGGTTCGTCAGCTCGGCATGCGTAAAGAGCTACAACCCCGTCCAATCGCTCGCTCAATCGAATGTCTTTGACGTTCTTTTGCTTTCGATTTTCTTCGTTACCACGCCTAGCTTTTTCGCCGGCTTCTTGCAGCGTCTGCAGAAGTATTCCGAATTGCTCGGGCGACAACGACCGATATCGCACCTCCTCAGCTCCTCGTATCATCGTTCCCGAGTTGCAAGAATCGATGATGATCCAAACGAACGCGCCAGAACGGCGAATCGCCGCAAGCCAACGATTTAATTCAAAGTCCGGAATGCCACCAGGAATCTGATCGCTTCCGTTCTCACAGCTGCCGACATCGGCAGGCAGAAATACTTCATCCAACCCGTCGGGCTTTGGATCTGGTGACTCCTTTTGCTGTGGCTGTTGGCTACCGTGGCCGGAAAGTAGGATGACAACCTGGTCTCCATCACGCGCGGTCGCAGCTAGACGGCGAAATTCACTTTCAATGTTCGCTCTGGTTGGTCTGCTAGTGGCGATCGTACGCGAACTCACAACTTCCGAATTCAACTCATCGCTTTCAGCTAGGATAGTAACATCCTTTTCTCGAAAGCCAAAGTTCTCATCTTCGAGCAATTGTTTTAATAGCATTACGTCATTCGATGGACCTGAGAGGTAACAGCTTTCCGGCATATGATCGTATTTGGTACAGGCTACCAGCAACGCAAACTTTCGGTTATCCGCAATTGAACAAATCGATCCGCAGCTGATTGCGATAGTCAGAGCCGTTCTTACAATCAGTTGCCAGATCCAGTCAATCGGTAGCAATTGAATAGCTGAGTGTTTCATGTAAGCTTTAAGGGTTCAAGTCGCTCGTTGATCCACATCTGGGGCTGTGGCTTCCGTAGATTGTGGTCGCACGAATGTTACGTTCGAGCAGTGTTCATCGTGAAAAGTATTTGATGCGGACCCATACTCGAATTTTCAGTGAGGCATACATAAATCGGGCCATTATGGGCCGAAACGCCATTACTAGTTTGCAGCTCTTAGGTCTCGCCGAAATTAGCGCATCACACATGCACTGTACAATGTCTAAACGCTTTTTTCACGGTTGGCGCGTTGTGCTCGCGGTGTTTGCATTGGTTTTGAACAGCAATGTGCTGATCGCCGAAACAACCAGTGATCCAAATCCGGTACCGAATTCTAGCAACTCTGATGCCATCCTTAAGAGGGATGGCTTAGCGAAAGAGGCTCTTGAATATTCTAAGGATGGCGATTTTATTGCCGCTGCGGCGAGCGGAGAACAGGCCCTGTCAATTCAGCGAGAACGACTAGGACCTAATGACGTGCTTGTCCAAGCTCTCCTCGAGTTTTGTGCGACAATGCACGAGAAGGTGGGAGCTTGGGATGGGGCGACCGAGAACCGCAGAGAATTGCTTGCTTGGCATGAGACGCATCAGTGCAATAGTCAAGCAAATGTTGACCGCGTTGCACTCGCGAACTTAGAGGTACTTCGCAACTTAACACCCGCTAACCGGGCGCGCTTGGCGAAGGCAGAAGCTGCCAATAACGAAGTTGTGAGCCTACACACCGTGGGTAGCTTTGCCAAAGCAATACCAATAGCGGAAAAGGCGCTTTCTGAGCGTAAGGAAATCCTTGGAGCCGACAATCCCCTTACTGCTCAAAGCCTCGAGAATCTAGCGAAGTGTTCGCAAGGTCTGAGGGACTATGATCGCGCCTTGCCATTATTCGTTCAGGCTCTCGCGATTCGTGAGAAAGCGCAGGGTAAGCATGTTGACACGGCAAACAGCGCAAATCAATTAGGGTGCTTATACGTCGACCGAGTTGACTATGCGCATGCGTGGCCACTTTTCGAACAGGCTCTCAACATTCGCAAAGAATTACTTGGTGACGATGCCCTGGATACGGCAGAGAGTTTCAACAACTTGGCATTTTTATGCCAGCAGAAGGGAGACTATTCACAGGCACAATCACTATTCGAACACGCCCTGGCTATTCGGAAGAATGTCCTGGGCGAAAATCACAGAGATACGGCCACTACCATCGAGAACCTAGCGTCTGTCTACCAAAACGAGGGTGACGACGCAAAGTCGCAGATACTCTTCGAACGCGCGCTTGAAGTTCGTCGAAAAGTTCTCGGTTCGGATCATCGTGAAACTGCCCAGAGTCTCAATAGCTTAGGCAATATTTGCCGCATAAGGGGCGATTTTATGCGCGCAGAGTCGCTCTTTGCGGAGTCACTTGCGATTCGGAAAGTGGTCCTAGGCGAAAAAGATCCGGATACAGCCCAGAGCTTTGACAACCTTGGTTGTATCCTTATGGAGCTGGGGGATTACGCTCGGGCATTGCCGATGTTACAACGCGCGCTGGCGATCCGAAAAGAAACACTTGGGGAGAATCATCCAGCTACCGCGTTGAGCCTAAAGAGCTTGGGAAGTCTCAATGCGGCCGAAGGGGATGAAATACACGCTAAGTCTTACTTCGAAGAAGCTTATGAGATACAAAAAAGAGTTTTTGGCGAGGACCATCCGGAAACCGCCGATACCGTCGATAACTTGGGAGTTCTCGCTGCGGCACAGGGAGACTATGTGCGGGCTGGCTCATTATTTAGTGACGTGCTGAAAACCCGCAAAAAGTACTTTGGCGAGGCTCAAGGTATAACTGCTGAATCGCTTAATAACTTAGCCTACATATATCAGCGCCAGGATGACTACGTACGTGCTGAGCCCCTTTATGAACAAGCACTCACAATTAATAAAACGAGACATGGGAGTAGCCATCCTGCTACGGCTTTAAACTTACTCAATTTGGGCTGTCTGTACGAAGACCAGCGTGAATATTCCCGCGCACTTCCATTAGTTGAGCAATCGTGGGAAATATACAAGACAGCTTTCGGCGAAGTTCATCCATGTACGATCGGAGCTATGAGAAAGCTTGGGAGTCTCTACAGAGAACTCGGCGACTACGACCAGGCTGAACCGCTGCTCGAAAAAGCGCTTTCAATCTCTAAAAGCACTTTAGGCGAGAACCATCCGCTCACGGCAGCGAGCCGTCGAAGTCTAGCAGATTTATATTTGGCGCGGGATAACTATAACCGCGCCGAGCCGCTGTATAGCACAGCTGTGCTGACAGTTCTAAAACATCTTGATTCTGCAGCGGGAGCGCTTCCAGAGCGACAGCAGTTGTTGAGCAATCAAAAGGCACGGTCTTATCTCGACGATTACCTAAACTGCGTCCTGAGAGTAGAACACGATGACCACTCAGCTCACGAAGATCCCGCCGCTTACATCACCGTGCTGAAGTGGAAGGGGACAGTTATTGCGCGGCAGCGTACAGCACGCATCGCTTCGGATTCGCCAGAACTGTCACAATTGTTTAACAAGCTAAGATCAGCCGTTTGCCGCTGGGCGACGTTGGCTGAGGCCACGCCAAAGGCAGACGGTGCCGAAATCTGGAGAAAACAACTTAACGATCTCGCATTGCAAAAAGAACGTTTGGAGGCGGAATTAAGTCTTAAAAGCACCGGTTACCGCCAAGCGGCCAAGACGGTCACTCCCGATGATCTTCTGTCGAAGTTGCCGGCTGACAGCGTGTTGGTCGACTATCTCGAGATAGCTCCGTCGAAAGGAAACGTGCCAAAGAACAATGAATGCGAACGCCCGCACTTCTTGCTCGCATTCGTTGTTCGCCCGGGCAGGCCTATAAAATTATTCGACCTTGGCGAAGTTGCGCCCATAACCGTGGCGATAGACAGGTGGCGTCAAGATTTCGGCTTATCCTACGACTCACAAGCAGCGGGAAAATCGCTGCGGGATAAAATTTGGCAGCCTCTTGAGGCCTCAGTGGGCGATGCAAAACTAGTGCTCATTTCTCCCGATGGTGCATTAGGACGCTTCCCATTTGCAGCCTTGCCAGGCAGGAGTTCAGGTTCGTACCTCATCGAGGATTATCGGCTGGCATTGATACCAGTTCCACAGTTACTGCCGCAACTGATAAGTGAAGCAAACCGGAGGAAAACCGTAAAGGATTTATTGCTAGTTGGCGGAATCGACTACGACCGAAGCGCATCGTCGACTGCTTCTGTCCTAACCAAGGCTACGGTCGGCCCGAAGCGGCCCTGGCAGCGGGCGCACGCGCCGAATGGCCAATGGCCCTTCTTACGCGGTTCGGATAGTGAAGTTGCATTTATAAAAGATCTGTACCAGCGTGCTACGCACGCCACCGGTGATCGAATCGATGAACTTCGCGGATCTGATGCGACAAAAGCAAACTTCTCTGCTCTCGCACCTGAATGCTCGATACTTCATATTTCTACACATGGGTTCTTTGCGACGCCCGAAAAAAAATCTGCACTCGCAGTCTCACAGGCGCGCAGTGAAACGGCGAACCTCTTTGGTGAGCGGTTTGAAACGGTCCGCGGATTTAGTCCGGGCTTGCTTTCCGGATTGGTTTTAGCGGGCGCTAATAGTCCTGCCAAAATTCCTGACGATCCAATCCAATTGAACGAAGTTACGGATGATGGACTCTTATCGGCTGATGAAATTTCGTTCCTGCCACTCGGCGGAGCCCAACTCGTCGTACTCTCGGCCTGCGAAACCGGCCTCGGCGAAGTTGCCGGTGGTGAAGGATTGATAGGAATTCAGCGAGCGTTTCAAGTCGCCGGTGCGCGTACCACGATTGCTACATTATGGAAGATTGACGATCAGGCCACCCGTCGCATTATGGAAGAGTTTTATCGAAACTATGTCGAAAAGAACGAGACGCCCCTCGATGCACTGCGTGATGCGCAGCTCTGGGCACTTAAGAATCCCAGCGAGCTTCGCGGTTTAGCAGAAATTAAGGATTCTGATACGTCCCGAACGCCACCTTATTACTGGGCAGCGTTTCAGTTATCCGGTGACTGGCGATGAGCTATAAAACCGCTGGTCAATGCTTGTTACGTTAGGCCCGATAAGGCAGCCATCGAAAAGTTTGGAGAAAACCCAACCGCGACAGGCACCGCAATTTATCGCTTAAAATCTTCTGTGCATTGCCTATTAGTCGTGACTAGTAATTCGCAAATTTGGAATCGGGGCCCATGGCTCTTCATCTTTCCGCCAAAACGCCTTGCCGCTGTTTGTAAGCATGACATACATCCGCAAATGGCAATCATAAAGCACTACGCAGTTAGAGTTACGCGTATACTCCTCATAGGGGATGTTATGCCGATGGCTTTGATCATGCCAGTCATTATCATACCTCCACTCGAAGGCGCCGTTGTCGTCCGGCGTGACGTATTCGAAACGCGTGAGGAATTGTTCGCCGCCACTCTGCTCGCGCTTTTGCTCTCGCTCCTTCAGGCGTTTAATCTCGGCTTGGGCAAAAGGTTTGAGATCAATGCCATGATCGTCCGGTGCGGGTGTCTTCCCATCGAAAGTGTCGCCACGCGACGAACTCACAAGTTTCGCGAGTTGTATGGTCGCGGAATCGGGCCGCGAGTGGGTTTTTGCGTCTTGAACGCGTTGAAGTAGCACGCTTCTGTTTGTCGCAGAAGTTTCCGAATCGACTTCCAACTGATTTTTAAGACGATCAAGTGCCGGTGCGTCATCAAGTAGTTCCGCTTTGTCAATTGCCGTCGTCGCAGATTTAAGTAAAAGTATCTCTTTAATGCCTAGCTTGTCCGCCGACAGGAAGCTGGGATTCGGCGAGCGATCGGCTGCGCCGAGCTTTTCTTGTCGCGCAAGCTCTGCGCTTAATTTGTCCTTATGGAGGCTCGCGGCAACTATCTTCAGTCGATCCAGCGTGGATTTATCGTGATGCTTCTCGCTCAAAACGCTGGCTTTCAAAAGTAAATCATCGGACGCAACTCCCGAGTTATGAATGCGATGAAGAACCTGCTCGCCTTCCGCGAATTCAAGAGCCACGTCCGTAAGTAACGCTGCATCGCATTCACTGACCGCTTTACGCAGAAGAGCGCGGTCGACGTAACGGTCAAACGCGGAGTCATCTGTTTCCCCGCCGACGCCGTCATCGGCAGTTACCATCAAATGCGATTGACTGTCGAGGGTGCGTAAGCCCTGACCCACGACCGGCAAAACAAATACATACAGGTTGAAAGCGATTGTCGTCGGAAGGCGCATGCGAATTCGAGTTCTCAATAGATGACTCACCAAATTCTTCCAGACGCATTTCCCACGCATGCGCAAACTAGCGCTAATGCTTGATTACGTGCAGGTGCGGGACTGTCGGCAATTCTTATCGAGCACTATTCGGAAATCGTAGCCCCGCCGCCAGGAGTATTTCGCACGAAGAGCCGCTGCCCGTTGCGAAGACGAACAGGCTGACCGGCAAAGAGTATGTCCGCACCATCTTGGAACTTAAGCTCTTGGCTGCCGCCAGGATTAACGTAGATACCGGTAGTCGTATTTCCATCCCTAAGGCCGACGTAAAGAAGGCCTGACGCGTTATTGAAAAGCATCGCGGACGAATAATATTGGCGTCCGTCATACATTTTCACTGGTGGATTTTCCGGCCACGGGTGCGGACCTCCTGGCGTACCAGGCGGCGGTTGCCAACCCGGGGGCAATTGCACGCCTGTTTTTTTGTAAATGTCGATCATTCCGTAGCGGCTATTCTCGCACAGCTTTAAAAGGTTTTTATTATCTGCATCATCCGCGCCACTTGATGACTTTTTCGCCTCAGTCGCCCTTTTTTCTATATACTCGCGAGCAGATTTTGGCAAAGTCGTATTGGATTTCAGTCGTTCCAAAATATCGTCAATAGTGGCCCGATCGCCGAGGTATTCGGCACGCCGTAACAAATCGAGCTGAGACTTGTAAGCAATGAGTTCGTCGAGTGAAGTTCTGTCAATTTGCAACCCGGCAGGCATGTCCAGGCCGCGAGAAGTCGATGCCAATTTGCTACTCGATTCCAGGTCCTTTATCAGCTCTTTCTTATTCAGTTCCTTGGCTACCAATTTCAAGCGATCAAGTGCCTTGGTGTCCCCATTGTCAACTGCAATCTTCTTTGCAAGTTTGAAAAGTGTATCAGAGCTGCAAGCCTTATGCGGTCGAAACAGAATGCGTTCACCTTCCGCAATCTGTAGGCCGGCATCTGTCAGCAACGATGGATCCATCTTTTGAACCGCTTCCTGTAGGAATCGGATATCAATATACCGATCGAAAGCATCGTCACTGATGACATCCGATGACGAAAGCATCACGCTGCTATTCGCGGTCGATTCGATTACTGAATTACTAGACGGTTGGTCAATTTCGTTTCCCGAATTTGAACTTGTAGCGGCACTCGACTCTCCCTCCCCGTTAGCGCACGCAACGCGGATGTTGCATATTAGGGCGACGATAAATACCGCCACAAACGCGCGTAAAACGTATGCCGTAGATTGTGAACCTCGATTTAATCTCATCTGAACATTTCCTCTCAAGTTAGAAGGTTCTAAGTGGGATCGAAAGTTAGGATGGCAACTTGCCAAAACGCAGTCCGGAATTAATGGGCCCGCATTCGAGCCTTAGTTCAATCCGATTGCAACGTACATTCCCCAAAAATAGGGATGAATCCAAACGTCGTCCGGCGTAGTGCGACATTTCTTAATGAAATTTCGCTGTGAACTGGACAGTGACGCCGCCGCGCTATGTCCGGCAGATATGCCCTTGAAGACGTCTCCCATAATCTCGGGAGCCGTACCATCGTAGACGTCCCACACCCCGGATATAACGGTGTTCGCACCGGATTGCAGGAAGGCTCGCTGGAGCCCGAAGAGATCGTCACCTGGCAATGGTGAGCGCTCGCAGATGCCAGACCAGCACGCGCTGAGTATTACAACGTTCGAGTTAACCGGATGCTGATAGATATCTAATGCACTTAAACGGCCGTCATCATTCGCACCCGGGTTTAACAGTAGACTGCTCTCCAAGGGCTTTTCGGGAAATGACATCCCGTGCGAGCTAATCAACAATAATCCGGGATGCAGCATCGCCGAGAAAGCGTCTGATTTCGTAACATTAGAATTAGCGACAGACAGCTTCCTTACCGTACCCAGAGTGGATCGGAAGTACGCCTGCTCGCGCCCGACGCCTTCAAGGTGCGGGGCGCCGAGAACATCGGAAGCACCGATGGCAGTTGCCTCGCTAGGCGGCGCGAATGGCGTCCTCCGTTCCATGTCCCATAAAACGAGCGACGGCGCGTTAAGCAAATTTGGGTGATCTTCTATGAAAAATGTAGGCTGCACCATCTCATCTTCCGCTCGTTTCCGTTTATCTCGCGTCGTCACAAGAGCGCTAAACGGCAGGTAATGCAGCACGTTATGCGGGATGACAAGTACGGTGTTGGCTTGCGAGATTTTTGCTGACGCAGAATCTGGAATTAATTCGCTGTACAAGGTGAAGAGAGTATCCTGCCACTCTTTATCATAATCGTGTCGCATTTGTAGACGCCGAAGCATTTTCGCCGCCTGAAAATTTGTGGCAATCAGAAACTGCGAAACTTGGGAAATCAACTCCGAAGAAGTCATTTCGGGACGATGCGCACCTTTAATGGAGAACGAAGTGACTTCACCATTGTCGGAAATAACGAATAGTCGCGCTGTCCCAACTTCTAAGTAGTATTCCAAGCAACAGGTGTCTTTAGGCCAGTCGTTCAGGATCTCACGGACATTCCGAGCCGCAGCGACAGAACTATTTCTCCGAAGTCTGTGAGTTCCCAATAAATCCTGTAATGACCTCGCTTTGGCGCTCTCGACGTACTGCAATGCCTCCGCATCCCGATGCTCGTCAATTAGCAAATCTACGATTTGTTCGTAGACATAAGCGCGACGCGCAAAAAACCCTGCTTGGGATAGTCCGATCTGATCTGGCGGAAACCTCTCCTGGAGTAGTTCCGCAAGTTTCTGAGACAAAAGAAAACATTGTAGACCTAGGCGGCGGAGCTTGACGCTATCTGTACCTACTTGGCAGTCATCTGCTAGATGTCTGTAGCAAATTCCGAGTAGCCTGTAAGCTCCCTCCAATCCGACTAAATCCACAGAGTTCATATAACACTTTGCCGCCTCCACCGCATTTGAAACAGCAGCTTTATAGTCTCGACGTTGAACCGCGAGATTCGCTAGAAGTAGATCAGCCGTCGCATCGAGCGATTTGTCGCCGTTGTCTTGATCACTTTTCGTGGTAACAATCGAAAGCAGATGACGAACTGTGTTTGCAGCGGCATTTTCAGTGTTCGTGAAGATTTCTGATGTTTGGTTAGCGCCATGAAACGATTTGATAATGTCGATCAAAAGGATGTAGAGTTTTGCTTGGTTTAGTTCCAAGGCTGCCTTTGAGCGCGCATCAGAATCCGGTACATGCGACATGGCTTGCTCGTACTCGGTTCTAGCTCTACACCAATAAGAGATCGCATCCACCCGTGGATGGGATGCGCCGGACGCTAATAAAAAAGAGTGGTTGTAAAGCTGATCCTGAGCCCGTCTCAGAAGATGATTGCCATAGTTAAGGTGAGCTAAATATAAATCACCAGGCTCTCCAGAAGTCGAGAGTCCTCGGATAGATCGCTCGAAGCAATCGATTGATTCTGTCTCGCGAGTTGACCCAGCTTCACTAAGTACGACGCCGCGATAGAGCTCAGTGAGCGCGCGGGCCCGAGTATCGGTCTTTTCTAAATCGATTGAAATCGATTCGATCGCTTGCAATGCCGAAGTCCATTCCCCCGAAACAATGTTTTGACGAACATCGTCTATTTCGCTAAGACCGGTTGGTCCGAGACGTGTAACTGAAAGTGGTGCCAAGTGTTTAACACTACGAAACTGCTCGTAGACGTAACGATGCAGGTTCTTTAGGCACTCGATATGTTTTTCGGAAATTGCCTCGTCGAGTATGTCTGCAGCTTTGACCAAATACGGTTCCGAACGACCGTCTTCGTTCCTATGTCCAAGATAGTGCTCGGCCGCCAGCAGAAAAAACATCGGATCCGACGACGATTCCATAAACAACTGATGGCATTCTTCTTCCCAATGACGTTCACTGAGACTGACTGTGGCTTCCTCAACGATAAACCCGACGCTTTGTCTACGATCGCCTGACCGAAATCTAACTTCCCACTGACCGGAAGGCAAACCATTACGCAGTTTATCAGGAAGGCTATCAATGTCGCTCCATCTCAGCCGGTCCTTGCCATTCGGAATTGTAATCTGGCAAACTTCGTTGCCCTCGCGATAGAGAGACAAACGCGACGAGGGTAATTCTCCGCCATCCGATGTTGGCTCTCGCCTGAACGTCAGCTTCCCGTCAACGACTCGGCATTTTTCATATGGACTTAGCAATCGCCAATCATTTTTGCGACTTGCACCGCGAACTACTACGGGTGTGCTAACTTGTGGAAGCTGCACTTCCGCTAACTCGAATGTATTGATTTGATCGGTCGAAATACCAATCGAACGACTATCGCTCCGAGTGCTCGGAGTTTCCGCTGTGCTCAATTCCTCCGTGTGAGGAAGCTCAAATAGGCCACTGAATGACGAGCATCGGTCGGTGGCACCTTGGTTCCAAAATGCTAAGCCCACTCGGTGGATATCTTGGCTGGTCGGTTGATCATGACTTGATTCGACTTGCGGGTAACCCTGCGAGTCCAACGTTACTAAAAAAGCTTCCGATGTATCGGCAGAACTACTCTCGCACAAAGCACTGGCAACTACGAGGATACTAATGCTGACCAAGCGAGGGCTGTGAAGCATATATTGGGTATGAAATGAGCGCGATAAGCATTTGAGAGGAGAGCGAGGCCACAGCACGCTGTGACGATGGCGGGGCCTAGTAGAACAAAAAACATTTCAATGTCAACTATGTAGTCTCCGCGACGACAAAGTGTCGCAGAGAAAGCCTTTCTGATCGGAGCAGGCTAACCGCGAGCAATTTTTTGCCTCCGTCTGAGTTTGCATTTCCATTTGCCGATTGCAATCCGCACGAGCATAAGTACGTTAGTTAGAAGCGTTAGCATGGGATTCGCAATGGCTGACCATCTTTCAATAGTCTTCTTGTAGTATCGCGATGTGCAACCAAGGTTCCATGTTTTTGCGCTCTGACCATTAAGCTCGTAGTTTGTCGCGCGGGCCGAATCATTAATGAACTTGAGGTGCGGTTATCGCAACTTCAATTGTCGGTTGAACCAAATTCTTATGCACCAGAACCCGAAGCTCGAACCGCAGTTAAAAATCGTGCCTCACACTTCCCTTAGGCGGCAGGACTGATGGAGGCTCTTATGAGATCTCGTATGCCTGCATCGACCTATCGGAATCAAATCTAATTTGGTTGTAGCCCTATTTGAAAACGAGCCGCAACTGCAAAACACAAGGTAAACCATCGAAGTCCAATAGGGATTCCAGGGGCCCCTCTCAGCCTTGCGTTGCCCCGGGGTCTCGTTTATTTTCGGATGGTCTTTCCTTTTCAAAAAATCTGCTATCGCTCTCGGGAGGCTCAAGGCGAGCTTCCGCCGGCAACCCCTGCCCGATAAGTGGGTCGCTATCTTCGCGGCGCGACCCCGTCTGCCTGCACGACGATCAAATCGCCGTCCTCAGTCGCAAAGAACGCGAACTCATATCGATCTCCGCCATCTGTTCTGTCGTATGTGCTGCTGGGATGCTCGATCGGCTTGGCCCCGCGCGGCAGGTTCTCTAGCAAGCCGTCGTTCGGTTTACGACGGTAGATAATGGCCGACTGATCGTCCTGATAAAAAGCCGAATACGTTCGCGCCATAATCAGTTATGCCCTTTGGCAGTTCGCTTGGCCCGGCCAAGCTTGGAAATCGTAGCTCGCGTCTGCGAAAAGGTAGCCGTCTTTCCGTTAGACAGATGCACATCGATCACCACCCAGCAATCAAGCGAAAGCGTCTTGCAAAGTGCTGCAAGCACGGAGGGCGATGGCAAGTATTTGCCGGCTTCTATCGTATGAATAGTGATCGCCTTCCGGCCGATCTTCTCGCCCAGATCTTTTTGAGTCATTCCCAGTTTTTTACGGCCATCAACCAAAAGCGCCCGCTGCTCGTCGTTGAGCGGAACTCCTCGAATCCCCGGAATAACATCCATGGGTTTTTTCATACGTGTTACACAGATGGCTAGAGGTCGTGAGGCGGCGATAACTCGCGACGTTGTCAACGCCCATTGTCGTAGTTGGGACTATAAGTGGTCAAGTCAGTTCCGTGCCGTTATGTCGTCCCGGAACATGTAATCAAGGCGACGATATGTTACACAGATGACCCACCCTCATCTCGAACATCGAGTTACACAGTTAGCTAGCCGTAACTGGCAGCTTAGATCGCCGTTCGCATCGCCGAATAGGGCGAGTGCTGCTCTCGCCAAATCGGCAACGGCAGTATGGCAACGGCGTCGTCATGCAACCTAGGCAGCGAACCGTTCCGCTAAAAACTAGCATCCGCAACGGCGCATAACCGAACGCTATCGGCCTAGTCTGCGGTCGCGCATAGATCGGATTGCAGGCGTGAGATTACAGGCAGAGCAACGACGGCAGCTACACAGCGCTCGCTAACTCACGAGCGGTTAGTTGCGTGCCAAACTTAGCGGCGCGCTGAGCTAAGTATTCAGTGACGTCGGCGGGCCAGAATACCAAACACGCTGCAAACATATCCGCCGGCGACGGAATCGCGAAGATTCGTTTTACCTCTTCCGGTGAGAGTTTAGCCACGGCGTCTACAAAGCGCAAGTGAGCGATTATCCAATTGCAGACTTTGCTCGCGTTTAGTGTACCACTATGCAATCGAATCTCGAATGTTGAATGCTTGCAGTATGATCGGATGTTAAACCATTGGTAGCGATCTTGCGCTCGTGCGAAATCAGCGAACCTGGCGAAGTCGCTATGTGACTGAATGTCCCAACTATTGCGTTTGCAGTATCCATTGTTGCGCCGGGACTCGCTAACGAAAGTCGACCACAATTCGTAGGTGAGATTGTAGGCGGTCGAAACGCTTACCAACTGAGCTTCGGTCAGATCACTCACGCCGATATGTAGGTGGTAGCCACAAGTGCTATTCACGCTGAAACCTAACTCTTCGGCACGGTCGCAGAACTTTTCGACTTCAGCCAATCCAGCATCACCGCACAACACCTCCGAAACGAATTCTTTGCCACTGATGCTACCGTCTTCTTTCGACGAAAAGCACACCTCGCCATCTAGATTGTGGAAGTCGTCACATTCGCTGGTTTCCAATTCAATGCCGAAGCAACGTGCACTCCCAGTTCTCCCATAGGTGTTCTCGCGCGGTCGAAACGCAATTGCTTCAAAGTCACCGGAAGTATCGCAATCGCAGCAGCAGCCATCTTCAGCGTAGTTGTCGCAATGGCAGATATTCTCGCAGCGCTCGCATGTAAAATAGTGGTCTTCGTAGCAGCTATTGCAAATCGTTTGCGAACGATCTCGACACGCGAAATCCTCGTTCGCAACTGCCTCTCCGCAGTCGTCGCAGGTCGTGAAATTGTCGTCGAAACAGCGTGCACAGTAGCAGCTATCGTTTTCGCATCTAATGTCGTTGACCGCTACTTCGCAGTCACAATGCTCGCAGATGCTATACAGTTCACAGTAGCAATCGTCGCAGAAGTGTTCCCCGTCGTCATTTGTTCGCGCCTCGGCATTCGGGATTACCTCGTTGCAGTTCTCGCAGCACGCTTGGCAGTCTTCGCAGCCGGTGCCTACATACACTTCGCCGCAGTCGCCGCAAACGTGAGCCGTTGTCTGATAGCAATCCGCACACAGGGCAACATCTTGGTCATCACACGCGACTGCGTCACGACCGCAGTAGCGGCAATACAGTGGCAGGTCCGCCGGACAAGCGGGGAGCGGCAATGGTTGGCGCTCAGTCTGCTGGTCCAAATGCGTCGGTAGCTCAAACGTCGGAATAGTTAGTTGCAGAAACGGCATCGGACTGCCTCGGTTAATTGATTGTAGTTGCAACTATAAAGTTATAGCCCCCGCTATAATGAACTGCAAGGCTCGTGCCCGCGATTAATCATTCGTACGCTAGTTGATTGCGCTTGCCGCCCACGGCGCGATGATTGCTTTCATTGCGACTACCCCCGGCGACCCATGCCTGAGCCGTTAAATGGCGACGCGTCTATTCGAGAGAAGGGGGAGGGGGTGCTATTTTCTGGCGCAAAAATGCGTTCGAGACCGGCCGCCCGCCGTGCAGGTTTTTTCGCGAATTAAAGTAGGGGTGGGTCAGACGCCCTTTGTTATTGGCAATCCCTTGGATCAAGCCGCCCTCAACTCTATCGCTCGTCTGCATTCAATCTGAGTCGCCACATCCTGAATTGTCGTTAGGGGGGCAACTCCGAAGTTCAGCCTGTTGGTTGTTCTCTCCTGCTGAACTCCTAACTTGCTGAAGCAAAGTTTCTCCGCATGCGTTAGCCTAGTCTTGACTTTTGAAGGCGTAAGACCGGTTTCCTTTGCTATTTTCTCAACCGAGTGCCCTTCGGCTCGCATTGCCAAGACTTGGCGATCTTTTGCATCGGTGAAATTGCATTCTAGCCAGCCTTCGATGTCTAGCTCCCCACCTGGTTTAAGAATTCCCTGCTCAACACCCATCAATATGTCTAACCAATTCCACACGCGCACAAAACGATCGTGGCCGACGACCTGATGAGAGTCTGGAAATTCTTTAGCGCGATCAAACTTGACGGAGCTATCAAGATCGATGCGCCAAGGACGAGTCGAAACTTCATACAATATGCCGTCCTCGCACTGGCAGCCGGTTGCTTCACGATAAACGCCAGCGTCGGCTTCTGTGATGTGGCGATTGTGACGGGTAAACCGATCGGGCTGAGACGACGCATTTTCTGTTGGCTGTTTCGATTCGCGGGTCTTCTTTTTCCTTGGTACAGCCGTGACACCGTGATTACGGTCTCCGCCATGCCAATGTGTCTTTCCATTGACGATTTCAGCCCATCCGAATTTAGCGTGCTCGATATAGGTTTTCGCGGTGTTCGCAAACCACTCGAAGACAGTTTTTACAGATTCGACTCCCCTCATTCTAAGATCGTCTCGCTCTTTTTTTGTCATCTTACGGGTTGCCGCCCCCCCGATCTCGCGAATCGAATTGGACGTTTCGCGTTGTCTCGGGTCGGGGAAGACAGTTCTTCCGTTTACCAATGGATGATTAGCGGTTGTCCGAGCTTTCTCGATTTCCACAGCTGCCGAATGCACGGCGATGGACATCAAGTCACCAGTGCGGTCGTTCTCACAGATTTTGCTAGATCGGAATAACGGCGCGAGCGACACCATGATGTCGTTTCGCGAATCGTTACTCGTGTGAACTCTATGCCACGTGCGGCAAAGTTCTAACTCGGTGACAACGTCATGTGACGTGCGTGGAATAGCCCCCACGTCATCGTAGTCCCAGCAACCCTGTCGCAAATGGCCTAACAGGTTTGCGACTTCATTAAATGGCAAATCACAGGTGAGACACGAATGTGATGATGACGCCCATTCCGTTTTTGGGGCTTGCCACGTCTTTCGTCTTCGCGGTTTTTCCCTTAGCGGCGGCGTCCAAAGAACAAGAGGATTTTCATCCTGCGGTACTAGAACGTTCGTTAGTTTCCACCATTTCTCAAGACTTGGTAGACGAATAGCCACCCCACCCCAAACTGTCGCAAATTTAGGTTTTCGGGCTAATCGGCCGTCAAAACACCGAGGGCATTTCACTGTCGGCGCATAGAGCTTCAGGGTGGGGGCGAAGGCGACAGTTTGGGTAGAAAGGTCTGCGGTTGCCACCTTTCAAAATCGGCCACTTTTACATGGAAAAGTAGAATTTTCGATATTTTTCGCCCTCGTGATCGCCAATCGATTGGATTTGGTCCCCTTAAATAATAGGTGGGCGATACGTCCATCGGCCGTCGGTGTTTTCACTTGCCTGGCGAACGCAGACGGTCCTTTTATTCCGATTTTGCCGGGCAAGGATTAGAACGAATGACGAAGGTATCAGAAGCAATTGGCAATTTTCTCAATCACCCAACCACACTGGCGGCACACAACAATCCGGCGCTTATCCGGCGTTGGAATTCGTCGATGGAGACGCAGATCAACGTCTCGACAAACGGCGAGCCGGTGGAGGGACGCAGCAACACCTACACCGATGGGCAGTTTACGTGGTGGAACATCCGAATGCCGAAGAAGGCCAATTCGGAACCGGAGTGGAATGACTACCAATTAAACTGGCCACTCGATTTGTATGCCGAAGGCATCGGTACAACGGGGTGGAACTTCATCGAGCGCGCAAGCATGTCCGTAGGTTTCGACTTTGATTCGATAGCAGGGCATGGTACTGGCCTGACTTCCGACGAACTTGAAGCGGTAAAAGAAGGGGTTACCGATCTCGACTACGTAAGCGTGCGACGATCTACAGGCGGCGCTGGCCTTCATTTTGAAGTTCCGTTGGCAAGTATTCCGACGCAGAACCACACCGAACATGCCAAGCTCGCAACGCTCATATTGGAAAAGATGAGCCGTGACGCGGATTTCGACTTCGCATCCGGGTTAGACGTTTGCGGTGGAAATATGTGGATTTGGCATCGCAAGATGACGCCGCAGAACGGCGGGCTTTCCCCGATTAAGGACGCGACGCGAACGCTGACCGTCGTTGATTTGTCGAGCGATTGGAAAGAGCGGATCAAGTCCGAGTCGCGAAAAGTGCAGCCTGCGAGCACCAACCCGGCCAACGGTGAGTTACTTATGAAAGCAATGAAGTACGCGGCCGAATGGGGAAATGCTAATCACGGCGAACGCAATAAGTCAGCTTTTAGATTAGCTGGCAATATTGCAGCCCTCGAAAATGAAGATCAGTCACGGCTAAGCGAGGACCAAATCTTCGATGTCATGCGGGTCTGGAATATGACCAATAATCCACCACTAGACGAAGGTGAACTTAGATCGTGTGTTACCGGCGGCGCGACTCGCGGAACTCCGCGTGAAGCAAAGGTGACGGGACCGACAAAGGAAATCACGATCAATCATGAACTTCATCGAATGGTTCGGGAGGCGTCGGTCGCGCTTGCCGACGCGGAAAATGTTTACCAGCATGGAGGCACACTTGTCGAGGTCGTGTATGGCGCTGAAAAGCCGACTCAATGCTTGCACGATAACGGTTCTCCGCAACTTGTACCCTTACCGAAACCCACGCTCGGGGTGCGGCTATCCCAATGCGTTTCCTGGTCAAGATTTGATGGGAGGGCGAAAGCGTGGAAGCCTGCCATGCCGTTAGAGGCTGTCGTGGCGGCTGTTCACGTCGCCAATCATTGGCCCGATGTTCCGATGGTGACTGGTATCGCAAGTTGCCCAATGCTGCGTGCCGACGGCAGTATTGCTATCGATTCGGGATACGATTCTGCGACGGGAATCTACATCGAAAGCAGTGCGGAAAGGTACCCGGCTTTGATGAAGCCTGATGTCGCAGTTGACACGCTCACAGACATCGTGCGTGATTTTCCGTTCGATACACCAGCGCACCGAAGTGCATGGGTATCCTTCGTAATTACGATGTTGGCGCGGCCCGCCTTCGCGGGGACGCCGCCACTCCACTTGTTTGACGCGAACGCACCGGGGGTGGGAAAGGGTTTAGTAACTGACGTTGCAACGATGATTGTCGAAGGACGAAAATCGTGTCGATATTCATGGTCAAAAGACAATGAGGAAACTCGAAAACTTATCACCACGGTTGCAATGTCCGGCTCGCCGTACCTGCTGTGGGATAACGTCAAGGGCACTCTTGGTGGACCGGCACTTGAACAGATGATGACGACCGGCCTTTGGGCTGACAGAATCCTGTCCATGAATCGTCAGGTCGTGGTGCCGATTCGCTTCGTTCCTGCCGCGACAGCTAACAACTGCCGCTTGACAACGGACATGGTACGACGTGTTTGCCGCAGCTATCTCAAGACGGATTTGGAGAATCCAGCGGAGCGTGACAACTTCCGCCACGCTAACCTACTCGCCTATGTAAAACAGCATAGGCCGGAATTGGTAATGGCTGCTTTAAGTATACCGGCTGGCTATGTTGCCGCTGGTAAACCGGACCAACATCTGCCGGGATGGGGTAGCTTCGAGGACTGGTCCGACCTCGTCCGAAGTTCAATCGTCTGGGCGGGCCTTCCCGATCCGGCTGAAACGCGGACGGTACTCCGCGAAAAAGCGGATGGTGAAACGGAGACGGTGCATGCGATTATCCAAGCCTGGCCGACCGAGCCGATCACAGTCGCGGACGCCATCAGAAAGGCAACAACGATGCCGGCTTTGGCCGAGGCCCTCGCGGAGCTGCCGGAACGAAACCGTTCGCAAGAACTTGGTAATCTGCTCCGTACCGTCCGCGACCGCAACATCGGTGGGAAGCGAATGGTGGGTGTCGGCACGAAGCCGGTCAAATGGCAAGTCGTCGAAGCCATTTCGGCGTAGCTTCACGATGGGCAAATCTTTAGTTGCCTGAATTGACCACCACCCACACCCGAAAAAGGTCTAAGAAATAAAGAATGTATTTCTTTTCGTTTCCCTAGACGCGTGATCGGGTGTGGGTGGTTGACGGGCACTTTACAGGAAGTCTGGCCGTCGCCGCGTGGCCATCGCAGGGTCAGTAAAACGCACTCGGCGGTGCGTTTCGTAATCTGCTAGTCCGACGCTCGTTCTGAGATCGGAATTCTTTTTAGTAGGAGAGAATCCAATGATTAATGCTTGTTTCACAGCGCCCGGCACGCCGGAAAGTCACGTTGAATCGCTACGTTTTTTAACCGTTAATGGCATCGAGGAAAAATATGATTTGAACCAGAGCCAAATTGAGAGAATAAGGAACGAACTCCGCGGCAAAACACTTCGCGAAATTTTATGGGCATATCCTGATGGCGCTCACTTCGATGTTCTCTTAAATTTGATAGGAACATTGAGATAGTCCGGCCAATTTGGTTCGTTGTGGATTAGACGACAAAACTTCATTTACGTAATTAGGAGCTGAGGGGTGGTAAAGGGAACAGTTAAAGAACCGAGTTATATTTCGCCAGACCGGCTTTACTCGCTAAAGGGCTTTTGGACCGCGTCTGGCATCTCGCCAACGCGAATTCGCGAGGCACGACGCTGCGGCATCGACCTGCCTTGCTTAGTCGTTGGAAAGCGGAAGTTTATACGTGGTTCCGATGGCATTGCGTTCATCGAACGGCTGGCAAGTAACTGCCAACTTCAAAGGTCATATTGCAAATGCTAGCCGTCGAAAATAAATCGAGGTAAAATAGGAGTGTTAAAAGCCCGAAAGGGAATTGTTCAGTAACTTAATTGCAGGACGCCGCAAGGCGTCGGTGTGGAGAATCCGCAAGGTCTCCGAGGTGGCGAACAACCGCCTTAACAACACCGGCGCTCTGCGGCGTCTTGTTTTGGGAGAATCAAGATGAGTGATGAAATTAGGGTCTACGTCATCGATAAAGGGCGCGCGAATTTATACATGCGTTACACCGACCCGATGACCAATAAGCCCGTTGAGCGCAGTGCGAAAACGTCGGATCGTGCTAAAGCATTGAAGACCGCTGCCAAGTGGGAAGCCGAATTGCAGGAGGGACGGTATGCCAAAGCCAATAAAATGTCGTGGGAAGAATTTCGCGATTACTACATTTCCAATGCCGTTGCTGGTTTAGCGAAAGGCAGCATAACCGCCTATGAATCGACGTTTAACGCGGTGGAGCGAATTTGTAATCCGAAGAAACTTGCCGAAATCACGACTCAGCGCGTGACGGCATTTGCTACAGAGCTTCGCAAGGAGGGATTGGCAGAGGCGACCGTCGCGAGACACCTACGTCACTTGAAAGCTTCGATGCGGTGGGCGAATCGCGAAGGGCTTTTGAACGTCGTTCCGAAATTCACCATGCCAAAGAGGGCCAAGGGAGCTAAAGTGATGCGGGGTCGTCCAATCACGCTGGAAGAATTTGAGCGGATGCTTTCAACCGTCGAGAAAGTTGTCTCCGCCCCCGCTGCTGAATCATGGAAATTCTATCTCCATGGTCTGTGGGAAAGCGGCTTACGCCTTTCTGAATCGTTAACTCTTCGATGGGACGACGCACCGGGCGCAATCGTAGTCGACTTCACTGGTAAGCGACCGTTACTCCGAATCCCGGCTGAAGTAGAAAAAGGTAACACAGACCGGCTTATGCCGATTACACCCGCATTTGCGTCCATGCTACAAAGCGTCCCAGCACAAAAAAGGCGAGGCCGCGTCTTCCGCCTGTTAGCCGACGATGGCACTCCGTTTCCCGTAAAGCGATGGGACGTTGGCCAAGTAATTGGCGAGATTGGCAAACAGGCCGGCGTGATAGTCGATGAAAAGATGGTCGATGGGGAACCGAAGCGAAAGTTCGCGACCGCTCACGACCTGCGGAGAGCGTTTGGGCGACGGTTGGCCGACAAAGGGGTAAAGTTACACGACTTGCAGCAGCTAATGCGGCACGAAAACATCGAAACCACAATGAAGTACTATGTCGGGCGGGACGCGATAGCGGCGTCAGAAGCTCTTCAAAGTATTTTAGGTGACACTTTAGGTGACACCCCTACGGCTGAGAGTTTGCAGGTCGAAGATAAAGCCCTAGAATTCCAGGGTGTTAGAATGGACAGAGCCGGGATCGAACCGGCGACACCAGGATTTTCAGTCCTGTGCTCTACCAACTGAGCTACCTGTCCGGTAGCCTCCATAATAAGGAAAACTGCTCCACTGTAAATGGCAGCGGAGAGGCGAATGCACGGCGATTTTGCCAACTTGGGGTTCTTTCAACGGCGTATCAGGAACCGTGCCATTTTCCTGAGCGCCATCGCCGCATTTTTTCTATTTGCGATGCCGCTACTGGCGGATGTCACCCCGGAAAGTCCGGAAGTCCAAAAGCTCGTAAACTCCGGCTTGGCGTTTCTCGAGAAGCCGGTCGACGAGCAAAATGCGAACAAGCTCGGCGGCAAGTGCCTCGTCGCTCTTGCTTTTATCAAGGCCGGCAAACCCGATCATCCGCTGGTCGCACATGCCGTGGAGGCGTGCGATCTCCAAATGCACCCCAAAGCGTCCGACAGTCCGCTAGACATGTACAGCAATGGGCTGGCAATCATTTTCCTGTGCGAATTGGCGCCCCACAAATATGCGCGTGAAATCGAGTACTTCCTCGATCAGCTCAAAAAACGGCAGAAAGAGCACGGCGGTTGGGGCTACAACGAGCTGCAAACCGGCGACACTTCGCAGACTCAATATGGAACGCTCTCGTATTGGGAGGCGAACCGCCGAGGCTTCGGCGTCGATGGAAGCTCGGTAGATAATGTCGCCAATTGGTTACTGAAAACCCAATCACCCGAAGGCGTCTGGGGATACCAAGGACAGGTAGCGCCGACGGACACGCCGATCACTCAGACCGAAACAAACTGTTCCATGTTGGCGGCCGGGCTTGGCAGCACGTACATTTGCGCCGACCTGTTCGGCATGCGTCCAAAAGCCACCGACGAAAAATCCGGAGAGAATGCCGCCAACAGTCTTCCCGCCGCGCTTCGCCCCGTGCTCGAGGCGGGCCAAGGCGGAGAGGTCAAACACTTCCGCCCCGTGCATGCCAGCCCCGCAAGAATCCAGCAGGCCATCACGCGCGCCCAACAATGGATGACTAAGAATTACTCCATTGATATGCAGTCTAAGACTTTCTATTACCTCTACGGTTTAGAGCGATTTAAAAGCTTTCAGGAATCATTCGACCGCACGCAAGATCCTTCTCCCAAGTGGTATAACGACGGTTACAAGTACTTGGCTTCGTCGCAAGCCGCCAACGGCAGTTGGACTGGCTATTGCGGCGCTAGTTGTGACACTGCCTTTTCAATTCTCTTCCTGTTGCGCTCCACGCAAAAAAGCATTCACGCCAAGCTTGGCGAAGGCAGCCTGCTTGCTGGGCGCGGCTTGCCCACGAACCTGTCGCGCGCGAAATTGCACAACGGGGAGTTAGTCGTCGAACAAGTGCACACCAGGGTCGACGAGCTGCTCTCGATGATCGACAGCGGCGACGATGCAAAGCTCGATGACCTGGCACGAGATCCCAGCCAGTTGGTCGTAGAACACGTAGACAAGGAAAGCGCTCGCCGGTTGCGACAACTCGTCCACGGCGGCGAGCCCGAAGTGCGGCTGCTGGCCGTCCGAGCGCTGGGCCGCACCGGCAACCTCGATTACGTGCCGTCGCTGCTTTACGCGCTGACCGACCCCGATCGTCGCATCGTGCTCGAAGCGCGCAACGAGCTTCGTTTCATAAGCCGCAATTTCGATGGGCCCGGACCGCCAGACGATTACACCGAAGAACAGCGTTATCAAGCACTCGATTTGTGGAAGAAGTGGTACCTGGCAATTCGCCCCAACGCTGTTTTGGAAAAATAGGGGCTCCATGGCCAAGGTACGATCGCGTTCGAAAAATCAACTGCGGGTGAGTTCCTTCGACCGAGTGTCCACGTGGATTCTGTCGATGCTCGTCGTGACCTGTGTCTCGGTCGCCGCGCTCTTCATCATCTATTTCAGTCGCAAATTACTGATCACCGATTTCGCTGTCCCCGTGACACCAATCGCCTCAGGTGGCGGCGGAACCGGCGGCAAAGGCGGAGCAGTCGGCGGCGGCGACCTGGAACCGCCGAACGCCGAAGATGCCGCCGCGGTCGAAGAATCCCAAATTCAAGATACGCTTTCCGCGCTCACCTCGGCCGTCGCCAGCCGAACCGCCGTTCTCACCGATGAATCCATCGATGTCGACGAAACGACCCAAGCCAAGGGCGATGGCCGCACGCCTGGCTCCGGCGGTGGCCGCGGTGGCGGAGCGGGCGGTGGTATCGGCTCAGGCTTTGGCCCGGGTCATGGCGGCGCCGAGCCTCGCCGCGAAATTCGTTTTGAACCGGCAACGCTTCTCGAATACGCCCAGTGGCTAGACTTTTTTAAAATCGAACTCGGCGTTCTGGGTCAGGACAATCAGGTCTACTACGCTTATAATTTAAGTCATGACAAGCCCGACGTTCGCGTCGGCGATCCTGCGAAAGAAACTCGGCTGTACATGAATCCTACAGACAGCCAGTTTGCAGCGCTCGATCGCCAGCTAGCCGACAAGGCCAGCATCGCAAGCAAAGGCCAAATCATCCTGCAATTCTTTCCGAACGAGGCGCAGGCGATTTTACTCAATTTGGAACAGAAGCAAGCCGGGACGCGCAAGGCCGAGACCATTCGCGGCACGGTCTTCCGCGTCACCCACTCGGGAAACAACTTCGAATTCAGCGTCGCCGATCAGACTTATCGGTAGCAGCGCGATTGTCGGCCCCACTCGGGCCGCCGATTATGCGTGCATCGAACGTTTGACTCTCGACGTAAGTCCCGCCTGCGCATGCATGAGTGCTAAAAGCTTTATCGCCGAGCTCGATCGCCGCAAGCTGCTTTCCGATCGATTGATGGCGAAGCTCCGCACGTCGGTCGCCGAGATCCATAAGCCCCTCTCGGCCGACGCCCTTGCTAAATTCCTCGTTCAAAAAAAGCTCCTGACCAGCGATCAGGCCAACGACGTACTTAGCGGTTTGACGTTAAGCGGCATCAACCTGGCAGAAGTCGACACCGACAGCCCCATCGCCAGTGAGGCGAATGATGCCAGCTCCGTGCTGTCGTCGCACATCGGCACGGGGACAGTCGTCCACCAACCAACTGCCGTCGACGATTCCGACGACGAGATTCGGCTCGCGCCCATTCAGGACGAAGAAGAAGGCATCGTCCGCCTGGTGCCTCTTAGCGACGACGTTCAATCCATCCAGCAGAAACCGCTTGAGGAACTCGACTCGGAAGATGACCTCCTCTCCGGCGATGAAGATCAAGAGTTGGAGCTCGAACCGCAAGCCGAAGAGGTACCCACCGCATCTCGACAACGACGACGCGAGCGGATTATCGAAGAGCCTCTCGAGCCAAGCTCTTTGGACGCCGAGATTTCTTTTGGCCGTGAATCCGCCTCCGCGGGCGGAGCAACCGCGGCTCCTCCGACCGCCCATCAAAAAGCCGCGATCCGCCGCATCGCCGACCGAAAGAAAAAAGGCAAACCCACCAAAGGGAAAAAACGCTGGGACGCTCCGATCATCCTGTTCGGTGGCGGCACCTTGGCGTTCCTCATCCTTGCCGGCGGCATGATCTGGTTTCTGATCTTCCGCGAATCCGGCGATCAAATGTTGATGCAAGCCCGCGAGGCCGCCAATAGCGGCGCGTACCCACAGGCCATTCAGCACTTTCAGGATTTTCTCACCGCCTCGCCCAGCCACCCAGAGCACAGTGCAGGTCGCGTGGAATTGGCGATGGTCCGGATTCGGCAGGCGACCGATTCGCACGAATTCGCTCCAGCGCTTGCGACAGCCCAAACCGAGCTCAAAGCGATCGAGGACGAACCGGCCTTCGACAACGCGCACAAAGAGGCGGCGGCGCTCCTGCCGCAAATTGCAGAAGGTCTCGCCAAACAAGCTGAGCAATCGCCGCCAACTTCGGATGGGGCCAAAAAACTGGTCGAACTCTCGAATCAAGCACTCGAACTTTGCAACAACGTAGCCTACGTGCCGAAAACACTTCGCGACGAAACCCGCCTTGCGAACGTTCGCGACGCGCTCGAACGCATCGAGCTCCGCCAAAAGTCACAATTCGCGCTCGACGAATGCATCAAGACGATGGAAGAAGCAGTCGCCGCCGCAAAGCCGATGGACGCTTACGCAGCGTACGCGAAGCTGCTCTCCGAACACCCCGAGCTCGCGACAGAAGCCAGCTTGGCAGAGGCCGTCAAAAAAGTAACCTCCGCCGAACAAGCTGCTATAAATTTCGTAAGCGAGAAAAAACCGGCCGAAACCGCCGAGCGCCCGACTCCTTGGCTCGCCGCACTTGCCGTCGCGAATCGGCGCCTCGCGGGGACGGCGCCCGGCGTCAGCGGCCCGGCCTGTATCCGCGTTGACGGCGCGATCTACGGCCTGGAGGCCGCCACCGGCCAGCTCTTGTGGCGTCGCTATGTCGGTTATCAACCAGCCGGGTGGCCAATTCCGCTCGGCCACGACATCCTTATCTCAGACACCGCTCGGCATGAGCTGCTACGGCTCGAAGCCGCCACCGGCAAACTCATTTGGCGGCAATCATTCGATGAGCCGTTCGACGAGCCGCTCGTTGTCGACGACCGCGCCTTCGTGCCATCGAACTCAGGTCGGCTCTATGTCGTCGATCTCAAATCAGGCGAACGCACCGGATTCCTCAAATGCCCACAATCACTCCATGTCGCGCCCGCGATTGATCGCACCAAAACCCGCCTTTATCTCGCGGCCAATCGTGCCACTGTTTACTCGTTGAGTTTGCCCGACCTGAAGTGCAACGGCGTTTACTTCCTTGGGCACGCTCCGGGCGCAATTCAAGCACCGCCGTTGCTCGTAATGGATAAGCTTGCCATCGTCGAAAACAACGGTGTCGAAACCAGCCACCTCCATCTTCTTGCGCCCGACAACAAAGGCACCCTCACAAAAGAACAGGCAAAACGCCGCCTTGCAGGTCTCGTCACTTCGCCACTCTTGACGACCGGCCGTGGTTTGATCGTGACCACCGATCGGGGTCAAATCGAAGTGTATGACATTGCCGCAGGCAACGAAGGTGAAGTGCTCACCCCAGTCGCGACCCGCGATGCGACAGGCTCCGAACCCGTGACGCGTCATGTTGCGTTAGTCGGCAAAAACGTGTGGGTCGCAGATACCCAACTCACGAAGTACAACATTGTACCGACCGGCAGCCGACTGCCTGTCGAGGAGATCGAAAACAACTTTGCCGGCGCGACGTTCGATCACCCGCTCATCCCGATGGGCGCAACGTTGATCGAGGTCCACCGCCCCAAAGGCCAAGCCGGCGCCGTTATCGGTGCGATCGACACCAAAAACGGACACACCTTATGGGAAGTTCAAGTTGCAATGCCCCCAGCGGGCGCCGCGGTCGTCGACGCGCAGGCAAAAGCGATCACCGTGGCAAACGCCGCTGGCTTTGCATTCCGTTTTGACGAAAACGCAATTCGCGCCCGCGTCCAAGACCAGCCGTTGCCCGCTCAACTCGCTCCGCCTCAGCTGCCTGTGCTGAGCACGAGCACCGATCTCGGCCAGGGTAGGGCGGCATTTTCCGCTGCCGGGTCGGATTCTCTCTTGCTTTACAATCCTGCCGCCGGAGCGGGCGCGAAATGGGTCCATCTCGACAGCCCGCTCGCCTGCAAACCGACGTCGTTCGGCGCCGGCATCCTGCTCCCACTCAAGATCGGCCAGGTGTTCAACCTGAACTCCGCCGACGGCGCACGATTGGCCGCGCCGTTTCAACCACGCGTCGACCTCCAAACCCCGCCCGCATTCGCACCCGCAACGGCAGTGAACAACGACAACCGTCAATTCGTGATCACCGATGGTGTAAAAAAAGTGTACTTGGTCGCCCTCACCGAAAGCCCGCAGCCGCACTTGGAAGCAGTGAAAGAGGGCGAGGCCGGCCCTCGCCCAATCACCACCCCGTTCGTTGTGCTTGGCGACACCGCGCTCGCCGTTGCCGGCGATTCCCGCCTCGTGAAATTCAAACTCCCCTCGTTGGAAACGGCCGGCGAATCGAACTTGCCAGCACCACTGGAATGGGGCCCGTACGCAGCGAATGATGTCGCGCTCGTAGCAACGTCGGATCAAAAACTACTCGCACTCACGGCGAATGGCGAACCGCGCTGGCAAGCGAGTCTTGAAAACGGCCCGCTCGCGGGTCCGCCGCTGGTACTTCCCGACGGCGTCTTACTCGCCTACCGCAAGGGCATCCTCGAGCGTCGCTCGCTAGCCGATGGCAAACCGCTGGCCACCCGAAACGTTGAACAGCCGTTGGCGACGGGGCCCGTCGCGTTCCTTCAGAAACTGGTTGTCACTGGCAACGATGGTGCAATTCTGGTCGTTGATCAACCCGAGCAAAAACCGGGGGGATAGTCCCTGTGCCACGACTTCGGTTGCTCATCCTGCTGATTCTCGCGTACTCGTTGAGCGGCAACATCGCGCGTGCGGCCGACGCCAAACCGCCGGTCCCCCAACGTTTGCTCGACCGCACGCCGTTCGATCAAGTAATCCTCAACCAAGCGAACGGCGGCAAGGTCCTGGAGGTTTTGCCGCTGAGCCTTCCGCAAGGCGCTCCGGCGCAAATCCCCGCGACGGGTGACTTAAAAGTCCGCCTGCTCGATCGTCCCACCGAAGAGTATCAAGTCGCCTGGCCGAACATTACCCAAATCCGATCATTTGGCCAGGTGCTTCTCGACGAAGCGCAACGGCTGACGGCCGCCGGCAAATTCGATGAAGCATTCGATTACTATGCCAAGCTCGGCGTCGAATTCCCGACGCTTCCCAATCTCAACGAAGCGGTCTGCAACTATCTGCGACTAAACGCGCTCGCACTTGATCACGACAAGCAATACGATCGAGCGCTCGCG
>Ga0206917_1045_pt2 | contig 37427 bp, 25 predicted proteins | sample Alteio_BWOrgHeat_68_FD_152931 | JGI IMG/M metagenome (GOLD analysis project Ga0206917, IMG submission 152931) | Enriched cells from forest soil in Barre Woods Harvard Forest LTER site, Petersham, Massachusetts, United States -... | ecosystem: Environmental > Terrestrial > Soil > Temperate forest >...
GTGTTGGCTCGAACGGCGTAGCCAGCGGAGTGGTAGACGGTCCGGTGATCAGTGCGGACGGCAATGTAGTGGTATTTTCCAGTAATGGGACGAATCTTCACCCCTTGGACACGACTTTTTATTCAGATACTTTCGCGCGGAACTTACTCACGGGCACGATAAGCTTGGTGAGTGTAAATGCTTCGGGTACTGCCAGCGGCAACCTGTGGAGCGACAAGTACGAAGACATTTCTCTAGGAGTAAGCGCGGATGGCGGTGTCGTGTCATTTCTTAGCGACGCGAGTGACCTCGTCACCACAGATTTCGACGGCAAACCCGATTTGTTCGTGCGTGATTTGCCAGGCGGATCGACGCAGCTAGTAACGAAATTCGATTTGACTACGCCGTCGACGACGGGCGGCGGCAGCTCGACCACCGATCAAAACGCGGTGAGCGCGGACGGTCGATATGTAGTATTCGTGAGCCAAGCGCAGAATCTGGTGGCGGGCTTAGACATTCGACCAGACACGGAGAATGTGTATCGAATGGATCGGGCGACTGGCCATATCGATCTTGTGAGCATCAATGTCAATGGTACCGGCTGCGGAAACAACGATTCCGACACGCCGGTGATTAGTGCGGATGGCAGCGTCGTCGTGTTCACAAGCGAAGCCACGAACCTGGATTCCTCTGCCTCAACCGGCGCTACACAGATCTTTGCGCGAAACTTTGTAACTGGCACGACAACGCTTGTAAGCGTAAATATGGCCGGGAACAAAGGCGGGAACCGTTCGTCCGGTGAACCCACTATCAGTGCTGATGGGACGGTCGTCGCTTTTTACAGCAGTGCTAACGACCTGCAGCCGCTCAATACGAATGGCATCAATGAGGTTTACGCGCGGAATCTTGTAACGGGCACGACCTACCTGGTGAGTGTCAGTTCGGATGGCACGGCGACTGGAAATGGCACTTCGGATAAACCCGTAATCAGCGCAGAAGGGCGCGTTGTGGCATTCGAAAGCGAGGCGACGAACCTGGATCCAGCAAAGACGGACGGCACCCGCGACGATATCTTTGCGCGAGACTTGCAGACAGGAAGGACGTACCTTGTGAGCAACCGGAATTTGGAGACTTTGAATCGTAGCGCACTTGCCCCGGTGATCTCCGCGAATGGCAATGTAGTAGCGTACAACCTATTAGATGGTGGCGTCTACGCAAGAAACATCGTGACGGGAACGGACTATGTGGTCAGCATCGATCCGACCGGAACTTTCGTCGGTAGTGGCATTGAACAAGTGATCAGCGCTGACGGTACCGTCGTGGCGTTCCGCAATACGACTTCGAGACCGCTGGGCACGTCGGTGTTTTCGATTTATGCGCATAACCTGCTGACGAACACAACTTTCTTGGTGAGCATGAATTCGGCGGGAGTGAGCGCGAATGGATATTCCGCTAACCCATCTATTAGCGCCGACGGCAATATCATTGTGTTCCATAGCCAAGCCACCAACCTGAATAGTCTCAAGACTAATGGGAACTACGACGATGTTTTCGCGCGCAACCTCTTCACCGGTACGACCTATCTCCTGAGCTCCAATGTGGATGGTACTGCCAGTGGGAATGCGGACTCTCCCTATGGTTTAGGCGTCAGTGCGGACGGGCGTGTGGTTGTGTTCTTAAGCGATGCAAGCAATCTTGTTCAGGGTGACACCAATTCCTCCACGGATGTGTTTGCCGCAACCATTCCGAATGCGTCGAGGCAGTTGGGGGACTACAACCAAAATAACGCCGTGGACGCAGCCGACTACGTGCTATGGCGGAGCAAAGCGGGGACAACGGAGGTCGCGCCTTACTCGGGTGCGGATGGCAGCGGGAACGGGAGTGTGGGTGCTGAAGACTACAACGTGTGGCGTGCGCATTTCGGCCAAACGTTGCCAGCGGTTGGCGCGGGCACGGCAGGTGGTGTGAAATCATCAGCGGCTCCTGTTGCGCTTGTGGATGAATCTACCGAGGTTGCAACCACAATGGGTATCCGCGCATACGAGCAAGTCCAATCGGTGGAGATACCACGAACGGGCAGCGAGAAGCAGGCAGTCGATCAGCGCGAGGGCATTTCGCGTATTCTAGTTTCTGATTCTTCACCTTTCGCCGCTTTCAAGCCAGCTATTCGCGGGTCGGTCGACGTGCGACGGTCGTTTGCTACAACCCGACGCGATGATGCTTTATTGGCCTGGTCTGCGCCGCAGCTTACTGCCAAAGAGCCGACTGCAGAAATAGGCTCAGCCGAGACTTGGGCAACCGACGACGTGACTTATGCGGACGACTCCCACTTGGATTTTCTCGAAGAGGCGTTCGCACAGTTATCGAGCAAGTAGCTCAGCCGTCTTGCGCACCCGCTCTATCGATTCAAAGGGCTGGCTGGTTTCTACGGCGACGTCGCGTCGTCGCTTACCATCGCAGCGTAGACGAGTACAAACGCGGCGTAGAACGACACGTAGAAGCACCAGTAGCTTGCGGCGCTGTCGGTGTAGATGTAGCTCACGGTCGCCCAGAACCAGCCCCAGGAGACGATCAGCAGGCTCTGCCAGAAGGGGCGCCACCAGAGCAGAAATGGTGTTCCGATCACTAACGCCCAGAGACTGTAGGCCCAGATTGCAAATGCAGGCGGGTTCTGCGGCGAATACCAATTGAGATGTCCCTCGGGAGTGACCTGCGTGTGCGTCGGCTGGTACATGACGCGCGCACCCACGACGATCGTGAGGCCCAGCATCAGCAGCAGATAGAACGGGACTCTTCGGTTACGGACGGGGAGAACGAATGTCGAACCGAACAAGGGGCCCCAAGCTTGTGCGAGTAAGGCGAGCGGAATTAGGGCGATCGTTAGTAGCTGATTGACGACGCCGTGGGGTGTGGGGCCATCTAGCCAGAGCGCTCCCTCGACCCACTGCATGGCGGTGATACCCATGAGTGCGACGGCCGCGAATTTTAAATGCGGGTGTCGGCGCCGCAACAGATACGCGGCCGCGCCATAGGAACAGCCGCCGGCCAACACACTCGACGTCGCATTGAAACAGATGGCTGAGGTCCTCTTCTACGCCAGCGGGTCGCCGAGAGGCTCGATGTCGAAATCGTCGATCGGTTGGGAGAGGATGTCTTTGATTTCTTTTGAGGACTGGTGGCCGGGGCGTTGGTCTTTGGCGGCGGGGCTGACAATGACGCGATTGGCGCGGACTTCGGTGATGACGACGTAGGTGCCGGGCTCGATGGGTTGGCCGCCTTGGGTGGTGGCGTCGATGACCTGGCCGTCGACTTCGACGGCGCCGCTGGGGAGCATTTTGGAGCGGGTGATGCCGACGCGGCCGATGAGCGCGCGGCGGGAGTCTTCGGGGAGGACATCGTTGTCGGTGAGTGGTTCGCCGAGGAAGGCTTTTCCCATGGGCGTTTTGGGCCAGTATTTAAAGGCGGTGGCGATGAGGATGGGGACGACGATCACCGTGGCGGCGGCGAAGGCGAGGCCGGTGAATGGGCCGGTCGTCGGGCTTTGCAGCGAGGCGACGACGATCGCGCCGATGAAGGCTGCGCCGGAGAGGATGCTGATGAGGCCGCCGGTCGGGATGAAGACTTCGAGAACGACGAGCGCGCAGCCGGCGACCATGAGGAGAATGGCCCAGGCTATGTCGGGGATGACCATGCTCGTAAAGAAGGCTTTTGGTGGGCGGTGGTTCGCGATGCGAAGTTTGAGTCTGCGTGAATTATAGCGGGTGGAATGGGGGGGCGGCCATGAAATGGAGAATGCCAGCAGCGCGTAGAGGAAAATGGGAAGAAACGAACCACGGAAACACCAAAGGCACCGTTATTCCGTTTCAATCGCGTGAACCATCACGCGGTTGCCGCGCGTTTTGGTGACGACGATTTTTGCGCCGCGGTCGATGGGGAGGCCGTCGGCGATTACGTCGACGAGCTGGCCGTTGAACTCGGCTTTGCCGGAGGGCATGAGATTCGTGGCGGCGACGCCCTGTTGGCCGAGGAGGTGGGAGAAATCGGCGAGCGACTCGCGGTAGTCGAGGTCGATGAGCTCTTCTTCGGGGGTCGGGTTGAGGAGCAGCTTGCGGAAGATGGGCGCGTTTGGCAGGTAACGCCGAAGGGCGATCGACGTGGCGATGACGAGGAGGCTTGCCGTCGCGACGATCGAGAGGGAATGGCGGAGCTCGATCATTTGCGATTCGGTGCGTGGGAGGATGAACGTTTGCGTAGCGAAAACGAGTGAGGCGAGAATCATCACTCCGCCGCCGAGACCGAAGATGGCCAGGCCGGGGAGGACCAGCACTTCGATGAGGATGCAGAAGATGCCGCCGAGGAACAGGAGAACTTCGAGCCATTCGGCGGTGCCGTGGAGGAAGTAGCTCCAGAAAAAGAGAATGAATGCGACGGCAGCGACAAACGCGCCGATGCCGACGCCGGGGCTGTGGAGCTCGATGTAAATGCCGACGAAGCCGATGACGAGCAGCAGGATGGCGAGGCCTGGCGACGACAGGGCTTCGATGAGCTCGAGGGCCCAATTGGGTTGGGCGACGCGGATTTCGCCGTCGATGCCATAGGCTTGTTTGAGATCGTCGAAGTTGTCGACGACGTGGGTGACGACGCCGAGCTCCTTGGCCTGGTTGGCGGTCATTCGGAGCGCTTCGCCGGCGGGTTTGACGCGAGCGCCGCGGCGCCAGTTATCGGCGTCGGGCTGGGATTTGGCTTCTTCGGTCGAGAAGTAGCGGACTTCGCCGGACTTCGTGTTTTGGTAAGCGAAAAGATCGATGCTGGGGTCGATGAGTGCGGTGAGAAGCGACCAGCTGTGCGGGACTTTTTTGGAGAGCGAGTCGCGGATTGTGTCGCGGGTGTCGTCGAGCGTGGGGCGATCTATGGGCATCGTGCCTTTGCCGCCGACGTGAGATTCGGGCTGCATGACGAGCTGATCGCAGGCAAGCGCGATCAAGGCGGCTCCGCCGCTCGCGTCGACGGGGACGTACGCGACGGTTTGCACTTCGGAGGCGTTCAGGTTGGCAATCGTATCGGCGAGTTCTTTGCAATCGTCGAGTCGGCCGCCGGAGCTATCGATCGTGAATCCGACCCAATTCATTTTTCGCTTAGAGATTTCCTCGCCGAGCATGGTTTGAATTTGGTGGACTTTGCGACGCGTGATGGGCCCTTCAATTTGAATGCGGACGGGACGCCAGTTGCCGAGCATCGACTGATCTTGTTTGAGGGCGGCGGCGGGGACGCCGAGGCCGCGGGCGAGAGAGTCCACATCGCTCGTGAGTAGGACGCCGAAGTCGCGGCCATCGCGGCCGGTGAAGCTGCCGAGTGCGCCGGCGGGCTTGAGAACGTCTTGCGAAATGATGGTGTGCTTCTTTTGGAGCGCTTCGAGATCCTCTTTGAGGATGTACTCGGTGCCGGAGTCGGTTTCGACCTTGAGGACTTCGCGTCGGCGGTCGACCATTCCGAGGGCAATGGCGAGTGGCAGCGTACGTTTGGCTTCGGTCACGGCGGTGTACGCGCTGATGACGTTGGGATCGACGGGCTGGCTGGCGTCGACGTCGACGGTGGCTTCGCCGAGTTCGGCTTCGGGGGCGATCGCGATTTTTTCGCAAGCGAGGGCGATGAGAACGCCGTGGCCTTTGATCGTGTGGGGGATGTAGGCGACGGTTTTGACGGCCGACATCTCGCGGCTGGTGAGGAAATTGGCGAGCGACAGGGCGCGCGTGAAATCGGTGCCTTCGCCGTTAGTGCCGTGCTTAGTTGTCAGTTCGAGGACGAGCGTGGGGCGGCGGTTTTTTGATTTTGGTTGGCGATTCAGATCGTCGACGACGCGCTGGATCGCGCTGATGACGTTGGCATCGGCGTTGCCGGTGAGAGGGAGGCGGACGCGGATGAGCTGGGCCTGGCCAAGGTCTTCGGGGGAAGGATTGGAGGCTTCTGCCTTGGGTTCTTTTACTTCGGGTTTTGCTTCCGGCGTCGTTTCAGGTTTTGACTCTGCCGTGGGATCGAGGAAATCTCGGGCCGCGGCTTCGGCGTCATCCGACGACGGTTGTTTTCCGGCGGTGGCGGCGAGGGTAGGTACCGCACTGCTGAGGGCGGCTAGAAAAATCAACGAGAGCGCCGTGCAGGCCGGATAGAGCGGTGAACGGCGATACGGCACGATTCGGGTCATTTGCGACAAAGATCCTTGATCCGCTAGAACTCCCGCCTGCCGACGTCCCCCTGGCCCCCGGTGCGAATTATAGATGCTTTTGGAGGGGTGGGCAAAAGTGTGGGTGCGAAGAGGGAGAATGGCCGCCAAGAGGCACGAAAAGGCACAAAAAGGAATTGCTGGTGGGTATTCGCTTTTGGGGTGCAAGCATTGGGAAGATTTGGGTGTTGGGGCGATGCAATTGGTGCAGGCGTTACGACCGTTACCGAGGTGAGTGTGGAGAAAACGCATCAATCTTGCCACGTGGTAGAGTTGCGAAGGCTGCTGCGGGGGTGCGCGTTAGCGCGATCCATCTAACACGCGGCGGAAAATTCTTTCGTGGCGAGTTGAAGGATGTCTTTGCCAACTGTTTCTGATCCTACGGACTGTTCGCACGCCGCCGCTGTAAATGTGGTGCCGATGCCGCCCGCTTCGAATGCTTTGGGGGGCGCGACGGCGCATGTCGCCGCCGGTCGTAAGCAAGGTTCGATTTTTGCGCTGCACCTGGTCAATGGCGAGCATTATTCGGGCGCTGAACGCGTGCAGGATTTGCTGGCTCGGCAGTTGCCGCAGTTTGGGTGCGAAGTCGGGTTCGCGTGCGTGAAGCCGGAGCGCTTTCCGAGCGCGCGGGAAACCAAGACGGCCCCGCTGGTCGAGATGCCGATGCACGGGCGGTTCGATCTGCGGATCGTGAAGCAGTTGGAAAAACTGTGTCGCGATGAAGACTACGATTTGATTCATGCCCACACGCCGCGGACGGCGCTCGTGGGGCGATTGGCGGCTCGCCGCGCGGGGGTGCCGTTTGTGTATCACGTTCACAGTCCGGCGGGTCGCGATTCGACGCGGCGCGTTTTTAATTGGATCAACGGGGCGGCGGAGTGGGCGGCGGTGCGCGGGGCGGATCGGTTGATTACGGTATCGCCCAGCTTGCGAGACTATATGATCGGGCGGCGGATTTCGGCGGAGCGGATCACTTGCGTTCCGAACGGTGTGCCGGCGTCGAGCTATCTGGCGGAGCGGCGAGTTCCGGCGGGCACTTGGACGCTCGGAACGGTGGCGTTGTTTCGGCCGCGGAAGGGCATTGAAGTGCTGCTCGAGGCGCTCGCGGTGCTGCGGTCGCGGAACCTGAATGTGCGATTGCGAGCGGTCGGCGGGTTTGAGACGAATATCTACAAGGCGGAAGTGCTAGGGCTGGCGGAGCGGTTGGATCTGGCGGAGGCGATCGATTGGATCGGCTTCACGCGGAATGTGAACCGTGAGCTGGCGAAGATCCACCTGTTTGTGCTGCCGAGCCTGTTTGGCGAGGGACTGCCGATGGTTGTGCTCGAGGCGATGGCCGCGGGGCTGCCGGTGGTGGCGTCGCACGTGGAAGGGATACCAGCGGCGATCGCGCATCGGGAGACGGGGTTGCTCGTCGAACCGGGGAGCGTGAGCCAGCTCGCGCGGTCGATCGAAGAGGTGATCTCCGGCGAGGTGGACTATGAATCGCTGGGGCGCGGGGCTCGGGTTCGCCACGCGGAGCTATTTTCTGACGTGAAGATGGCGGAAGGCGTGGCGGATGTGTACCGCCAAGTGCTGGCTACGCGGGCGGCGAAGAAGGCTGCTGCGCGGGCTTAAGACGCCCGCCTTCAGAAACAGGCTGATGAGACGCAAACTGCTTAAGCTGCCTACGAGCGCGGCGTTTCAATAGGGCGGTCGTAATTCACCGGCGGGATACAGCTTCCACGACGATTGGCCATCCGTGAGCTTGAACGTGTCCACTTTGGCAAATTGCTCAAAGGGCAGCAGCGTGATGTGAGTGTCTTGCCCGTCGATTTTGTGAAATAGTCGCAACACGGCAGAAGCACCTACGACGATCGAGCCGGATTCTGCTCCCCATCCGATGGGCACGGTGCCGGCTTGTGCTTTCGGCATCAGCTGCGGATCGCCAATGAGCGTCGGTTTGCCCTTAAATGAGTCACCTGCGTAGATGACAGCCCAATAGCCTGGGCCAGCCCGCCAGTTTTGCTTGATAACAAAATCGAAGGCGACAGCATACTCCGGGCTCTCTTCGGGCTTCCACGGAATCTTTGCCGAGACGCTTTGCGTTGTGCCGGTAGCAAGTACTAAACCGGTTGCGAAGCCCGCACCTAGGGCCACCCTGCGGCTTATTGGTACTTCGCTCATATCCGATCTCCGTTTGTTACACGGGCGGACGACTACCGCGGTTTCTGTTGAGCAGGCTGGTCGTTTTGAGCGACCGGCGTTTGTTCCAGCACGTGTTTGTAGCCGATCGGGATGCTGGGTTTCTGGAAGAGCGCCTGCTGCAGTCGATCGAAGACCGCGTTCGTTTTGGCGGTGCTAAGATCGAACATGTAGACGTGCCGGTCTTGGTTGGGCATCGTGACGCGCATGGCCTGTGGCAAGTTGAGCTGGCGGTCGAGGATCAAATCGACTTGGCTGAAGTTTGCGGCCTGGGCTTGGAACTTGGGCAGCGCGGTCAGGAAAATCTTGCTGGTGTCCTTGTTTCCGTTGTCGACTTTCATCCAATAGCGCTGCTTCAGCTTGTTGGCATCTGCGCCGAACAGAAATGGCAACGGGCCATCGACAATCGCCTGGCCTTGCAGTTCCGGCGGAATGGGGCGCTCGATCACTTGTTTTTGATCGTTGCGGTACTCGTACACCGATTTGCCATCGCAGACCCAGTGTTCACCGATGGCGTCGGTCTGCACGACCCAGCTGCCCTGCGCGGCCGCATTAGGTTGGTTGGTTGGGGGTGGGACTTGTTTGTAGGTCGAGATTTCGGTGATTTGGAAGCTGCCTTTGTCTGGTTTGCTGTAGGTTAGCTCGCCTTTGTCTTTGTTGAGCGGGGCTGCCTGGCCATTGATGACCGGGCCGAACGCCATCACGTATTCCCAGCGTTCGAACGAACACTTGAAGGTGTTGATTTGCGAGCTGCCCGCTTGCCAGGCAGTGAGGACGGCATCGAGCTGCGTTTGCTCGAGGGGGTTGAGTGCGAATCCGGCTGGAGGTTGCGGAGCGGCTGGGGCTTGGGCCGGCGCGTTTGCCGGCTGGTCGCCGGCGGGTTGAACCGCGTTGGCGGGTGATGCTGGGTCGGTCGATGGTGGCTGGGAAGTTTGCCCTGTGACCGGGTATGGCGATGGGGCAGCTGGCTGCTGATAGGCCTGCGTTTGCGGATATGGTTGGGGCGCGCCGGGCTGCTGACCCAAGCTGATGCCAGACGCTAGAAGCGCGGGCAAACCGAACGTTAGCGCGATGCTGGCAGGGCGCGTGAATGGATGCATCCGCGTTCTCGCTGGGCAGAAGTATAGAGGAAGGTGAAGGCGTTGGGCGGGGTCGGGAACTATAGCGGCAGAGCGTCGAATGACCTAGGCCGACTGGGGGCCGGCCGTGGATGCTGCCTCTGGCGTGCTATCGTCTGGCGGCGGTTCGATCTTGACCGGGGTGGCGGTCGTGCCGAAGATGCTCGGCCCTTTTCTTCGACGCTATATCTCTTCCTCGTCTCGATGCGTGCGAACTATGCGTTTCCCATTGCGGATTGCGGCCGTGGTCGTTGTTTGTGTGGCTTGTGCGATTTCGTTACGAAGCGGCGCGGAGTCGCCGGAATCGGCGGCGAGCACTCAAGTTAAGCAGGCGGCGTTTACGCATGCGTCGTCGGATGACGCTGGGACGCAATCGGTTCGTTTTGGGCGGCAGCCATCGCGCCTTGGGGATCGCATCGAGCAGAATGTGCAGCTTGAGATGCGGATGAAGCTCACGATGCGGCGCGAAAGTGAGCTGGTGGGCAACAACCAGACGACGGTCCGTACGAAGCAGCGCCGGGTCATCGTGGCGACGGCCGTTGAAGGCGGCACCATTATGGCGGCACGCGTCCAATACCCTGAGGCTACGAAGCAAGCGACTGCGGCCGACGGCGCGGCCAAGAATGGCGAGGTGAGCGCTGCATATCAACCGGTCGCGCAGCCGGTTCAGGGGAAGACGTATCTTTGCATGCGTGAGCCGGGCGAGAATGGGAAATTGAATGTCACAGACGAAACCGGTAATCGGCCGCCTACGGAGGAGTGCGATATTGTTGTTGCGCAAATGGACATGATCGGTCGGTCGAACCCGCTGGCGCAGTTTCTTGCTGGCCGCGAAGTGAAAGTTGGCGAGAGCTTTGAGCTGCCGAAAGAGTTGGCCAGCCGGGTGTTCAATTTGGGCGACAAGTTCGGCGAAGTGACGCACTTTGAGTTGACGCTGCGAAAAGTCTCGGTGGAAAATGGCGCGAAGTGCGCCGAGTTTTTGGCCAATGTGGAAGCGGCCGCGAACGGTGCATCGCAGATGCGGCTGCAAGTTGAGGGGCCGCTGGTCGTGCAAGCAGATACCTGCCGGGCCGTGCGAGTCGATCTGGACGGACCAATCGGTATGTCCGAAACGCGCGGCAGTTACAGCACGTCTTACCAAGTGATTGGTACGGGCCATCTCAAGACGAGCGTTGCGGCCACTTATCGCGAAGCTCAGCACGACTAACGCGTGTGCTGCCGTCGCTATCTTTACTGGCGTGCATAATCGCGCGATCTACCGCGCCGCTATCTAAACCGCGTTTGTGGCGCGTGCGTAGTGATAGGGGTCGATCACAGCGCGCCGCTCTCTTTTTGAGCGACACTAGCAGCTGAACGCATTGGTCGATCGCTTGTCTGAACATGGAGGGATGACAAATGCTTCGCGCATCTTCTCAATTTGCTTTCGCAGGAATTCTGAGTTCGTGCATGACGTTGGTGGGGTCGGTCGCCGCGCTCGCGGGACCGGGTGTGGACTTTGATGTGGCGCGGGCGGTGGAGTGTCATGACGTTACGCCGCCGGAGCGGCTGACGTTGTACCCGATGCAACGGTTGGTGGAAGTTTCGCTGCCGATTTCGGTGCGGTTTCAGGAAGCATCGGCGGATGACGTGGATGAGATCGACGTCGAAGTGAGCGGCGCATCGGCTGGGCTGCGGGTGCAGAGCTTCGCGCCGCAGACACAGCTGGCGAGCGATATCACGCACGAAATTGAATCGACGACGACGAGCAAGAAGAGTCGATCGCTCGACGGCACGCTGGGTGGTTCGATCCCTATCCCCGGCGCTGCCGATGCGGTGGCCAGGATCACGCCATCAATTACGGCGGGCATTGCTGGGTGCGATACGGCGACGGAGAAGATCAACCGGCTGCCGGCGAAGCGCGTGTACGTGGTGAGCGGGACGTATGCCGAGGGGAGCGGCGTGTTCTTCAAGCTGAAGCGGACGTCGCAGACGTCGCTCGAGGGCGTGCATGAGTTGGCGGTCACATTCGTGACGCCGCGGACCTGGCCGACGATCGCGTTGCAGGTTAGCTGCAGCGCGCACGGCGAGCGGAAAATGCTGTGGGTGCGGCAATCGGCGACGCTTGGGCACGTGGAGAGGTATGTGCAACTGATTCCGGCGGCGATGCCGATTCGGCAAGTGGTGATGAAACCGACGGACCCGGACTCGGGGAAACCTGCGGACAAAGCGATGTTCGCGAGTGACAGCGCCGCAGCGAGCCCCACGAAATGGCGGCCGCCGGTGACTTCGCCGGTTGCTCCCACGACTTCTGCTGGACCGGCCAAGGTTGCCGAAAAGACGGCCGCGACGCCGGTGGTTGCCACGAAAACCGTGGTTGAGGCGAGCCTTGATGCGAAGGACGCGAAGATCAACGCGATTGAAGCGGCGGCGAAGGAGTGACCGGATCGGCGTTCGAGGCGGCGCGACACGCTGAGGCGCGGCGAGCATCCTCGCCGCGCTAAGTGGAACGGCGGTTGGGTCTCCGCGGTTGCCGTGGGTTGCTTGCATTTCGCCTTCTTGTGCGAAAGTGCTGGGCGTTGTCATAATGACTGCGCGGCGTCGCGTTTTGGGTTGCGAATTTCGCGATGGGATACGCAGATCCTAAGCGCCAGCCAGATTTGCACGGTGATTTGCTTTGGGTGCATCGATCTGCAGTGGTGGCACGCGGGTTGCTATTACTGCTGGTTGGGGAATCGCGTTCAGGTCGGGAGCGACAAATTAGGATCGCTCCCAGGGGAGGTTCGAGAACGTCTGAGACGGTGCGGACGTATCATCAGCCTGGTTTTGCTCCGGCATTGGCGTAGGGAAGACACACCTACATTACAAATAACACGTTGCAGCAACGATTGCTGCGGGGCTCCTTCGGGAGGGACGTGGTTGTGAGGGATCAAGCGCCACGTTCGGGAGTATCAGACATGCAAGTTTATAAACTTTTCAAAGGCAAGCTGTTGCTGGCCGCGGTTGTGGTGGCGGCCTCGACATCACTCGTTCGGGCCGATCAAAACGACCGCAATAAGAATAACGGTCAGAACGGCGGGCAATCGGGGCGATCCTCGAGTCCGCCTGCGGCGCGGTCATCTGGCGGCGGGAATGGCGGCAACAGCGGTAATGGTGGGAATGCGGCGCGGAGTTTCAGCCGGCCGAGCAACACGAACGCTTCGAATAACAGTTCCAATAGCAATGCGGGCCGCAACTTGCAATCGCAGGGCAACGGGGGGCGATCGTCGAATGATTCGGGCAATCATTCGCAGCCGTCGTTCGTTCAAAAAAACAATTCGAATTTGAATGCAAATAATCAGCAGTCATCCAATAAAGGAAACGGCTCATCGAACGGTTCGAATGGGAAATTGGATCGGAGCGTCCTGAAGGCGAGCGCTAATGAAAATGTGCGCCTCGCGGACAACGACGATCACAAGAATCAGAACGGCCAAAATCAGAATGGCCAAAACGGCGGTAACAAGGGTAGTCAAAACAACGGGAACCAGAACGGCAGTAACAAAGGCAATTCGAACCAAAACGGTGGCAACAAAGGCAACCAAAACAGCGGCAATCAAAACGGCGGTGTCAAAGTCAATCAAAACTTTGGGAACCAAAACGGCGGCAACAAAGGCGAGTCCAACAGCGGCAACAAAGGTAGCCAAAACGGTAATAATCAAAATAACGGCAATCAAAACGGTGGTACCAAAGTCAATCAGAATTTTGGTAACCAAAACGGCGGCGACAAAGGCGAATCCAACAGCGGCAATAAAGGCAATCAGAACGGCAGCAATCAAAACGCCGGCAACAATCAGAGCAACGGCAAGAACCCGGGTGGCAACTCGCCGTTCAAGAATGGCACTGCCAATGGTGCGAACGGAAACTCGAAATTACCTGGGAATGGCTTTCCGGGCGCCAACAACGGCTCGAAGTTTGATAAGAACTTTGATAAGAACGGCGATCACCACGACAAAGATTTCAACCATGACCCTCACGATGGGAAGCATGTCGATCATGTGAAGGATTTATTCGACCACAAGGTGGGCGACAACCATCCGAACCAGAACAAGGTCTTTCACGACCACGACTTCCACGGCAATGACTCCTCGAAGGCAGCGTTCAAGCAGTGGAATGACGTGTGGAAGGGCAAGAACGGCGGCGGCAAGGATAATCGCGATTGGTCAGGCAAGTGGCGATCGGGCGACCGGTTCTCGGCTGCCGACGCGGTTCGGCACGACTTCTTCTCACATCACGACCACGACATGCATCACATGCCGTTCCAAGCGAACTGGTGGGATTCGCATCATGATCACGACCATGGTTGGCATTTCTGGGGCGACTATGCGATGCATCATCACCACCAGCCGTACTATTGGTGGGGTTGGGCGTCGGCTCCGGCGCTGGCCACGTACGCGGGATTCGGCTGGAGCAGCCCGTACTACTGGGATTATGGCCAAGGCGAGTACATTTACTGCAATGGCGGCAACGTGTATGTGAACGGTCGGATGTATGAGTCGGTGCCGCAGTACTACGCCCAAACCGTTCAGCTGATCGACCAAGCACCGCTACTGGACGTGGACGCGGCGGCTGAGGCGGAGTGGATGCCGCTCGGCGTGTTCGCAGTGACGCCGGATGGGGATAATCGACCAGCGGTGATGATGCAGCTGGCGATTACGAAGAACGGAATCTTGGGCGGCACGGCGACGGACCCCGAAGCCGGCGCTTCATTCAACGTGCAGGGCACGGTGGATCAAAAGACGCAGCGTGCGGTTTGGTCCTACATGGACGGCGATAATAACCGGATCGTATTAGAGTCGAGCATCAACAATCTCACACAGAACGAGTCGACGGGGATGATTCATTTCGGCCCGAACGATCAACGCGTGGTGGAGTTAGTGCGGATGCCGGAACCGGATGAATCGGGAGCGTTGCCGATGCCGCAGACGTTGGGGACGCCTGCCGGTGGTGGGCCAACGTTGCCGCCGCCGGAAGGGCAATGATGGGTCGATACGAGGATTGTGTAAAACGAGTAACGCGGATCGTGAGATCCGCGTTTTTTTGTTTCGGTGCTACGTGGTGTCGATGTAAGTGCGTAAGTGCGAGCGGCGGCGGTTTAGCTAAACCGCAACCGATTGTTTCGAGTGGCCCCGAGATTTTTGGGGCCTGCGGTTACGCGCGCGGCGTAGTGCGCTACGGCAGTTCGCGGATGCGGAGGTTTTTGAAATTGATGGGGGCGCCTTCGGCTTCGATGCAGAGGTAGCCGGTGTGGGGCTCGCAGTGGTTGCCGCCGGAGACTTCTTCGCCGTTGACCCAGAGGCGGATTTCGCCGTTGATGGCGCGGACGTAGTAGTGGTTCCATTCGCCGGCGGCTTTGCTCAGGTTGTTGCGCGGGAAGCTGCGCTCGCCGTTGGGTGAGATGGGCGGGAATGGGGTCCAAGTGGCGGTGCCGACTTTGAAGAGGTCGCCGTTCGTGGTGAACCAATCGGCTTTCTTGCCGTTTTTCTTTTCCCACTGGTCTTTGAAGGCGTGGTCGAGCACTTGGACTTCGAAGCCGCGTTGAGGCAGCTGGCCGGGCTTTAGATCTTTGAGGGCTTCGGGGGCGGTCCAGACGAAGAAGCCGGAGTTGCCGCCGGCTTCTTCGAAGTTCCATTCGGCGACGAATTCGAAGTTAGTGTAGATCTTTTCGGAACGCATGACGCCGTGTGGCTTGCCGGTGTCGTGGAGGATGCCGTCTTTCCAGCTCCAGGTATCGGGATCGCCGTTAACGGGCTCGAAATCTTTTTCGCCGAGGGCGACCCAGCCGGGGCCGTTGCCGTCGATCGTGGCTTTTTTGAGGGAGGGGTCGTCGGTGGGTTCGTCGGCTCGCGTGGGATGCGTGAGGGCGATGAGCGCGGAGAGACAGAGGGCGGCGCGAAGGAGCGACTTCATTGGTTCTGCCTGGTGGGTGAAACGTAGATATCGTTGGGTTCGATCGTAACCGACTTGCCGTTGATTTCAACGGTGGCGGGTTTGTTGCCGGTGTTGAGGGCGAAGGTCTGTTTGCCGCGGCAGGTGGTCCAGACGCCGTCGAGTTTGCCGTCGACGCCTGTGAGGCCGGCGATTTTGGGGGCGAGTTCTTCGAGCCAGTTCGATTTGGTCGTGTCGGGCACGACTTGCACGTTTTTGGTTGGCAGCCAGGTTTGGTCTTCGACGTTTTTGAGGGCGGGATCGCCGACGAGGATGATCGTGCCGCCGCGGCGTTGGAAGTCGGTGAATTTGTCGAAGACAGGCTGATCGACGATGTCGGCTTGGATGACGATCATCGTCTTGTAGATTCTTGCGTTCAGTGCGCCATCGAGAATGAGCGCTTCGTCGAGGACGTCGAAGTCGCAGAGGTCGCGAAGTTTCGTGCTGGCGTCGATCGTGGGTTTGAGATCGGCGCCGAGGCGGTACATCGTGGTTGGGCAGTAGACGGCGACTTGCGTGTCGCCGGGGCGACCGGTGATGAGCTGGATGTGCTTGTGGATGTCATCGGCGTGCTGTGGGAATTCGTAGGTGAAGAATTGGGAGGCGCCGGCGGAGGCGTCGGAGAAGATGCGGCGACGGAAGGCTTTGTCGTCGAGCGCGGTGGCGGGCTCGGTGCTTTCTTTGACGTCGTAGAACTGGTAGGCGGTGCCCATCCATTTGTCGGCGAAGACCGCGCCTTGGCAGTCGGCGGGCTGTAGCGTGATGCCGTAGTTTTTGGCCATGCGAGCGTAGCCGGGGCAGTAAGTGCCCCACGCGATCGGGTTTACGCCGCCGGCGCTGCCGCCGGGTTTGATGCGGACTTTTGAGGCGGGGAAGTACTTCAAAGTTGTTTTGACAGATTGCTCGGCGAAATCGATGAGGGCCTGGTGGTACCAGGTGATGAAGTCGAGCCATTGGCGACGCTGGTGGGGCGTGGGGAAGGCTTCGGGCGTGGGTTTGAAGTCTTCTTGTGAGAGTTGGCGTGGTGCGCGGAGCTCGTCGAAGTGGTTGGGGGCGACTCCCCAGGCTTCGCCGAGTTTTTCCACGTCGCCGTACTTCTTTTCCATCGCGGCTTGGAAGGCTTTGGTCGCGTACTCGTCGCCGCACCAGTAGCCTTCGTGGCAATGGCCCATGTCGATCCAGGCTGGGACTTCGAGCGGGTAGTTGCCTTCACCGTAGGGACCGAGGATGCAGGCGTAGACGTCGTCGATGCGATCGCCGAAGTGGTCGTGCAGGTTTTTGTAGAAGTGGTCGTAGCACTCGATCGTGCGGGGATCGAAGATCGAGAGATAGTTGGTGTCTTCGTTGTGCTCCATGCAGCGCATGAGCGTGCGGTCGGCGGGTTTGTCGCGCAGCCAGACGGGCGGGAAGTGGACCCAGCAGTAGGCGGTGTATTTGAGGCCGGCTTTGTGGAGGGCCTTTTCCATGGCATCGTGTTTGGACCAATCCCACTCGCCGGGTTCGCGCTCGACGGCGCCCCAGGCGATGTAGTCTTCGTCGGCGACGAGGCCGGCGGTTTTCATGGTGGTGAGCGAGTCGGCGGGCGGGGGCGGCTCGAGGAAGTTTTCCTGCGGGTGGGAGCCGATCGGTGAGGCCTGGATGAAGGAAACCGAGAGGTTGCCGGTGGAAAGGTTCCAAGGGCTGCCATCGAAGGATTTTGGGTCCTGCGTGGTGGTTTGGGCGTTGGCAACCGCTGCGGCCGAAGCGGCAAGGAGGCTGAGTAAACGAGGCAGAAGCTTAATCATTGTGCCATCCTGGTGGTCGCCGCGGGAATGTCAGCAATCTTATGACGGCCGGCGCGTATGGACAATCAAACGGGTGGTAGGCGACAAGCTGTTTGCAGGCCGAATTGGCGGCAAACCCTGCATAAACGGCCCGGACTTAAAACGTGCTGGCAACATGCCGATACATCAAGTGAGGGGCTGACTTACGGCCCTTCCCTGCTCGGCACAAAAGCTGCTGGGCAAAAGTTTAGGTAGGTTGCCATGAAGATCACGGTTGTGGGCGCTGGCGCGGTGGGTTCGCTCATGGGCGGATTGCTCCAAGGTGATGCGCCCGATCTTGATGTGACGCTTGTTGCGCGCGGGAGGCATGGCGAGGTGTTGGAGACGCGCAAGAGCCTGGTCATTGAAGATGCGCGCGGCACGCGCGATATACAGATCAAGTGCACTTCGGACGTTTCGGCCGCGGCTGGGTCGCAGATTGTTCTGCTCACGGTAAAGTCGCACGATACGGAGGCGGTGATGCAATCGGTGTTGCCCCATTTGGGCGATGCGATTCTGGTTTCGATTCAGAACGGCATGAACGACGCGACGCTCGGCCAGTATGTGTCGGCGGATCGGCTGGTGATGGGCGTGACGGCGGTAAATGTATTTGTGGCGGAGCCGGGGCGCGTAAGTTTGCAGTTGGGCGGCGCGACGGCGTTTGGGCCGCCGCGCAATGCGCAGCCGGGAACCGCAGTGAAGTTGGTTGCGGAGGTATTTGGGCGCATTCGGTCGGAGTCGCTGCAGTTTTTGGCGACTAGTGATTTGGCGGCGATGCAGTATCACAAGCTGACGATCAACGCGGTGGGATGTGCATCCTGCCTGTCGGCGTCGAATTTTATTTCCGAGGCGCTGTGCCATGCAGAGTGGCGGACGTGCGTTGGGCTGCCGCTATTGCGGGAGTGCCAGCGGCTGACGGAGCACGCGCATATTCGCATGCAGCGGATCCCGGGGACCCCGAGCTTGCGCGGGCTGAATTACCTGCTGCAGGGCATGAATGCGCCCGTAGTTGGGCCGATTGTGTCATTCGCTGCGGATCAGATTTACAATCGCCGGCCGATCGAGTTTTCGTTGTTGCAGGATTTGCGGCAGCGGCGGCGGACGGAGGTTAACTATATCAATGGCGAGTTCGTCCGGTTGGGCGAATCGCTTCATGAAGCGGCGCCGCTGAATCGCGTGGTGGCGGGCATGGCGAACGAATTGGAGGCCCGCGGGGATGGGTCTTACTTCTCGCGCGATGAAGTCATTCGACGGTTTCAGTCGCTGAACTAGCTCGTCTGTCGGATTGACATTGGGGCGAGGCTGCTTCAGGCTAATGTTTGGCGCGGGGGGCGCTGAACGGGGCTGCGCGTGTGGCACTGGTCGCTGAAGCGACCAGTCCGAAGCAGAGGCCTTTCTAAATTGAGCCTGCACCGGTTGGAGGGATGACGTTGTCGTCCGTGGCTGCGATGTTTTTCAATCTTCGTTTCGTCTTGATTGGGTTTTTATTCGGCGCCGCTGGTGTGACTGGCGCGGTTGCGGTCGGGGCGGACTCGGCGCCGCCCGTGGCGAAGAAAATGAATGTCGTGCTGGTACTGGCGGACGACTTCGGGTGGACCGATCTCGCTTGCTACGGCAGCAAGCTCTACGAGACGCCGAATATCGATCAGCTGGCGAAGGACGGGATGAAGTTCACGCAGAACTATTCTGCGTGCACAGTTTGTTCGCCGACGCGGTCGGCGATTATGACGGGGAAGTATCCTGCGCGGACGCACATTACGGACTGGATTCCGGGGCAGATGCCGGAGAATCCGAAATTGATCGTGCCGGATTGGACGAAGTATTTGCCGCTTGAGGAGACGACGATCGCGAATGATTTCCATAAGGCCGGCTATGCGACTGCGAGCATTGGCAAGTGGCATTTGGGTAAGGAGCCGTATTATCCGGAGAAGCACGGATTCGATTTCAATATTGCGGGGACCGATAAGCCGAACACGGATCATTATTTTTCGCCATATCAGATTCCCACGCTGGAAGACGGGCCGAAGGGTGAATACGTTACGGATCGGCTGACGAACGAGGCGATCAAGTTCATTGATAAGAATGCGAAGGAAGACAAGCCGTTCTTTTTGTACTTGCCGCATTTTGCGGTGCATCTGCCGACACAGGGGAAGAAGCCCTTGATTGAGAAGTACGAGGCGAAGATTACGAAGGACATGGCGCAAAATAACGCCGTGTACGCGGCGATGATTGATAGCCTCGATCAGTCGGTGGGGCGAATTCGTGACGAGCTCACGAAGCTGAAAATCGCGGACAATACGCTGGTGATTTTTGTGTCGGACAACGGCGGGCGCGTGCCGACGACTTCCAACCTGCCGCTGCGCGTGGGTAAGGGCTCGTGTTATGAAGGCGGGACGCGGGTACCGCTGATCGTTTATTGGCCGGGGATTACGAAGCCGGGGAGCGTTTGTGACACGCCGGTCATCAGCATGGATTTGTATCCGACGATCATGTCGATCGTGGGGATTTCCGACGGGGCGAAGAACGCGGTGGATGGCGTGAGTTTGGTGCCGCTGTTGCGTGAGGATGGGAAGCTGAAGCGCGACGAGCTGTTCTGGCACTATCCGCACTATCAGCATTATCAATTGGGCGGGGCGACGCCTTACAGCGCGATTCGCAAAGGGGACTTCAAGCTGATTGAGTATCTCGATGACAAGCCGACGGAGCTATATAACCTGAAGGATGATATCGGCGAGAAGCATGATTTGGCGGGCGAGATGCCGGACAAGGTGAAGGAGCTTCGGGATCGGCTGCATGCGTGGCGGACCGAGGTGGGGGCGCAGATGCCGACGAAGAATCCGAATTACGATCCTTCGAAACCGGAGCACGAGACGCCGAAAAAGTTGGAAGGATCGAAAGAGCGAACGGGGATGGTGAAGCCGGCGCCGACGGCGGATCAGCTATTGGACGCGAAGACCTAGCTGTCGACGGATTAGCGTAAGCTCTTGAAACTACGGCGTTTCTGTGGAGTTGCGGGGGTCGCTTAACTGCCCGCTCGCGGCGTTGCTGCCGCAGTTCTCCCCCCTGGGCGGGAGGATTTGGGATAAAGAGATTCTTAGAATTCTGGACCCGGCAAAATATTTCGTGGCATGTTATAATCGCTCCACGGCGGGGTGAACCAAATACGTGCCGCGAACTGCTAGAAGGCACGCGATCTTTCTCGGTTGATCGCGGCTGAATCGCGGGCTTGGAACGCCGTGGGCGAGTATCGTTTCCGGACCGGAGAATTGGCATGCGATTGTTGTCCCTCTATCGTTTGACCGTCGTTGCAAGTGCGCTGGCGGTTGTTTCTCAATTTGTAGCGGTATCTGCGCGGGCAGATTTTACCGATAAGAGCGCGGCCATTCTCGGCGGCGCCAATTACACGACGCGCAGCGTGTCGCTCGCCGATTATGACGGCGATGGCGATCTGGACATGATGTTTCAGACATCAAACGGCGCGAAACTGTACCAAAACAATTTCATAAGTACAGGTACGCCCAGCATGACGTTCACAAACGTCACCAACACAATGTTGCCAGCGGAGCTGACTGCCCCGAACGTTGCTGGGACTTGGAGCGCGGCGTGGGGAGACTATAACAACGACGGAAAAGTCGATGTATTTGTTGGCTCATCGAGCGGCACCGGCACGTTGTTGAAGAATAATGGCGCGGCGCCGTTTATCAATGCGAATACGGAGACTGGGCTGACGGGGTCGCCGTTTACGGACGGCTTCACTCAAAACGTGGCCTTTGGCGACTTCAATAACGATCATCGCATGGATTTTGTGGTTGGCATGGAAGGGCCGGCAATGCACCAAATGTATACTCAGGGATCGAACGGCAAGTTCACCGCGGTGGGGGCAGCGGTTGGCCTGCAGGTGCCCTTCGGCACGAAGTCGTACGGCATGGCGATCGGCGATTACGACGGCGACGGCGACATGGATATCTACATCTCGACGTGCCGCGCTGGCGGGAACATTCAAAACAATTTGTTCAAGAACAATCTTAAGGAGACGGGCACGCTGAGCTTTACCGACGTTGCCAATTCGGCCGGCGTGCAAAACACAACGAACACGTATGGATCGCAGTTCATTGACATGGATAACGACGGGAAGCTCGACCTCGTGGTAACGGGCGCCAATATCGATGGATTGACGACTGCCAGTCCTACGAAAATCTATCACAACAACGGGAATGGGACGTTCACGGATGTCGACACAATCACGGGGCATGCGCTTCTGGGGAGCGTGGGGTATGACCCGAATGGTCTGAAACTTGTTGACTACGACAACGACGGCGACCTAGATCTGTATTACCACGACAATCTATCGGGCACGACCAATCAGCGACTTTTTCGCAATGATGGTCATTGGAACTTTACGGATGTCACGTCAACACTGCACCTTTCCGGGACCGACAGCCATGGCAACCCGAATACGGGCGCGGGCGGTTACGACAGCGCGTGGGGCGACATTGACAAGGACGGCGACCAGGACTTGATCGATGTGAATAACTCAACGCTGAATGGTTTTTCCACGCCGGAAAAAGTCTATCTCAACGACGCCTCGACGAACGGTAATCACTGGTTGTATGTGAAGCTGCACGGTCCTAATTGGGATACGACGGGCATTGGCGCATCGCTGTATGCCACGATGAATATCGGGACCGCGGATCAAGTGACGCTTCGCCGCGAGGCGAACACGGATGCAGACACGTTCAATCAGAGCGATCTGCCCGTTCATTTCGGAATGGGGTTGGCCCAGCTTGTCGATTGGCTGAAAATCGTGTGGCCGGATGGCACGGTGCAGTGGCTGCACGATGTGAACCCGGATCAATATCTCGATGTTTCCTACGCGGACGCTTTGCCGGGCGATTTTAATGGCGACGGGATCGTGAATATGGCGGATTACGTGGTTTGGCGGGCCAACTACGGAACGGTCTTTACGCAGGATGACTACAACACCTGGCGGGCATATTATAGTAAATCGCTTGCGGCCGGACTGGGATCCGGATCCGCCGTTCCTGAACCGGGAACGATTATACTGATAGGTGTCGGCGGCATGGCGATGTTCTCGCTACGCCGTCGCTAGAAGAGGCTGCGCTCTTTTTGGCAGAGCGGATCAGGGCGGCAGGGACGTCGATTTATCTCTGCGATCGCGCGGCGCGCGCCGAGCTACGGAACACTCTCAATGCTACTTAGGTCGCCCTTGGTGGTTATGGTGGTCGTTAGCGCGCTCACGTTGCGCGCCGATGCCGCCGGCGCTGCGCCGCCACAGGTTCCGGGGCTCCCCTCGCAGACGGCGGATTACTTCGCGTATGCGATCAGCAACTTGCCGTCCTATTTTCAGAGTGATGGTGTGACTGCGCTGGATAACACGCCGGCCGATAATTTGCTGACCAATGCGGGGGCGACGCTTGGTCGCGTCCTGTTTTACGACACCCGGCTTTCGGCGAACAACACGGTGTCGTGCTCGTCTTGCCATCATCAAGCGAATGGTTTCTCGGACGCGAACCAATTTAGCGCCGGGATCAACGGCCAACTGACCACGCGGCATTCGATGGGTTTGGCGGATGTGGGGTTCTATCAAAACGGCAGAATGTTTTGGGATGAGCGAGCGGGGTCGCTGGAAGACCAAGCGCTGACTCCGATTCAAAGCCCGACGGAGATGGGCTCAACGCTGCCGGACGTTGTTTCGAAGCTAAGTCAAACGAAGTTTTATCCGCAGTTGTTTCAGGCGGCATTTGGAACGCCGGACGTGACGCCGGACCGGGTCGCAAAAGCGATTTCTCAATTCGAGCGGTCGATGGTGAATTACAACTCGAAATTTGACGGCTACCTGAAGGGGACGCAGACATTATCGCCTGCCGAACAGGCGGGGATGTCGTTGTTTAATGGCCAGGCGCGCTGTAGTGGATGCCACACGACGACTTCTCAGCTGATTCAGGAAGCGGTCAATGTGGGATTGGATTCGACCATTACCGATCCCGGCGTCGACGGGCAGGGTCGATTCAAAGCGCCGTCGTTGAGAAACGTGGCCGTGCGCGGGCGATTCATGCACGACGGGCGATTTTCTTCGCTCGAGGACGTCGTCAATTTTTATAACACGGGGGTTCAAAACAGCGCGTTTCTGGATGCGGGGCTCAAAGACCCGCTACAGCTGAATCTTAGCGCCGAGCAGGTGTCGGATTTGGTTGCGTTTTTGAACACGTTGACGGACAACAGTTTTTTGACAAGCTCGTTGTTCTCGAACCCATTCGTTACGTTGCCAGGCGACTATAACGGCGATGGAGTGGTCGACGCGGCGGATTACCAGGTGTGGCGGTCGAGTTATGGCGACACGACGTCGCTAGTGGCCGATGGGAACGGCGACGGCAAGGTGAACACCGAAGACTACTTGGTGTGGCGGTCCAACCTTGGCCGGACGTGGCAAAGCCTGGGCTCGGGCAGTGGGAGCGGAATCGGACAGAATGCTGTTCCAGAGCCGGCGGGGCTGGTACTTGGGCTGCTTTCTAGTTGTTGGCTGTTTCTCTGTCGGCGTAGGCGGCGAGTTGGCTGACGCCTGCCGCGGCCGGGGCTAAACTGGAAGGGCCGCGCTGTTTTCCGGGGCGGTTCACCAGTGAGCGTGTGGCCGCATGTTGTCGCAAGTTCGATTTGCGATTTTCGCACTGATCGCGGGAGCGGTCAGCATCGGGCGCGCGCAGGCAGCTGAACCGTCGGTTGCGTTTCAGCGAGATATCAAGCCGCTTCTGGCTCGCCGCTGCTTTAGTTGCCATGGGCCGAACAAGCATGAAGGCGGTTTGCGGCTCGACAAGCCGGAAGGGGCGGTGGCCGAGCTCGATTCTGGGAAGCACGCAATCGTGCCGAAGAACGTCGACGAGAGCGAGCTTGTTGCGCGCGTGACCGCGGCGGACGAATCTGAGCGGATGCCGCCAGAAGGAAAGGCACTCACGCCGGCGGAGGTCGATGCTCTCAAGCGCTGGATCGCATCGGGGGCCAAGTACGAGAAGCATTGGGCGTTCGTGCCGCCGGAGCGGCATGCGCCGCCCGAGGTGACGAACAAAGATTGGGCGCAGAATCCGATCGATGCGTTCGTTCTCGCGAATCTCGAACAAAATGGCATGGAGGCGGCGCCGCCTGCCGATCGGCGGACGCTCGCCCGACGCGCTTATTTTGGGGTCACGGGGCTGCCGCCTACGAATGAACAGTTGCAAGCGTTTCTAGACGACGCCTCGGACGATGCCTGGCCGCGGCTTGTTGATTCGCTGCTGGCGTCGTCCCATTTTGGGGAGCAATGGGCGAGGCATTGGCTCGATCTGGTGCGGTTTGCCGAGACGAACAGTTTTGAGCGCGATGGGCTCAAGCCGAACGCTTGGAAGTATCGCGACTATGTCATCCGTTCGTTTAACGATGACAAGCCGTACGACCAGTTCGTGCGTGAGCAGCTGGCGGGCGACGAGCTCGAGCATGTGACCGACGATTCGATGATTGCGACGGGCTACTATCGGCTCGGCACGTGGGATGATGAGCCAGCGGATCCGCTGCAAGCTCGATTCGACGACTTTGACGACGTCGTGTCGACGACCAGCCAGGTGTTTTTGGGGCTGACGGTTGGATGCGCTCGCTGCCACGACCACAAGATTGATCCGATTCCGCAGACCGATTATTACGGTCTGCTGGCGTTTTTTGCGGACATCACGCCGTACGCCGATGTGAGCGAGCGAGATCCGGATCGCTTCAGCCAGTGGGATATGTCGAAGCCGGAGGATCGGGCCCACCGGGCCGAACTGCACAGCAGCGAAGACAAGATCGGCAAGGAGATGCACGCGATTGAGGAAGTGGGGGTTGCGCGCATGAGCGCCGGCGAGCAAGAGATCGCGCGCACGCCGGATCGATCTCGGTTAATTCAAGAGAAGTTGCAGCAGCATCTGAATGAATCGGAGTGGGCGCAGTGGCAGGATTCGAGTAAGCGGTTTTCGGCGGTTCAGGAGGAAATCAAGAAGCTACCTCCGCCAGAGGCAGCGCTTGCGCTTGCGAAATGCAATCCTCGGCCGGAGGAGACGCATATTCTGATGCGTGGCAATGCGCACGTGCCGGGAGACGTTGTGGAACCGCACTTTCCTGCGATTTGTGGAGATGAAGCACCGAAGATTTCCCTAGCGGCCGCGGACGCGCACTCATCGGGTCGGCGGCGCGTGCTCGCGGACTGGATGGTTTCGCCGCGAAATATACTTACGGCCCGGGTGATTGTGAACCGGGTGTGGCAGCATTATTTCGGCCGCGGCTTGGTGCGGACGGCGAACAATTTCGGCGAGCTGGGGACGCCGCCGACGCACCCGGAGCTACTCGATTACCTCGCGCTGTGGTTGGTCGATCACAACTGGCAGCTGAAACCGTTGCACCGGTTGATTCTTACGTCGAATGCGTATCGGATGTCGGATGCTGGGAACTCGCAGGCCCTCGCAACCGATCCGACGAACGATTTGCTATGGCGATTCGATATGCGGCGTCTGAGTGCCGAGGAAATCCACGACGCTGCTTTGGTCGCGTCTGGCGAGTTCAACCCGAAAATGTTCGGGCAAGGGTACTACCCAAAACTTGCGCAGGAAGTGCTTGCCACGCAATCGCGGCCGGGGAATGGCTGGGGCAAATCGCCTCGGGATGATCGGTCGCGGCGCAGCATTTACATGCACGTGAAGCGGTCGCTGCTGCCGCCGTTGTTGACGGCGTTTGATTTTCCGGACGTTGACGCGACGTGCGAAGCGCGATTCGTGACGACGCAACCGGCGCAGGCGCTGGCTCTGTTGCACGGAGATTTCTTGAATGACCAGGCCAGTAAACTGGCGACGCGTGTAGAGAAAGAGGCGGGGTCGGACCTAAAGGCTCAAATTGCGGAGTCGATCCGTTTGGGGTTGGATCGGCCGGCGTCGGATGAGGAAATTGCAGAAGGGTTAGATTTCTTGAATCGACTTACGTCGCAGTGCGGGCAGAAGTCGACGGAAGCGCTTAAGTATTGGTGCCTAACGGTGCTGAATTTGAATGAGTTTGTTTATCTCGACTAGAACGTGAGATGAGAAGTAAGAAGACAAATATGTCAGTTAAGCAAAACTTTTGTGGGCGAACGCGGCGGGAGTTTCTTTGGGAGACGGGCTGCGGGTTCGGGGCGGCAGCGTTGGCTTCGTTGCTCTCGGTGGGTGGATTTTTCGGGTCGTCGGCAAGTGGCGCGCCGGCGATTGCAAATCCGCTTCGACCGAAACCATCGCAAATGCCGTCAAAAGCGAAGAGTGTTATTTTTCTGTTCATGTACGGCGGGCCGAGCCACATCGATACGTTCGATTACAAGCCGGGCATGGTGGGGATGGATGGCAAGACGGTCGCGGTGAAAACGTTTGGGCGTGGCGGTCACAAGAGCGAAGGTTGCATCGTCGAGCCGCGGTGGAAGTTTCGGCAGCGCGGCGAGTGTGGCAAGTGGGTCAGTGATTTGTTTCCGCATCTGGGCGATTGTGTCGATGACATCGCGTTCGTGCACTCGATGACGGCCGAGTCACCGATTCACGGCTCGGGGTTGCTGATGATGAATTCTGGCCGGCTGCAGAGCGGCAGCCCGGCGTTGGGGTCGTGGGTGAATTACGGGCTTGGTTCGCCGAATGATAATCTGCCGGGATTTGTCGTGATGCTGGCTCGCGAGGGGGGGCCAATCAATGGTGCCAAGAATTGGTCGAGCGGATTCATGCCGGCGAGTTATGCGGGCACGATTTTCCGCGCTAACGGATCGCCGCTCGACGATCTGTCGCGGCCGCAGGAGATGACACGGCCGATCGAGCGGGACATGCTGGATTCCCTGGGCCGGATGAATGCGGTACATCACGCTGCACGCCCGGACCAGCAGGAGTTGGCGGCTCGCATCGCGACATATGAGCTTTCGTATCGGATGCAGGCGGAGGTGCCGGATGTTGTTGATCTCGGCCAGGAAACGGAAGCGACGAAGAAGATGTACGGGCTGGATAACGACAAAACGCGCGACTTTGGCACGCGCTGCTTGCTCGCGCGACGAATGGTCGAGCGGGGCGTGCGGTTTATTCAGCTTTATTCCGGTGGTGGGCATAACGACGACAATTGGGACGCCCATGGCGATTTAATTGCGAACCACAGTCGTCACGCCGGGGCGACCGATCAGCCGATTGCGGCGCTGCTGAAGGATCTCAAGCAGCGCGGGCTACTGGATGAGACGCTGATTGTGTGGGGCGGCGAATTCGGACGGCAGCCGACGGCGGAGTATGGCGTCGGCACGGGCCGCGATCACAACTCGTACGGGTTTACGATGTGGATGGCGGGCGGAGGAGTCAAGGGTGGCGCAACGATTGGCGCGACTGATGAGATTGGTTCCGCGGCAGTGGAGAAGCCCTTCCATGTGAAGCGGCTGCATGCGACGGTGTTGCAGCAGTTGGGCCTCGATCCGAACCGACTCTCTTACTTCTACCGTGGGTTGGATCAGAAGTTGGTGGGCGTGGAGGCGGTTGAGGCGATCAGGGAGCTGATTGCGTGAGGTCCGCGAAGGTTGGAGTTTGGTGGTCGAGCTAAACCGCGAGCGATGCTTGCGCGTGTCGCGGTGGGTCAGAGTTAGCCAGGCGGATTAGTTTTGTTTTGTCGCGCGGCCTCGCGGCGGGCCGTGACGAATCGTCGGGCGAGTTCGTCGACGATCACTCCGATCAGAATGACGCCGCCGATGATTGCGAACTCCATGTTCTCGTATTGCGGAAAAACGAGATTGATGGTGTTTTTGAGAACGACCATGACCGCGGCTCCGATGACGACGCCGGTAATGCTTCCTTCGCCGCCGCGGAGCGAGCAGCCACCTAATACGGCAGCGGCGATGGCATAGAGTTCGTAGAAGTTTCCGAAGTCGCTTGGTTGGGCGGCGTTGACGTCGAGGACGTACAGCATTCCGCCAATGCCGGCGAGGGTGGAACAAACGACGTAGGCCATGATCGTGGTGCGATCGACGTTGATGCCGCTGTATTTCGCGGCCTCGGGGTTGTTTCCCAACGCGAGCAAATAACGGCCGTAGATGGTCTTATTGAGAAAGATCGCGGCAACTACGGCGATGACGATGAGAATGAGCGCGGTGGCCGGCAGGTGGAAGACGCCTGGTTGCGAACCGAAGATCGGCAGCTTGCTCGTGGCAATGGCGCGTAGGCTTTTGAAGCCGACTCCGAAGCCTTGGGATTGATCGCCCGTGAGGCCGCGCGCGATGCCGCGGTAGAGCAGCAATCCGCAAAGCGTCACGACAAAGGGTTGCAATCGCATTTTGGTGATGAGCAAGCCGTGAGCGATGCCTATAGCAACGGACAGTCCGAGTACGGCTACGAGTGCTAGGGGCACAGGCCAGCTGTGCTCCACTAGCAAGTAGGGTAGCAAGACGCCGACGAGGCATACCAGCGAGCCGATCGAGAGATCGATGCCGCCGGTGATGATGACGAACGCGGCGCCGACGCTGAGAATGCCGATTAGGGCCGTGCGATGGACGAGGTTTTCGATGTTTCCGAAGCGAAGGAAGCGGTGGTTCGAGATCGCCGTGAAAAGGCAAATCGCCACGAGCAGGCCGAAGATGCCCCAGATTTTCACGCCTTGTGGTGAGAACGCGCGGCGAGCGCCGGTAGCTTCGACAACGGCCGGTTGCTTCGCATCGCTTGTCATGCGCCGATCCTTTCGCGCCTGTCTGCTCCGCCGGTCGCCAGTTGCATGACGGACTCTTCGGTGATCGCGGCGCGATCGAGCTCGCCGGTGATGCGGCCTTCGTGCATGACGAGGACACGATCTGAAAGGCCGATGATTTCTTCCAATTCGCTGGAGGCGAATAGGATGGCGACGCCGCGGGCGGCCAATTGATCCATCAGCTTGTAGATTTCTTCTTTGGAGCCGACGTCGATACCGCGCGTTGGTTCATCTAGCAGAAGAAGCTTTGGCTCGAGGCAGAGCCATTTGCCGAGCACGACTTTTTGTTGATTGCCGCCAGAGAGATAGCGGACGACTTGCCGGTCGGTCGCGGTTTTGATTCGCATGAGCGCGACCATTTCTGCTGACACGCGATTTTCGGCCGCGTGGTTGAGAAAGCCGTGTCGCTGATCGCGTCGTAGGCTTGCGAGCGAGAGATTTCGCTTGACGCTCATGGGCAGAAAGAGGCCGGCTCGGCGACGATCTTCGGGCGCGAGCATAATGCCGGCGGCGACCGCTTCGCGCACAGTACGCGGAGGTCGATGCAGCGTGCCGACGGCGAGAGTTCCGTTCACGGCGGGAGTGACGCCGAAGAGCGTGGTGAGCAGTTCGCTCCGCCCTGCCCCGACCAAGCCGGCGAGGCCAACGATTTCGCCGGCGCGTAGTTCGAAGCTGACGGTGCGGTGGGGGAATTTGGTCGTTCGCAGGTCGTTGGCTGTCGCGATGATGTCTCCGGGCTCGTGGGGAGTGCGTTGATAGAAACGGGATACGTCCCGGCCGACCATCAAACGGACGATATTCGCACGTTGGATGTCGTCGCGCGGCAATTCGCCCGAATATTTGCCATCGCGCAGCACGACCACCCGATCGGCCAGCTCCTCGATTTCGTGCAGGCGGTGCGAAATATAAAGCACGCTGACGCCTCGTGAGCGGAGACCGCGGACGACATCGAACAGTTTTTGCGTTTCGCGCTCGGAGAGGGAGGACGTGGGCTCGTCCATGATCAAGATTCGGGCGTTTGTGCTGAGCGCTTTGGCGATCTCGACCAGCTGCTGTTTGCCGATGGGGAGCGTGCCAACGATCGTTTGTGGTGGGACGTCGAGGCCGACCATGTCGATAAACGTTTGCGATTCCTGGTCGATTCGCCTCTGATCGATCGTGCCGAACCGTAGCGGCTCGCGGCCGAGAAAGATGTTGGCGGCGACGCTGAGGTTGTCGGCCAGGTTGAGCTCTTGATGGATTAAGGCGATGCCCTGTTTCAATGCTTGTGCAACCGAGGGAAATTCGGCTGGCGTGCCATCGACAATGATCGAGCCCGATGTGGGCTGGGTGACGCCGGCGACGATTCGCATTAGCGTGCTCTTGCCGGCTCCGTTTTCGCCGACAACGGCGAGCACCTCGCCGCGAGACAGTGTGAGCGATACGTTGTCGAGCGCTTGCACGCCCGAGAACTGCTTGCTGATGCCGCGAACTTCAAGCAGCGGGGGCGACGAGTCGTTGGTCATGGCACCTGAGGACGAGTGAAATCAGTTGGCGGCGAATTACTTGTTGCTCACTTCGTCTTGGAGTTCCTTCTGGAAGGCGTCCACGTTGGAAGAGTCGATGACGCGCGCGGGGATATCGATGAACTTGTTCGTGGGGATCACCGATTTGTTGCCTTTATGGAGTTCATTGAGGACCGAGATGGACTTGTAACCGTATTGGTAGGGATTTTGGACGACGGTGGCGACCACGGTGCCGTCTTTGATGCCTTGCAGCGTGGCGGAGTTTTCGTCGAAGCCCATGACTTTTACTTTGCCCAGCTTGCCGGTGCGGTCGAGCGCCTCGAGTATCAGCGGGGGATTGTATTCGAACAGGCCGACCATTCCGGCGATGTCGGGGTGGCGGGTGACAGTGTCTTCGACGTTGGCTTTTGCTTTCGCGCGGTCAAATTGGTCGGTCATTGTGCCGAGGACCGTAAATTTGCCGTCGTCGCTTTTGAGTTCGTCCGAGGGGACGTCGTTACGCGCGGGGTCGGACTTGCGGTCGAACAGGCCATCGACGAATCCGCGATGGCGGCGCTTGGCGTTGTCCTGATCCATGCGGCCGATGAAGATCATGACCGAGCCGCCCTCGGGCATGGCCTTTCGCAGCGTGCGGCCGCAGAGGAGGCCGGCGTCGTAGTTGTCCATGCCGATGTAGACTTGCCGGTTGGTTTGCGGCGCATCGGAGTCGTGCGAGATGAGAATGGTTTCGGCGGCCGCCTTGTTGAGGATGTCGCCTTGGTTCGCAGGGTCGATGGCGCTAATCGCGATGCCGTCGGTGCCGCGCGTGAGCAGGTCTTCGATTTTGCGCGTTTGGTCGGTCATCGAGCTTGGCATGATGACCGTAACTTCGGCGTTGAGATCTTTTCCAGCTCGCTTCGCGCCAGCTTCAGCGTGGTTCCAAAAATCCGCTACGCCGTTGGTAACGAAGGCGTAGCCTGGCGTTGCCTGCGCCTGTGCGCGAAGGGGGATCGCCAAGAATGCCAACACGATTGCCGACCGCGCGAATGCCCTGATCATCTTTGATTTCCTCGCCTGAAAAGAACCCTTGGATAATAGCTGCAAATTTGGCGAGATGCCATAGTTGCGCGGAGTGGCGAGTTTCTTGGTTTGGGCCCACGTGGCGGATACACTGGTGTGTGATGCCGACGTTGTTCCAATTCACGAATGTCTCGAAGACCTACGGTGCGGTGCGGGCGCTGGACGATTTGACGCTTGCTGTGCCGGAGCGGGCCATTGGTTTGCTGGGGCCGAATGGGTCGGGCAAGACCACGATGATTCGCACGCTGCTCGGCCTGATCCCGGTCGACTGCGGGACGGGCGAGGTGCTAGGGCTGGATTTTAGCAGGCGGCAGCTCGAGATTCGCCGCAAGGTGGGCTTCGCGCCTGAGGACGAGTGCCTGTTTCCGCACGTGCAAGGTGTGGAGTTCGTGGCGTATGCCGGGGAACTCGTGGGGATGTCGCCGATTGATGCACTTCAGAGGTCGCACGAAGTACTCGACTATGTGGGCCTGGGAGAAGCGAGATATCGGAAGGTCGAATCGTACTCCACGGGCATGAAGCAGCGGCTCAAGTTGGCGTCGGCGATTGTTCACGATCCGAAGCTGCTCGTCTTGGACGAGCCGACCAACGGCATGGATCCGGCTGGGCGGGAGGAGGTGCTCGAGCTGGCGCACGACCTGGCCCACAACAAGGGCATAAATCTCATCTTTTCGAGCCACATTTTGCCGGATGTGGAAGCGGTGTGCGATTACGTAATTGTGCTTGGGCGCGGCAAGCTGCTCGCTCAGGGTGAGATCAGTGCGCTCAAGCAAATTCACGAGCAGGCGTTCGATGTGCGTGTGAAGTCGAACACAGGTGCATTTATCGAGCGGTTGAGTGCGCAAGGCTGCAGCGCCGAACCGAACGGCGATTTGCTTCGCGTGCGGATTCCGGCGAGCGCGTCGCCGCAGATACTGTGGGAAGCGGCGGCTGCCGCGGGCGATCAAATCCGCCATCTCCGGCCGCAGCGGAGCACGTTGGAGGAAGTCTTTCTCAACGCCGTGGAGAAACCCTGATGCCAATTATCGATCAAGGGTATCAGCATTGGTCGGGCGAGCTCTCGGGCCAGGCGTGGCGTTGGTTGGCGATTACGCGGCGCGGAGTGAAGACCGCGCTGCAAGGCCGCTGGATTCGTCTGGCGATACTGGTTGCCTGGTTGCCGGCGCTAGTGCTGGCCTTCGTGCTGTGCATGTGGGGACTCGTGGAGCGGCAGTCGGACCTTGTTGAAACGTTCAAGCCGTTTCTTACGGGATTGCTTGGCCGGCCGGTGGTCGCGGGGCCGCGCGAATATCGCGTGGAGATATGGACGCTGTGCTTCCACTATTTTCTGACGTGGGAGCTTGGGTTCATCATGATTCTCGTGCTGATGGCCGGGCCGAATCTTGTGAGCCAGGACCTGCGCTGCAACGCGCTGCCGCTTTATTTCTCACGGCCGTTGCGAAGGATCGATTATTTCGCGGGCAAGCTGGGTGTTATTGCCACGTTGATAGGACTGATCGTGATTGGGCCCATCCTTGTGGCCTATAGTCTTGGCTTGCTGTTCAGCCTCGATATTACGATCGTGCGCGATACTTTGCCGATTTTATTCGGCAGTATCACGTACGGCGTGATTGTGGCGATTTCTGCAGGGCTGCTGATGTTGGCAATGTCGTCGCTGACGCGCAATTCGCGTTACGTGGCACTGCTATGGCTCGGCGTGTGGTTGATCACGGGCACGGTATCGGTCGTGCTGATCCAAGTGGATCAAGCGCAGCGGAGCCGGGCGGTCGGCGCTCGGTATCACCGGTGGGACAACGAGCAGTTTCTGTCCGCCGAGCTGGATGCCGCTAAACATGATTGGCGGCCGCTCGTTTCGTACACGGCAAATCTGCGTCGCATGGAAGAAAGTTTGATCCACACGAACGCGGCGTGGCAAAAGTTGATCGAGCTGACGCCCGTCGGCCAACGCGGGCGATTGATGTTCAACCTCGTGGATACGCAGTATCCCTGGTATTGGTCTGCCGGGGTGCTGATTGGCCTCGCGGTGCTCTCGGCGTGCGTCCTCAATCTGACCGTGAAGTCGCTGGACCGAATCAAATGACGCCGATCGTTACTTTCCAAGATGTTTCGAAGTGGTACGGAAACGTCATCGGCATTAATAAGCTGACGGTCGACATTGGTCCCGGCGTGACCGGTTTGCTGGGGCCGAACGGCGCGGGTAAATCGACGCTACTGCAGCTGGCGACGGGACAGCTTTACCCGAGCCAGGGTGCGGTGCGTGTGTTGGGGCAGCACGTGTGGAACCACGCGGATCTCAATCGTCGGATCGGGCTTTGTCCGGAGCAGGATGCGTTTTACGAGTGGATGACCGGGTGGGATTTCGTGTTCACCTGCGCTCGATTGACAGGGTTATCGCGACGGGCGGCGCGTTCGGCGGCGGAGCGCACGATTTCGTCTGTGGGCATGGAGCCACATCAAAATCGGGCGATCGGCGGCTATTCAAAAGGCATGCGGCAGCGCATCAAGATGGCTCAGGCGTTGGTGCACGATCCCGAGGTCTTGTTTTTGGACGAGCCGCTGACGGGGACGGACCCTCTTGCGCGGCGCGAGTTGATGGACATCATCACGCGGATCGGTAACGAAGGCAAAAGCGTTCTGGTTTCGAGCCACGTTTTGTATGAGGTGCAGGCCCTGACGTCGAACATTGTGCTGCTTAATCGCGGGCGGCTTGTCGCGCACGGCAATGTTCGGCAGATTCGCGACCTGATCGACAAGCATCCACATCACATCAAGATTGAGTGCGACGGCTTCCGGCAACTTGCCGCGCGGATGGTAGGGTGGGATGACGTGGAGGGAGTGCGCGTGATTGCGAAAGACCGCGCACTGATGGTGGAAACGCACGACCCCGATGCGTTCTACGGGCGGCTGCCCTCGCTTTCGCTGGAAGATGGCCTGGCTATCAAGTCGGTGTATTCGGATGACGACAACCTCGAGGCAGTGTTCAAGTATCTGGTCGAGTTATGACGAGCATTTCAGCAAAGTTGGACGATATTTCGACCGGCGCGGGCGGGGCGGATTTGTCGGGCGCGCAGGTGTCGCGGCTCGGCTCCTGCTGGACGCTGTATTTGCTGACACTGCGGCAGCATTTGCATGGCAGGCGATGGATCGCGCTTGCGGTGTTGTTCATGCTGCCAGCAGGGCTGGCGGTCGTTATTCAAAGCACGCGGGCGCGGGCCCCGGACACGTTTCTAGATTTTTTGCTGTCGTGGATATTGATTCCACAGGCGCTCCTGCCGCTCATTGCGCTGTTGTACGCGTCCGGTATCATTCAGGACGAGCAGGAAGACCAGACGATTACGTATTTGCTCATTCGGCCGCTGCCAAAGTGGCTGTTGTACATCGTCAAGATGATTGCTACTTGGACCACGACGGTGGTGCTCGTCGTTTTGCTCACGGTTTTGACTTACGCGGCGATTTACATACGGAGCGACGTTCCGGTCGCCGACGTTGCGGCGAGGTGCTTCAAGACCGCGGCCATTCAGTCGCTGGCGGTAGTCACTTATTGCAGCATTTTCGGCTTGCTCGGGTTGCTGACGAAGCGAAGTCTTATCGTTGGCATTCTGTATACGGTCGTCGTGGAAGGGTTATTTGCCAATCTGCCGCTCAGCGTGCGAATGAGTACGGTGATTTACTACACGCGCATCATGGCCTACCGGACGTTGAGTTTCGGTGTGACCTGGCCCAATGGGGATCAGAACGATGTTGCGGCCGAGGCATGGTTTTTGGATGTTGCCAGCGATCCACAGCTTAAGGAGCACCCTCGGCTGCTAAGTTGTGTGCTGGTCTTGAGTGTAATCAGCGTCGTTTGCACGGTGATTGCCGCCGCGCTTTGCTCGCAGCGCGAGTTTCACGTGAAGACGCCAGAAAAGGATTGAGCAGCGGTGGGCCGGGCGTGCTGCTTACGAGAGGGCGACGAAGTGCGGGTCGACGCGTGTCGAGGAGAGAACGATCACGGCGCGCTTGCCATCCGTAAAATACGGATCGCCGGTTAAATTGTGTCGTGGCGCGGTGCTTTCGCAGGCGCCTACGCCGTCAACGTAGCCGGTGCCTTGCACGCGGCCGGCGTGAAGTAGATCTTCGACGACGTAGTCTCGGGCCTCGTCCACATCGGGGTCGACGCGGTGGGTTGTCAGGTTCCACGTTTTGGTCGTGAACCGAACGCCGATATCGCGGCTGATCTGGCCGACCCAGACGCTTTTGCCTTGAAAACGTAACGGGGTGAGCCAGAGCCGCAAGTGAAGTCGTTCGTTGATCGACCGGCGGCTGCGTTGTAGTGCTATATCCTGACTACGGCCGAAGAGGTAAAGCGCGCTGACGGGCGAGTAGCGATATTGCGAACCGAGCAGGAACGATCTCGTCGTTTTCCAGCAGGTGCTGAAACGTATGATTTCGCTTTCGTCCCAACGGGCGGCGAACGCTCCGATGAGCGCTTCAAAATCGCCGATGACGACAAGATTTGCCGGGTCGCCGAAATGGGTCGCCTTCGCATTGGTCGTCGTGGCCGGCATGTCGACCAGCCGCTTCGTGAGTTCGGGGAGATCGCATTCGATGAGGGAGCCGGGCGGCTCCAAGGCCGCGAAGTCGCGTCTCAAATAATCCGCGGCGATACCGGGGACGGCGATCGAGAACGTGAAGTCGTTATCGGCGTCCCAAGTGCCGTGGGATTCGATTTGTCCGGTCTCGGCATTCAGCAAATCATCCGTTGCGTGAAGGCATACGTTGACGACTTTTGTCCCGGCATCGAACGTTGTGAACACGAACCCTTCGGCAGTGCCACCGGGCGGGATGGGGCGAAGGTGAAAGGCTTGAGAGCGGAAGAAGTCGTCCATCCGCCGATTGGCCCGGTAGGCGGTTACGAGCTTAACTGGGATGAGCAGCAGGAGTGGCAGCAGGGGTAAGAACAACCAGCCGAAGACGCTTAGCGTCGAGAGGCGTTTGAGGATTGAGAAATGGTTGGCGGCCGCTGCTTCGAGCGGCGTGTAGTAATTCGGGTCGATTCGTACGAGGAGCAGCCGAATGGGCCGTTTGGAGCGATTCACTATGTGCAAGCGGACCGGCTGGATACCTCGTTTGGCGAGTGGGATGCCGAAGAACTTGTGGGCTTCGTTGGCATCGAGCACGGCGACGGTCACCTGCGCGTTGGCGTTTTCCTGCGTTTGCGCGCGGGAAACGAAGGACTGTAGCGTGGCATCCGGATGATACGGCGTTGCGATGAGCCGCCACAAAAAGTTTCGTATCGAGTGGGCCACGTGCAGATTCTCTCCTCGGGTTACGGGGCCGTCCCTAGCGGGCGGCGATTTTCGATTAACTTATTCTAGTCGAGGTGAATCCGGACAGTTGAAATGGGCGTCGGCTGGCAAGCGCATCCTGGGCGTGTTAGCTTCTCGGGTAGGCTGAGATCACTAAACCAAGGTTTTATGCGATGATTTTTGTCGTACGTTCGTGGTGCGCCGGCCGCTTGCAAAAATCGGTTGGCGCAGGGCTTGTTGTTGCTGTTATCGCTGTATTGGCATTCGAGCAGGCTCGCGCAGTCACGCCGCTGCCTTCTGCAGACGGCCAGTTCTGGGACATTCAAGACACCTCCGCGTGGGCACAGGATAGCGGCGGCATCGCCACCGGTGGGCGGTGCAATCCCTTTAACGGTTTTGGTTATCTCAAGCTCCAAGTTCGCGGGGCAAGTGGGAAGCCGCTGACGCAAAACGAGTATTTGCACGGATTCGGTCTGGCGTTCGACGGAGGCGAACGGTTCGACTCGATCACACCGCTTTTGGCTCAAGATATCGTCGTTTCGAGAGCTATTTTCGCCCCCAAGGATTTCGATTACCTGCGCTACTTCGATACGTTTACAAAC
>Ga0206917_1046_pt1 | contig 37368 bp, 45 predicted proteins | sample Alteio_BWOrgHeat_68_FD_152931 | JGI IMG/M metagenome (GOLD analysis project Ga0206917, IMG submission 152931) | Enriched cells from forest soil in Barre Woods Harvard Forest LTER site, Petersham, Massachusetts, United States -... | ecosystem: Environmental > Terrestrial > Soil > Temperate forest >...
GCAAATTCCAGGCACTCGAAAAGTACGGCATCGATCTGGTCGAGCGAGCGCGCCTGGGCAAGCTCGATCCGGTGATCGGTCGCGATCAAGAAATTCGCCGGGTTATTCAAGTCCTGTCGCGGCGCACGAAAAACAACCCAGTGCTCATCGGCGAACCGGGCGTCGGTAAAACTGCGATCGTCGAAGGGCTGGCGTTGCGCATTTTCCAAGGGGACGTGCCGGAAAGTCTCAAGAATCGCCGCGTCGTGGCGCTCGATATGGGCGCGCTCATCGCCGGCACGAAGTTCCGCGGCGAATTCGAAGAGCGGCTCAAAGCGCTCATCAAAGAAGTTACCGATGCTGGGAATGTCATCCTGTTCATCGATGAGCTGCACACCGTGGTCGGTGCGGGTGCCGCTGAGGGAGGCAACGACGCCGCAAACTTGCTCAAGCCAGCGCTCGCCCGCGGCGAGCTCCGTTGCATCGGAGCAACAACGCTCGATGAATTCCGCAAGTACATCGAGAAGGACCCGGCGCTCGAGCGGCGGTTTCAGCCAGTCTTGGTCGGCGAACCCAACGTCGAGGATACGATCGCGATTCTCCGCGGCCTGAAACCGCGTTACGAGGCACACCACAAAGGAGTCCGAATCAAGGACTCCGCCCTCGTCGCCGCGGCCGAGCTCGCGAACCGGTATATCAGTGATCGTTTCTTGCCGGATAAGGCGATCGATCTGATGGACGAGGCCACGAGCCGACTCGCGATGGAGCTGCAAAGCGTGCCGACGGAAATCGACCAGGTTCAGCGACGGCTCATGCAGCTGGAACTCGCGGCCAGGCAATTGGAATCTGAAACCGAAGAACACGCCAAACATCGGCTCGCCGAAATCAAAGACGAAATGGAGGAGCTGCGCAAAAAGCTCGCCAGCCTGCGCGAGCAGTGGGAAGCGGAAAAGATGGGCGTCGGCGACGTCGCCGGTGTGCAGCGCCGCATGGATGAAGCCCGGGTTCGCTACGATCAGCAGCTTGCGAAAATCAAAGAGCAACAGGCGGCTGGTCACGTCGATGAGACCGCTTTCCAAAAACTGTACGAGCTCGATCAAGAGCAAAAGAAACTCGCCAAACATTTGGAGGATGCTGCCGCAAAGCAGTACGGAGCCGATTCCAACGGCGCGGAAAAAACGAGTGCCAGAAGGTTGTTACGCCAAGAAGTCGGGCCCGATGAAATCGCCGAGGTCGTGAGTGCGTGGACCGGCGTACCCGTCTCCCGGATGCTTGAGAAAGAGCGCGCGAAACTTCTCGTGCTCGAAGAACGCCTACACCAACGCGTCATCGGGCAAGACGAAGCCGTCCGCGCTGTTTCCGATGCCGTCCGCCGCAGTCGCAGCGGTTTGCAAGACCCGAATCGCCCGATCGGTTCGTTCATTTTCTGCGGCCCCACGGGCGTTGGCAAAACCGAGCTTTGTAAGGCTCTCGCCGAAGTACTGTTCGACGATCAAAACGCCATGATCCGCATCGACATGAGCGAATTCATGGAAAAGCACACCGTGAGCCGCCTCATCGGCGCGCCCCCGGGATACGTCGGCTACGAAGAAGGCGGCAAGCTTACGGAAGCCGTCCGCCGCCGCCCCTACTCCGTCGTGCTGCTCGATGAAATCGAAAAAGCTCACCGCGATGTGTTCAACATCCTGCTGCAAGTGCTTGACGACGGCAGACTCACCGACAACCACGGCCACACGGTAGATTTCACCAACACGATCATTGTGATGACCTCGAACGTCGGCAGCCAAATGATTCAAGAATCATTTGAAGCCGGCGGTAGCTACGAAGAAATGCGGGCTGGCGTCATGGAATCGCTTCAAACGCGGTTCTTGCCCGAGTTTCTCAACCGAATCGACGAAATCATCGTCTTCCGCCCACTCGATCGTTCGCAGATTCGCAAGATCGTCGATCTGCAGGTTGCGCACCTCGCGAAACTGCTCGAACAACGCGATTACGGCCTCGAGGTCACCGATAAGGCCCGCGATGAACTTGCCCATCGCGGTTATGATCCCGCGTTCGGCGCACGGCCGCTCAAGCGTGTCGTACAGCAACAACTGCAGAATCCGCTAGCGTCGGAACTGCTGCGTGGCGAGTTCGCGGAAGGCAGCACAATCCGCATCGACTACGACGGCCAGGAGTTCACGTTCGTTGCTGTCGGCGGTGGCAACGGCCTGCCGCGCAAAGGCGGTGCCAAAGACCGCGGCGACAAAATCGTCTCTGCGGATGTTACCTAGAAATCAAATGACCAAGCAGCAATGACCAATTGATTCAGCTGAGCGCGATTGGTCATTTGGATTTGGCAATTGGTCGTTCCGCCCTAGCGATCGACCGCGGCGAGACCCCAGTTCGCGATAACCACTTCCGCGCCGGGCGTCATATCGCGAATCTTGCGAGCCATTTCAACTTGCTCGCTCTTGGTAGCCTTGCCCAGACGCTTCTTTAGCTTCGTTAACTTCTCACTGCGCTTGCGGCGGCGCTTGATCTCTTTGGCGCGATTACTGATGCTCATCGGAACAAATCTAAAATAGGAGGGACCGAAATAGCTCAAAGCCTCTGCTATAGCACGGCTTACGAACGATCCTTTGTATCAGCCGTAACGCATAACGTCAACGCGAGGGGGGGTCGGCAAGCCAACTCCCCAAAAGCAGCGAATTAATGTGGCCGATTTCCGCACTTTGCGATGGCCAGGGCCGCATGCACTTAGGGGACTCTAACAAAACCGAGGGCTAGCGCCCCGCGGCTAATCTAATCAGCCGGAACGCGCTAGCGTTCGGTTTCCAAATTAGGTTTTGTTAGAGTCTCTTAGTCTCCTCGCGACTATATGTTGCGGTTCCGTCATATAAAAACCGTGGTAGTTCGTCTGTCCTTCGCCTTCATACCAGCCGACAATCTTGTTACCGTCGGTTCCCAAAGCAGCAGTGTCCACGGCACCCGGGTATTCAATCGATGGAAAGATGCCGTAGGCATGCGCCGCGAAGGCGAGATGAATTGATACAAGAAACATTATCTGTTTCATCAGCACGCCTCGCCATGCAATGGAGTCGGTGTACGGAAAGCGTCGTGAATGCGGACCGAGTACTTTAGGTCGACACCGATTCATCCATCGCCCATTCCGGGCAACTTATCAGATTTATTTCCGAAAGAAGAGAAGAATAGTATTTCAACGATACGTGACAGCGCTTAGCGTGAGTTCCCAATCGCCCGCCCCTCACCCGGACCTCAATTCGTTAAGTGGCCAAAAATACTTGTGGAATCGACTCAGCGAAATTGCTAGACTCTCACCACGCTGCACTTCAGCAGCCGCTATCCGCCGCGGGCAGCCCGCTCTTTGACAATTCAATAAGTTGCTACCGGCCCATCGGCCAATCCCGTCGCTGGCGTCTGCGAGGCCGTTCGCGCGCAGCCCGCTCGGTGCGCTCGGCGACGCGCATCAATGCAACGAAACTCTCGCGATTGTGCGCGCCCTGTCCTTCGCATCCTTCGAATAAACACGCGTCGCGCAACCTCCACTCGGTGCAAAATCAGACTGTTTTGCACCCGTTTTGTGGGACCCCTAACTCCGTGCAAAACGTATCCGCTTAGCGCCACAAACCTTACGCAGTCGACATGGTTCACGCACCGTGCAAAACCCCACGAATCGCGAGGACGACCTACTTTTCGCTCCCACGACTCGACTGTACGAGTGCAAAATCGTAACCCATGCCCGAACTAGTCCCCCAACACAATGCACCATATCATAAGGTTCACAACCAAGGTTGGGTGGCCGAGTGGTTTAAGGCACCGGTCTTGAAAGGCACTTTTGCCGTGTCTCTCGCACGGCTCCGAACGATACGTCCCGTCTCTCTCGCACCTCCGGGCGCTTCCGAAGACCGGCTTAGACCGCCTCGCCAGGGTGCCGAAGGGTGCCGGCCCCCGACTGGCGAAAGGAAAACACATGGCGAAGTTCGAAGTGGGCCAAGCGGTTTGGTCTGAGCCTCGGAAAACGCAAGGCGTGATCACAGAAGTTGAGTCGGCGGCGCACGACGACTACGTGCGAGACAGCCGCGTCCAGACGTACTCGGTGCTGTGGGATGACCGCACCCAGCCGGAAGAGCTGGTGCAGGAAAGCGAACTCGAAGCCATCTAGCCGTCCGAGCGTCTCCTTTGGCCTCTTCTGCGGCTAGCTTTTACGAGGGCTTCCGCCCCGCCCTGCCCGTTTTGTGGTGTCTCGAAAGACGGGAAAGGCGCGATGTTACGTCTTCGTCATTCTCAATCTATTTCATAGAAGAGCGTTGACGCTCTAAAGCCTGAATTGGCCGTGGGTCGGCTGACAAGGATGCTTAGCGGGTGGCCTCCAATTGTGAATGTTGTACCTTGCTGGATGTTGTTCTGATTAAGGTCATTCCAACGATTCGTATTGTTGCTTGAGAGAAATTTCATGAAGTCGCCAACCCTCCGTACGTCGGCGTATCCGACGAGCTGGTCGTGTGTCGCATCCCAAACCACAAATAACTCGTCTTGTACATCCCAGTCCTGATCGAGGCATACACAATAGCGCTTGCCATCGTTAGGAAAGGTATTGAATGGATTTTCGGCCACGTGTAGAGCTGAGTTATTCGCGAAATTTTCGTTCCACGGAGTATCACCCCCGGTGTTCCCCAGGGTTATTGCGCCAATTTTAATATCCCGGCCGTAGAACGAGAGATATCGGTCTCGATAATACTTCCCATTTGGCGGAGTTGAATCGTCTGAGCAGCCGCAGTTATCACTCTTCGACGAACTTGGTACTGCGACGACCGAATTTTCGCTCGGCTGGGCACAACAGTTTACATGACACAATTGTTGGCAATATCTTCGCCGCGCCCGTGCAGCTACCGGCTTGTCGCTTGCCAAAAAGGCGAGAATTGCGATTAGGAACACAACGGCGCTTTTACGCGGCATCGATAGGCTCCGCAAACAGTTAAGGGACGGAAGTCGACTGGCAGAAGTCTATGAATTCCAATGCGATTTTGCAACCCTCCGACATGTAACGGATTGCGTTGAAAAAGGCTCATTGCAGTAGTCCAAAGCTACGGTATGCGCACCCTGATCGCGTCCGTATATGTCGGTTCGCCCGCGAACTTCGGCGTCACCACTTCCGCCATCGCACACAAATCTGCTCGCCGCCGCAATTGCCACCCAAAGCTACTGTGTGGCAGACTTCACTTCCAATCTTGAACTCTACTTCGCCTTCGACGAAGGCACCGGCACACTGGCAACCGATCTATCGGGCAACAGCCGCAACGGCACGCTGACCAACTCCCCGACGTGGGGCACTGGCAAGATCAGGGGTGCCCTCACCTTTGTTGGTTCGAGTTCGCAGTACGTCGCAACTTCGTACGCGGGAATTAATGGTACGGGTGCCAGGACCGTGGCATTTTGGGCGAAGACGACAGACACCAACGCCGCCACTACCGCCGACCCCGTCATTAACTGGGGCACAGCCGGGGCCGGCGCCCAATGGCTAATCGCCATCCAAAATGGTGTGCTGTGGGAACGCTCGGTGGGTGTGACCGCCTCATTTGGGAGCGGTCTGAATGACGGCAACTGGCATCACATTGCTATGACCATGCCATCGGGCGGTTTGTGCAATCAAATCAAGGGGTACATCGACGGCGTGTCGCAAACCGGCAGCTACGTGGGCGGCACGACCGCCATCAACACCGGCACTACTTATCCGCTCAACGTCTGCACCCAACCAGCCAACGTAGTCTATTTCAACGGCTCGGTAGACGAAGTGCGAGTGTATTCCCGCGAACTTACTTCGGCTGATGTGGCTGCTCTCGCTGCTTGGTCCGGTGGGAATCTCGCAGCCCAAACCTACTACAGACGCATTTTCGGCGGCTGAACGTAGGGGATTAGGAATTGTTCAAGAACGTAGCAAGTCAGAAGCTCACCGTATTCGCATTCGACAGCGTGACGGGTCTGCCCAAAACCGGCGATGCCGCCAATCTCACTGCTTACGTCAGTAAAGACGACGGCACTGTCACCGCCCTTGGCGACACATCGGCTACGGAAACCGATTCGACGAACGCCAAAGGCATGTACGTCTTCGACCTCACGCAGGGCGAGACGAATGGCGACAAACTGGTGTTCAGCGGCAAATCATCGACGACCGGAATTGTCGTCGTACCGCAGACGATCTATACGGTGCCTGCCAACTTTACCAAGGCGACCTTCGATTCGAACGGTCGGCCGGAAGTGAACGCCACGCACTTCGCAGGCACCGCATTCGCCAGCGTGGTCTTCCCGTCGACTCGCTCATGGTGGGTCTCAAAATCCGGCAACGACTCCAACACGGGGACGTACGCTTCGCCACTGCTCACGATTGGTGCGGCCGTCACGGTGGCGGCTGATGGCGACACAATCTTCATTGGGGACGGCACATACACCGAGACGATCGACGGCACCGGTAAGGCCCTGAGCTATGTCGGCACTGGTCGCCAGCTTGTCACGGTCACGACGAGTGCGAGCACGCCTACGATTCGCTTCACCCACAATTGCCGGTTCAAGGGTCTGACGCTCATCAACACAAATAGTGGCGGCACTGCCCTGCACTCGCTAAGCGGCAAGCACAACGTCAAGGTCGAAGGCTGCTCTCTGCAAGCTCCGTTCGATTGCATGTTCTCACAGGCCAGTGTGAATATGCGGGTGATCGACACTGAAATGCTTGGTAATTACGACGGCTTCAATCTGGCTGGCAGCCGCAATTTGCTCGTGGATAATTGCTACCTGTTCACCGACAACACCTACAACGTGGGTGCGGTGGATGTCGATTTTCGTGGCGGTATCTGCGGCGAAGCAGTTATTCGCAACAGCCACTTCAAGTCGGCTCGTACCGATACACGAGCGGCCAAGACGATCGCCCTCTTCGCTGGCGACAACTGCACGATCGAGAACACGATACTCGAAGCGACAGTCACGAACGCGAGTGGCGTATCAGAATCACTCGGCCTACTCGCCCAACATACGAGCGGCAACAACGGCTTCGTTGTGCTGAATAAGATCACATTCAAGCAGTCAAACACCGGCGCAGGCGGAATCAAGAATTCCAGAGCCACTGATTGCTCCGTCATCGAGATTGGCACGAACATCGACATGTCGAAGGTTGTGGGGACGCATACCCGATCTGGTATAGATTGGGCCAAGATCAGCAACCCGACGACGACGAACGGACTTACTGGCACCACGATCAGCACTTCGCAAGTCGCCGCAAGCGTCACGGCCGGCGTCACGGTCACGACTAACAACGACAAGACCGGTTACCGTCTCTCCGCTGCCGGTATAGACGACGTATGGGACGAGGCTTTGTCGGGACACGCAACAAGCGGCACGTCTGGAAAGACCCTTTCGGATGCGAACACGCACGCCTTCGATGCCTACGATCAAGCGGCACAAGCGAGCAGCTTCGCAGAATCAGCGGCGAGTGACGCAGCGAATGCCTCTGACCAAATAGGCGATGTGAGCAACGGCTTCACCAACCTGATAAACGCGGTTGATAATGTCACCGGCAATGTGGCCGGAGTGCAAGGCACGGTCGATGACATCACGAACAGCGTTGTCACCGTTCAGAACAGTATCGACACACTTTCGGACGACTTGCCGGGAATCGTGCACGACAACGCTCCAATGCCGCCTTCGGCACTCACGATCGCCGCAGCCGTGGCGAGCAACGAAGACATTGCCGCTGGCCTCGACACGATCAGCACAAACCTCGACGCGAAAGTATCGGAACTTGAGGGTGGCGGCGGCACCGTCATTCCTGTTAATCAGGTGGCCGTTCCGCTGTCCCGTACTTGGAACCTCAAGGTTGGTGGCAACAGCCTCGTTGGCGAAGTGCCGCTCGTCCGCCCTTTGGGCGAGAATCAGACTTTCGCCATCAGCTTCGCCGTCGATTTGGCTGCCAACGGGCGGCTCGTGTCGCTCGACAGCATCAGTCAGATCAGCGGCCCGCTCGGTGGCCTCGTATTCTCGAACGTGGACAGCGACCAAGGCGTCGATCGCGGCGAGGCGAAGTTCAAGGTGCACCTCGTTTCCGCTGGTACCTATCAGATTGGTTGCAACGTCACCTACTCGGACGCAGACGGTGGCGGAACGTCGGAAGGCGTCGTCACCCTGATTGTGAAATCATGACAGACCTAGTCACCTTCGATCCGGTCGATAAGACCTACAGCTTATACATACACGAGGATGGCGAGCCGCTCCCCGTAGGCTTGTCGCAGGATGATCTGTGCGGACCGATCGCCGTGTTAAAGGCAATCGATTGGTTGCGGACGTATCCTTGGTTTACGCTTGGTCACGTCAGCGGACTATTCGAGCTAACGAGGCTGCACGCGAAGTGGCCCGTGTGGCGCGAACAAGAAGACTAACGTCGACGCGTAGCAGTCAACACCGACATCAGACCAAAGAGAGCCAGTGCGCTCGGCTCTGGCACGGAATTGCTTCCAAGGGCCGTCATCCCGCCAGCCGACGACTCTCCGAAGTGTGAACGCCACTGGTCATATTGAGCTTGCCCAATCGTTCCGCCAATCACGTCATTTGGCATTGCTGTCGTCGACCCCACATTAGTGCGCCATAAGACATAGTCACTGCTATCGACGATGCCATCGCCCGTGTAATCGCCGAGAAGGACTCCTGTGCCTTCAATCACGGCGCTCGCGGAAACCGTTTTCAAACCATTGTTGTAGGTAAAGGCTATCGTCGTTGAACTGAGTCCAGTAGTTGACGGCGCGAAATCGATTGCAATGGTGCAACTTGCACCGGGTGCCAACGAATCCCAGCAATTAGCACCGACGCCCGGATACCCGCCCTGGTTGCCCTCATTACCAGCTAGAAAAAATGGACCAGTGAGTGGTTGCATAGTCATGTTCGTTATCGTTTTGGAGCCGACAATGATTGAATTTTCTACTGTGATGACCTTGTAAACATACGATCCAACTTCGACGGAACCAAAATCGATTGGCTGCGGCGTATCTGTAAAGACCAAAGTAGCCGTGTTTATCGCACCAAAAGATGAGCTAGAGATACTTGCGCCAATTAAGAGACCAACAAGAGTGCCGCGGATAAGGAACATCGTCGTTCTCCAAGTGCATTTAGATCGCGCCGTACTATACCTCTGTCGGTGGAATAAATGCAAGGTTTGTGCAATAGGTCACATTGGCGTGAGGACGAGCTCCATCGAGATTACAAAAGCACCTACAGAGAGGGCCGAACCGCTTGGTTCGGCCCTCAGACTTTACGCCAAGTGGACACCGCTTTTCTCCAGCGACGGCAGCGACTGTGGCTACAAAATCTCTGTTAATAAGTATGCGATCAATTCCTCGCGTGGGGCGACTTCGGGGCAGTTTCCACCGTCAATGAACCACTCGATTTCGGCCGGGGTTTCTGGCAAGCGACCATCGTTATTGTCAAACCAAGAGTTCAATACGAGCAGTTTGGTTTTCTCGTCCATCACTTCGCCACTTTCTTCTGCGTGGACTCGCCACAATGCTCACAAACTAGATGGAACAACTCCTGTGTACTGGTGGTCATCGCTTTGCCCTTGCAATGTGGACAAACGACCTTGATGGTTCGCTTGTTGGCAAATCGTCCACGCTTCTGTGTGTTGGTGAGCGAGCCGCGGACCACGCCTTTGTACTTCTTGGCGAGAATGGTTTCGGCGGCGAGCAGCTCGGACTTGGTGAGAGTGGACATCGTTGATCTCCTGTGTTGAAGGTTTCGCGGGGGCATTTGCCCCACTTTCCAAGAGATCACACGGAAAAATTGCCCACAATTTATTGCCGAGAGACGTTACGTATCGTTTTGATGATCGGTGTCAATCAACAGCCGTTCATCGCGGCGGCGGGACGATTCGGGCTGTCGCTGGTCTGATAACTGCTTGCTGCTGGCCGCAGCAGGGTCGCTCGGCCGGCTCGACCGGGACCGGGATCGTCGCGACCGGCTTGTCGCCGTGACACCTCTTGATCGGTGGCTTCGCGTAGTCCATCCGCAGCATGTAGCCGCAGTTGATGCAGCGACTACCAGCAGTGAGGTTTGGCCATTCGCAGTAGTTCATGACAGCAAGTTGACGGTGCAAGTGGAGCCTGTGGTAAAATCGTCGAACGGGTTTAGTCTCGGAAGGGTGATTGAATTGCCGAGACAGAAGTTGTGCGCGAGATCAAGGGCAGCGTCTTTGTCGGTTGGGATAGTAATACCCCACATGTCCGTGCCACTGAGGGCGACAGCACAGGAAGCGACATTCCCTCCCTCATTAAACGCCAGGGTAAAACGAATCGAGTTGGCACAGTTCTTGGAAACATCCAACCACAGAATGATGTCGCAGACAGATGCACTACCGACCTCGAATTTGTTAAGGTCAGCATCACCACCACCCCCGCCGTCATCGGACGACAGAATATAAACGTCATTAGTATCGAAAGGCGCGTCTGCACAGTGGTAAGGGTAGTAATCATTCGTGATCCCGCTGATTGTGACCTGCACGGTTTTTGAAAAGTTGTATTGGTGGATTACATGAGACTCATTAGGGCCGAAAGTTCCCAAGCAGCCCCACAGCGCACAACACGGCGTGCAGCAGCCATGATGGCCGCTTGAATTTGTGCCGAGCGTGATGAAAGTGCTGGTACGCACCACGCGCAGCTTCGATCCACCGTTAGTTGTTACTAAAGCCGCCACGTTAGCTGTCTCCGCAATCGCTGGTATCGACCGACGACGTGGAGATCGTAGTGCCGTCACACTTCAGATTGACCGTTAGATGATGGCCGCTCGTGTCTAGCACAAGCTCGATTGCAAGGTGCGAATTGAGCCAATCCTTGATTGATTTCCACTGCCAGACGCCAGCAATCTGTCCAAGTAGTTGCGTTTTTCCGGCTCCGGGGTCGTAGCCGCTCGTATCAATGAACTTCCACCCGCTATTTCCGTCCGTGTTGACGATAAGTTGCGGCGTGCCTGCCGCTGGCCCAGAGTTGTAGCCCGTGAGCGTCACGAACTGGAATGCAGCCGATCGCTTCCACCAAAACTGATCTGCGCCAGAGTTGTAGTTGGTGATTGTTTTCCAAGCGGGACCGGTGGGACTGGTGTCAGCCGGCAAGTGCTGGAAGAACTGCATCGTATTCGCCGTCGTGGCGAACCCCGTGATCTCCGTTGGGTCGAGCGATACCGTGACCGTGCCGCTACCGGCCACGTCGATTGCGTAGCCTTCGGCCACGGTGTCACCACCGCCGCCTCCGCCGCCGACCTCGATGATCGTGCTGGCGAGGTCGTCGAGATCGCCCCATTGAGGGCCGCCGCTTTCGTCATGCCACAGTAACTGCTGTGTCTCAGTCGAAAACGACGGCAAGCCGGTTAGATCGGTTCCAGTAAGCCCGAACACACCCGGCGCACCAACCCAATCGCCGATGTACTCGACGATGTGCCAACCTCCATCAAAGGCATAGGGGAACGGATTTGCAATGCCCACCGATCCAAGAGAGACCTTATACGAATCGCTGCCATCGGATGCGCTACCGTGCGGGCAATACCACAGTTCGCCAGAACCACTGGTGATTCCGGGATTAGTGATCGGTCCTGCCGTCAGCGCCGAACAGTTCGCAATGAAGTAGCCACGATCATTTGGCAACCAAATCCAATCGAAGGTAATTTCTTCCGTGCTGCCTTCGAGCACTCCTGAGGTGTGAACTCCAGGTAGGTAGGCAGCGAACACATACTCGCCGGGTTCGACGTTCCACCAGGAGAGATCGGCGGTGGTGTATTCGACCGTCCCCAGCGTGCGAGCACCTTTCCAGATGAACACGTCGCCTGATGGTGCCACCGAGTTCTCCCCTAACGGCGTCGGGTCAGTGACTTGAATCCAGCCTTGGTCGGGTGGCGACGCGCCGACGGAAGCACCGCGAATAAAGCCACGGCCGCCTTGCGGGTCGAGCCAAACTAACGCCTTCACGACGGCCGGCAACGAATCGGGAAGTGTGTCATGCCACAAAACTCGGATGCCCACGGCCGAGCTCGTCAAATGCGTATTAGTCGCGGCTGGTGCGGCACAAGTATGAGCCGCGTCCGTCCACAAGAGATCGCAGTAGGATGGACCGCGAGTGACGGCCGGTCGGAATTGACCATCAGCGATTGGCGATTGCACGATCGCGATACTGGCGGCCTTCGTATCAGCATCGGGTGCGGTCGCTTCGAGCTGTAAGCCTTCATATACGACACCGGCTCTAGCGGCCGGCGAGTGAACCGGGCCGCCCAATTTCACGATCGGAAAATCGGCGGTCATGTCGCTGCCGGTGCCGTTGTGTACAAGAACTTTGAGGGCTTGGGCTCCACGCGACCCCTGCGTGTTCGGCTTAGGTGCCGATTGAGCGATAGCCTTCGACGTATCCGTGAACTGATTCCACGTCGCACTGGGAACTGCACGTAACGGCTGGCCGGGAGTTAATCTTTCCATCAGTCGAGCCCCGGCAAGTTGAGTGCGTTGAGATCAGCACGGGGCCAAACACGCTCGACATAGGCGGCGATCGGCAGCGGAAACACGCTGTGGTAGTTGTCTTCCTTCTGCGCGTCCCGGTAAATCCAAAGCAGATCGAGACCATCCTTCTGCGTGATGACGATTTTCTTCGACAGCGACAGATCAGTGTTGTCGCCGATGACGAGCGGCGAACCAGAGGCCAAATTCGGCACGTAGCCGAAGCCGAATTCGATGGTCCACAGGTGACCTAGTGGCGCGAGCCTGCGTTCGCCATTCACCCGCACGAGCATCGTTGTGCCGGGCGGGTTGTCATCGAACGTGACGCTGTTGACTTTGCCGCACAGGTTATAGATGAGGCGACGGTAAGACGGAGTGATTACGGATTCGTAGGCCGCATAAGTGATCGTGTGAGTTTCGGCGGGCGGCGCAACGTCGAAGCCTTCGACCTTGGCGGGGCCGTCTTGTTGCGGCACCACGTTGATGGCACCTTGAAAGTTGGGCAGCTTCGCACCCGCCAAATTGAGCGGCACGCCGGTGACCGAAACTTGCCCTGGTCCCCAAGCCGAAATCGTCTGCAATGATTGGACGAAATGGCCGCCCTGTGCTTGGAAATTGAAGCGACGGCTAATCTCACCCGGAATGTTCCAGGTGAACGTGACTTCGTAGTGGCCGTTGATCTTCGAAGGATTCGCGTCTTGCGTTACCGGATTGCTGACTTCGTCGTATGAGGCATCATTGATGCCGAGACCATCCATCGTTATGGGAATGTCCGGGTGTACTCCAATCTGCGAGTTGACGAATGAAGACAGTTCCGTCTCGGACATCGGCGTAGTGCCGTTGCGGCCGATTGCAGTGAACTTGCGGGTGAACTCCGTACTGTTTCCACGGCGGCTGCCGATTTGCTCTTCGAATGTGTCTATCGTTAATGCCATCGTTATCTGACGGGGATGCCGCCGCTCCCGTCAATTTTGCGATCGATCGACTTCAGCACTACGAGCTGTTGTTCTTGGACGCCGCCGTCGCCAATCGTTTGCCGGGCGAGACTCACGTCGAAAAGCGCTTGGGCCTGCTTGGCGTTGTCGAGTCCGACGTTCGCACTCGCACCGACCCCTGATTTGTCGAGCCCAAGATCGCCGAGCTTCATGTCAGCGATTGACTTCTTGATTTCGTCGATCTGATCGGTCGGTGCTTTGATGCCGTTGAGCGAATCGTTGACACCGTCCGCCGCATCGGAAAATCCGAGCAGCTTGCCGATCGTGGAGCTAAGCCACGACCACAGCTTTTGCAGCGCGCCGGTCCAATACAGAATGCCGACGACCACAGCGAGAATCGCGGTGATCGCGAGTGCGATCGGATTCGCAGCAAGAAAAGTAAGGGCGATCGATACGCCCTTTACCGCCATCTGCAATCCCCACAGCACGTTCTTCGCAACGCTGATCGCCTTGGCGACAAACAGGAACAGTACGCCCGCCGTGACGAGCGTAGAGCCGATAGCGGTGATGACCGCCCCGGTGGCCGCAACCATTGCGACCAAGAGCTGGTGCTGGCGAATCCAGGCTGCGACCCACGCGACGATCGGCTGAACTGCCGTGGTGAAGGCGAGCATCGGGCCGACGATCGCGGCACCAAGCTGCATCGAAACGTTCTTCACCGACCCCCATAACTTGTCGAGGGCGTCGTTGAACTTGGCGGCGGCTTGCGTGTCGGCCTGCGACAGCGGCGGACCCACTTCGAGGCTTTCCTGTGCCAGCTTTTGAATTCCAGCAGCACCATCCGCCATCATGGGCAGCAGAGCCACACCTGCATCCCCGAACGCTTTCGAGGCTAAGGCGGCACGCCGGAGCGGGTCTTGAACCTTCGACACCGCGTTCGCAAGGATCAGAAACTTTTGGTCGGGCGACTTCCCCTTGAGATCATCGAGCGACACGCCTAGCTCATAGAGCGTAGCGGTGGCCTTCTTGCTGCCACGCGAAGCAAGCAACAAGAGCGTGCCCATGCTTTGGGCAGCCGAACCAACATCCTCGAACGTAGCACCGCTCTGCTCGGCGGCGAAACCAAGCTGCTGCAAACTCGCGACGGAGATACCAGTACGGATACTGGTCTTATCGAGTGCTTCGCCATAATCTGTGAAGACCTTGAGGCCGGCTACGAACGGTGCGGTGATCGCACCTCCAACGATCGACCAGCTCTTACCGATGCTGATTAGCTTCTTGCCGAACTTTTCGAAGCGGGCTTCAAATCCAGATAGCTGCTTCTCGATGTCGTCAGACAGTAGTCCAAGACGAATCGCAGCTTTACCGAACTCTAGTGCCTTTGACATGAACGCCCGCCATCGCGTGTAAGACGCTCACGGAACGTTCGTGAATCGCCGTCTTATCTTTGGGCGTGGGTTCAGGTGCGAGCGGGTGGAACTGCTGCGGGGTTCGGCTCGGACCTCTGCGGCCCTGCGCCGTGTTGTAGATGAGGGCGAGAATCGCGGATGTGTGATTCCAACGCTCGCGAACGCAGGCTTCGACCATCGTGGTCAGTTGATATAGCGTAAAGAATCGGGGATCGACGCCAATTATTCCGGCGAACCGGTAGCAATATTCGCGAGCGCCTGGTGCATTTCGTCCCGGATCTGCTGCACCGCCGCTTTCATTGCGTCGTCCGCCGCTCCGTTGCGGATTTCCTCGATCATCATGTCGAGTCCCTGCTCCATCCCTTGCAGGTGCGCGTCGGACGCCGCCCGCACCAGCTCCGCGATCTTCGGATTTTGGGCCTCGATAAAATCCTGGGTCTCGTTCTTGAGGGCCTCCCAGCCCGCAACGAGTGCGGACCCATCGAGTGAGTCGAGGAATGCAGCTTTGTCGATGCCCTCTTCCTTGGCGGCATCTTTCGAGCATTCCCACAATACGGCAGCGAGCTTGCGGTTTTGGAAGCAGAGTCCCAGCACAGCACGCAAATCGTTGTCGTCCGGGATTAGATCGACTTTGGTGGACGCGAGCACGCGGTCGGCGAGATCAAGCGTTAACCTGATCGTCCATTCACGGCCTTTATCATCTCGCCAAGTCTTCACTCTGCGGCCTCGACATAGGTAAGCAGCTCGGCCAACTGATCGGGCGTCACCAACACGTGGGTTGGCGTACGCTTGCGGAGGTCATCATGTATTTCGCCGAATGACTCGGGGCAATGCTGATCGAGCACCGCCTTCATATCAACGGGGTCAAGCGGAATCTGCACGCGGCCTTCGTACAATGCACGAGCGGCGGCGAGTTTGTTCTTCCAAATTTCGAAGGTCTTTTCCATATATCTACGTACTAGGCGAACGCGACGAACGCTGGCAGATTCGTGTCGTCGTTGTGAACGTGGGCTTCGACGTCGATGGTGGCTGCCTTATCCAACGAGGCATCTACCGGGCCGGCTAGCATGAAGAAGCCATGCCAATAGCCACCGCCTGCAACTGCACCGGGAGCGATTGCAAGATGCTTCTTTGTGCCATCGTTAATCGAGGCGATGATGGCGGTGTGAAAAGTGTTGGTCGGATCGAGGTTCATTTTGAACGTGAACGTCAAATCGGAACGACCTTTCTTGTATTGCTTAAATCCGGTTCGCTTCGGAATTTCGACTTGCTCGTTCGCGGTGTCGTAACCAACGTCGCCAACACTGATTTGCTCAACCCACGTCGGCGACGAAAAGCTCGCCGCAGTGTCGTAGAAGACCTTAAAACTATCGCCAAGCAATTCCGACATTTATTCTTCCTCTCGCTACCGCAGCTGCTCGGACTCGACCAGCTGGGCGATGCGTTGTTTTGCTTTCTCTAATGCAGGCTCGACGAACGGGTGCCGACTGTATTGCACAAGCTCGTCGCCTATCTGCTCGCTACCGCCGCCTTCCAGCAGCTCTGGCACGTCCGCCGCGTCCACCAGCTTTGGCTGCTTGCCGAAGATGATCGGACCCGCCGTGACCTCGTAGGTGTCGAGATCGACGACGAACTTTTCCGCCTTCCGCAAGTTGTCCGTTGGCCCACGCCGTGGTGGCTTGCCTGTCCCATCCTCTTTAGAGTTTGCCGACAGAGTACGCCGAGCCATTGCCGCAAGCTTCTTCGGAACTGGCTTCTTGGTCTTCGCGTCCACAACCAGGCCTTTGGCGGGAACTAATAACCGACGCTTGCCGACAACAACGGTCTGATCCTTCTTCTTGCGTGCGGGTCGAATACTGCGGCGGATTACCTGGAGACCGTAGGCCCCGGTCTTGTACAAAACACGCTCAGCCTTCGAGGTGATTGCCTCTTTCAATAGCTCGCGGCGAATCGACGATGTGAAATCTGTCATGCGAGCCCGAAATACTCCGCGCGAAACACGCTGTAAAACTGGCCCTTCTGCATCGCTTCCGGCGAGTAATATGTGACGGTATCATTGCTTCGCCAGAGGTAGTTTTCAAATGCGGAGCGGCGGAACGATCGCTTGATCTGTTTCAGGAAAGCCAGTGCGAGCGTTTTATCGATCGTGTCATCGAGCGGGCCATTGATGACAACCGAGACGGTGAGATGTTCTTCGCACACGTCGCCACGATTGATCTTGGTTTCTGATTCGCCGTACGGCGTCACGAACACGCGGAATGAGTCGTATTGCGATTCAGCTTCGGCTTCGCCGATCGTGGCGGGCTTCTCCGGCGTGAACTGGATCAGCGGCGAGACGTCCGTCGTGGCATAAAAGTACTCGCTTAGGTGCATGACGACGAAATCTGCGAGTTCTTCTGCGTTCATAGTCCCTAGGATGGCAACGCGATAATCGCGACGATCAAGTTTTCACTCAAACCGGGCGGGATAAGGACATAGCCAAGTTCATCCGTCCAACCTCGCGACGTGAAACGGAAGCAGCGAAACTCGTTCGCTTCGACGTCCACGTTGATGTCGCCCGTTCGTCCCGTGGCTGGATCAGGTTGGGATGTAACTTGGAAATTGAGTGGGCCTGTCCCGCCGTCGTTACCTACGACCAACAATGCACCGGCGCTGAATGTGAATTTGTTGCCGTACGCCGGGTCGAGGTGTTGCCACTCCAAGACAACGCCCTCCTGCGACCACGTACTTGCAGGCGTGTTGATTTCGATTTCGGTTTCTGGATCAGTGTCAGCCATTGTTACTCGTTATTGGGCCGCTTCTCGGAAGTGAAAATGCGGAGCTGTTGCATCGTTTGGTCGGTGTGACGATAGGCTCGACCGCCCTTGCCCGAGCGCACCGTCACGAGATACGTACGCAAGGTTCCCGTCGCGTCCGTCCAATCGATTCGGTCGCCCGACTTTGGCAGCGTTCGTTCGCCAGCAAATGCCAAGTCCGTGGCCCATGCGATCCAATCTCGGTCGAGGGTCGTGAGTGCCATGTCGGCTTCGATGCTGTAGTCTTCCGGCGCTGTGCTAGCCGGGATTAGTACCAACCCGTCGATCGTGTCATTTCCACGCCGATAGGTGACCGGCTCGCCGGCTACCGTTTTCAGCGTGGTATTGAGCAGCTGTATTGCGGAATTAAATAGGTTCACAACCTATCTTTGGTCCCGAAAACGAAACTGGCCGCGTCCCGTTTTGAGTTTGGGTATCGCGGCCAGTCGTATGTAAACGTCACTTGCGAGACGGTTGTTAGCTGATTACGCCTTCGGTGTTCAGCACCGCGTCCGTGATGGCGAGCGGAATGCCGAAAACGTCTTCCGGAAGCGGAGCGGGCGTACCCGTTGGGTTCGTCGCCGTGCGACTCTGGCGGAGCAACTCTTGGCCGGCAGGATTGCACACCAGCAAGTTGGGCCGACGGCCGGCTGGGAACCGGGAGAGCAAGGTGGCGACCAAGTCATCCGTCAAAGGGTGATCTTCGTCGATGTTTGCGATGCGACCGATGCTGTAAGCACCGCCTACCTGCAAACCAAGCCAAGCATGGCCTTCCGTGAACCAAGCACCGTAAGACTTGCTGCTGCCGTCGAGATTCTTGGTCATGACGGAAGGCGAAAGTTCAATCGTTTGATCGCCGTTGAAGACCGCAGTGCAGTCGTTGCGACCGAGGCGGATAGCGTACAAGCTCGTGTTGCCGCTCGTATTACCGCCCACACCACCGGCGTCGCCGCCAGCGTCCACAACCATCTTGTTCGTCAGCGCGCTGAGGGCGTTGGCGAAACCGGAGAAACCAGCGGCATCGCCGTTGATCGTACCGTTGATGAGTTGGGTTTCGTAAGCGAAAAGTGCAGCCCCGACGTGCGCCAATCCTTCGCGAGCGATAATAGCCTCAGGGCCACCACGGCGAGCAGCACCGTCAATCAGGGCAGCGTCTACGTCCCATGAAAAATCGAGACACGTCAAATTCGCGGTAACGGTCTGATCGCCAGACTTCGACATGAATCGGCCAGCGTTAACGGAACGCCAGCCAACTGTCGGAGCCGTGACCCGCTTAACGTACTTGTGAACTGTTCCATTGCTGGAAGGCTCGGCGGGCATACGGGGAACAAGAACCGCGTCTTGACGCAGATCGCTCACATCAGCGTCGGAAACGTCAAACGCATTGAACAGAACGTCTGCTACTGTGAGCAAAGTATCGGCCATCTATGGGAACCTCAGGTGAGAGTGATTTCTGTAATAAGTTTTTGTGGATTGCTCGCAGCGATTAGCGACTCATACGAATCTTGCTGACGAATCCACCGGGCGGCGTCTTATCCGCAGCTTCGAAAGTGATGGGCGACTTTTCGCCGGAAAGCAACTTGATCGCCTTTTGCGCGGACGCGAGTTCCTGCGTGAGCGATTCAATCTTGGTTTGCATCGAGGTCGTGTGGGTGGCGTAAGCCTCTTCCATCGACTTGCCGCTGGCCCAATAGGTCAGCCCCTGATCGCCAAACGCCTTCTGGAAGCGGAGAGCTTCGGTGCGGTCGGCAGACGCGGTGACAAGTTCGCCAGCTTCGACGACGACTTCTCCGCCGGCAGGTTCGCCAACGACCTCGGTGATAAGGTCGGATTCGACGGCTTGTAATTCATCCGACGCGACAGCGTCGTCAACAGGCGTCATGTCAATTTCGATCTTGGCTTCGTCGGCCATCGGGCGTACCTCTAATTTGTGCGTTGATAAAAAGCGGGTGACAAAGCCGCGAACTCGTTCGGCGTTTAAGCTGTCGAGCTGCACTAATTCCGGCTTGCTGTTAGCAAGCCCAAGTGCGTAGGCGGCCAAGTTATTGGCTTCTGAAAGTAGATTTTGCTCGCGGTGGAACAACCCATCGGGATTGGCAGCGGGCTCGTCGACGAAATCGACGGCTTGCAGATCGGCGAGCCGTGCGTGCGGTAGGTTCTTAGTGTTGAGCGGATCGGGCGAGCGAAATGTCGAGTTGTCCCAGACTTCGCCTGCCATCGGGTCTTCGATAATCTGGCCGCCGTACTGAATGAAGAAGTCACGCTCGGCTTGCTCGTCGGATGCGAACACGATCGACATGCCGAAAGACGCGGGGTCTTCGGCGGCGAGCTGCGAGATGTAGGCAGGGAGATCACCCTTGCCAGGACTCTTGCTTGCGGCCCTAGCGAAACGCAAATCGCCGATGACTTTGTCGCCAGCGAGCTTCGGATTTACCACGCGGCCGACAAACGTGCCGAACCCATCGCCGCTCATACTTGGGTGCGTGAAGCGACTTTTGACGCCCTTCTCCTCCGCGTTCGCGGCTTGATAAACTTGGGCCAAGAATTGGTTGTCGAGCCAAACGTCGTGGCCTAAAGCCTCGCCCCGCGCCACCATCGATACGTTCTGAATCGTCGAGTTACCATCGGATGCGAGGTCGCCGGCTGCGTAGCTAGTGGGCGAACGCAGGTAACGGGGCTTTGAGGCGAGGACTTGCTTGGCGTCGATGTGCATACCGTAGCTTTTGCTGACGGTACCCACCTTACGTACGCTGACCACACCACGAATGCCACGCCTGCAACGATAGCGAATAGGGCGAACACTTCGAGCAGCGAAGCCTCGCCTCGCCTAATACGGCTTAGTAGAATCATTGGCGTTTCCGTCCGACACAACGTTGGGTGCGAAAAGAGTCGAGTCTGTGTACGTGACGGGCAACCCGATACTTTCGCAGTATTCAATAAATTGCTGCGTTTTGTCGGCGTTGTCTTCCGCTCGCGTGCCCCGCTCTTGTGCGGCGCGGTACGGATTTGTGAGCCCCATCGCAATTTCCATCGCTGTGCTGCGAGCATCCTTAACCTGATCGGACCAGGGAAATTCGCCGCTGACGAACTCGAACGAATTGTCAACGAAGTCGAAATCTTTGCCGCTCGGCAGGATCAGCTCGTTGTCGATAATCGCGAGCCCCATAGCCCAACGGGCGTGTTGCATAGCCAGCCAACGTAGATCAGCGATGTGATCGCGGCAGGTGTAGAGATACTGCGAAATCGCAGCTTTCTGGCCCGCGTATGAACCGAAATTTTCGTCCCACATACAGTATGGAATTCCGAGCGTCGATAGGGCGAGCTGCACCGTGAAGCGAATGAATGCCATCGTTTCCGTAGAAGGTGTGCCCGATTCCAAGAGCTTGATGTCTTCGCCCTTGTTCAACTCCGTGACGAACGGGGCCGACATTTTCGGATCGATTACCGGAGCGGCATCGTTTTCGCCATCCGCATCGGTGTCCTGCTGGTAATCGACGGTGCCGGCGCCGAACACCGGGCCGGTGCCGTCGTCGTCACGGGTAACGATCCAGCCCATAATTTGGGACAGCTTTACTTTGGCGTAGGCATAATCAATCGTTTCCGCACAATCGCGGAATTGATTCATAGCGGCGGCGATTACGGATACGCCGCGAACTTGGTCGAAGCGGAAACCGTAGTGAGCGTGGAGCATCAAATTGCGGGCAGGCACGACGCGGTCGAGCACTTTGCCGGTGCCGCCCATACGGTTGCAAATTGCGTAGTTGAGGGCGCGACCGGTGGCGGTATCGATCTGTACGCCGTTCGACCAGAATTGCGGGTCGAAATCGTCGGGAAGCATCATTGTGGGCGTGCCGATGCGATCGCCTTCGATCACTTGCACGCATCCGCGCCGGGCACCGTTGCCGATTTTCAGCCAACCCACATCGCCGTCGAGTAGGCGGCACGCTTCGGTGAGCCTTAGGGATCGCTGCCAACTATGGCGCGAAGCCGCGTCGAACCGCTCGGGCCGGCATTCCTCGATCCACCATTGTTCAAGTGCGCGGTTGAAACCGCGATCAGCGGTGCAGGCGTGGAAGTTGAGATCCGTAATGAAGGAGACGTGCTTCTTCATCGCGGAGACGACCAGCGGCATATTGCGCGCAAGGTCGCGAGCGTTAGCGCTCATCGCGATACGCTGCGTTGAATTCAGGTGCCACTCTTCGGCGGCGGTCCAACGGGGCGGCGAACGGCGGCGAGAATTGTCGTGATTAATAGCTTCGTAGCCACCAATCGCACCATTTATACTGAGGGACTTCGCCTTCTTGCTTGGCGCAGCCTTTAACTTGTTCGATGTGGATTTCTTGGGCATACGATAGCTTTAACTAGGAGCTATCGAATCCCACCGAGCCGAATGGAATAGATACGAGGACGAACGAGCCGACGATCGGTCGGGTTCAATCGCTCAAGCTGTAAACGTCGCTTTTCGGCGAACTCCAAATCGTACTGCACGGTAAGGCCGTCAGCCGTGACGGACTTGGTGGCGCTATTCTCAAGCGTTTCGAGATTCTGGACCTCAATAGGCTTATCTGAATCGGTCATTACCCCTCCTCGAAAATTCGTTGTACGAACACTTTGCCGCAGCCGTCGCACTGCTGGTGAACCCAATTCACGCGCCAAAAATCGAAATCATTCAGCGTGCCAATAATCACACGGGTGATTGGCTTGCGATTCGCAAGCGGCGAGTATTCTGCCGAGCCGCAGCGGCAAGTTTCTGGAATCGACATCGTGTCGGGGCGAGCTTTCGGCGGCTCAGCCTTGGCGACGGGCTGCGGTGCGGGCTTCGTTTTGGGTTTCTTGGTTTTAGTTGCCATACAGGTAACTTTGGTTAGCCGTATCGTGTGCGCGGGCGGCGGCGGGGCTTCGGCGGGCCAGTAGCCATACGGCCAATCCCGAGAGCACTGGCCGCAACGAGGTTGCCAACAAACGTGTCGAGGTAGTGATTGGGCCGATTGGGAATTTCCTTAAACTCAACCATCTCCTGCAGGCCGAATTGTGTGTCGGCCACTACGAGCGTGGGGAATTCTGCGAGGGCGTGCTCGGCTTGCATTTTGAGATTGATCGCCGTGGGACTCAGATACAGGCCACCGGGCGTGAAAGCTGGCAAACCCAAGCGTTCATGGAATCGCTTTTTCCAACTGTTGGCGCAGAACATAACGCCTTTAATCATGCCGGGCTTGCCGATCGTCGGGAACCAATTCTCGACGCCGCCGTTCTTCTTATATTGCGGGTAACGCCACATCGGGCAGTCAGCCGCGCCGACACCACGACCGATACTCGGATATAGAAGCACCTTCTTTGGTGAGGCGTTGAGAACATTGGTGAGCGCCTCATTGTGATTGCCGTTGACGTCCACACCGCACAATCGCACCGGGCAAGCCACGCCGTGAATGTTCCATTCCATATTGAGAATGCCAAGCCAACCGCGCTTGTCGCCGTTGAGCATGTCGTGCAGCCCTTGGCATAACACCGACTCGGTCGTGCCCGTATACAACTTCGAGAACGGAAACGGCGGATCGCGGTGCGAAAAATTCGGGCGCTTCTGATCGGGATAGGTGCCGCAAGCTAGCTCGTAGCCGGTACCATCGAGGCACCATGCCCACGTTTGGTAATAACAAACCTGCTCGCTGACATCGATAAACGCAGTTACGGTATGGGCGCCCGGAACCGGTGCCGCCGTTTTGGCCACGATTTCGGCCACGGTCATCAGCTTAACGCCGCTCGGCTCTTTGCGAACCGGCTCGTTCATGTACTCAGAACGAAACTGGTCCATGCCGTCGTCGCAAATTAAATTCAGCGAATGCTGAATTGCCGAGTGCTCGGAGTCTTTAAAGAAGCAGTGAACCCAAGTGGGCTCTGCGCCCTCGTCCATCGCCTCCTGGTTGGCGAGATAAAAGGCGTTGGCCTCGTTCTCGGCACGCTCGCGATCGGTATTGCTGTCGGGGTCGTAGCTGTGGCGAATCTGTGCGTAATCTTCGAGCCACAACTTCATGTTGGTCGGCAAGCTTTTCATCATGCCGACTTTCACCGTTCGCCAAGACGGATTGCGTTTTGGGTCGGCTAGCTGATCGATTAAGTCTTCGACTTCGATGATCGTGCCGTTGACTACGATGGCGAGCCGTTTACCGTGCCCGCCCATCGGCAGCACGGTCTTTTTGAGAATCGATAAACGCTTCTCGGTCTGCGTCATCGAACGCGCCGATTCGTCGTCCTGCAGATCGTCCGCGAGGCAGAAATCGGGGCGAACTTGCTCGCCCTGATTCTTAAACTTCATGCCGCGCAAACCCTTGGCGTCGATCGATCGCGGCCAGATGATCGCACCGCTGCCGATGAAGTTGCGGACGGTTGGAAATACGCAGCGTTCCGCCGACCACTCGATGTTGGTGCGTTTGCCGTCGATGTGTTGCGAGGCGGCGCGATTGCTGATTCCCGCGAGAGCCTGTACCGGATGGCACAAGCCGGGAAACAACTTCATCAAAATCGGGTTCTCTTCGATTTCCTTCTGAATCGAGTCGAGCGAAGCCTCGGCGGCGGCGCCCGTGGCGGCGAGCAGTAGAACGAAACGGCGGTGGCCGAAACCCGTGGCCCATATCGCAGCCCCTTCCATAATGCTCGTTTTGGCGAACCCGCGCGGCATGAGGTTTAGATCGCGCCCGCCTTTGAGTAGGCAGGACTCGATACGGTCGATGACCTTGCGATGATCGAGCGAGAGCGGGCTGAGCGATGTCGATTCGGGAAAGCACTCGGTCAGAAACAACCACAGCGATTTGCGGTAGCGGTTGAAGAGCTTGCGATCGACGGGCGGCGGCGGGCCGATGTTCGCCGCAGCCGTTGACTTGATACGCTGATTACGTGCGACCCTATCGCGTTGAGCTTGGCCGTATTCAGCTTTGGATTTCTCGGGTGTCGGACGCTTCTTCGATGGCACCCATTAGAATTTGCCAATATATAAGGCCGAGTATGCCGAGACGCTTTTCAGTGGAACCTCGGCGAATTACTAAATACGGCAAGGACCCGCAGATAATGTCTTGTCGCTGATTGATTTTCGGCAGCTGGCGCGCTAGACTTCTCGCCTATCGAAAGGGAAGCATATGAGTAGCGTAGGAAATGCACCACGTGCGCTAATAATCAAAGGCGGTGGAGTAAAGGGACTAGCGTACCTAAGCGCCATTGAGGAGCTGCAAAAGAAGTACACCTTTGACTGGTTTGTAGGAACGTCTGCAGGTGCGATCACGGCTATTCTACTTGGGGCAGGCTATACACTTGACGAACTTCGACAGATTTCGAAACAAAAGGACTTTCGAGATTTCTTTGACGCGAGCCGTTTCGGCTCCGTAGTCAACTTCATCCGTTATGGTGGACTTTATACGGCGGACGCATTTACCGACTGGATGAACGAGCTACTGTCGAAGAAACTGCATAGCCCCGTCGAAGTGACCTTAGGCAAATTGCCTTACCGGGTAACGATTTTTGCTAGCCGTAAAAACAAGGCTTATCTCTGCTACGATTCGGTCGATAATCCGGACGTCCCAGCTGCGCATGCCGCACGCTGCAGCATGTCGATTCCGTTCGTTTTTGTCCCAGAGAAAACTTACGGACAAGACACATTCGACGGCGGAGTCCAGAACAACTATCCCGTAAAGGCCTTTCTGGACAAATTCCCGGGAAAGGATTTCATAGGCCTCTACCTTGGCGCGCAAGAGTACAAATCATCCAAGCAGTGGTGGCTGGCCAATTTGTTTAGCATCGTGACGGAAGCATCAGATGTGGATTCGTTAGAGCGAAACCTAAACCGAACAGTTGTTATTGATCCGACACCGATCGGCACGTTGGATTTTGGTTTGTCGAATACAGATAAGGAGTTCTTACTTGCGACAGGTAAAGAAGGTGCGCTCGGCTTTTTAGACCGAAACAGCCCCGACCATAAAGCGGCACTAATTACGAGGGACACTCTAAAAGCCGCAGTGGTCAAACAACGAGCAACACAAGCAGCGCAAAAAAAGCGGGTACGCCGCATCTGTCTTGGTATCGTGTCAGCGATTCTTTTGGGATTAATAGTGTGGTCGCAGATTCCGAGAACTGCACATATAAGCCTCAGGAAATTCTTGGACGAGTACGAAGGTGTTCGAGATGACCGCAGTAAACTCGAAGACTTCAACTACAAGTATGATGATCGACAGGTGAACTGGGATGCCGTCGTAATCGACTACCTGCCGGATAAGACCTACCCAGCGCTGGAAATTGCCCCCACGGATTCCGATGTGGACCCTTTGACGAGGCACCTGCGTGCTACGTTCCAACCCGGCAACTTTGTTGATGTGCCAGACTTAAAAAGCGACATAGAGGCAGCCAAAGCTGATCGTGAGAAAAAAATGCCACCCGCAGGAGATGGGAAGTCCTCCGCTAATCAGAAACCCCATCCCTTCCCTGTCATAACAATAAAAGGGTTGGTTTCCGAAGAAACCAACCCTGTTGGTGCACATTTAAAGAATTGCAAGATAGTTGTCTGGCCAAAATAAACAGCCGGCATGTCGATCTATTTTGAATCGGCTTTCTTTTCTAACTCGCCGACTTTCGCCTTGAGCGCCCCCACCTCTATGTTCAGCGCCCGAACGTTGTCCTGTAACTCAAGAACCGCTGCGCTTGGACCGTCTTTAGAAGACGCTTCCACCGGACCGCTAGGGCTTTTTTCCTGTGTACTGCTGCATGGGCTTGAACAGCTTGAACAACACGATTGTTGGCAACATTGCTGAGCATTGCAGCAGCGCCGCCAACCATGGGCTTCGGCCGAGCCAATAGAAAAGAGCATTGCAACAGCAAAGGCCGCAGCCATTACTTTAACCTTCATGCTTCGAACTCCTCATTGTGGTTTCGAATTGACCCCCAGAAGTCGCCTATTTCCCATCAATCGCGTGTACTCGGCTTTCAAGTTTTCGCATATGCTCCTGTAGCTCAAGCAGCTGCGGGTCTGCATCACTCGTAATTCTTCTGGACGACATCTTAGGGACGCATGTGTACCACATTGGGGGGCCACAATCATATACTGGACCACAGTACACTACATCAGGCGGAAGTGCCTGGCCGAATGGATCGTAAAGCTGCGGCCTGCATGTTCCAGTCGGCGAGTAATACTGGATTAGCCGGGGCTGCCCCATCATCCCCGGATTCTGAGCTCGTGCAGGTTCGGCACCAAAGGTGCCGAGCGCGATCGCACCTAGGATCAAACGGCGTATCATTTTATGGTCTGGGGGGCCAAAAAGTGCTACCGAAGAAGTTTAGGTCATGAAAAACCGAAAAGGGGTAACCTCTCGCGATAATTGCGAAAATTCCCCGCCGGTTTCGCCGGTAAAACCGCGATATATTTTGCAACCGTAAATGATTCTCAGCGGACAGGGGGGGGTAAGAGACTTCCCCTATTGAGGGACCGCTCCTAGGATGGTTTTGCGCGTTGTGCACCTAGGTCGATTACTTCCAATTTAGGAGAAGGCGATGAGATCACTGAAATTTATTGCGCCACTATTCGTTGTCGCGTTTGGAGTATCGTACGCACTTGGCGACGATTCTGACTCGAAAGCAGATCAATTGAAGGGCCGCGTCGCGGTAATTCACGCCATGTCTGCCGGAGGTGGCAGCGGTCCGACTCCTCTAAACGTTGGCGGGCTGTTGGTTGTTGAAATCACAGATTCTGGGAGCCGGCCTCCAAAGAACATGAGCGTGAAGGTTGGGCGCGCGTTCGAACGTCTTGGCCAACTGCGAGGAATTCACACCGACAAGAATAGCGGCAAACCGCTAATGGGCGGCGGTTATACATGGTTTCTGTTCAAGCCGGTGAACAAATCGGACATGGAAACGGTCGAAGTAACGTACACTCCCGCCGAAGGCAGTCCAAAGACTGAGACGTATAAGGTAAAAATCTCAGACGCAAAAGAAGATTCGGATGAGAACTAGCGGGCAGCACACTGATTGAGCGGTGAGGGGCGAACGATCACCCTCACCGCTTTCCGTCGTACGTTAGCTCTGCCCCGTTGCTGCTTTCTGGCTCAGCCATTCCAACACCATCTGAATGACGAGCTGCCACAGGCCACTGTTTACCGCTTCAGTGTGTGCTCCTGTCCCGCACGCCTTCAACAGCATCAAGCATTCTTCGAGCGAGAAGTCTGGCGTTTCGCTCACCGGTAGCGATTTCGCGTCGAACAGCCCCACAGCGTAGGTCGCGATGTTGAGCGTGGCCTTGAGGGCAACGACCAAGTTGAATGGCGTTGTGCCACGAACCATATCGAGCAAGAGCGAAACGTCAGTGATTGGGAAAGTATCAGGCATAGATATCTCCAAAGCCCTAACTTTGATTGCCATGCTAGAAAACTCGCCGCCTGTTTGATACACAAATAGGTATGAGTGAAGACTACCAAGACCTCGATTTCACCTCACCATTCGTGCAGGCTTCCCTCAAGTCGGTCGAGAAGGCGGTGGTTAAACCGTCCAAACCTGATCCCAAAACCCCGAAAGCGCTGATAATTAAGGGCGGCGGTGTTAAAGGCCTTGCGTATATCGGCGCAATTGAAGAATTGCAAAAGATCTATCAGTTTAACTGGTATGTGGGAACGTCGGCGGGTGCGATCACAGCGATTCTTCTCGGCGCTGGCTACACACTGGAGGAACTGCGTGAAATCTCAGAAAAGAAGGACTTTCGAGACTTCTTTGACGCAGGTCGCTTACGCTCGCTAGTTAACCTAGTTCGTTATGGGGGGCTTTACACGGCGGATGCCTTTACAAGTTGGATCGACGAATTGTTGTCAATGAAACTGCACAGTCCGATAAAAGTAACGCTAGGCAAACTGCCACAGCGTGTAACTATTTTCGCAAGCCGCAAGGGCACGACTTATCTCTGCTATGACTCAATCGAAAATCCGGATGTCCCGGCGGCCTATGCAGCCCGTTGCAGTATGTCTATTCCCTTCGTTTTCGTTCCGCAACGAACGTACGGTGATGACACCTTCGATGGTGGACTGCAAAACAACTATCCTGTAAAAGCATTCCTGGAAAAGTTCCCTGGCACTGATTTCATTGGGTTATACCTTGGGCCGCAAGAATATAATTCATCAAAGCAGCAATGGTGGGCCAATCTGCTTAGCATCCTGGTGGGGTCGGGAGACACTGAGTCACTTGAGCGCTATTTGGACCGAACTGTCGTTATAGATCCATCGCCCGTGGGCACGCTCGATTTTGGCCTTTCAGAAAACGACAACGCGTTCTTAGACGCTAGCGGCCGTGAAGGGGCACTGGCATTCATAGATCGAACGACTTTGGGGTACCACCGTGCTCGTGCGAAGAAGATGGACTTAAGGCTTGCCGCAATTGATGAACGTTGCGTTGCAGCTATTCGCAAGCGGCGGCGGAGCCTTTTCTTTCTGGCCCTTCTTATTGCTGCTCCAGTCGCCATTTGGTTTTGGCACGCTCACCGAGTTCAGCCAGATGTAATTCAATCAGGCTCGCGGCCGACTAAACGCGAAGTCGTTAAAAAACAGCCCGCATTGATCAAGGTGGTCGGATTGCCGACCGTCGATTCGCCATACGCCAAAAAACGGACGTACCATATTCCTGTCGAAAACATGGGGGAGCTACCTGGCAGGATAACGGCGGCAGCGGCGATCATGCGGCAACGGCCAGATCCAGAAACACATCCAGATAAGATCTATTTCGCAGCAGGTGCCGACGCACTGACGAACTTGGACCTCGCCAATTCAAAGTCTAGCAAAACGCTGGATCAACCTATTACGCCGGGATCGCCCGTCACGCTAACCTGGGAAGATGAAAGCGGTCGCGAGCTTGAACCCAAGGACGACATGCAGCTCGATTTTATTGGGATGTTCACTTACGACAACGGAGATGGCGGCATCGAGAAGGGTACTTTTGAATTCGTCCTGTACCCGAAAAACAATAATTGGGGACCAGATAGGAATTCTCTCAACTACCGTCCAGGCGACGCCCGCAACAAGCAATAAGCTCGCGAAGCAGATCGCCGAACCCACCGAGCTGCTCGTCCTTGGCGTCACCATCGCGAACGGCCAGGTTGTTGGCTCGCTCCATTTCGAGAGCCTTTTTGGCTTCGATCACGGCTTCGAGCGTGTAGCCTTCTTTGTCGGCGTAGTCGTCTGCCCAGCGGACCCACCGTAGCAGTTCGGTGTCTCCCACGCGGTCGATTTCGCGCGGCGGTTGGTCGAAGAGATTTCCCATAATTACTTATTCCTCCGGTCGCTGGGGTATTGCGCCTTGGGCCACGGCACTTGGAATTGCTTCCGCCACTCGCAACGCTCGATCAGCAGGTCGAGCATGTTAACGTCCCGATCCAAGTCGAAATACGCTTCCAAGTCCACCAGTTGCTTGAGCTTGCCATGCAAGGTGCGCCGCCGCAGCGCGTCGTAGTCCCGCTTCTGATCAGGAGTCAGCACGTTGCCAGCGGAATCGACCAGCGGCTTGGTATCACCAGCAGCATCATCGGGACCAATCATCGGCAGCAGGTTGTTGATCGAGAGGCAGTAATTCCTGCCAGGAGCATTCACACATAATTAATTCCTTGTTGGTTTGTTGTTTTCTGTTTCGAGCACTCCGGCGCAGCACTCCTGCGAGGAGCACCACCCCGCCGCCACCCCCACACCCCCGTGGACGCGCCGGAGCGGTCCTACGGGGTGCTGGGAGAGGACGACTCCGGCGCGTTGTCGGAGTGGTCCTCAGTTTGTCGGAGTCGTCCTCAATCTCCACCCTGGATGGAGTCTCTTGTTATTCCCCGATGTGAGTTGTGTTGGTTCCACTACTCCTGCTTCGTGCATCATCGTCAGCACTGCAAAAGTATTCCTACTTGGCACGCCGCTGTACTCCTTGATCTGGTTTTCCGTTCGCCCCTCTGGGGACGCTTGGAGAAACTTGCGGAGCTGGTCGACCCATTGCCCCGCCTTGGCGTTTTGTTCTGCTCCCTTGGCTTCTTCTTTGGCCTCCTTGGCTGCCTCGACCGCCTCGTCGCGGCGTAGCAGGGCTGTTTCCCAACGGCGCCCGTCTTCGTCGTCCCGCGAACCTTCGACGATGTCGAGAGCCCACTCGGAGCTGTGCCCGGCGCTGCCGCCCACGGTGAACCACATGCGGTGATTGCCGTCCGACTGGTATGGCTCGCGGCGGGATAGCAGCACCCATTGGCGGAAGAATTCTGCGCAGCCGCTGTAAGTCAGGTCGTCGAGCGTGGCGGGCGCGTGGGGATTGATTCGCGTTTTTTTCAAGTGGTGGCAAACGATCGGCGTGACGCCACGAGCAAGACACAATTCGGCGAGTGCCCGTAGTGGTTGCCCCATTTCGAACACGTTGCCGGCGTTTTCGCCGTTGGCCATCAAGTAGAATGGGTCGAGCACTACTACATCCGGCTTTTCATCGTCGAGCCACAGGGCGAAAGCACCCATGTCGGCGGGGTCGGAAAGCCTCGGGACGACGTCGCAGAAAACCAAGCCCTCGACTTCGGCCAGCGGGCGCTTGGCCGCACGGCAGACACGGAAGGCGGTTTCTTGCAGGCTCCCCATGCCACTTTCGGCCGACAGCACGCCGACACGTTTCTTGGCAGCAACCGGGAAGCGGCCCAAAAAGTAGCCGCCCGTGGCGAGCGCAACTGCGAGGTCTACTGCGATGCTGGTTTTCAAACCCTTGGCCGGTCCACCGATGATGCAGCTCTGGCCTTCAACGAGTATTCCGTCGATGAGATAGTTGACGGTGTAATCGCCGGTCGCGAGTGCGGCAGCGGAGATTGATTTGTAGCGAGTGTGCTTTTCGCCCACCATCGCTTGGCGAGTCATCACGTCGGTGACGAAGGCCGCGTACTCCTGCGGCTCCATGGTGATCTTGGCGCTTAATGCCTCTTCGGTGGTGAGCTCGGCGAGAATCGCCCGGCGAATGAACATCGACAGCTCTTGCTTCGCCGCCAGCATTTCCACCGGCTTACTGCGGCATTTCTCGGCGACCGCGATGATCGGTTGCCACGGGTCGTCCTCGAAGAGATTCTTCGCCAGGAACGTCGTCACCATCTTCCGCGTCGGCGGTGCGTTATATTTCTCAAGCTGATTCTTGTAGGCACCGACGACACACTGCATTTCCGGCTTCGCAAAATGCTGCGGCTCCAAAAGCTTGATGTCACTGCCGATCACCTCTGGGTAATCGAACATCACGTCGATAATCGCCTGCTCCAAATCGCGGAACGGGGGCTTTTGCGGAACGCAGAGCGCGTCCACCGGATCAGGAGTGTCGAGAACCTTGCGGCCCTCGGCTCGTGATTCTCCGACCTGCTCGTTCGGCGCGGTGTCCGGCGTTGGCAGAACGGGTGTAGGAGAATTGTCGGCGTCGTCGCCGGGTTGGTCGTTGTCTCGCATCGCTGTAATTTTCTTCCAGGTATAAGCAGACGCCCGTGAGAGACAGCGATGAACTCCCACGGGCGTTGTTCGGTTTTCGATTGAGTCGCTGTTTTAAATACGTCTGCAGTTGGCTGCTGTAAACCGAACAACCAACTGCTTCGTACTATTTTTGGCTAGGGTTGCCACTGCAAGTTGCAGGGCATGTTTACGAAGCCTGCTAGTGCTTCGTATCGCATTTCGAGCTCGTTCAGGCGTGCGAACGCCGAGTTGAGATCGTCAGCGAGATCAGCTAGGTAGCTAATCAATTCTTTCCGCTCTGACTCGTCATTCCCAGCTTTTTCGGTGGCGGCGCGTTCGGCGAGAGTTGGCATGGTCGGTTGTCCTCGTGTTGTTCGCAAAAGTTTCCGGCTACAGAAGCAACCAATACGCAACGCACCCCCTCAACTAACCCCCGTCAAAATGGCCGGTAAGAAAATCAAAGCCGTGCCCTTGAAAACGAAATCGGCGGCTCCTATCATCGGGCTAGCGTTCGCTTGTGAGTGGCAACACTTACCCTAGAACGCCATCTGGGCACATAGCCTCTGGGACCGCTTCTTTGCGGCTCATGCTCCTGGTTGGCCAGCATCCACCGCTCTTAGCTGGCCCGCGTCCTCGGCACTTTCGCCTTCGGCGTTTGCGGCAGCTTACGTTCATAGCGTGGCAAATGCTGCGCAGAAGGAAGTCCGCCATGAGTAAGAATGAAGTCACCGACGAGACCTATTGGATGGCCGTTCGCCACTGCCTAACCGGTACCGGCGATTTGCAGGGCGAGCCCACGACGCTCGCCCAAATCCGCGATGATTTGCGCGACCTAGTGGTCGAAATCGAAGCGGAGTTATTCCCGCAGGATGGCAAGGAGTGCGAAGCCGCTGTCTTGGCTGGCTTCGTGCAGCATCGAATCCACGGAATCGTGCGGGACATCGAGTACACGGCGGTGACGTTGCTGCCTAAGCCCGGAGATGCATCGAGGTCTGGCCTCGATAAGCGCTGGCAGAAGATCGCCTTTGATGCCGTTCACTTCGTTGATCGGGATGAAGCGTTCAACCGACCCGACTACGACTTCAAGACGGCTCATAAGCTGTACTTGGCGTGCATCAAATCCAAGGCCCCGGACGCACTCGGTGGTGCTCTGATCGACCTTATCACCGACGCTGGCGACGGCAACCGCAACGCCGATGGCGAAATCGTTGAAGACGACGACGTTCACTTCACGCCCGAGCAATACCGCAAGGCGTACGGTGAAGAAAGCGACCTCGAAGCTCGCCACTGCTTCCTAAACAAACGCGCCGCCGCGCTCGGGGTCGAGGGTCTGACCAGTGAACACGACATCTGCAACTCCGGCTGGTGCCGTGCGAAAGCTGAGGCCGACCACAAGCGGATGCGCGAGGCGGGCCGCAAGTTCGAACGGAACGGCGACCAGCACCGGTACCACGAATTGGGCCTCGTGGCTTGCGATATGTGGCGGCTGTTGAACGACGCCACAGGTCGCGGTTTGTAACAGTGCGAGTCGGCCCCCGCTGCTGTCACTCTCGGCGGATCGGGCCGTACGCGATGGTGGCTGGCGTCGGTGGTGTCAGGCTTCCGCCGGCGCTGGCTGCCTTTTCAATACACACGGAGATAACAAATGCAAGTAATCGAACTCCACGAGGTGCTCAACCAGATGGACGCCCGCACCGTCATGTGTACCGAAGGTACTGAAACCCTGCGGGATGCGTACAAGATGGCCGAGCACGCCGGGAGGCTGGCCGTTTCGGCTCAAGCGTTGGTGAATTACCTACTGATCGAAGACACCCGAACTGCGCTCCGAGCGTGCGGAGGCGGCGATGGCGAATAAGCAGAAATCCGAACTGTTTTGGACGACGTCTATTCCGTACGGGTTGAAGCTCGCCACGGACCGACTCCGCGAGCTAAACACCGAGTCTGCCGACGAGGTAATGCTGCTGCCGGAGGTGACGGAGCGATTGGATAAACTGATCGATGCCCGCACTAACGCCATTGTGCGCAACAACCCGCGCGAGGCAGCCCATGTGCCGCCGTATTGTTAGAGCGAGTCGCCGCTGAAAATTAGGGCGGTTGGCACTGTTGGCCCGGCTGGGGTTGATTGCTTCTCCCCAGCCGGGTTTTTACAGCTTCCAACCACTTCTTTCCAGCCTTTTGCCGGGCCAAAACCAACCAATAACAACAGGAGTTTCTCATGGCTACTACTACAAAAGCGAAGGTTCTCGAACTGCAACGGCTCTTTTTGTCCGGCGGTAAAAACATCTTCCGCCGCTGCCAACTGGCGTCGGAATGTTTCGAGGATGCGGACTTCATCGACACCGAGTGGGGTGGCAAAGAAGACGCCGCCCGTGCCAGTTTCGAGAATCTATATTTCTCAGACGTCGCCGGATTCGTCACAATCGATCGGCTCATTTCGATCTACCGCGCATATCCGAACGAATCGACGTGGGAGTCGCACCACTACAGGCTGCCCGACATGCTGGCGATGTTTTTGGAAGAGCACCCGCCCGAGGCGAAGCAAACGCACGAGCGCCCGGCGTGGAAGGCGCGAGCCCGCGAAGCAGAAGAGCAGCTCGGAAACGTCGAAGCACAGCTCTCCGCGAAAGATCGCAAGATCGCGGAACTAACCGCCGCCAATGAAGAACTGACGCGGAAGGTTTACCGCCTGGAAGCGAAGCTCGAAACGCTGACCGCCACCGAGTGTGCAGCCTAGTTTGTACAAGTCGGGGTGCTCGCAGCCCCATTTAGAGGCGAGTAGTAGCCGCAACAACACGAACGGGCCAACGCGCGACTTGGGCACGCCCATATCGGAGCAATTTGCTCCGCCGCGTTCCGTTCACTACGCAGGCCAACTCTCGCTGAATGCCGCCCTACGGGTAAAAGTGTGTGGATAGCGTCGGCCCACACGTCATACGTGATGCGAGAGCCTGAAGTGACGATGTTAGGAGAGTTTCGATGATTCTTGCAACTCATCAGAGTAAGCGGATCGGTGTGCTTAAATTGCAACTGCAAGCGGCGGACGGAATGTCCCGCCGCCGCATGTACGAAAGTCTCGCGACCGCGAAGGGAGCGGCGAATCGCGCCAAGAACGCTGCCGCCCTCAACTGGTATCTGTGGCGAACGCAAAACCCACGCTGGCAGCCCGCCCAACGCACCGACAAAGACGGGCTGCCGAAATTCAACCAGCGTGGCGAGCCGATGCTCGAAAACGCGGCGTTGTCGCAAGCGGCAGAACGTGCGATGTACACGGCCGCTCGCGCCGCCGTGCCCGAGCTTTATTCGCTCATCACGAGCCGGTGCGTAAACGACGTGATCGACATGCTGAAAGCCGACACGCCCGACAACCACCCTGGTAAAGCGAAGAAGGTGCACGAGGCGATTTTGCTGCACGAGTTTCAGCTCGGCAATTACAACCGCCCACAATCTCGCAGCTTCCCAGTGCCGGGTAAGGCGGTCTATTTGTTTTATTGTGGCCTGTGCAATCGCAAGAGCGACGGCATCACCCGGCGAATTGAAGCGTTCGCCGGGAGCAGCGCAGCGGTGCGTTTCCCGGTCTGGAGCAGAGATGCTGGGCAGCATCGCGTCGATGTGTTGGCGCGAATTGCGGTTAGCAAAATGCGAAAAGCCTACCGCCATACGCTTCGCCGGATCGCCGCTGGCGACATCAAAGCACTCGATTCCGACATCGTTGAAGACGGCGGCAAGTGGTTTTTGCATTTGTTCTACGAGCGGCCCGCGAAGATTTCCAATTTGGATGAAAGCCGCGAGGCCGTTCTCACCATCGGCGGCGACAATTCGTTTACGCTGATGCTGCCCGATGCGACGCCGCGCAAGCTCGGCAGTGACGAATACCTGTACGCTCAGCTTTTGCGAATGATTGGCCGGCGTAAGGCGATAGAATTTTCGACACGATTCGGCCAGGGGCGCGGCCATGGCCGTGGTCACATCCATGCAATTCAGAGCCGTAGCAACCGGCAGCAGCGGCACCAAATCCAAGCGTTTACCAACAATCTGCGGGCTGACGTGATGAAGGCCTGTGTGCGCGCGAATTGTGGCAAACTCGTCTACCGCGAGCCCACGCTGCCGTTGCGAAAACTAAGCTGGTTCGCACAACAAGGCATCGAGTTTGCTTGGCACGAGTTCGGCCCCGAGCTGTCGCGTGTCGCCGTTCGCGAGGGGCTTAAATTTCGAATCGATCGCATGGGAGTGCCGGAATGGAAAACAATCCACAGTTCACCCTAGAGTGTGCCTGCTGCAGTCGGCCCGTAATAGTGAAACGCCGCCGCTATTTGGAGCTGCGGCGATCGGGCGATTTACCGGTTTGCCGCTCCAACGGTTGCGAACGTTATGCAGCTCCGCAACGCAGTAAAGCGTATCGCGGCGGTGTCGATGTTCCTGGTATGCCGGGGGCGAAGTTGCAACGGCTGCCGGGCCAGCTCCTGCGGCAAGCCAAAATCCGCTACACGATTGCGGATCGCGCCGTACGCCCCGACCGCATCGGTCATTGAAAATTGGCGGAAACGAACACGCGTAAACGCTATTGCACCGCAGCGTTGTTACGCGTTTTTATGTGACGTGCTAGAACGAATTTTCCGTTCGGATCACGAAACACATTCCCATGAATCCAGCCGTCCAAACTCCAAATGTCGACGCATGTTGCAACTAAGACGGCGTCGGTGTTCAACATGCTTTCGCGCTCAAGCATGTAATCGACGTGATGGTTCCAGGCAATGTTCTGCGGCCTATCTGACCGCTTTGCGGCGGAGACCGACGGTGCATAACGCGCCACGTATGGATCGCCCGAAGTTGCCCTTTCAGACGGTGCTGATGTCTGACCTAGCTTATCTTCAATTTTGCGAACCCGACCATCCAAGGAGTCATACTTTGCGTCAAGCGTTGCGAACCGTTTCCTGATTTCGCAGTCTCGCAAGGTCCTGCATGCCCACTGACCTAGCTCCTCCCAGTACCCCGCCCTTGGATTTCTGAGTTTCTCTGCTTTCACATACTCAGCCAGCGGACCTATGACGCTCATTAAGCTTTCGTAGTCGGCCCTATTCTCGGCACACTTCTCGCTCAGGAGTCTGATCTTCTCATCCTGGGCGGCGTCATGACCCTCTAGCGTTTCAGACCTGCTCTGCAGCGCTTGCATCGCATTTAATCGCCGCCACTCCTTTGCGTCTTCGTCATTGCCGCACCGTGCGGCACTTGGCCAGATCGTTAGCGCGGCAGCAAAAACAGCGGCGTGAAAAAAACGCTGGGCTACCATCCACGCTTCTCCAT